>Ga0247812_10002201_pt1 | contig 10946 bp, 8 predicted proteins | sample UWRJL149409B1_FD_178011 | JGI IMG/M metagenome (GOLD analysis project Ga0247812, IMG submission 178011) | Plant litter microbial communities from Arlington Agricultural Research Station in Wisconsin, United States - UWRJ-L149-409B-1 | ecosystem: Environmental > Terrestrial > Plant litter >...
TTTTGATTTTATCTTTTTCTACAGATTCCTTTTTCTGGCAGGAAACAACGGCAACTAAAAGAATTAAAAGAGTAATTTTCTGAAACATATTTATGGTTTTTGATGTTAAATTGAAAAGCTAAGATATAAAAAAAATGGTTGCCAATAATTCACAAATTAGTACGAATTACTATTCAAATGCTAAATGGAAATTTGCCACAGATTACATGATTACAATGTTTTTTGTTTCACGCAGATTCTGCAGATTGAGGCAGATTTAATTTTGATTCTTAATGATGTAAATCTGCGAGTATCTGCTTAAATCTTTCAAATCTGCGTGAAAAAAATTAGCGCTAATTTGTGGTTAGAAAACTTTGTAAAAAATCATTTTAATCCTGTAATCTGTGACAAAAAAAATTAAACACTTTCGCCTAAAATAGCATACACCAGTTCTTTAGTCGGTTTTTGATCTTTTAGTTTTGCTCGGACGTCATCAAAAGTTACTTTAAAATCACAGCCCAGTTTATAATCGCCACAACCATAAGCGGTTTTTCCTTTCATGATGGTTCCTTTTTTGCATTTTGGGCAAGTCAAGGCATCAGAATCAGCTGTTGATGTTGGTTTTGCTTTTGGTGCCGTTTTTTTGACTTCCAATTTTAGTTTGTAATTTTCTTCAAAACGTATCAAACCTTCAACAGTTCCTTCCTCAGTTTTAAAGCCTTTTATATTGACGGTTGATCCTTTTTGAACCAATCTTAAATATTGATTTTCGGATATTTTTTTCTCTGCAAAAACATTAGGCAATAAAAAATCACAACCTGCTTTATAATTCCCGCATCCGTAAGCCGATTTTCCTTTTATTAAAGTGGCTTTCTGACATTTCGGACAAGTTTCTGCCAAAATTCCTGCGGCTTTCTTTTTCTCGACTTTCACCACTTTTTGTTGAGTAGCCGTTGCATGCGAAATATTGGCGTGTCGGGTTTCACTTCGAACTTCGGTTACCAAAGCCTCGACCATTCGTTTCATGTTTTTGATGAATGCTCCGGCAGTATAAGTGCCTTTTTCGATATCTTTCAATTGCTTTTCCCAGGAACCTGTAAGTTCTGCCGATTTGATCAATTCATTCTGAATCGTATCAATAAGCTGAATCCCCGTAGGAGTTGGTAAAACTTGTTTTTTATTTCGAACAATATACTGACGCTTAAAAAGTGTTTCGATAATATTCGCCCGTGTTGACGGACGGCCAATACCGTTTTCTTTCATCAGTTCTCGTAAATCTTCGTCATCGACTTGTTTTCCTGCCGTCTCCATCGCACGCAGTAAAGTTGCCTCGGTAAACTGATTGGGCGGTTTGGTTTCTTTTTCTAAAAACGAAGGTTCGTGCGGGCCTTTTTCGCCCACAACAAAATTTGGTAATAAGTCAGCTTCTTTTTCTTTTGCATTTGGATCTTCAAAAACAACACGAAAACCTTTTTTTAAGATCACTTTTCCAGTTGTTTTAAACATCACTTCGGCTGCTTTTCCAATTACTGTAGTATTGGCAACCAGACAATCATCATAAAAAACCGCAATAAAACGTCTTGTAATAATATCATAGACTTGCTGCTGATTGTATTGCAAATTGCTTTCTATTCCGGTTGGAATAATCGCATGGTGATCCGTAACTTTTTTATCGTTGAAAACCTTTGGCGATTTTTTTATTTTTTTACCTAAAAGTGGTTGCGTTAATTCGGCGTATTTCGATAATTTTTGCAGAATTCCCGGTACTTTCGGGTATATATCATTGGGTAAAAATGTGGTGTCAACTCTGGGATAAGTGACTACTTTTTGTTCATACAATGTTTGAACAATTTTTAGCGTTTCATCTGCCGAAAATCCAAACTTGGTATTGCAATACACCTGTAATCCCGTTAAATCAAATAGTTTAGGGGCAAACTCGTTTCCGTTCTTTTTATCGACCGAAACAATTTCGAAATCGCTTTCTTTGACTTTATTGGCCAAAAGTTCTCCGTCTTCTTTTTTTAGGAAACGGCCTTCTTCATAGCTAAAAAGGGTTTCTCTGTATAAAGTCTGTAATTCCCAATAGGGTTGAGGTTTAAAATTTTCGATTTCTTTCCAACGGTCTACAACCATTGCCAATGTTGGCGTTTGTACGCGTCCAATAGACAAAACTTGTTTGTATCCGCCATGTTTTACGGTGTATAATCGTGTGGCATTCATACCCAATAACCAGTCGCCAATGGCTCTTGAAAATCCGGCGTAGAATAAATTATCGTAGTTTTCAGAGGGTTTTAAGTTTTCGAAACCTTCTTTTATTGCTTCGGTTGTTAAGGACGAAATCCATAAACGTTGTACTTCGCCTTTGTAGTTGGCTTCGTTCATTACCCAACGCTGAATCAATTCTCCTTCTTGTCCGGCATCCCCGCAGTTGATGACCAATTCGGCTTTGTCGAATAAGCTTTTTACAATTTTAAACTGTTTTTGAATTCCTGAATTCTCGACAACTTTGGTTTCGAATTTCTCCGGAAGCATAGGTAAGTTGTTCAAATCCCAGCTTTTCCAGTGCGGTTTGTAATCGTTGGGTTCTTTTAAAGTACATAAATGCCCAAAAGTGTAGGTAACGGCATAACCGTTTCCTTCAAAATATCCATCGTGCTTGGTATTGGCTCCCAAAACGGATGCGATTTCGCGTGCTACACTTGGTTTTTCTGCAATACATACCTTCATTTTTCTCCTTCCTTGTTTAAAAAGCGAAATTAGGGATTTAGAATTTGGTATCGAAATTTTTTGCCACTAAGACGCTAAGGCTCGAAGTTTTTTATTTTTTAATTTCACAATCCCAATAACTATCAGGAGCAGAATTATAAAGTTTTTTCTGCTAAATTTTGGAACTTTGCGTTTTTACGCGAGATTCTTAGCGTTAAGATTAACAATACCTAAATTAAATCACGCAAAGACGCAAAGTCGCAAAGTTTTTTGTTTCACGCAGATTTATAAAGATTTAAGCAGATGGTCGCAGATTATATAATCAAAATAAATCTGCGTGAAATAAAAAAATCATTTCAATCCTTTTAATCAGTGGCTATAAAGAAAATTTTTACTTCCGATAGCGATCAGGATTGCGAGATTATTTCTTTCTCCTATCTGTAAGATATTTTCTAATTGGAATATCATAGAAAACCATCGTTAAATAAGCGATACCAACTAGAAAAATTGTTCCTGTAATGATAATAAACGTCAATTGAGGTGTTTCGGGTTTGTATTTGGTGTAATAGTTTGCGAATATCCACATGGCTGCATAATGCGTCATGTATAGCGGATAGGATATTTTTCCGAAGAAGATGCACAGTTTTTTGAATCCCGGTTTTAGTGTTGCTCCGGCTCCTAATACAATCAATAAAGGGAAATACAATAAAACTACCAAAGGTTCTGTAAGCCAATTGAAATCTGAAAAAGGCAATACGAAGGCTAAAAGCAATAATCCAGATAAAGCAATAAATCCTAATTTCGATTTAATGATCCAGTTCGAGCGGTAAATGAGCATTCCTGCTAAAAACGAATACGAAATACGACCAAAACCATCCCAAAAAGTTTCTCCGTTCCATCCGCCCATTAAGGAACCTCCCGCACGCTGACTGACGAAACAAATTCCCGCTCCAGCCAAAATGGTTAATACAAATAGAGATCGACGGCTGAGTTTGTAAAGAAAAAGCGCATAGAGAATATTTGCCACATATTCCCAAAACAAAGACCAGCCCGGCGCATTTAAACCAAATATATTGAAATAACGATCTGCCATAACCGGAAAAGGAATCAGAAAAACCGAAGCCAGAAATATCAGAATCAATTTACCCATTTCGTAAGTTTCAGGATGACCGCCAAACGGATCAAAGAGAAAAGCCAATAAACCCAAAACAGAACCAAAAACAACCAAAGGATGCAATCTGATTAATCTTAATTTAAAAAAGTCAGCCAGTTTCATTTTGTCAATTCGGTCATGATAGGCGTAGGCAATAACAAATCCCGAAAGACAGAAGAAAAAGTCAACCGCAAGAAAACCATGCGCAATAAAATTCTCGTTTGGCGGATGAACGATTTCCATAAAATGAAAAATCACAATAGCCACAGCGGCTATTCCTCTTAATCCGTCGAGGATTTCAAAATGTTGTTTTGGTTTTGAAGATTCGATTTTAAATTTTTCTCCTGTTAACTTAATTTCAATATTCTCTTTTGTGTTCAATTTTTTCAGTTCGGCCAGAATAGAATCTACCAGCAGTTCCGTTTCCTTTTTTATTTTTTCTTGATTCTCACGAAATTTATCATCAACAATGATCGTATTAACGTAATTCTGAGTTTCCATATTGGATCCGTTGATGGGATAATTTTCCGGCATTTCTTGTTTGTAATCTTTTAAATTCCAGAATTTGTTATCGTAAATCTTGTCAGATAGTTTAGTAACATCAATTTCAATTTGAACTTGAAGTGTTTTATTTCTTTTAAAATAGTTGTCAATTCTGTCTTCAAAATCTAATAAACAGTTTTTGTTATAATCAAATAAATTTAATGCTTTCAAAAGACTAATTCTAAAATTGTCAAAGTTTTCATCTGGCTGAATTTTTAACTTTCTAATATTCATTTAATCTTTACCATTTGAGTTATCCGTTTTCACAAAGATTGATTTTTTCTAATTATAAAAAAAGCCACAAAAATATTTTCTTGTGGCTTTTTTATATTTAAGTCTTCTATTTTATACTTTAAAAATATCAATTCTTTCCATCCAGAAAATTCCTGATTCTAAAAATTGAAGTTTTGTCTTCACGATTTTGTCAGTTTTATCTCTTGGATTTTTGGTTATGAATCTTGCTGTTGACTTATTAAAATCTAAAGTGTATTTCTCGTCAAAATCTTCACTTTTTTTAGAAGAAAAAGTAATCATATTGTCTTTTGCGCTCCATTTTCCTTTTCCGTATTTATTAACTTCCGGTGGAGTTCCGCCCTGCATTTTCGAATACGAATGAAATTCAAATGTTCCGTCCTGATTTAAGGTCAGTTTATATTCTATGATATGTTTTCCTTTTTCACCAAGTGAACGTGTATAATCGCCAGCGAAATTGTTCGATTGTGCGAATAGAGTTATGTTGAAAATTAAAAGTAAAGTGGTAAGTATTTGTTTCATTGGTGTGGTTTTTATTGGTTTGAAAATGGATTAGAAATTCTTTGTCAAAAGTAACAGGTTTATATTTAATCTCTTATGTGAAACCGTAAATCTATTTGTAGAAATGCTGAGTTATTCCTCATCTATTTTAAAAATTCTTGAATAGTTTCCAAATTCAGTTCCTTTAAGGTTTTCTTCGATTACTTTTTTTGCTGTATCAAAGTCAACAACCATACAGCCAACTTCCATTGTTCCGCTGCCAATACTTCCTCCATCGGTATGGCCAAGTCCTGTCCATCCTAAAACTTCGTCCATTTTTGCTTCGAGTCTGTGTCGTTTTTCAAGATCCTGTTCTGTTCCAAAACCATCAATGATATACTCAATTTCTAAAAAAGAAACTTTATCCTGATCAAATTCTCTGTAACCTTCTTTTAGTTTCTCGTCAATTTCTTTTTGAACATTCTTTCTAAAATTCGAAAATAATCCGACTTTGACTTCTTTGTTTTGTCCTTGCTCTCCAACTATTCCCCAATGTACAATGGCTGTTTTTTCGTCTTTATCCCAGGTTTCCCAGTACCAAAGCTGATTATCTTTTAGTCTGTAAAGTTTAAGCATCGTATTTTTAGTCTTTTAAATTGTTTTTTTACTCTATAATACAGATTTGCAATATGTTCTCACAAAGATTGTTTTTTTTTTCTTTTTACAAATGTAAAAAGAAAAAAAAATATTTTCTGTAGCTTTTGCAAGTCCGGGCTATCGAACTTGAAGATATATCGTGATTATTCGAATTACAAATTATTCGTATAATTCCCAATACTGATCATCAATAAATTGCACAAAAGGCTCACTTGTAAATGTTTGGCTGTAATCTCCGTCTTCGTCTAAAAGGTAAAAACTTTCTCCTTTTTTTATTATAGCACTATAACTCATAGCGGCTTGATATGGCGTATCAAAATAATAAAGTTTGTCTTCTTCTATACAAACTTTATTAAAAACTGAATAAAGAAACAAAAGTCTTGTTTGACGCATTACTTCAGTAATTTCGTCAATAGTTTCTAAGTATTGTTTAGGTGTTTTTATTTCATTAATATCAAAATCTTCTTTCAATAATTTTACATTGTCTGAAAAAGGTTTAAGTTCGAAATTATTTGAAATATCTTCAATTTCTTGTGACAGTTTGTTTAGTTCTTCTTTTGTCATTGTTGTTTTTTAGGGTGTTTATTTGTTATAAGTTGTATGATAACGATATTTTTTCGGCTAGCGCGAGCGTCTCGCTCGTGCCTGCAAAGTATTTCATTTGTTTTTGTGTTGACATGGCTTGTGTTCACGAGCGGGGCGCTCGTGCCAGCGGGGGGATGGAATTGTTGGATGATTTGCATAAGATTTGTTTGTCTAATGCAAAATAAGTCTTCTCGAATGAAAAAACATTATTAAAAGCCGTGATTGCTGTGCTAAGTCTCCTGACTTCGTACCGATTGCTATTATCCGTTATGTAGCTTTTTCTATTTACAATTACTTTTTCAAAAAAAAATTATACTGTAAATTTACTTATAGGAACGTGTGCGAAGTCGGGAGAATTCGCACAGCGATCGCAATAATGGGAAGACTTCGGAGAGCTGGGTTTTTCAAATCATCCAAATACAAAAGTAGCATTCCATTTGCCAATTGTTCAAATCCTTTTAGCAGCTGTTAGAGCTAGTTATTCTTTTCTCCATCTTGTTATGACCTCACTAAATGTAATTTCTTTCCATTCATTTTCCCATTGGCTATGAAATTTAATACTTTCAGATTTTGGTTCAGGATCAGGCATCTCCATTTTTACTATTGCAGGCATTGGCGTTGCGTCTCCAACAATTAAACATTCGCCAGCGGATAAGGTTGGCAGTATATCTGTTATGGAATTTGCGTTATTTGGCAATAATCCTTTTATATAGTTTTGATCACTAATGTTTGTTAATCTTAGGGCAACAAAATTATTACATTGGGAAAAAATAGTATCAGAAACTTCAGAGGGTCTTTGGCTAACAACCATTAAACTTAAGCCATATTTTCTACCTTCTTTTGCAATACGTTCTATTGATTTTTTAGAAGCTTTGTATTCTGCGCCACCAGTTTTAGGTATATAATTATGAGCTTCTTCACAAACTATTAGAAAAGGGATATCATTTAATTCGCCTATACTATGTTTTAATTTTGAATAATGAAAAGCAAAATCAAATACCAATCTTGAAATTAAGCTTACAGTTATACTCAAAACTTCAAAAGGAATACCACTTAAATCAATTATTGTAATATTTGATTTATCTAAATAACCAAGAAATTGTTTTATTATTTCTTCAAAATCTTCTGTTTTATATAAGTTTCCCTCGGAGTTAATTGGTTGAAGTAAAAATCCTAAGCGCTTATCATTTGTTTTAGTTTCTAATCTTGAAATAAACCTTTCAAACTCCCCATTAAAACCTCCATATTTTGATACTTTTTCATTAAATGTTGCATGTTTACTATTAGCTGTAGATTCCTCAAAATCTATTTTGTCCCATAAATCATTCTCCGAAAATTCTTTTTCGTATGCCAAAGTAGCCAAAAGTAATTTACCTCCTTTATTGTAAACTGTTAAATCATTTTTATTGCAAATGAAATTATACACTTCTTCTATTGAAAAGTAGACAGGAGTATCATATGTTAAATTTTTTAGCAATGGATTATATTTCTCTTTATTTAATATTACAGCCTTTTTAAATTGAGATACTTGATTATGAGAGTTTTGTTCATTACTTTCAATAAATAATGATTCCAACTCCTCAGAATTCATTAACCAATATGGGAGCTTTAACTTGTCAACATCAAGAGCATTTAAATTAAAATTTTCTTTACAGTCTATTTCAAATGCTGATTTATATTCTGAATGAATATCGAAAATAATAACGTGGGCGTTTTTCTGATTTCCATTATTAATATTAGTTTTCTTTGTTATTCCAACTGCATCTTGTAATATTTTAGCGACTGTACATGATTTTCCAGAACCTGTTGAACCAACAACGGCAATATGTTTACTAAAAAAACTGTTGCCATTTATATGTAATTTTATATCTGGGTTTTGAATTAATTGACCGAATTCGAAAGTATAAGTACTGTCTTTGCTAAAAATTTTATTCATAATTGCATTATCAATTATGAATACTTCTTCAGTTGGAGATGGTAATACCGAGCTACCTTGTTTAAAATCATCTGAAAAAACGCCAATTGGTTGTGAATTGATTATATATTTATTACTATCATCGTTGATTTTTATACTTTGAATAGAACAGATAACATAATTGTGATTGCCCTCTTTAATTTGTAGATATTTACCAATCTGAATTTCGGATTTGTTCTTTTCAAAAACTTCGTCACTTTCAATTCTTATCAAAATTGCATTAGAAGCACTTTCAATAACTGTCCCAATTTTTTTTAATTCTTTTTTTTCCATTTAGTCAATATTATCAGTTAGTAACAGTAGATACTGTAGTTCGTTAAGGTTGGTTACTTCTAAAAATTCCATGTTCACATCTTGTTTGTTTATTTTATCAAAATTTTGTTTTCCAATTAAAAAAAGATCGTCACTTTTTTTGCTGTTTATTGCTTTTGTTGTTTCTTCCAGATAAGGACAAAGGCGCAGATGGAATTCTCTCCAATTTTGAGTAATAATTACTTTAGGTTCTCTCAAGAAATCAGTTTCAAAAAAATCGTTTCCTCTAATACCATTTTCAATTACCAGGCCTTTTTGATGTAATCGACTTTCGATTTTAGGAATCATTTCTGTATTTCTTACATTGAAACAAAATATAGGAGTCTTACTATGGAGTTTAATTTTGTGATGATAAGTTTCAATATAATTTGTAATAAATTGAACAATTTCATCTTCAAAATTCTCAATGCTGTCTTCACTAAATAGGAAATATCTTAATCTGTGATTTTTTTGTAAATTTATTTTTAGCTGGTTCCTTCTTTTTTTTAGTAAAGTAGAATACGATAGTAATTCTTTAGTCCAACGTGAGATCGCTGTTTTTTTACTTTTCTCTAATTCTGATATAAAATGTGTATTATTTATTTTTCGATCATCTGAATTATGTAGAATACTTTTATCCGCTATTTTTTGGATAGCATTCGGGTAGAATAATTCTTCAATGTCTAATTTTGAAAATTTACTTTTTGTTTCTAATAAATATTTTGTATCAGATATTAAATCATCAAATGCCTTACCTATTACAAATTTGAATTTATTAGGTTTTAAGAATTCGTCTAAATCTATTATTAAATCTAAGTCAGTTGCAGTACTATAATATTCTGCAATTGTTTTTATTTCCTCAGCACTTTTTTTTGATTTTAAAAGTAATTCTTCTATTATTTTATTTTTTGGTGGCTTTAATGAAGATATATAATTTATGAAAGCCTTATCCTTTGATTCTAAAATAGTCTCAATCTCAATTTTAGAAATTATTTTTTCACCTACTATTTCATCTGAAAAATGAGCATAAAGAATGTATTGAATATCCTTATCCCTATTCTTGCTGAAATGAACTAACATTTGCAAAATAGGTTTTGCTATGTCAGACGGTTTATATTTTTCTTTTGTCTCGTGATATTTACATTGAATAGCTTTTGTAAACCCACTAGACATAACATCAATATCTTCGATAATTCCTTCAACAGTAATTTCAGTTCCGGAAGGTTCTGAAAAGACTTGTTCCAGTGTTTTATTGAATTGATAGATAAATCCTTTAATAGTGTAATCTGCTTCTCTGCTCATAGGTTTTTAATTATTTTTCTCTGACTTTGTGTCATTTTATATGATTTCTTTAAAATTAAAAATCTGTTGAAGTCTCTGAATTTTAACTAATTTGTATTGATATTTTAAAAAGATTCGTAAAAAGTCGGAGACTTTTATCAGATTCATAGTTTCTAAGAACATGAAAAATTACGCACAGTCAGAGACATTTGCGTAGCGCTTTCCGAAGGAAGGCTTAGGAAAGCTTAGTTTTGCTTATCGTTGTTGTCTCGGATTTAGATGACGTTCGTGGGCAGAAGATGTTTATTAGTAACGTAGACGGAAATAATCTTTAAAATTCAACTTTGACCAATTCCACGATTTCATTGGCTTCATCGGCTTCATTTCTTTCATGTTTTTCATTGGTTTCATTTCCTTCATACCTTTCATTGGTTTCATGCTTTTCATTGGTTTCATAGGACCTCCACTCGCGTCTTCATTGAAAAATGCATAATTACCATAATGATCGATTAGCCAACCATTTTCAAACCAACCTAAATGATTTCCGTTATAATTGAATATTGATCCACTATAAAAATATCCTAAAGTTCTACCAGTAAAGTCAAATATGTGTTCATTATCATCAGTATAAAATACTGGAGTTCCATTATTGTTGTAAAATGTCATAATTATTATAATTTGTGAGGAATAAAATTTTCAACTAATTTGTATTTACGATTTTTTTGTTTTCATCTAAATATTACTATTTAATCTCTTTCAGCATCGTAAGTAATTCTGGAATTTTATTTACCTGTGATTCGGTCCAGAAATAATGTTCATTATCTGTATTGCCATTATCCTTTAAATAAATAGATATTCTTCTTGTACTTTTTTCAATATAAAAACTAAATGTAATTTCTCTGGAATTGAAAATATATGTTACCGACTGTTTTCTTTCGGTTTTGTCTTTCAGATTTGGAATTACATATTGTTCTATAAAAAGAATGAATTCATCTACTTCGTTTAAATCAATCCATGAAGATTTGAAATAGGTATTATTTTGTC
>Ga0247812_10002211_pt1 | contig 10919 bp, 9 predicted proteins | sample UWRJL149409B1_FD_178011 | JGI IMG/M metagenome (GOLD analysis project Ga0247812, IMG submission 178011) | Plant litter microbial communities from Arlington Agricultural Research Station in Wisconsin, United States - UWRJ-L149-409B-1 | ecosystem: Environmental > Terrestrial > Plant litter >...
GGTTGCCAATAGTTTAAATTGAAATATGTATGACATCTCAGTGTAACGCGACCGCCTTCTCGACCGACTTCACGGATGACTATCCCTCCGGCATGCAGCTCTTTTGATTCCGGTGATATTTACAGCCTCACTACATATCTCTTCTTTCCCTTGTCAAATAATAACCGAGGAAAAGTGGAGAATCTAGGGGGCTAACCCAGAGGCTCGCCTAAAAAAAGGGGTGGGGGAAGTTTTGCAATGTCACTCTGGTTTGTGGTGAACCACCAACCCGGGAGGTTAGAAAGAAAAGGAACTACAACAACAACCTAGCGATTTAATTCCGAGGCAGAGCCAAACATAAAGGTGACGCCGCATGCTGAAGATGCATGTTATCCTGGTTGCCGCACGATTCCGGATTGTCGGGTGTTTGGTGCCCCGGTCCTGTCTTGGCACTTGATGAGGTTCAACGCAACATGACCTACCGGCTTTACAGTACCCTGGTGGCTGCATCGCACATCTGGCACACTGAAGATACATTGGTGGGTCAGCGGTGTGCACATTTTGAGCGTCCTGTTGTCGAAGTGCGCCGGAACCATTCTCCGTAGACATACGTACGGAGTGTCACTTTAGTGTTTTTTGTCAGGAGATTGAACCGATTGGGGTCGAATGCAGTCGTTTGGCGGCTTCCTGCCGCATTTTGCTGCACGCTATTCTCCGTCCCTATTGGCTATACATCTAGATACTAGCTTACTGGACAAAACTACTGGTTTAGGTATGAGGAATTTAGAGTGTTTAAATTGTATAGCAGCTATTGTACTGTACTTGCTATGTGGACAGTTTATTCACAATATCAAAGTAGGCAGATCTAAAAAGACATATATGTTGCTTTGAGTATGATAAACTTGGGGTTTGGGTACATCTATTGGAGATATATCTACTTAACTCGCCCGAGTTGTTCGGCAAAACGGGTATTATTTGAAGCTATAATATCACTCTTGCTTCTTCTTTTAGATAAAGCGTATGGCGACTTTTTCGATCGACAATCAGTTGCCAACCGTCCTACCTCGTATACCTTAACGAGCTCTCGATAGGCCTACTTGCAGACTGCTAAGCGGTAAAGTCAGGGTGGATAATTCGGATGACCTTGAACGGCATTGCGTGTTTGACCATCGTTGACCCTAGGTGTTAAGGGTTATTCTCTAGGAAGAGAGGCATTCGAGAGCCTCTCATTCGTTTCCCCCATAGTCTTATAGAAACCTTGCCTCCTTGTTCTCAGCCCACGCAATTACAAATATTCAAATAAACTTCACTGGCACTGACCGTCAAGATTATCTTAACATATTTAGACATCAATTCGCGTATCAAAGCCTCTACTTAATACTAACAAAAAGGTTCATCTGAAACCACTCAACAAGCCTTCCGCAAGGCACCTCCACCACCCGCCTCCAAAGGTCCGCCACAAAAACCACCGCAATCATCACCGCTATAAATGCCAAACCAAGTCCACCATCATATTTTAAATATGTATCATTTCCCGTATATCTCCATACATATGGCACAAGAGAATAGCCAAACGTGAGGAGTATCGGTCCATGCACAAGATAAATCGCGTATGATATTTTGCCTAAATATTGTGTGGTTGGTAGTAAACAGATCTTGTGCAGCGGTGGAGATCGACCGATGGTATAGAGGAGTAGGAGTGCCGAATATGTTTTCCAAATTTCATGGTTAGGGGATATTCGTGAGAGGGTCATGAATCCTGGGGTATCCCCAGCTGAGGTTTGCGGGAAGGAGCCTAGATACAAAGCTACCAGTAGACAGAGAGCTGAAAGTGCGTTTCTGAAGAATATTTTTATAGGACTAGAGCCGTTCCCAAGGGCACCGTGGTTTGCGTTTCGATAAATTTTGACAAATCTTTCAATATCGCGCTCTGCTAGGAACATCCCTCCAAGAAAAGTAGCGAATTCCCACCGGCCTTCCAGCATCCAGTAGACAAACAGAAGTACAACAAAGTATTTTCGGAAAGCAGGTCGGAGCTGAGCCGTACCCAGCAAGATGATAAAGATTGCCATCGAGCTCCTAAATTGTATGGGAACTGTCCAGAGATTGGCATCATAGCTCGACTCTCGCTTTTCCCAGTTCCAGATGTTCGTTAAGTCCTCTCTCGCGAAGCGTGAAAAGTCCTCGATCTGCTCCGAAAGTGAATTGAAAGTCCGTGGCAGCCTTGGAGTACATTTTGTAGTATTAACATCAGGGATTTTAAGTAGGCCAAACTGGGTTGCGATAGCGACATAGAACGACGAAAGCAGAGGCGGTATGAACAAGCGTGGTCCCCGCTTAAAAATTGAGGAACTGATATTTATACCCAGTTTCTCATGCGATTGATTCTTGACATGAAGCAGAAATTTGTACGATATTACATATCCTGAGATTGCAAAAAATACTGTGACAGATGGCCCAGCATAGAAACTTCGAATTATTGGAATGTGTATCCATCTTCGATCGTTTCCTTCTCCGTATTTATGGTCGACTCCATATTGCCAAGGCTGCGAGAAGTTCTCGATGAACACAGCACATGCGAAAATTCCCCTAATACCATTTAAGAAAGAAGTTTCCGAAAGTCTTGGTGGTTCTTTCGGGATATGCGCGTATTGCCGCGAGATGAAGCTGGGGAGTAAGAACAAGAGTAGGTGGCGAGCATGATCATGGAGACACTGTATTACTGATCCGGTGTTGCATGAGCGTCTTTGGCCCGTTGGTAAAGGCAAATACGAATGGCGATAAATTTCTTCTTCTAGTGCGATTGCCATATTGTGATTCCCACCTCACTACAATGGTTTGGGTGGGAGCGTTGATGATATGTAAAGGAAATCTTTAAAGGTGCAGCTGGAAGTGAAAATGCTATATTTAGGGGTTTGGTCATTTTGTAAGGAGTTAGTTTCTACACAATACCGAACTACTGGAGAAGGAATTACGATTATAATTGTTCTTGACCGCATTACTCTTTTGGTCTGCTTTGCGAGAGGCTCAGTGGCTTCTCAGCCCCCCTTATACCCAAACTTCCTCAGCCTATCTAGCTTCAAACCCGAACGTCGGCTGTTATATAAGCGAGATGAAACATAAGCAAACGCTTAACCAATAGTAATCTCACTAAGCCAATGTGGTTCAAATGTGGAGCGAAGATCATATAAATGGCATTGTGTCAGATCAGCATTCTCTGTAGAAGTTTCACTGCATTTGCTTATGTACTTAAAATATTTGGAGCATTTATTTAGCCTCGTTGTTTTCAATTTTTGTAGTCCTCAGTTCTCATGGCTGCCCAAAATCAGCAACACGTTCAACACAATGCCGCCAACACGAGAGTCGCCTAATTGGCAACAACGCACCAAAAATGTACAGGTATTTACTTGTAAGACAACGGAACAAATAGGAAGACACCATCTCTACAAAATACCTCATCTTGTTCCTCTAGAGAACAGTGGTTATTTGTTATTTTGCAGATATTCAACTTGTTCAGCCCCTAACCACCTATCAAAAAGTTGTGCAGCGTTAGATAGTAGGGCTTAAGTCTCTATACTATACCATCATTAGTCGCTGTCAGGATATACTCTGTGATCTACATACCTTCTGGATTCTGATAGTAATGGATTACTTTTATGTCTCAGCTGATATCATATAGATAAATTTGAAACCCTTCTATCAAGACATGCGCTACATCGTGGATCAATGGTAATAGATCCCGGCAAGTAGTAAAACTTTGAAGTCCACACGATTGGCTGGCAGGGGTTCAGCTCTCTGAGACAAATATTGTTGGCAATGAGCAGTTGTTCGCTGGCTCTCAACTATCAAAGCTACTTCGACACATATAGCGCCTCTAGTGTTGGCGTAAAACCTTCTAACAGGTTATTTGGATCCCCCTCTAAGTGTGCCAAGAGAGTAATACAGGTCCTGAAAGTGGAATCCTGGGTTCCGCCAGTAGTCTCATTCTTCAAATTCACAATATCTATTCCAGAACAAAGAATTGTATGGGCACAAGTCCACACAGTTGGATAAAAATACGCAGGTGCTCCTGTTGGTGAGTCGGAAAGATACTGGGAGATGGCTGCGGCTCCTTCATCAAAAATCTCGTTACAACTTTGCAAAAGATTGCTGACAGCATACATTTTATCATCCGCGGGTACAGGTGCCGTGGAATAACGCTGCAAGAGCAGGTATGTGTCATAGTAAAGAAGGTTACCCCAGGTATTCAGCGCGGATAGTGCTCTTTCTCCAGTTGAACCTTTCTTGCTGGCTTCGATTTCCGCGTTCCAACCAATTCGCCAATTATTGAGATGCGTCCGACACTCCTCTACTGCCTTTTGAATTTTCTGATGCGCTGAAACATGATCTGAGTAATTTATCATAAGTGCATTATGTAGATGGCTCTTGATTCGAGATAGATTGTGGTAATAAAGAGCCACTCGTCCCTGGTTTAGGACGGAGTTTGCTCTTGGTAATAGGTTTGTCAATGGGCCAGAACGTTGGGGTAATTGTGACGGACGTCCAAAGACGATCGAGACGTTGCAGTCAATGCAATGTAAGGTTTGGTACATCAAGAAATAAGCTCGATGCTCGGCTTGGTCACGTTTTGACATATTTCCAATGTCAAAACATACGCGAGATGCAAAAGCAATTAGTCGCCATATATCTCCAGCCTGCGGCCGAAACAAGACATATATACAGACTAGCAAAGTCGAGCGAAGAGATTGAAGGCTATAGCGCTTCAATTCCAGACTTCCAGTTCTAAAATCCACCGTACTTTGGCGAAAATATGCTAATGAGGTTGCGGATAGGGCAGGATCTCCCTTGCTCAAGACTTGCAACGCAATGGCAATCACCAGGTACAAAGCTTGTCTATCAAAAGGTGCTATGTCAGGAGCTCCTTTATATACTTCTTTGAATATACGGTTAAGTACGCCTTCATCAATGATGTGGTATATGACATTGACAGAGTGGTTGAAGACCTCGATCAACATGATTGTAGTAGATTCAGAGGGCAGTTCCGGATCATGTCTGAATATTTGTCTAGAGAGGTCTTTCAAACCTCGATGTGTTGATTTCGACCGAAATGGCTGTTCTCCGTGAGTTGGCGGCGCAAATATCTTTTGGTCTGCTATCTGTGACACGGCGCTCGTATAACCAAAAAATGTCGCATTGGCTAGATTTGGATTTATTGCGACTGGGGATTCAGGACTTTCGTATATATCAGTCGTCCTAACATGAACATGGGCAGAGTTTGCAGGTTGTTGTAGTATGATCTGAGAGCAGGCAGTTATTGGCGTGTCATCTTGTAGTGGTTGGTTCTGATCATTGATCATTCCATGAAGTCGTTGCTGAAGAGTTTCAATATAGCTACATGGAATATCTCTCGCGAGAAGCTTATCCTTATAGATACACACACTACCGGAATCGATACAGTTTTGACACTCTAACACCTCCCTCTCACATTTTATGCGGCGGGCTCGACATCGGTTGCAAGACGGAAGGAGCTTTGTTGTACTTTGTAGGACTTCAAGGTCAAGACCAAAGGTATATGAGTCTTTAGGGGATGGTTCTGTAGGAGCTGCTGGATTGCCATGCCATGTTGGTGCATCAAAGTCAGGTTTGATTTCGCTCGTGAGTACACCGTAAGTACTTGAATGCAACCAACCGTCCAAATCCGAGCTACGATCAGAGATATTTGCAAAGTTTTGGCTTGTGAAATTGGTTTCTGCATGCGCTGCTGTTAAACCTCTCCCGGCCTCACGTCGTGAGGGCTTCGGGGATGCGGTCTCTTTCTTTAAAGGTATAATTTCTAGGCCAGGAGAATCCTCTGGAGGTTGGTGTAGCACGATGTGCTCTAATTGATTCGGCAGGTATAGTTCATATGATAACGGCGATGCGTTGGGTATTTCCAAGAAGGCTTTCAATGTAGACTTTTTCAGATCATGTAAGAACTCGCCAATCGATGAAGCCGCTGGCCATCTCACAGAGAGAAGATCCTAGAAGGGCTCGTTAAAATCATCACTGGTAATTCAGAATAGAACTTACAAATAAGCCGGATAAGGAAGATATCAGATCAACTACATCATCATTCCCATATCGGTCATGCATCAATCTAGGGTGATGTTTCAGGCCGTAAAGCACAACTGTTGTCGCTTCAAATCCGTTGTGAGCGTTATGGAACGGATATGTCAGATAGCCAGTTTTCAATAACTCCCGGGAGCCTTTAGAGAGCCCCATAGCCGCCTCCACGCATGCCATCATCGACTTCTCTGATGGTATTGGGTTTCGCGGGCATGGGCGATGAAGCATCAAGTAACTGTACACAAATTAGCTGCTTTCTCTAATGCCCGCAGAGAGAATTATCAGTTTCTAGCTATTAGCAACTATGCAGAGATTGTTTTTCTAATAAAAAATTCATTTTCGAAATTTGATACTACACGGCAAAACTTTGCAGAGTATCTCAGGCAGCATAGGAAGGGTTTGCTGCTAAATAAAATACGGGCATATACTGCTGTGTGTTCTACCTGTATTGCTAGAACAAAGCCTGGCCCAGCAATTCACCTGAGATTGTTCAACGTGCATATATCATCTCGAGAAGTAGCAGCAAAACGCGCGAAAATGAAAACCAATACTGGGAAATCTTACCACTGCCAAACTGCATGATGAAACCAATCTGGGGCGATCTCTGATTGGGACAGAGAATCATGCTGCCATTTCACAAGTCGTTTCTCAACCGCCACACTCCACTCTCCGTAAGTATCATAAGGGATTTCGCGATCAAAGAATTGGACAGCAAGAATTTCTGATTGAATTTGTCGAAAGCGAATGTAGTTGAGAAATTGGAGCTTGGTTCTCCTTCCCCCGGGAACTACTCCTTCGGGTTTGATATGAGAGTCTTCGAACTCAGACGGAAACTCTGAATTTATATGCTCATCTTTGAGAATGAATCGACGATGCGAAGTAACAGTGATGGATCTTTCCATACAGTATACCTATGCATAAGTGAGTTTTAGACGTGTTATAGATTTTTCATAGCCTTACCGTCCAAAACACTCTTCTACGAAGGTCGATAGACACAAAGTCGAGGTCTGCTGCTGCCTGTGGGTCACGGTGAAGACCCAGTTGCAGAGCTAGACTCACAGCTTCACCAGCTAAATGCCAAAGACTTCCTGTAGAAGGAAGTAGTTCAGCGAACTGCATTAGCAGTAATATTCCCTGTAAAGCTACGATCCCTGGAGTGCCGAGAAAATTGCAATGCTTCAATGCCTCGGAGTGGAGTGATTCACTGAGCTGGACGATTTTGTTAAAATCGTAAGCTCTGGAGGTCATTGTACTTATGGCCAATACCATTGAGACCATGAATATACTAATATCTGTTGGCTTTAGTCCTGGGGTGCAATAGACCGCAATGAAATGAGACCGGATATCGTCTTCGAAGAATATTGGATTCTGAATTAGGATCTTTTCAACAAAGGTTTCAAAGAGCCGTTTCGCAACCTCAAGTGGGAGCCGTATAGAGTCTCTCAGACCAAGCTCCCCTCGAGAACCTTGCTCCAACAGCTCGCTGTCACGCTGTTTGTCGGTAAGTGGCAACGGCAGTTCTGTATTCAACAACATGGCACTCTTATACGGTATTCCTTCATAATCATCCAAGACTGTACTTGGAGTTGCTAGCCCAGATGTTCGTGCGGATGCAATAGCACTGTGGTATGGTGCCGAATTCGATCCCAGAGAAGTAGGCCGCATTGACAGGCCATTCGGTAAAAGTTGTCCAGTCGCGTTGTATGTTTTTTCGAGTGATTTGACTTGGGATTTAGATGTGAGGGTGGAGGACGTTGCAAGCTCCATCTCAACCTGCGCAATCGCTCTTTCCAAGAACTGGACAATGCTATAACATTTGATTAGCTCTATCAAACAAATGTCATCCACTAATGAGTTGATGATTGAGGTAACTAATTTCTCACCTGCGAGGAGCATCTCCATTGCGTGTTGGATTCAATCCGGTGCATTCAACCCTAGCTTGACTGCAACCAGTACATGAAGGAAATTTGCGATCGCACTACAAACATTAGCCACCACAGGCAACATCATCACGAACGGGCGCACCTTTCTCTTTCTCTTATGGCAACGCGCGCATACATTCACGGTGCGCCGCCTATGAACACCAACGGCGGTATTGCCGGCGACAGAGGGCGAGGTAGCATATCGGTATAGAGATGCCATGATTCCACCGATTAGGTATGCTGATTCCTTACAGGCATTTTAAATAGGTTCAGAGGGTTCTAGTACCGTTATTGACGGCCAACATGGCAAGCATCTTTAAAATGCTACCGGGTATGTATTTCGAGGGGGGCTCGGTGCTGAAGACGGGGTGGCGGTTTGGTACGGTTGTTGTATCGTGTTGCGTGGTGTTGAGGTTTTGGTTTGTAGTGTTGTAGTGTTGTAGTGTGTTGTATTTTGTTGTACGGGAAGAGATTACAACACGGCAAGCGTGACGCCTGCGGACGTCAGTAGTGGTGGTACCCCATCATCACCATAAGCGGGGCCTGTACAGTACTGCATGTGTATCGTGGAAATATTAATCTTTCCTCCACAGTACTTTTGCTTACACTGTGCCTCCCTCCGGCGCATATAATAAACTCTATGCACTATACCGTAGGTAGGGATAGGGTTACTGTAGGGACCAGAAGGAGAGTGCGTTAAGAGAGATTGTACTGTACTGTACTTGAGTAAGTCTAAATAAATCTCGCTGTGGCTCAGCAAACTCTAATAAACTCTATTGTATACTGTATACTGTATATTGTAAGGGTTTTGCGGGGGAGACCGTTGGGCTTTTGCCGCCAAGCTACAGGGGCGATCAGCCGTTTTCCTCCTAAGCTTGTCTGAGTGTAGGTAAAGGCCCGGGAGCCCAGACGGGTCGAACCGCACAATAGCCTGCTTACCTTACTCCGTATGAAATCTAGTGTCTCTCTATGCTGGGCACGCTGGCTTTTGGTGGGCTCTAGGCTCCGAAGCACTGTGGTAGGGTACGGTACGTACTTACAATTGCGGTTTTGGTTTGAAGAGATCACAAAGCCAAGTGGAGAGAGGTCACCCACATATCTAATGAGAATACTGCAGTAGCAATGGGCGAATTTTAAGTAACGCATGAGCTAGCGGTAGTTAGGGGAAAGGGGCCAAAGGGGGTCAGGCAAATGGGAGACAGGGAGGATCAGGCATGATTCGTCGGTACTTTCAAGCCCTCCCTCGACTTTGCCGGTCCGTTTTATGTCAAACTAGAATGAGCAATGCTAAGAACAAATTGAAAGCACCAAGTTTGTTCATGCAAATATTCTAAAAACGAACGGCAACGGGTCAGGAATGTCAATGGTTAAGCTCACACATTTACCTTTTCCCTCTACTGGTTAGATAAGACGCAATGCCTGAAAAGAGAGGACAGCACACTATGCCCATCCTTGCATTATGGTGCTCGTTATCATTTGGAGAAGCTAATAATTGGGAAGCCATGCTATACGAAAACATCTATTTACCACCAAGTAGCGTGTGTCGCATTTTATAGGGAGAACAACATGCCAGCCAAGCTGGCGCTCATGAAAGTAGCCAATGCGCCACAGATACATGCAGAGACCGCCTCTTTTGCAAAATCCCCTCTTCTCTCTGGCGAGAATGAACCGTAAATGCCCATCATAATTGCTATGCTTCCGATATTGGCAAAGCCACAGATCCCATACGTGGCGATGAGCTCGGCACGATCGGAGAGGTTGGCGTAGGCAGCTCCCTTTGTGAGTTGACCAAATGCCACAAACTCGTTCTGGATGGTCTTAATTCCGAGGAGTTGTGCTACGGGGTATAGTTCATCGCGCGGAACCCCCATGAGAAATGCCACGGGGTAGAATATGTAGCCACAGATTTGCTCAATCGTAAGATTTGGCGCTTGAATGTACTTGAACGTCCAGTGAAGAATCCCGTTGGCCTTTACATAGTTAGCTGCTGCCCTCAAAATCTTCCGCCAGATATTAGTTTTTGACATACCAAGGCCACCAACGATATGATGACGAGAATATTAGCAAGAACCATACCAGCTACTTTGAGACCAAGCCAGGCACCGTTAGCAAGAGCATGCAATACTCCAGTTTCTTCATTTCCATCATCTGGTTCCATGTTGATGATTGAAATGTGCGAGGTTGTGAGAGGCACCTCAGTCTCTGGTACACGAAGTTTGGATATGACAATGGAAATTGGAATTGACATCAAGCAGGACGAAATAACGGCTTGACCGTTGGCACCCATACTGTTTGATCGGATCGTTAGTAATCTCCTGGGATAAATCAAGTCTTATCACTTACTTGATGTAAACCACCATCAATGCTCCGGAAATTGTTGAGAATCCACAAGTCATAACTTGATGAATTTCAGCCTGGGTCATGTGCGGAATGAAACCCTTGATGAGAATTGCAGCCTCTCCCATTCCGAGAAAAGGACAAACAACCGCAACAATTGCTTCAACGCCAGATACATTTAACATCCAGTAAAATAGATAAGAGCATTTTGGCACGACCCACTGTATAAATCCGACATAGTATGCCATCTGCACAATCGCCGTAAAGAAGATGAAAACCGGCAAGCTACCTATCACAAACCAGAAGGATTTCGACGTTTTTTCGTCCGTAAGCCATTCTACACCCTTATACGCGAATGATAAGAACGTTGTCAAAGCTTGGGACAGGAATTGAAAGATATCTTTCCCAAGAGTAGTTCGAAGCACGAAGATCGCGATAATAAATTGCACCAGAATTCCAACTATCACTGGACGCCAATTGATGCGAGTACGGTGTCTGCTTGTGCAGTACAACGCCACGAGGAAAACCAAGTAGCCGAATAAGCTAACAGCTCGATCACTGCGTTTGTTGTAGCTG
>Ga0247812_10002212_pt1 | contig 10915 bp, 7 predicted proteins | sample UWRJL149409B1_FD_178011 | JGI IMG/M metagenome (GOLD analysis project Ga0247812, IMG submission 178011) | Plant litter microbial communities from Arlington Agricultural Research Station in Wisconsin, United States - UWRJ-L149-409B-1 | ecosystem: Environmental > Terrestrial > Plant litter >...
AGGTCGACCCGCTGCCGAGCACCAGCGACGCGGCGTTGATGTCAGCCTTGAAGGTCTGTACCTGGTTGCCGGCGGTGAAGGTTTTGGCAGAACTGAAGGAACCCCCGGACACATTGAGGTTGCTGGGCGGAAGATCGGCAATGCTCAGGTTGCCAGTACTGGTCAGACGCGCGGTGCCCGACATCGTCAGGCCCTGGTTGTAACCAAACGAGAAATCGGACTGCACGTTAACGGTGTAGCCCGTGTCGATGACGATCTTGTCATCCCATGCGATGCCCGCACTGCTGGGGCAGGTGTACACCTTGCCCGACATCGAGCAGCCATACACCGCCGCGCCGCCGAAACGGTACGTCGTACCGGCCTGGGCGGCGCCGGTCGCGAGCAGCAGCAGGCCGAACAGAACAAGCGCCGTGCGCAGGATCAGCGAGAACGGGGAAGTGAAAGACACAAGGAAACCTGCACGAAACGGGATGAACGAAAGTGTGCACTGGATTGCCGTACAGCCACAATAGATTTTTCACTCAGGCAACCATTCGACAGCTTTCCGCGCGCTCAGTGCGTGCTATGGACAACGGTGTGTGGCTATCGTGCAAACAGTCTTACAATAGTTTCCACCTTATTAACGTTAGCGGACACCATGGCCCATATCCAACCAAGCGGCTGGCGCGAACTGTCCGTCACGGGCGCCGCCGCCCGCGAAATCGAGACGCTCGCCTACCTGGAGCAGCGCTTGGCCGACACGCCCTACGTGATCTATCACGGCGTGCACTGGACCAACGTCGAGCAGGGTTATTCGGTGTACGGCGACGTCGACTTCATCGTGCTCGCGCCGAATGGCCGCATCCTGGTCATCGAGCAGGTCGCCGGCTTTTTGAACGAAACGCCGGAAGGCCTGGTCAAAAGCTACCAGGGCAAGCCGCGCAAGGTCCGCACGCAGATCCTGGCCACGATCGAGGGCCTGGCCAAGCGCTTCCAGGGGAAGCTGTCGATCGACTACCTGCTGTACTGCCCCGATTACATCGTGCGCGACCAGCCGCTGGCCGGCATCGATGCCGACCACATCATTGATGCATCGAACAAACCCAAGCTGGCGCGCGTGATCCGCGAGGCGCTGCCCATCACCGAGCGCACCGACGACTTCGACAAGGTCACACGCTTCCTGGGCGACACGCTGAACCTGCGGCCCGATCCGAGCGCGATGATTGGCAATGCCGAGGCAATGGTCACCAAACTCTCGGGTGGCCTGGCCACCTGGGCGCGGCGGCTCGACTTCTTGCCATTCCGGCTGCACGTGATCGGCACCGCCGGCAGCGGCAAGACGCAGCTGGCGCTGGCCGAATACAGCGCCGCCATCGACGCCGGCCTGCGCCCGCTGTACGTGTGCTTCAACCGGCCGCTGGCCGACCACATCGAACGGCTGGTGCCGGCCGGCGGGCGGGTGGCGACCTTTCACATGCTGTCGGACGCCTGGCTGCGCGCGCAGGACATCACGCCCGATTACGCGGCGGCAGATGTGTGGGAAAAGATCGAAGCCTCGATGGCCGACGCCACCTTGCCCGAGACCTGGCAGTTCGACGTCGTCATCGTCGACGAGGGCCAGGACTTTTCGGTGGCGTGGCGCGACATCGTGCTGCGCATGCTGAAAGAAGGCGGGCGCGCGATCTGGATGGAAGACCCGGACCAGAACCTGTACGGCCGCGGGATGGTGCCGCTGCCGGGCTGGGTGACGCTGCATTCGCATGTCAACTATCGCAGCCCGCGCCAGATCGTCGACATGCTCACGTCCATCGGCGCATCGCACCAGCCGGTGGAGGCAGGCAGCCCGTTCAAGGGCGCCGACATCGAAGAGCTGACCTATCCCGAAGGCGACGTCGAAGCGATGCTGGCGCAGACGCGGCGCGCCGTGACGTCGTGCCTGGCGGCCGGCTTCGGGCGCCAGGACATCGCGATCTGCGCGTTTCGCGGCCGCGAAAAGTCGGCGATTCTGCAGCTCGATCGCCTGAGCGACGCGCACTCGCTGCGCTCGTTCACGGGAGCGTATGACTTGTTCGGCACACCGGTGTTCCGCGAAGGCGGACTGCTGGCCGAATCGGTGTACCGCTTCAAGGGGCAGTCGGCGCCGGCGCTGATTTTTACCGAGATCGATTTCGAGGAGCTCGACGAGCAGACGCTGCGCAAGCTGTTCGTGGGTATGACGCGCGCGCGGCTCAAGCTCGTGCTGGTGATGAGCGAGCGCGCGTCGTTGCAGATCGTGGATCGGATGAGTGGGCGGTAAATGATCGCGGCGTGTGTTTGCGGGCCAGATGATCTCGGCGCCAACCATCACCGCGTGGACGGGGTACCCGTCCACGCTACCGTTCGGATAGCCGGGTAGGGTGGGCGGCTTTGCCGCCCACGCGTTACGCTGCCAATGCGTCTGACGTCGGCTCGGCGCTTACCACATGGCGGTTCACCGCCGACAACACCGACTTGAACGACGCCGTCACGATATTGCTGTCGATGCCGACACCGAACAACGTCGGGCCATTGCCCACCCGCAGCTCGACATAGCACGCTGCACGGGCATCGGCGCCCGAGCCGATCGCATGCTCGTGGTAATCCATCAGGCGAATCTCGAGGCCCAGCGCCGTGACGAACGCATCGATCGGGCCGTTGCCGCGGCCAGAGAACACCTGCGGCGCATGGTGGCGCGCTACGTCGACTTCGAGCTGCACGTCATGCGCGCTGTCTTCGGTCATGCGGTGCGCGATGTAGTGATACGGCTCTTGCTGGTCCAGGTACTCGCGCGCAAACAGCGCGTGCAAGTCGGCCGGGTTGATTTCGCGGCCGCTCTCGTCGGCCTGGCGCTGCACGACGCGCGAGAACTCGATCTGCAGGCGGCGCGGCAGTTGCAGGCCGTATTCCTGCTCGAGCAGGTAGGCCATGCCGCCCTTGCCCGACTGGCTGTTGACGCGGATGACCGCATCGTAGCTGCGCCCCAGGTCGGCCGGATCGATCGGCAGGTACGGCACTTCCCAGATGGCGTCGGCCTGCTGCTTGGCAAAACCCTTCTTGATCGCATCCTGGTGCGAACCCGAGAACGCCGTGAACACCAGATCGCCCGCATACGGATGGCGCGGGTGCACCGGCAGCTGATTGCAATCCTCGACCAGCTGGCGCACAGCGTCGATGTCCGAAAAGTCCAGGCCCGGGTGCACGCCCTGCGTGTACAAATTCATCGCCAGCGTGACCAGATCGACGTTACCGGTGCGCTCGCCGTTACCAAACAGGCAGCCCTCGACGCGGTCCGCACCAGCCATCACCGCCAGCTCGGCAGCAGCGACGGCAGTGCCGCGGTCGTTGTGCGGGTGGACGCTGATGACGAGCGATTCGCGGTTGTTCAGGTTACGGCACATCCATTCGATCTGGTCAGCGTAGACGTTGGGTGTGGCTGCTTCGACGGTCGACGGCAGGTTGACGATCATCTTGTTGGCCGGCGTGGGCTGCCAGACGGCGCTGACCGCATCGGTGATCTGCTTCGAGAAATCCAGCTCGGTCGTCGAGAACGATTCCGGCGAATACTCCAGGCCCCACTGCGTCTGCGGATGCTGGGACGTCAGGTCCTTGATCAGCTGCGTACCCTTGACGGCGATCTGCACGATCTCGTCGCGCTCCATATTAAATACCACGCGGCGGAACACCGGCGCGACCGAGTTGTAGACGTGAACGATCGCGCGCTTGGCGCCGACGGCCGATTCGACAGTGCGGCGAATCAGCTCATCGCGCGACTGGGTCAGCACGATGATGGTGACGTCGTCCGGGATGTGCTTGTCATCGACCAGCATGCGCACGAAATCGAAGTCGGTCTGCGAGGCGGACGGGAAGCCCACCTCGATCTCCTTGATGCCGATCTTGACCAGCATCTTGAAGAAGCGCAGCTTCTTATCGGCGCTCATCGGCTCGATCAATGCCTGGTTACCGTCGCGCAGGTCGGTGCTCATCCAGATCGGCGGCGCGGTGATGGTGCGGCTTGGCCACTGGCGGTCTGCCAGGTCGATGGCAGGGAAGGGGCGGTACTTAGCGGCGGGATTGGTCAACATGATCGGGTGCTCCTGATTGGTTTGGTCACTGGGTGGCGGTGAAGCCTTGCGTGGCGGAGGCTGCCGGACGGGCCACGAAACGCGAGGCCCGGCAACCGGTCGGTAGGTTTAGCGCCAGTGCAAACTGGACGCGAGCGCTCGCCGCCAGGGTGGACCCGGGGAGGAAAAACGATGAAGCGAAAATTGGCGTGGTAGACATCTGCGACTTTCCTGCTGCTGTGGAGACCGGCGTGTGCCGGGCGTACGGCCGAACGATCAGGCGCGTAGTAGCAGTGCAGCTAGCGATAGCGCGCCAGCGGCAGGGAGAGTATTCGACAGATGCAGGGTGAAAGACATAATTTCGACTTTAAGGAACTCGGCGCCGTATGTCAAGCGGACAATAGGCGCGTGTGGAAAAGAAAGTACGGGAATTCGGGAGAGTTCTCTGCCGCAGTCTGAGTGGATCGTACGGCTTTGGGGCTGTCGTTTATGCAGTTGCCATGGAAGAGAGCACCTGCTCCCAGGATGGCGCGTGATAGCATCGACGGCGATACTTTCTGGAGATTTTGCCAATGCGCCGCCCTGTTGATGATGTGTCCCGTTCGCGCCTGAATCTGCTTGGCGCCCTTTGCTTGATGGCGTTACTAGCCGGTTGCGGTGACGGCATCCCGAAGGACAAGGACGATGACAAGCCGCCGCCAGCACAAACGGCGGCGCTGTCGGTGCTCGCGGGCGATCCGACTGCCGACGGGACCATGGACGGCAACGGCACGGCGGCGCGCTTCAACAATCCGCACGGGCTGGCAATCGACAGCAGCGGCAACGTCTACGTGGCGGACCGCGGCAACTACGTCATCCGCAAGATCACGCCGGACGGTGTGGTAACCACGCTGGCTGGCGGCGCAGGGCAGAGCCGGCTGACCAACGGCGCCGCCGCCAATGCGCGCTTCGTCAATCCGGTCGCGTTGACGGTGGGGAGCGGCGGCACGGTGTATGTGGCAGATGATGTGAATATCCGCAGCATCACAACGGCTGGCCAGGTCGCGACGGTGACGACGATCCCGGTTGGCAGCAACGTCGCGACAGCGAGCCGGCCTGATGTCACGCCAGGGGCGATTGCCATCGACGCTAACAACAATCTCTACATCACCAACAACTACGGCACGCGCCGCTTTGCCATTGGTGCGGGCGGGACAGGGATTCTGGAAGGGCAGAACACGGTGGGCGACCTGTTCGGAACGCGGACGCTGGCACCGCGCGGGGTGGCGGTGGACAGCAGCAATGTCGTGTACTTGTTCGACCTCGAGCGCGAGATCAGCCGCTGGAACCCGACGGCCAATTTTGGGTCGGACAATCTGTTTACGATTGCTGGCGCGCCGAACGTTCGCGGCGCGGTGAACGGCACCGGCAATGCGGCGCGGTTCGAGCAGGTCGTGGCGCTGACGGTTGATCCTCAAGGCAATCTGTATGCGGCGGATGCGGTGAATAACCTCGTGCGCAAGATTACGCCGGCGGGAGTGGTGACGACGGTGGCGGGGACGGCGCGGGCGACGACACTGCAGGTTGGGGATTTGCCGGGGAGCTTGGGCGATGTTCGCGGCATTGTTACTGATGGCAAAGGGCTGCTGTATGTGACGTCGGGGAATGCGGTGGTCAGGATTCGGTTGCGGTAAGCGGCGCGAAGGTTCGCGCCACGCCGGATAATCGTGCAATCTTTTTGCGGGATCGGTCTACCGCGTGTCAGTGACACTAAGCATTCCTGTTCTTCACTGTCGATACATTTGTGCAGACACAATGCATGCAGGTTTGATGTAATTTGTAATCGTCCAGTTTCAACCTTGAAAGCTGGAGATGAACACTGTCAAACATAGAATAAAAAACGTCGCCTCAGTCTCTGCCGAAACTAGCGGTGCTCAATGGGTCAAGCGCTTTCCCGGGAGTCGCTCTACTGCAGACCTGGCAAATCCGTTCCGTGGCAGAGTCGAAGCATTTATTGGAGCGATACGTGCCGCTGGTGCTATCGTCGTCATCAACGGCACCTTACGCGACCCACGTCGTGCTTATCTGATGCATTGGAGCTGGCGCATTGTCAGGGCTCATGCGGATCCGCAGAGCATCCCTCCAATGAATGGAGTTTGCATCAACTGGTCCCACTCGGACCGTTCCGGAAACTATTCACGAGCTGCATCAATGGCTGGTGCCTCCGAGATGGTGAAAGCCTTTGGAATGGAACGACTCGGCGTAGCGCCGTCCCTCACTTCTCGCCACATCATTGGAAGCGCAATTGACATGTCGGTAAGCTGGCAGGGGAATTTGTTGATTGTAGATAGTCATGGCAACACCGTAGAAATAAAAACGCCGCCATGGAGTGGCATGAACCTTCAGCTCCATAGAGTCGGCGAAAGTTATGGCGTCATCAAATACAACCGGCGTGGGCGGGACGAACCACACTGGTCTGACAATGGCACGTAAGGAGATTTTATGAAGACGCTTGTTATCGTTCCTATTCTTCTTCTGTTCTCCTGCTCGTCCATTTTCGCAGCGGAAAAGCTTCCAAACGATGTTAGAAAATTTATTGCGCAACGCGACGAGTGCGATCATTTTCGTGGCGAGCTCCCCGAGCCTGAAGAGGCCGAGCGTATGAGGGAGGTCACTGGTCAGATCGCGAAACACTGTCGCGGTACCGATCGGCGACTGCGCTTGCTCAAAAAGAAATATGGCAGCGATGCCAGCGTGAAAAAGCGGCTTAACGTATACGACGAACAGATCGAGCCGCGAGACAATCAGCGTTAGCTGGTAAGTCAATCCAGGTCGGGCACCTCGACGATCAGCCGGGAAATTTTTTGATACAAGGCGAGCTTGAATTCATCGTGATCGATCGACGAGTGGCATCGGCGATGGCAATTCGGACAGAGGGCGGCCGCATTCGTCGTTGTGTCGGAGCCGTGGCTCGACAATGGCATGACGTGATGCACCTCAAGGTAGGGTAAGCCATCACTTCCCAAGAAAGGTGCGGGATCATCGCATCCTTCGCAGTGGCCATTTGCCACTTGCAGAGTCCATGCCTTGACTGCCGGGTCACGCACGTACGATGTTGCAATTGTCGATACCATGGCCGGTCTGTTGCTGCCGGGTGGGGGGGCCATGAGCGCGCGCTTCCTTAATGCGGTGACATTCCTGGCCAATGCTACCGGATCGGACGTAGCGACGAAAGGTTCGAGAAATGCGATACCGCTTGTATGCAGCATCGCAATCATTTTCTCTTTGATGACCGTGCCAATGTTTTTCGCCGGTAGATAGCCCAGGATCCACGGCATCTTCAATTCGTAGAGGGCTGCTGAAATATTCTGCATCCGGAACTCAATCGAGCCTTTGGTGCGGCTCGCAAGTGGGCCTGCACGCAAGTCCCGATTTACTTGGGCTTTGCTGTACGACTCGCCGTTCAATTCAGCCCTCAGCATGTCGAGATAAGCCTCGATAGCGCGCGTGAGTTCGTCATCCGTCCACGGACTGCTGTTGACAAATTGTGGCTCGTGAAAGAATTCGGACATGACTTGATGAACGTGGCGTTCCACCCAGTCTATCGATTGTTCAATATCTCAGCAACAACATTCATGGCCACTATTGAGGAGATCCACAGGGCCAATAGAAAAAGGCCAACCGATGGCTGGCCTTTCTAAACGATCACTTACCGCAGCATCGACAACTGCCGATACGTCGCGTGCTACCGTTTTAAACGTCGATATTCCCCGCCCGCAACGCATTCGCCTCAATAAAATTCCGACGCGGCTCCACGTCATCTCCCATCAACGTCGTAAAGATCTGATCCGCCGCGATCGCATCATCGATCTGCACCTTCAGCAGACGACGCACGGTTGGATCCATCGTGGTTTCCCACAGCTGCGACGGGTTCATCTCGCCCAGACCTTTGTAACGCTGCTTCGACACGCCGCGTTCAGCTTCTTCACGCAGCCACAGCATCGCTGCGTGGAAGTCGCGCACGGCGAATTCCTTCATGCGCTCGCCTTCGCCGCGGCGCACGATCGCGCCTTCGCCCATCAGGCCCTGGAACGTTGCTGCCGAGTTGGCCAGCACCGCGTAATCGGCGCCTGCCACGAAGTCGGCGTCGATCGACGTCACCTGCACGTTGCCGTGGTAGATGCGTTCGATGCGCAGCGCGTGCTTTTCGGACAGGTCATCCGAGCGCACCTTGACCTTGACGGCCGGGTCGTTGATCGATTTTTCCATCGCCTGCGCCGATGCTTCGGCGTTCTCGAGCGTGGTCAGGTCCAGTGCCACGCCGCCGCTGAAGATCGCGGTCAGTGCGGCCCGGTCGATCACGCGCGTCAAGCGCATCATGATGGTGTTGGCCAGGTTGTACTGGCGTGCCAGTTCGCCCAGCGCTTCGCCACTGATCGGCTCGGCGCCATCGCGCGGGATGAGCGACGCGGTGTTGAGCGCGAACGTCATCATGTAGCTGGCTTCCTCGATGTCATCCTTCAGATAGCGTTCGTCGCGGCCAGCCTTGACCTTGTACAGCGGCGGTTGCGCGATGTAGATGTGGCCGCGCTCGACCAGTTGCGGCATCTGGCGGTAGAACAGCGTCAGCAGCAGGGTACGGATGTGGGCGCCGTCGACGTCCGCATCGGTCATGATGATGATGCGGTGGTAGCGCAATTTCTCGACGTTGAATTCGTCCGGGCCGATCGACGTGCCGAGAGTGGCGATCAGGGTCGTGATCTGCTCCGACGACAGCATCTTTTCGAAGCGCGCCTTTTCCACGTTCAGCACCTTGCCGCGCAGCGGCAGGATGGCCTGGAACTTGCGGTCGCGGCCCTGCTTGGCCGAGCCGCCTGCCGAGTCACCCTCGACGATATACAGTTCGGCCAGCGCCGGGTCGCGTTCCTGGCAGTCGGCCAGCTTCGACGACAGGCCCAGGCCGTCCATGACGCCTTTGCGGCGCGTCAGGTCGCGTGCCTTGCGCGCGGCTTCGCGGGCGCGGGCGGCTTCGACGATCTTGCCGCAGATGATCTTGGCGTCGTTCGGCTTTTCGGCCAGGAAGTCGGTCAGGGTCTTGGCGACGATCTCTTCGACCGGGCCACGCACTTCGGACGACACCAGCTTATCTTTGGTTTGCGACGAGAATTTCGGTTCCGGCACTTTCACTGAGAGCACGCAGGTCAGGCCTTCGCGCATGTCGTCGCCAGAGATTTCGACCTTGGCCTTCTTGGCGAACTCGTGCTCGTCGATGTACTTGTTGATCACCCGCGTCATGGCCGCGCGCAGGCCGGTCAGGTGGCTGCCGCCGTCGCGCTGCGGGATGTTGTTCGTGAAGCACAGCACCTGCTCGTTGAAGGCGTCGTTCCACTGCATCGAGACGTCGACCGAGATGTTCGTGTTCTGGTCCGACATGCGCTCGCCGGTTGCCTGGAAGACGGTCGGGTGCAGTACGTTCTTGGTCTTGTTGATGTACTCGACGAAGCCGCGCGTGCCGCCCTCGAATGCATAGATTTCTTCCTTGCCCGAGCGCTGGTCGGTCAGCTTGATGCTCACGCCATTGTTCAGGAACGACAGTTCGCGAATGCGCTTGGACAGGATTTCGTAATGGAACTCGACGTGGTTGAAGATGGTCTCATCGGCCCAGAAGTGCACGTCGGTACCGCGCTTGTCGGTTTCGCCGATGACCTTGATCGGCGAGACTTCGATGCCGTTGACCATCGCCAGCTCGCGGTTTTGCGGCACGCCACGCACGAATTCCATCTGGTGCACTTTGCCGTCGCGGCGGATCGTCACGCGCAGCAGTTTTGACAGTGCATTCACGCACGACACGCCCACGCCATGCAGGCCGCCGGAAACTTTATACGAGTTCTGGTCGAACTTGCCGCCGGCGTGCAATTCGGTCAGGACGATCTCGGCTGCCGAGCGCTTCGGCTCGTGCTTGTCGTCCATTTTCAGACCGACCGGGATGCCGCGGCCGTTGTCGGTAATTGAAATCGAATTGTCCGAGTGGATCGTGACGTGGATTTCGGTGCAATGGCCGGCCAGCGATTCGTCGATCGAGTTGTCCAGCACTTCGAAGACCAGGTGGTGCAGGCCGGTGCCGTCGGACGTGTCGCCAATGTACATGCCCGGGCGCTTGCGCACCGCTTCCAGGCCTTCCAGGATCTGGATCGAGGAGGCGCCATAATCATCCACCGGGATGGCGGGGATATTTTCTGCTGGGGTATTCTCGGACATGGACTACTTTCTTTAAAACTGAGTATTTCAGACCGGCACGCGAAGCGTGCGGTACGCTGCATCCGGGCCGCCGGAGCGGCCCGTTCGAGGCATCAAATACGCATCGGCATGACGACGTACTTGAAGTCGCCGACCTCGGGAATCGAGATCAGCGCCGACGAGTTCGAGTCGCCCAGGGCGATGTTGACCTGGTCGCACTTCAGGTTGTTAAGCACGTCGAGCAGGTAGGTCACGTTGAAGCCGATGTCGATCGAATCGCCACCGTAGTCGATCTCGAGTTCTTCGACTGCTTCTTCCTGGTCGGCATTGGTCGAGCTGATCTTCATGACGCCCGGCTCGATGATGCAGCGCACGCCCTTGAACTTGTCACTGGTCATGATCGCGGCGCGCTGCAGCGAGCGCAGCAGTTCATCGCGGCTGATCGTGAAGTCGTTCTTGCAACCTTTTGGAATCACGCGCGTGTAGTCAGGGAACTTGCCCTCAACCAGTTTCGAGACCAGCTCGATGTCGGCGAAGGTCAGCTTCACTTGCGACGCGGCGATGTCCAGGCGGACCGTTTCATCGCTTTCTTCCAGCAGGCGCTGCAGTTCAATGATGGTCTTGCGCGGGATGATCACTTC
>Ga0247812_10002215_pt1 | contig 10910 bp, 11 predicted proteins | sample UWRJL149409B1_FD_178011 | JGI IMG/M metagenome (GOLD analysis project Ga0247812, IMG submission 178011) | Plant litter microbial communities from Arlington Agricultural Research Station in Wisconsin, United States - UWRJ-L149-409B-1 | ecosystem: Environmental > Terrestrial > Plant litter >...
ATGCTCGGGCAGCGACTGCGCTGGGCGCAGGGCACCATGCAGGTGTTCTTCCGCGAGAACCCACTGCTGCAGCGCCGCCTGTCGATCGGGCAGCGGCTGATGTATTTCGGCACGATGTGGAGCTACTTCTCCGGCTTCCCGGCTCTCGTCTACGTGACGGCTCCCGTGCTCTGTCTCGCCTTCGGCGTGATCCCGGTCACGGCATACAGCCTGGACTTCTTCGCCCGGTTCATCCCCTTCCTGCTGCTCAACCAGCTGCTGTTCTGGGTGGTTGCGGCGGGACGCCCGACCTGGCGCGGAGCGCAATACTCACTCGCGCTGTTCCCGGTGTGGATCGAATCGGTGACCTCGGCGTTCCGGAACGTGTTCCTCGGCCAGCCGCTCGGATTCCTCGTGACATCCAAGACCAGGGTCGAAAACGGCAAACCGCGCTGGGACCTGGTCAAGCCGCAACTGATGGTCATGGCGGCGCTCGTAGTCGCGCTGATCGTCGTCGGCATCCGCATAGCCGTGGGCCAGGCTGAGGGAATCGCCCCCTACGTCAACATCGTCTGGGTCATCTACGACCTCGCCGTTTTCAGCATCATCATCCGTGCCGTGCTCTACCGTGGGCCGGCCACCACCACAAAGGAGACTCCATGACGTCGATCGACGTACGCGAAGCCGACGGAGGGGTGGTGCTCGCCCCGACCGGACGCCTCACCGTCGTGACCGCGCCCCAGCTGCGGAACGCCGTCGCCGAACGAATCGCGGCGGGTGACCGCATCATCGTGGTCGACCTGTCGTCGACCGAGTTCGTCGATTCGTCCGGCCTCGGAGCCCTCGTCTCGTGCCTCAAGTCGGCACGCCAGGCCGGCGGCGACCTGCGCATCGTCGCACCGACCGAGCAGGTGTCGATGGTGCTGCGCATGACGAACCTCGACCGCATCCTTCAACCTCGCGCATCCGTCGCCGACGCGCTGCAGAGCTAGGCACGAACCGATGAGCGAGCACGCACACAGAGTGGTGGAGGTTCCCGCGACCATCGAAAGCATCGATGTCGTGCAAGCGGAGTTCGATGCGTGGTGGAACGAACTGGACGACGCGAAGCTCGAGACCCGATTCGCGTTCGAAATCGCCGTGGTGGAGATCGCCACGAATATCGTCGAACACACCCACCGCGTCGAGGGCAGCGCCGGACGCCGCTTTCAGCTGACCCTGAGCGCCGACGATGAGGCGGTAACCGCGGTCTTCAGCGACAACGGGATGCCGGCCGACATCGATCTGAGCACCGTCACCATGGCGGACGTGGACGACGAGAGCGGCCGTGGGCTCGCGCTCGCGATCACAGCGCTCGACAGCCTCGACTACGGCCGCGAGAACGGTCGCAATATCTGGACTCTCGTTTGTCGGCGCTGATCCGCCGCGTTGCCGCCGTAGTACTCGTCGCGGCCGCGGCGGTTCTCGCGCCGCTCGCCGCCGCGCCAGCCGTCGCGGCTGAGGCGCCACAACCCAACGAGGTGTGGTTCGGTCCAGACCTCGACTGGACGGCAGATTCGCCCGACGGTTACGTTGACCGTCTCGGCGCGACCCCGTCACTCTATGAACTCACGCTGACCTATCCGCTGGATGCGAACGCCGAGAGCCAGTGGCGCACTTCTGCTCGTGCGGTCGCGGCCCAGGGCGGCGTGCTCGTGCTCAGCCTCCTGCCGTCAGAGCCGCTCGATGAACTCACCGCCGACGATGCCGCGGCGACCGAGGCGCTTCTCACCGAGGTGAAGACCCAGTACGGAACCCAACAACTCGTGCGTTTCGCCCCCGAGATGAACGGCACCTGGATTTCGTGGGGGCAGCAGCCGACCGCATTCATCGACGCCTTCACCCTCGTCGCCGACGCGGTGCACGACGGAGACTCTGACGCGCTCATGGTGTGGGCGCCTTCCTACGGTTCCGGCTACCCGTTCGGGCTCGCCGAGGGGCGTCTCGACACGCTCTCGGCAACGGACCTTGCGAAACTCGACACCGACGGTGATGACGAGATCACGGCATCCGATGATCCATACGAGCCCTACTACCCGGGTGACGACATCGTCGACTGGGTCGGGCTCACCAAGTTCTACTTCGGCAAGGGCGAAGCCCGGGCCGCGTCCGGCGTCGAGGTGCCGCTGCTGCGCAATGAGGCGGCCGACGGCGACGAGGTCGAAGAGACCTTCGCCGAGTCCTGGGGCTACGTGGTCTATCAGGACGACAACTTCTACGACCGCTTCGCCGATGCAAAGAACAAGCCGTTGCTGCTCGACACCGGCGCGCTCTATGACCCTGCCCTCGATGGTGCAAACGAACTCGACATCAAACGGGGCTGGTGGCAGCAGATCCTCGCCGCCATCGATCGCCGGCCACTCATCCAGGGCGTGACCTGGCTCGAGGTCGAGCGCGAGGAAGCTGAGGCCGGAGGCAACAAGGTCGACTGGCGCCTGACCGAGGACTCCGACATTGCAGCGGCGTTTCTCGCCGACCTGCGCGCCGACGAGCGCATCCAGTTCGGTCCGGTGACCGACGAGATCACACCGGACGACGGTAACGAGGCGACGGTGCAGATCCGCGACCCCGACGCGGCGACCGGTGGCGACGCAATGAGCTTCATCGTCTGGTGCGCGGCGGGACTGGCGATCGCGTTCCTGCTCTCCGGGCTGATCGGAAAGCTCATTCCGAAGTGGCGCTACAACGACGACGGGTCCCCCGGCCGCGACCTGCGTATCGATCTGTTCCGCGGGTTCATCATTCTCGCGGTGGTCGTCACCCACATCGAGGTTGCGGGCCCGCTCTCGTACGTAACCCTCCACGCGATCGGCGCCATCACCGGTGCCGAGATGTTCGTCTTCCTCTCCGGCCTCGTACTCGGCATGGTCTACCCGCTCGGGGTGCGCAAGTTCGGCGAGCTGAAGGCCGCGACCGGTGCGTTCCGGCGCGCGGGCAAGCAGTACGTGGTGACCCTCGTGGTCATCCTGGTCGTCTTCGCCCTGAGCTTTGTGCCCTTCCTCGGCACCGCCGCGATCACCACCTTCACCGACCGCGGCACCGGCGAAGACGGCCTAGGCGCCCAGGGACGCACCTACGACCTGTATCCCAACGCCGACCGCCTGCTCGACTACCCACCGCCGTGGTACGCCATCCGGCAGTTCCTGCAGCTCGAGATGGGCCCGTGGCCGTTCAACATCATGGGGCTGTTCGTGGTGCTCAGCCTCGCGATTCCCGCCGCCATGTGGCTCATCCGCCGCAAGATGTGGTGGGTTGTTCTCGCCGTGAGCTGGGCGCTGTGCCTCTGGCGCAGTTTTGTTCCGGATGCACCGGCCCTTCCCTCACAGTTCGAAGCGGTGTTCCCGCTCTTCCTGTGGCAGGTGCTGTTCACGCACGGTCTGGTCATCGGCTATTACCGACGGCAGATCCAGAACGCCCTCACCAGCCTGCCCGGGAGGATCATCACCGGTGCTGCCGTTGTGATCTATGCCGGCATCCTCGTCTATCTCTGGGCTGGCTACACCTACGGCTTCGAACCGGCGCCGTTCCCCGCATCGCTGTACGAGTCGCTGTACGGAACCGCGTACCAGCGCGTCGACATGCAGTGGGGCCGCCTTCTCGACGTTGCGCTCATGGTCGTCTGCACCTACGCGATCCTCACCGCGTTCTGGAAACCGATCAACTTCGTCATCGGCTGGCTGTGGATCCCGCTCGGCCAGGCCAGCCTCTACGTGTTCGTCTGGCAGGTGTTCTTCGCACTCGCCGTTGCGACCATCCCGAACCTCGATCGCACCGACTGGCTGATCGGAACGGCCATACACGCCGGACTCATCATGCTCGTCTGGTTCATGGTGAAAAAGAAGTTCATGTTCAAGGTCATTCCGCGGTAGTTGCGGTTAGCCCGGCGCGAGCTCAGTCCAGGCCGACTCGTCGACACCGCTCGCGTAGAGGGCGACGTTCGACGCGACCTGGCTGGGATTGCGCATTCCGATCGCGACACTGGCGACCTGTGGGTGGCGCAATGGGAAGGCGATGGCGGCCTGCGGCAGCGTCGCACCGTGCGCCTCGGCCGTGTCTGCCAGCCGGTTGGCGCGATCGATGAGCTCGGCGGGAGCCGGCTGGTAGTTGTACATCGCGTTGGGTCGCGGGCGCGGTGTCGACAGCAGACCGGAGTTGAACACGCCGACCGCAACGATCGAGCGCTCCCCCGCGGCTTCGAACACCGCGTCGGCACCGCGCTGCTCGAGCAGCGTGTAGCGGCCGGCGAGCATGGCGAGATCGATGTCCGATTCGCGGAACAGCCCGGCGACGGCGTCGGCCGAATTGGATCCGATACCGACGGCCCGCACGACGCCCTGGTCGCGCAACTCGATCAGGGCCGCGGCGCCCGTGGTGGCGGCATCCGGAATCCCGCTCGCGTCGGGGTCGTGCAGATAGAGCACGTCGATGTAGTCGGTGCCGAGTCTCGCGAGCGATTCCTCGACGGAGCGCAGCACGCCGTCGCGGGTGAAGTCCCACTCACGACGCTGGTCGCCCGGCACGACGAAGCCGTCGTCGTCGAACTCGGTTGGTCGCTCGTTCGGCACGATCAGTCGGCCGACCTTCGTCGAGATCACGTATTCGCCACGCGGGTACTCCGCGAGCAGCGAGCCGAGCCGGCGCTCCGACAGCCCGAGGCCGTAGTGCGGGGCCGTGTCGAAGTAGCGGATGCCACACCCCCACGCCTCACGGACGCTGGCTGCCGCGTCGGCGTCGCTGGTCACCGAGTACAGATTACCGAGGGACGCTCCCCCGAACGCGATCTCCGACAGGCGAACGTCGGTACCGTGGACGAGTCGATCACGCATGAGTGCCTCCGAGATAGATGCGCTCGGCGTTGCCACCGAGAATGGCGGTGTGGTGCTCCGTGGGAATGAGCTCGCGCACGATGTCGACCCAGGCCGGAGCGTCCGACGCGAGCAACACGAGCGGCCAATCCGAGCCGAATAGCAGGCGCTCGGGACCGAAGGCGTCGAGCGCGACATCGACGGGCTCGCGCAGGTCGCGCACCGACCAGTCGTTCCAGTTCGTCTGCAGCGTGATGCCCGAGAGCTTGGCCACGACGTTCGGCAGCGCGGCGATGCTGCGGATCTCTCGTCGCCAGTCGTCGAGATCACCACTCACGATCGGCGGGTTGCCGAGGTGGTCGAGCACGAAGCTCACGTCGGGATACGCCGCGATCGTCGCGGCTGCCGTTCGCAGCTGCGGGGCGTGGACCACGAGATCGAAAATGAGGTCGTTCGCTGCGAGAGCCGCGAAGTCGACCGTCGGGCGAAGCAGCCATTCCGGGTCGGGGTCGATGTGCGCCAGATGACGGATGCCGACGAGCTTCTGCCCGCCGCGAGCGGATCGCAGAGCGTCGAGCTGTCGTGCGACATCCGCTTCGAGATCGATCCACCCGACCACGCCGGCGACGGAGTCTTCCGACGCGACCTCGAGCAGATCGCGTGTCTCCTGAGCGCTGTTCGTCGACTGCACGAGAATCGTGCGGTCGATGCCGCTCGCCGCCTGCATGGCGGCGAGGTCGTCGACCCAGAAGTCGTGGTCGATCACCACCATGGAGGCTGGATCGATCCACGACTGCGGCGTTCGCGCGCGCTGCCAGAGGTGCGCGTGCGCGTCAATGACGGTCATCGGCGTGTGGTGTCAGTCGGTAATGGGCCGCAGGCGGAGTTCCTGCATTCCCCCATCGACGGCAATGCTCGTGCCGGTGGTCGACTTGTTGCGCGGGTTAGCGAGGTAGGCGACCGCCTCGGCGATCTCTGCCGGGTCGACGAGCCGGCCGTGCGGCTGACGTGCGGCGAGCGCCGAACGCTCGGCGGCCGGGTCGGCCGCGGAGTCGAGCAGTCGCCCCACCCACGGGGTGTCTGCCGTTCCCGGATTCACCGCGTTGACGCGGATGCCTTCGCGCAGGTGGTCGGCCGCCATGGCGCGAGTGAGCGACAGTACTGCGCCCTTCGAGGCCGTGTAGAGCGCACGGGCGGGAAGGCCGGCTGTCGCTGCGATGGAGGACGTGTTGACGATCGCCGCAGCCGCAGACATCCGCAGGTACGGGAGGGCAGCGCTGGCGACCCGGGCCATGCCGGTGACGTTGATACTGAACACACGCGCCCACTCGGCGTCGTCGATCGTCTCTATCGTGCCCTGGGCGCCGATTCCGGCGTTGTTGACGACGATGTCGATGCCCCCGAGCTCGGCAGCCACAGCGTCGATCGCCGCGGTCACGGATGCGGAATCGGACACATCGGCGGTGACGGCGAACGCCGCGGGGTCCGCTGAGGTGACGTTGAGGTCGAGCACGGCCACGCGGGCACCGCCCTCAAGCAGGCGGGTCACGACGGCAGCGCCGATGCCGGACGCCCCTCCCGTGACGACGGCGACAAGTCCGTCGAATTCGGCGCTCATGCCTGGCCCATGACCTGGCGCTGGCGACCGAGGCCTTCGATCTCGATCTCGACGACGTCCCCGGCCTTCAGGTACGGGAAGCGGCCGGAGAGCGCGACGCCCTCGGGGGTTCCGGTCATGATCACGTCGCCCGCTTCGAGAGCGAGGAACTGGCTGAGGTGCCAGACGATGAAGTCGACGTCGAAGATCAGGTCGGCGGTGGAGGAGTCCTGGCGCGGCTCGCCATTGACCCAGCTGCGCAGGCGCAGGTTCGTCGAGTCGACCTCGTCGGCCGTGACCAGCCACGGCCCGAGGGGGCTGAATCCGGGGGCAGACTTACCCTTGCTCCACTGTCCGCCCGATACCTCGAGCTGGAACTCGCGTTCGGAGAGGTCGTTGGCCACAAGATAGCCGGCGATGTGCTTCGCCGAGTCTGCCGGCGAGTCGAGGTACAGGGCCCGTTCGCCGATGACGACGGCGAGTTCGACCTCCCAGTCGGTCTTCTCGCTCGTACGAGGAATGTCGACCACGTCGTTCGGACCGCCGATGGTGTTCGGCGTCTTCAGGAAGATCACGGGCGATGCCGGCGGCTGCGCGCCGGACTCGGCGGCGTGCGCTGCGTAGTTCAGGCCAACGCAGATGATGGCACTCGGCCGGACCACCGGTGCACCCACGCGCAGCGATGCGGCATCCGCGAGCTCCGGAAGCGAATCGACGGATGCGGCGATCTTCGCCAGCCCGGCCGGCGACAGGGCGCCTGCGTCGATGTCGGCGACGACACCGCTCAGATCGAGGTATCGCTCTCCGTCTACCAATACCGGAGTCTCGCGACCCACTTCTCCCAAACGTGCCAGTTTCACTGTTCCTCCTTGAACGTGTCCCGCTTTTGCGTCGCAGACACATGGTTGCATAACAACTATTCCATAAATCCGGCTATGACATATGATGTATGTTGTTTAGGTTCCGCTGGGGCCACTCTACATATCAAGGACGACATGAAGATCACCGGTTACCGCATCCTGCGCACCTATCGCGATTGGGGACGGCCGGTTGGCGACGTCAACGGATTTATCGGATCCGGAGTGACGGAAGTGCCGATCGTCGTGCTGGAGACGGATGTCGGCCTGACCGGCGTCGGGCTCGGATCCGATAGCGGTATCGAGTCGCTCTTCCCCGCGATCGAGGGCGAAGACCCTCGCAGCGTCAACGCGCTCTACGACCGCATGCTCGCGCAGGTCTTCAAGTCGGGCCATTCTGGCGCCCTCTTCGGCGGCATCGGCACCCTCGACGCGGCCATCTGGGATCTCAAGGCGAAAGCCGCCGACGAGCCGCTCTGGCGACTGCTCGGCGCGAACGACCGATTTGTGACCGGGTACGCATCGGGCCTCGACATCGCCCTCGACGACGAGGCTCTCGCCGCCTTCTACAAGTCGATGTCGGAGCGCGGATTCACCGCTGGCAAGCTCAAGGGCGGGCGGGATGTCGACACTGACATCCGTCGCCTTCGCATCATCGCCGACGAACTCGGCCGCAACACGTCGCGCCCCGCCCTCATGCTCGACTCCAACGAGTCGTGGAACCTCAAACAGGCCGTGCGCTACGTGAGTGCCATCGAAGAGCAGCTCGACCTCACCTGGATCGAAGAGCCACTGCGTCGCTGGGACGCCGCGGGCCACGCTCGCCTCAGCTCGAGCATCAAGGCAGCCGTCGCCACCGGCGAGAACCTCACTGGCCTCGAGCAGTTCACTCCCCTGTTCGACCAGGGTGCCGTCGACATCGTCCAGACCGGCGCCGTGTGGGGAATCACGCATTTTCTGCGCGTCGCCTACGCCGCGCACTCGCACCACCTGCCGATGAGCCCCGTCGGGCTCACCGCCAACCCCGCTGTTGGGCACGCTGCTGCCTCGATCCCGAACCACCTCTCGGCCGAGGTGCAAGACATGGGCGCACCGTTCGGTGTCACCATCGCCGAGGAGTACGCCGACGGCGGCATCGTGTTGTCCGACGTTGCCGGCTCGGGAATCTCCGTCGATGAAAACGCCATCGCCGAGAACCAGCGCAACGCGCCCTGGATCACCACCGACGGACCACACGTGCGCTCGAACCGCGCGGGCCTGCGTCTCGTCGCCGAGTAGGCAGCATGCCTGCGGGCCGCCGAGCCCTCTAGTCGAGGTGCCAGGCCTCTTCCATGATCTGCCAGTTAGGCTCGGTCGCATCGGGCTCGAAAGGCAACTGGCACGGCGCTGTCCGCGCCCACCACTCCTGCGTCGCGGGGTCGGCAGCCATCTTTCGCTGATCGGCGTCGAAGTCGGAGCCGACGTACTCGTAGTACCCGAAGATAACGTCGCCGATCACGTAGATCGTGAAGTTACGGATGCCGCATTCGGTGATCGTCGCTTCGACGGCCGGCCACGCGTTCGCGTGGAGGTCGAGATACTCCGCCCGCTTCTCGGGCCGCAACCGGGCGACCATGCCGAAGCGCAGGGGCGGGGCATCCGTCATTCCTTCGTGCCACCCGCCGTCATGCCGGTCACGAGGAACCGCTGCGAGAACAGGAAGATGATGAGCACCGGGGCGATCGACAGCAGCGTGGCGAGCGCGAGAACCGGGAGGTCGATCGTGACCGATCCGGCCGACGTCGGGTTGAACAATGGCACGTTCGACAGCAACTCAGCGAGACCGACCTGCACGGGAGACTTACGACCCGGTTCGGTGACGAATGGCAGGAAGTAGTTGTTCCAGTTGCTCGTGAGGTTGAAGAATCCGACGAGTGCGATCACCGGCGTGGCGAGCGGCATGGCGATCTTCCAGAACACCCGGAGCTCACCCGCGCCGTCGATGCGGGCAGCATCGAGCAGGTCACGCGAGACGCTCGTCGAGAAGTAGATGTAGGTGAGATACACACCGAAGGGGAAGAACGAGAACGGCAGGATGACCGCGAGCGGCGAACCGATGAGCTTCACGGCACTCAGCTCGAGGAAGATCGGAAGCACGAGTGCCGTATTCGGGATGAGCATGACGACAAGGGTCGTGATCAGCAGCGGTCGCCGCAGCTTGTAGTCCGTCATCGCGAGGGCGTAGCCGGCCGGGATCGTTACGACGAGCGCGATGACGAGCGCCGCCCCGGTGTAGAGCGCCGAGTTGCCGAGCCAGGTGAAGACGATGCCGTTCTGGAAGCCGGCGAGCTGGCTCCAGTTATCGGCGAGGGTAGAGAACGACCCGAAACTGAAGGGGTTGTTCAGCAGCAGCTCTCGCGCCGTCTTCGTGGGAGCGAGAAGCAACCAGACGATCGGCAGAGCGAAGAAGACCAGGAAGACGCCCGTCACCAGCACGGCGAGAACTCGGCCAATCCAGCGTCCGGGAGAGATGTCCCTATCGCGTACCGCGGTGATTTCGGGCACGGCGGTCAGGTTAGTCGCGCTCAAAGAGACCTCCACGGAAGACGAAGAATGCAGCGAGACCGACGGCGACCACGAGCAGGATGAGCGAGATTGCGGCGGAGCCGTTGAAGTCGCCCTGACGGAAAGCAAAGAGATAAGCGAGCTGGTTCAGCGAGTAGTCGGGCGGAACAACACCCTTACTGGCCTGGGAGAGCACGCGGGGTTCGACGAACAACTGGGTTCCGGCGGCGAGCGACATGATCCCCATGTACGAGATCCACTTGCGCAGCATCGGGATCTGAATGAATCGGGCGGTCTGCACCGGGCCCGCGCCGTCGATTCGGGCGGCTTCCATGACGTCGTTGCTGATGTTGTTGAGCGCGCCGTACATGATGACGATCCATCCACCGGCGCCGGTCCAGAAGGCGATGACCGTGAAGATCACCGGCAGATTGTCGATCGAGACGGTCTGTACGAACGACTCGAGGCCGAGCGCCCTCAGCAGGAACGCGACCGGGCTCACCGACGGGTCGAGCAGGAACAACCAGAGCAGAACGCTGGATGCACCGGCAAGCGCCCCGGGGATGTAATACAGAAAACGGATGCTGGTTGACAGCCAGCGCACCTTGATCGCGTGAACGACAAGGGCGAGCAGCACCACGAGCAGCGTCAGGCAGACGAGGTAGACGACGAGATAGACCGCCACGTGCTGGACCGCCGGGAAGAACCGGTAGTCAGCGAACACCTTGACGAAGTTGTCGACTCCGACAAACGCCCCGTTCTTGGTGAAGGCGAGAAAGATCGCGTAGAGGGTGGGGAGCACTCCGAAAGCGAGCAGCAGGATGCCGTAGCCGCTCGAGAACGCGTAACCCATGATCGTCTGTGACCGGTCGGGGCGTCGCCGCCCGGACGCGGCCCGCTGCCGACTCGGTGAAGAGTCGACAGCGGGCCTGGTCGCGGTACTGGTTGAAATGACTTCAGTCCTTACTTAACCGTGTAGCCCTGGACCTGGGCCTGGTTCTTGTACTCGGTCTCCCACGCGGGAACCAGGTCGGCGATCGAGTCACCGTTCGCAAGACCGGGAACCACAACACTCGCGTAGGCGGTCTC
>Ga0247812_10002219_pt1 | contig 10898 bp, 10 predicted proteins | sample UWRJL149409B1_FD_178011 | JGI IMG/M metagenome (GOLD analysis project Ga0247812, IMG submission 178011) | Plant litter microbial communities from Arlington Agricultural Research Station in Wisconsin, United States - UWRJ-L149-409B-1 | ecosystem: Environmental > Terrestrial > Plant litter >...
TGTGCATGACCATTTGATTTTTATATTTGCGTTATTGATGACATATTTAGGCGAGATACCCATTAGTCGGATGTTGGAATTTTGGAATAAAGCTAGTGTATATTGGGATAGCTTGGAGTACTGAGTTGGAGTAATAGGAAGGGGGTTCACGAATGTCTTAGCGAATGATTAACCTACCTAGTTTTGATGACTAGGCGTATAGTACAATTATACTTGATACATTAGATATTGAGCAAAAGAAATTAACAAAGTTGAGATCAGAACCCCTTTTATGCTTACATGCATATGCATATGCGTGAATGTATTTTCTATGACCACATCGACAACCACACAAAGGCAATTGACCGATATGGTCTCCAGATAACACTCGCGCTTTAGTGGGCACCCATCACATCTCAGTGCCGAAGCCCGGAGAAGAGTGGAAGTGCATATACAAAGTGCAGATAGGGAGGTGGACCCGCTGATTAAGTAAGCTTCCTGCACTTACATCCTAACAAACCTTGACGTAGCTAAATATCAAGACACAATCTCTCTCGCTCTTCTTCTATGCCCTCTATTTTCACATCGCTCTTTTCATTTAAGACCTGAAAATATAATTCAAAACTTTGGTCAATTCTAGCTTAGTGACTAAACAAGATGCTTGCCAAACAGCTCTTGTTTCTTGGCTCGCTTGCGTCGTTGACCCAAGCAGAGGAAACCGTTTTAGGTGTTTATATCTTCCACCGACATGGAGACCGGACTTCAAAGGCTCTCCCTCCCACCGTTCTGACTGATTTGGGATATCAACAAGTCTACTCTTCTGGCGACTTCTATCGCAACCGTTATGTAGACGCAGGTTCTGCTTCCCCCATTCTTGGCATCAGCCCCAACACTGTAAAGCTCTCGCAACTTAGTGTTGAAGCTCCTGTCGATAACGTTTTACAAAACTCAGCTGCGGCATTCTTACAAGGTCTATATCCTCCCGTTGGTTCAACTCTAGGAACCCAGGAATTGGCAAATGGAACCAAAGTTACTACGCCTTTGAATGGTTTCCAGCTCATCCCAGTCAATGTTGTTCAATCTGCTTCAACTAGCGCAAATGCTGAGAACCAGGCTTGGCTTCAAGGCTTGAGTGGTTGTAACAATGCAGTTCTGAGCTCAAACTCATATTTCTCCTCGGCCGAGTATACGCAAACCTTGCAGTCAACATCTGACTTCTATGAAAACATCGCTCCGGTTGTGAGCCAGACTTTCAACTCTGCCTATACCACATTCAAGAACGCATATTCTGGTAAGCCCAAATATCTCAATACCTGTAAGAGATACATACTAACATTCCTCTGCAGTATATGATTTGATTCACGTCTCCACTATTCACAACAAGACAATCCAGGAATCATCCCGCCTCACCAACGAGACGCTCTCTCAACTTCTTACTCTGGCCAACCAGCACGAGTTTGGCCTCGCATATAACGCATCCGAGCCCGTCCGTGCCATCTCCGGTGCAACTCTCGCCTCTCAAATCGTCCAACAGCTCAATGCCACCATCACTGGAAAGTCCAAGGTGCCAGTCGGGATCCAATTCGGAGCTTATGCTGCGTTCCTGTCCTTCTTCGGTCTCGCTCAACTCCCACGGGCAAACACGGATTTTACCGGCATTGTGGACTATGCTTCTTCCATGACTTTTGAGCTGGTAACTGACGCAGCGGTGTCAAGTACTTGGTACCCAAGTGCTGATCAGATCAATGTCCGATTCCTGTTTTCTAACGGTAGTGCAGCCGAGAATACTCTTACAGCTTATCCCCTCTTTGGGCAATCAGAGACTGTTCTCCCGTGGCCAACTTTCGTGTCTGAAATGAACAAATTCGCTATTGGCAGCCAGGATCAATGGTGTCAAGCTTGCGGCAACACCACTGGAGTCTGTGCCAGCTCTTCCGCTTCAGCGAATGCAAACAATGGCTCAACTCCCTCTGCCAAGTCTGGCAGCGGAAGTATGTCGCTCACCATTGCTGGTGTTATTGGTGCGTTTGTCACGCTGGCTGTGATTCTTGGGCTCGAGGCTCTTGTTCTGCTCGTTGGAGGCCTTAGGATCGCAAAGAAGAACCGTGGTGTGGTATCACCTGAGGCTGGAAGCTCTGTTTCAGGAGGCAAGGCCTAAATGGTTTAATATATAATGAGTCTAACGATGATTATGATGGAATAGGTAGAGGGGCTGAACAGGACAAATTCATAGGAATTCGTAAAGATTGACACGCGAGACCGTTTTTGCTATTTGTGACGTGCAAGATGCTAAAGTGAGTCAAGAAGCGATGAAAGGGGCTTAAGCGAGCAACCATCGATAGCCTCTCCGTCTATCAAACTGTACAACACGATCAAAACACAAACAAATAGGCTAAATGTAAAAGGCCCAGGAAAGTTGCTTGCTTGTGATCTATTTCCTTTGCTGCGCGATAGCTTGACGAACTCGCAAATCTATGGACCTATGGATATATAAATCTCTACATTACTTCTCTAACTTGGTCCGATCCAAACTTCACGTCCTATATTTCTAACCCAATTGAGTTCTTATATCAATGCCCCAATCTACAAATACTTCGTTGAGAGTTTTACCTGAATATATTATACTATTCAGATACACGTACCGATGCTAGAATACAGAATCAACTATATCCACATGGATTCATGCACCATTACTATATCCAAAATTTCAGAATTATGGTTCTAGCTTAGAGACAAGATTTCTTGGAACCACATTTTTAAATTTGTCGAAGGCGAGTTTTCTTTTTTCACATCCATCAAGATAAACAATGTATTCTCGACTCCAAGTTGGATCAAATTGCAAAATTTCAAATGCTTTTTCATTACCAAAACAAAACTATAAATAATTTCCACTTTTCCAGTTGCTTGACCATTCTCAACCAATAACAAAAGTCAACGAAATCAAAGAAGCAAGACAGCATACCCATCGTCCATTACAAACTATTTTCCACACCCGTTACTTCTCAACAAACACCATCTTCTCCCACTCATGAAAGGATAGAGAAGGCATATATTACGGATTTCCCAACCCTAGCCAATGCTTCTTCGTCACCCACCACCTCAAGAAAGCCCCCAACAGCCAGCATTAAGAAGAATGCCGGTCTCAAGATCCCACCATGCCCAGAGTACGGATATTATGGGCATCATATCGATCGGTGTTTCTAAGCCCGCCCATCGGAACTGCAGCGATACCTGACCAGAAATCCGGATGAAACTGCTCTTTGGAACTGCCTCATCCAACTGCACAAGTTTAAAAAGGATGCGGCCAGACAGGCTCGCGTTGCTAGAGAGAATGTGATGCTTGGAAATGTGGCCAATAGCTATGCGCTGCTCTCTGATGTTGTCAAGGACTTCTGAAAGAAGAGCGCATTTTGAAAAAGATTGGTGAGTAGGGATGAATAGGACAGTTCTCGGTCCTAGTTATTGACATGAAACTCTTGCGATGCTATCATAAACAGACAAAGAGTTTTTTTTAATTTCTTATCGTGCGAGATGCACTTACGGGATGTAATGGCGACGTTTGGCACTGGGTCTGCTATTAGATAAGACTCTAGAAATGAAAACATTGACCTTCCTCACTATAAGCCACCTAATTATACCTTGTGAAATTATGTTCTAAAAGCATCATACCGTTTATGTTACCTCTTCATACTACTCACTATCATGCCTTTTTCAAACTTAGGCGAGAATTACATATTGTGTTTATACTTGGGACAAATCGTACTTTCGTTACTAAGTTGAAATCTAAGCTTTACTATCTATAATCAATCATCTCTGCACCCGAGGCTCCCGAGACTATACATACTAACGGTTCCCAGAAAACATACTCCAGTGTAACACACAAAAGCTACACCTCTTCTCTAAACTCTCCCCTATAGTTGGTATTAAACATAACCTTTCATCTAGTTTTCATGGTTCATAAACCTAGCCTAAGGAGTTGATAAGAACAACTGCAATTGGCAAACTATGATGAAGGTGGTACCACACGGGCCTCGCGTCTAATGGAATGGAGAATGGTAGCTGAGGCTTTTCCCCTTTTATTCTGGGCGAAAGGGAAAATGGGGAGTATTGAAGAGCAGGGAGCAGCTTCCTAGTCGTGTTTCAAGGAAAAAATGTAGCGACCCAACAAACGTTTCCTTCACGTATGATGTATCTGACAAATCTTTTTACCATCATATTCTTATATTAATGCCGGAGGCACGACAAAGGGCAAGTTATTTCAACCTATCTGAACTAACAATAACAATCCAAGATTTGTTGATCGTATTAAACACATTTTGTCTTTCGACGCACCCGCTTAGCTTGTTGGCTATAAAAACTCCGTGCTTTCGCAATCTATGCTGAACCTGATACCGTATTTAAGACTATCTGCGCCAAACAACCTTTGCTTGACCGCAACCACACCCCAACGCCCCAAAAGTTAAGACCGCATTACTCCAATAGCCTTCTAAATAAGTTAGGGATCCCGTATAAAGGAGGTGAAGGGTTGCGGATCGAACGGAGACGTGTAGTTCCGCGTTCGTGATCGTCGCTGTCTGTATGCCTGGGTTCGGCGAAGTATATAATCATTAAAGTCGAGGTATTCTTGGTTCTCAATTGGCGCCTGTTGAGGTGGCAACAAATGTATGCGGCCGTTACGTTCCATTTGATTTCCAGACATGATTCCACGTTGGACAAGCGTGGCATCTACCCGTGGACGACGCTGCTGTGGAATCCTGCCACTCTGGGGTTGTCGTGGTCTTCTTCGGGGAGGGAGGAGAATATCAGACTCGTCTGAGGATGAGTTATCGAGATTGTGAATGTTATGCACAACACCTAGATCTTCCCCACCATAGCCACCATAAGAGGAGCTAGGGGTGGTAGATTCTCTGGCCGCATAGCCATAAGAATCTGCTTCGACCTGTACACCAGGTGTCTCTGAGTTTCTTCGCCAGTTACTGTATTCACCTCCATCTGTCGAACTCATTTCTGTATCTCCATCTCCATCCGTAACACCACCATCGTGCACTTCATCAAGATCCTCACTCGAAAAGCCGTAGAATCCATAATTGGGTTCCTCGGAGCTAAAACCAGGACCTCCTGGCCGACTTAGATCGGGGTCCAAAGATTCGTACCGAGGAGTTTCCGAACCATAACCAATCATTGTCTCCGTATCACTTTCATCGCCGGAATCTCTATTGCCATTACTTCCCTGGCTTCCATGCTCCTCGAGCGGTGACCATCCGGCTCTTTCTAACATGGCTGTAGCCTCATTATTATCAGAGGCCTCTGAGCCAGTAATGACAGATTGTACAGATGGACTTCGGCTTCCTCTTGATTGCCTTCTGCGCCTCGAGATCTCAACCCTTTCATCTGATTCGGATTCAGAATCGGATATGACTCTGTGCTCGACTCTCCTCCGGTGAGTAGGGTTAGTCGCCCAATCCTCAATACCCGAGGAATCATCTGATTCACTTTCACTAGGGGGATCGGTAAGATCACCACCCGACTCATGATCGGAGGCGTGATGCCTACCTGTAATTCTACCTGTAATCCCGAACTCGATATGGTCTAAGAAGGCGTCATGAACGTGGATATGGGGGCGAGGAGCCATAAGACTTTCCCGCGCACGCCTTCGCAATATTGCATTTCTATTTAACTCCAGCTGCAGGTCCCCTTCTAAGTCCGAGTCATTATCGAAATCACTCAAGTCCAAACTGTCGTCGTCTCCTTCATCGCTGAAGTAATGTTCATCATCAGGATCAATTTCTTGCCCACATCCGTGGCACATGGTACCGCCCTCATACTCCATCATACACTGAGGGCATCTTGTAACCCCGTCTGCCTCGTCGTACAATATTGACTTTCTTTCTGGGGTAAAGGTGCCCTTGAACAGGCCGAGTGTATCCTTTCTGTCCTTTTCTACAGATTCTGTTTCTTCGCGTGCGCGTTCTTGATGTTGCTCGATCGTCTCATCGGAGGGCAAAATCTCGCTTCTGCTCATTAATATAGTGACCATCTGTTTTACGACAAACGAGGGAGCTGGCATCTGCTTCACGGCCGTACGACATTCGGGACATGTTTTCTTCCGTTTATTAGGCACAAACCAGTTGCATAGACAAGAGTAGCAATATGTGTGGCCACAAGCTAAAGTCCAGGGTTCGTATAGGAGCTGATCGCAGATTGAGCAAGTGACAAGGTTTTTGATATCGTTGAGGTCGTTTTTGAAGATAGAGACAAGCTTTGTAGCTGTTAGTATAGTTACTGAAGTGTATGGATATGTGGCATACATTGGAATCATTATTTTGGTGCTTTACCACTACTCCAAGCGCCGTCGGTTCTGTATTTGCTGGCGTTGCCTCGCGACTCAAGTTGCCCTCCAGGAATAGTGCTTCCTTTTTCAACGCGCGTTTCGGAGAGACCGAGGGGCCCATGTTGAGTGAGTTGGACGAGATGTAGTGTTTGGGTGAAAGAGGTCTTGAATTCACAAGGCCTGCTTGTGCTTGAGTGTTGGGCACAGAAGGTAGGCCAAGCGCCAGGCTCTAGTTTGGGCGATGTATAAAACCGCGGGAATTAGGGGCCGAACCGAACGAGTTAATTATCTTCAGGTATAACGGCTCGCGTTGCAAAGTTGATAGATTGTGATGAGGTTGAATCTCAACGCCGCTGCCCTTATTTGGCGTTCATGCCTGCCAGCCTGATGGATTGAAAGTTGTGAGGTCGATACGGACAAGGAACTAAAGACCCGACCCAATTAAATGCTTGGCGCTTTTGGTAGCACGTATAGTAATACTAATAGTTCTTAACAATTCACCATGATAAATAATGTTTTCACCGGAAGGCATTACTAAAAAAGTATGTAAGGTATTTATAAGTGTCGCATATAGTCTTAATAATCATTATGAGGTCTAGGTATTTGAACATTAAAGAGAGCTTGTGCAAAGGAAGACGTTAAAATCCAAGATTCCACTGCTGGTTACAATTTCTGGCTTTACCCAATATCAAAAGGCACCAAACTAAAAGCGCAGGCTAATAAGGCACAGCAAAGAGCGAAAGAGAAAGAAAATTCGTTTAGCCATAGGAACACCTTCTCGAGGTTATCCCCCACCGATCCCCGATATCGTGACAACTACCAGCACCCTGCTCTAATCGGTTTTCCTCCTTTTCGCAGCGTCTCGGCAAACCTCCGCCAAATGTCCCTTCGGCACGAGATGTTCTTCGACAAACTCAGTATTAAGTTTCTTAAATGTGTTAATCTCGAAATCGAGGAAAGATTTGATTGTGGAAACATCAGTCGAGCCAGCTTTCATTGCTTCACGGACATTTTTCAACATGTCTCGAATGCGAGACTCTGCGTTCTCTAGCTGGTACTCTATCGTCTGACCATAGAGATCCGAAAGGTTTGAAATCGGCCGGACAGTAGTAAGGACAGTATCGTCGCGAATCCGAGGAGAACGGGGACGAAAAGAAGTTACCATCGTGATGCGCTCTTGGCCACCGAATGCCTGGAGAGCTTGGTGGTCAATGTATCTACCTTGTAAGACGACTGCACATCCCTGGTTTCATGTCAGCATATGGCATTATCGTGGTTAACTCTTGGAGGGTCTTACCTTTGCTGGTCCTCGGACCTTCTTGATCTCACCAGTTCCAGTCCGCAATGCTGTCTCACCTCCTACCATTCCAGTGGTATCGCTCATCATGAGAACACATACGAATGGGTAGCTGTCTCTATGCCAGCCAACAATGGCCTTTTCTTCGTCTTCAGATATCAGGCTTTCGCTGTTGTACTTGTTCTTCGCTCCCGGAACCGACATGTTGACGTGGCCAATTTCATAATCCATGACCGGAACAAGATCAACTCCGGCAATCTTTGACATAATAGCGAGTGTCTGGGGATGCTTCCAAGCCTCAAATATAAACTTCCCGTGCCTAGAGAAAGGTTAGCTGCGCCGGGTCTTCATAAACTTGTTCTTTTCATAGCTTACTTGGGAGCATAACCTCTTATCTGCTTTGGGGCAATGTCAGAGGTATACGAATAGTTCTCCTGAACCTCCTTGTTGAGGATCTCTTCCCTCATAATATTGACAGCATCTTCACTGAACAAGTGAAATGGTTCCGACACTGCCACAGGTGATACGCCGCTAGTAGCGGAGTAACCTATGTCTTCCATAGTGTGAATGTACTTTGGTTCTTCGTAGGCGAGATGCTTGCTGGGATTGAACAACTTGCTGACCACCTGATTTTCTGTATCGGCAGCCAGATACTTTGCAAATGAACGTTTCAAACTTTCTTGTGTCTCTTTTGGAGATGGGTTCAGCCTGGGAGAGTTCATTACTTTGGAGAAACGAGCGTCGCTCTGGAGAATGACATCGGGGGTGGCCATATTGGACGGAATTCTATGAAATATCAGAAGTCTGTAACTTGAATTTGAGATGTTGCGATCTATGAGGGTTATATAAAAAGTTGAGAGCAGGGAGGAGGGGTTGCTGGGTAACGGTTGTGGGAGCCACTGTAGACGCCCCAAGCTGAGGGCTATCTCATGAGATAAAGATTCCTGTGCTAGGTATGTCTACCAGTAGGTAAAGCATGGTCGTAGCTAGCTCCGGACAGAAGAAGCTTCATCCCAAGAGTCTATCAACCGTAGCGATAAGGATAGAAAGTACAGTATAGAAGTAATTAACTTACATTATGTTGACGCTGGAGAGAACTTTAGATTCAAGGAGTTTGATGCAGTTTGGTTTGGATTCGAAAAGGATTATGAGAGTGATCGATACAGAAGAATCATGGCTGAACGGTGAAAACAATGCTTTATATCTTTCTACAACTTATCAACCGCTTCCAGCGCATCGAAACTCCAGTTGCACTGCTTTCGAACCGGTGGGTAACTCAAAACCAACCTAGGAAATCCGCTACGGAGCAATGATTGTGAATCCTTAGATGTCCCAATCAAGAATGCACTTGCCCAAGTCCTCCACACCTTTTCCCAAATAATGACCAAAGTTGCTGGCAGCACTCACGGAGGATCCAAGTAGTGTGGAGTGATAATCTCACGACCTCTGCGAGAGAGCTCGACCATGACGCCTCTGACCCAAGAGCGTTATTCTTTCACGATCTGATAATGGCCCAACGGAGTGCTCGTTGCTAATTGAAAGCGGCTGGGCCGATATCAAGAAGCACCAAGAATAGATAGCACCTTGAGCGGGTTGATACGATGGCCGGGCTCCTGTATGGAATTTGTTTCTTTAAAGGGATAGCGTCGGCAATCTATGGAGCGGGTAACAACGCCTTCAGGAGGTACTAGACTGAAATTGAGTCAGATGGTGTTTTAAGTGTTTTGATTGGGGAAGAATAGTCATAAACACAAGATTTTGGTTGCCAACGATGATCTGAATTGCCCGTCTCAACTACAAAACACTAATAGCCAAACTCATAGGAAGCCTTCCCATTCGTGAGACATGTGCTATAAAAGTGGAGGGACCTGGCAGGAAGTGTGGAGAGCTAATGTAAGTTCCAAGGTTTGATCGCCGCGCGGAGAGATATCAATGTATAATATGGAAAAATTGTCCCGATTAGGATGGAAATCACCTGAAGCTTCACTGAACGCCGTTAACGGACGTACACTCATGACTTATTCGTCTCCATATTTCGAAGGTCGATAGAGGACGAGACCAGTGACAGGGCCCAGACGTATCAGTTTATGTCAAGAGTCGTGACGGTGGCTAAGTTACATACATCTTTGGAGTTGTATCAATGCAATGCGCAGACATTGCAGTTGAACCCGTCGGCATATATGGAACCAAATATTTGCAACGGCACTTGAAAACAAACAGCTCTCCTTCTGTCCAATGCTTTAGCCCGAGAAGGTCGTTTTAATGACGGGAAACGAAACCACAGCCAACAAATTGTGCACCACTTGGGGAAATCAGAAGGTAAGTGAGGGGAGTGTTACCTATTGGCGTAAGTTAGGTAAAAGTATCCATAAGCCGCGGTTGCGACACGGACTCGTGACGCTGCAGTTCTGTAAGTGCAGCCCCAACAACCAGATCGCATCCAGAAATTTAGGATTTTCTATATCTGATCATTAACGGTTTTTAGAGTTGACAATGAAGATGCATATAGGGATCGATACATGACGGACGAAGGAAGATTGGAGATGCAGGCTCGGCAGGGCCAGGCTTTAGAGTTCATCGTACAGGACAGTATTGCGCTAGCAGGATATCTACCCGTTCCCGATGACGGTTTAAGCGAACCCAATTACCAGCATGTCATGTCATGTCCACCAGCTTTCCACATGAACCGTGAGCCGGGCAACAAAGTCGTGTCGTCTCTATCCACCACCCATCCAAGAGTCATTTATCAGAAGTCATGGCACCCACTGATCCTCCGGGGGAAACCCCATGGGACCCCAAGACTAGTCAGAAGTTCGAGAAGTACGTAAGCCTGATGTGGTAGCTCTGGGGTAAAAGGTCTGAGGGGTGGGCGCTGATGGATTACAGCAAACGGCCGGGTGAATACTTTGATCCGTGTCAGGAGGCGGCGGCGAGAAGTCTGAAGTGTTTGCATCGAAATGCCGATAATAAGGAAATGTGCAATGATTACTTCCAGTACGTTTTTTCGATGCCCCTTGGCCGTTAACGGGTGTCTTCCTTTTCCGATATGCTGGAGGAGTGGTTCACCATTTGTGCTGTGATGGATTACTGACTAAAGAATTAGGGCATATCGTGATTGTAAGAAGCAATGGGTAAGTTTGGTGCTGGACTTTCGATGGGCATTAGGCTAACTGCATGAGATTACGGAAAGGAAGGAGGCAAAGTTGAAGGCTAAGGCGGAGACAGGAAATTCATGGTTCTCGTAGCGTGCGAGTTGTATACATAAGAGGTGTATGATAGGGGAATCAAAAA
>Ga0247812_10002225_pt1 | contig 10890 bp, 5 predicted proteins | sample UWRJL149409B1_FD_178011 | JGI IMG/M metagenome (GOLD analysis project Ga0247812, IMG submission 178011) | Plant litter microbial communities from Arlington Agricultural Research Station in Wisconsin, United States - UWRJ-L149-409B-1 | ecosystem: Environmental > Terrestrial > Plant litter >...
TTTTCCCTAGAACAGTATTAAATCTTGAACATATTATGCATGTATAAAGCAAGGTATCTTGCGTCCTTGTTGTAATAGTTTAAGCCTAGGTGGTATCACCCCACTCTATACATATAGGTTCAGTAAGATTAACCCAATTGCAACGTAGCAGTAGCAGTAGCGTAGTCAATTGTCTAGTAATCATCAGGTGACGACGAAGGTATATGATACATATAAAGGTATTGCCGGGAGGTAAAGAGCCTTCTGGGGCATGCTTGTAATATCCGAATGTTCTATTATTATACAGGAAGAACATTGATCCTTCCGACCTGTAGGCAGCCTCGGGCTCTCACGTGATGTGGATGGTCATTCGGCTTTCTTTCGATATGGTTGTTCACTTGCTTGCTTGGTCAACCAACATCCTCAGCCTTACCATGGAGGTTTATTAACCGTCAGCGTATAGACGATCTACAGAACATCTATAGACCATTTACACCCCAACCATCTTCCCATTCATGGAAGGAACTTGGACTAGCCTTTCGGCCTCTGCGGTAAGGTTAAGCTGAACAAGATGCGCCTTTTGAAGCTAGAAGGCGATGGAGAGTTCAGCCTGACAGGTGACATCATCAGACCAACGGGACCTTATGCCATACTCTCACATACATGGGGTGAGGAAGGTGAAGAAGTTGACTTCAAGGACTTAAAGGATGGCTCGGGAAGAACGAAGAACGGATACAACAAGCTTCGTTTCTGTGGAGAGCAGGCTGCCCGCGATGGCTTACAGTTCTTCTGGGTTGATACCTGCTGTATTGACAAGTCAAGCAGCGCTGAGCTTCAGGAGGCGATCAACTCAATGTTTCGGTGGTACCGTAATGCAACCAAATGCTATGTTTATCTGTCGGATGTTTCAACAAAGAAAGAGAAGACAAGCGATCAGCTTTCCCAAAGCACTTGGGAATCACCTTTCCGGTCGAGCAGATGGTTTACTAGAGGCTGGACTCTCCAAGAGCTTCTTGCGCCAGGTTCAAACTCAGTTGATTTCTTCTCGAGAGAAGCGGATTATATAGGCAATAAGAGAACTCTGGAGCGACAGATTCATGAGATTACCGGAATTCCCATCTCAGTACTTCAAGGAGCTCCTCTGTCTCAGTTCGATGCCAATGATCGGTTGTCATGGGCAAAGCATCGGCAAACCACGCGCGAAGAAGACCTGGCATATTCGCTACTTGGCATTTTCGATATACAGATCCCTCTCCTCTACGGTGAAGGAAAAGAGAAGGCCATGAAACGACTTTGGGAAGAAATTTGCAAGTCTTCAAGTGGTGGAGCGCAAAACTCCTGTCTGTCATACTATATAATACAATAGTTCAAATTAACGCTAACCAGTAATTCAGGGATCAATCCGATTGCGCTTAGTCGGGATGAGGACGATTGGCTGGCCAGCCTATACACAATGGACTACACGTTCCACAGATCTACGATCCCTAAACCTGTGGCTAGAACCTGTAGGTGGTTCTTGGGGCATCCAAAGTACACACGTTGGTTGGGGAGTGGCAGCCACTCGAGTCTCCTTTGGGTCTCTGGGGATCCAGGTTGCGGGAAATCGGTGCTCTCTTCATTTCTCATAGACATGCTTTCGCCACAAGAGTCGTCCAAATCTGCACCTGAAACAGTTCTATGGTTCTTCTGCGATGATAAAATCCAAGAGCACCGAGAGGCGTCTGCGATCCTGCGAGGTATTCTTCACCAGCTTCTGTCGGTTCGACAAGTTCTTCTCAAAAGACATGGTCCCAACTGCTACAAGGGGAAAGGAACACGCGTTTCAAAAGAGCTTATCGCCATGTGGGATCTCTTTATGTCCGTCTCTAGAGACAAAGACTGCGGCAACCTGATAGTTGTTATTGATGCAATAGACGAATGCGAGGAAATCAGCCGTGGCCATTTCCTTTCCCTCGTCAAGACTTTCTTCTCACTAACATCAACAACATCAACAACGACAACCAGCAACTCAGTCAAATTTTTGATCACGAGTCGGCCATCGGTATCCATTGCTGATGTTTTTGAGTCGCTTCAAGAGGTGAGATTGAAAGCCGAGGACGAGACTGACAGCATTAGCAAAGACGTGGCCGTCGTGGTTCAACATCGCCTCTACGAAACTCTTCAGCGATTCTGCACGCCAGAACCGATTATCGAGAAACTTAAAAATAAACTTATTAAGCACGCAGGAAACACATTTCTCTGGGTGTCGCTTGTGTTGAAGATGATTGAGGATAGCGCCGAAGCATCTGAAGAGGCGCTCGACCGTATCATCAAGGATTTACCAGATGGCCTAGACGGAATATATGAAAAGATTCTCCAGCAATCTAGCGGTCGAAAACGTGAGAAGGCGAGGGTGGTCTTGCACACCATCGTTGCCGCGCACCGTCCCTTGGATATTGCGGAGTTGAATATAGTCATATCGTTGCGACCTAGTGATACAGTTCTGGAAGACTTTAGGTCCAGACTAGAGCCAAATATGGAACGCACGTTGCAGATGCTCTGCGGCCCGTTCTTGAAGATCAACAATTCCAAGATCTATCTTGTCCACCAGACGGCCAAAGAATTCCTCGTCAGAGACCAATCTGGACAAGAAAGTAGGACATGGATGCACTCTTTAGACCCAGTTGACTCACACCTTACCATTGGTCAAAGTTGTGTGCTCTACCTGTGTACGAAGAGTAATTGGAACGAGGAATCCCAGCTGCCTGGGTTCAAAGAGTTTGATGACTATACTTGTAAACACTGGGCGAGACATGTCCAGAAGTGTGAAGGAAAGCTTGTCCCACTAGTTAAGCAGCACGTCATCTGGCTTTGCAACCCCCTCAACCCTAATATGAAACACTACCAGCGGTATATACAGCTACCGGGGAAGCGTAAGCCTCAACATCACTTAAGCATCGCAGTGGCCTTTGGATTGATGAGTGCTGCGGAGGCGCTGGTTCGCCAAGGACACTCGATCCATCAGGTTGACGGAGAAGGACTCACCGCGCTGGACTTTGCCACACTCGGATCTCACAAGAATATAGTCGAGTTCCTCCTACAGAGGGGTGCCAATCCCGAAACGAGGTTAGGAGCAAGGAAATTCGCTGTCCTAAACAAGGACCCTGAAATCTTGCAGATCTTGCTCGCAAGAGGGGCGGCATCAAGTCCTGGAGCTAGAGAAGAGCTGCTTGTAGCAGCCGAGACAGGTAATACACAGCTTATGACATTCTTGCTTGAGCGTGGCGTTCGGCTAAATACCACGATCAACGACTTCGGGGAGACGGCGCTTCTCGTGGTAGCGAAGCATGGCTACAGTGGCCTTGTGCAAATGCTTCTCGATTCTCGCGCGGATATCTGCGCGAGGGACGCACTCGGTCGTACAGCCCTACATATTGCGGCCGAGAATGACCAAAAATCCATTCTTCGAGTACTTCTAGCGAACAAAGCTCCCCTCAATTTGAAAGATGATCTTGGCGAGACGGCTCTTGCGCGGGCGTCAATGACAGGTTACCAAGGAGTGGTCGCATATCTGCTGGCTAATAAGGCAAATGCAAATCTTAGGGACAACATCGGCTGGACCGCGCTCAACTGGGCTAGTATGAAGGGTGACGAGGTGCTAGTGACTACGCTCTTGAGAAATACCCAGATTAGCTTCGATCAGACCTCAGAGAGCTCCCCAAGCTGGTGGGCGCGGCAGAGGGGGCACATTCGAATTGCAGAGATTCTGGAAGCTGCCGCAGCAGCTAACTGGTCCAACAGCCCATTGAGGAGATACGAAATATGCACGCCTCCGTACGAACATCAGGTGAGGTCCATTATTGTTCCCGTGGAAATTAATGGTTGGCTTGTTCAAGCGGTCATTAGCACAGGAGCACAGGCAAGCCTCCTGGGCCTGTCCTGTGCTAAGGAGTGCAACTTGCACCGGCTTGTCGACAAACGCTTTGCTGGCGTAGCAAGGGGGCTCTCAAATGTGAATATTATTGGCAGGATCCACTCTGCCCAAGTGAGGCTTGCTGCTTGCCACTTGCCAATCAGTCTCACTGTGCTACAGCAAGCTAGTTTTCAGCTCGTTTTGGGGTTGGACTTTCTCAAGAGATACCATTGTGTGATTGACTTTTGCGAAAATCGCTTACTGCTAAATGGTGGTGAGAGAACAATTATTCCTATTTTTGATAGTATAGTAAACAGAGATAGTTGATTGCAGTCTAGTAGGCAAAATATACGCACGGTTCCGGTATAAGTTTGAGAAACCTGCGTGCAAGGATTAACAGTGACAGAGAAGTATAAGCCTGGAATAGGTATTCCAAATTCATACAAGAATAATCTATTACACCTTATTACATCGCCAGAGGCTTATTGATATACCCCTTCGTTCCCCCTGAGCAAGACCAATTACAGAAGATCCTTCCTGACTTAGAAACCCCTATTTAAATCAACCGAGGTCGAAAAGCCTCACACCGCGTGTTACGACCCAGGGTGCCTACGATATGAAGGGCACCCCCAAGAATAAAGTGCCTATAGTATATAGGCACCTATATACAGTAACCGTCAACACTAGTAATAGAGGAAATAAGGATTTTGTAATTTAACTTGATAAATTCAAGGCATTTTATAGAATTTTTAAGTTATTATTATAGATACTTATTAGAAATCTTGATGTTAGAGTTATTAGGATAAGTTATTTAAGCGATATATAACAAGTAAAAAGAGGGTTTGAATTATAATATTAAAGTAATATAAATATTTGTCGGATCACTTCGAATACGGGGCACCACTACGTGATATAGTCACGTAAATGCTAGTTGTATTTAGTGGGATCGATAATTGTATTGTAAGTTCTATGTAAAGTGGTGTTGATATGGTTTCCAAGGCGGTAAACCGCTTTGGGTGATTCTGCCACTCGAGTCGGGTCACGTGCACCCGCCTCGAGGTCAGAATATACCAACAATATTTTTAATATGTTTGGGGTGATAAGTTCTTTTGTCGCATTTTTGCTTGGGCTGGGTATTAAAAGTTTCTTGAATTTGGTCGCTTAGATCAATTGATCGGATTCTCTTGGCTTTTGCTGTTTTCTTCGCTTTGTTCTATTTGTGTTGAGTTTTGATTCGCTAGGGTTAGCGGATTGGATTTGTTGGGTATCTTTTTTTGTATCGGTTTTGGTCATTGTAAATATGTAGTTATATAATTCCTCATGCCTTGGTCAATTAAGGTTCATGGTGTGCTTTTAAAATATGCATGAGGCCACCGGGAAATATATCCTAGACGCAATGTATGTATATCGGCAAAAATATCTATAATAAATTCGAGAACTCACATATTTAAGCCAAAAAGCTAATTAAGATCGGGTTAATAATCGCGGGATCTTAAGGCTTGCTAAACTCACGTGTGCAGGGAAAGAATCTGCGCAGTTTCCCATATTGATAGCAGCCTAATAGGGATACTGTTTTGAGAGTTTTAATACGTAGAGCTTAGCTTAGGAATCTAGATAAAAGGCCATCTGCGTTAATGATTTGTATGTCATTCCACTGCACTTACTGTAGCTATAGGTGGCGGTAGGAACCAAATTGTCATCAGCTATTGCAATGGAAATAACTGGAGTACAGTGCTTCCCCATCGCACTTTTGAACACAAGAAGAAATCATCGTAGATTATATATGCGGGCTTCGGCTCACATATATAATACTATCTTCTTCTTTCTCTATTACCTCTGCCCCTATGTGACCTATTTAATTTTGTTTTGTCTACCATGCAAATAGACGGCACCCATAATATCCCTTTACACTACGTGACAAACATTATAGTAAAAGGTGTAACTTTTCAGGTGATTTTAGTAACACGTTTACTCACTTTGTTTTGGGCTGTATAGTTCCAATGATCCCGATCTGACGAGAATTCGGCAAAACAGGGGTCTTGACCGCTTTCTAGTTAGGCAGCCGTGGGTGCCTGGAGTCTGAAATATATATATGATTTACGTTGACACTGATCTAGGATTATCACGCAATGATTTTATATCTTCTTTGATTCTCTTTCTATGTGATTTGAAGTAAGTCCTGCTCCAAAGGTCATAACCCTATTGGCTCGAACTGAAGTTCCTGGAACACAAACTCCGCATCAAGTACTATCCTTACAGTAGACATGCCGCGGTAAGTTTATAATCAATAAAGCCCGGAATCACCTTCTAACAGGATTCGCAGCGAGATGCCGAGAGAGCGGGTCATGCCATTAGTGCCCCAGCCGTTCTCAAGAGTTTCTATATCAAGACAATCAGTGTTCACTAGAGGCAGACCAATGGCACACATCTGGGCCAGATTCTGCCCCAATCTCAATACAAGAGAGTATAGAGAATCCTTAAACGACAAAAAGCAAAACGAACTTGATCAAAGGGCAACAAAATTGTCTAGAAGAGCAATCTGTAATCAATTTTACAAGGCTTCTGAGTTCTGCTGGGAAGTATCTGCCTGGAACGATGTATTTGGCTTACTGTATGATGACGAAAGGTTCCTAATGTTAGTTATCTCGTATTCGGTTCATCCTGGTCAAGCTGAAACCGCGCTATATTAACCCGAAGCTTTCTGTAGAGATAAGAGACCGTACGAGTTCTTAGAAATTGACGATGTTGGAAACAAAGCAGTGAAAAAAAGAATCCCGGATGCAACAATGGGCCTGAAAAGCTACGATGATTTCCTCCTCAAACGTGGGTATGTTTGTAGCGTCTCGGACTGCAAAGAAGACCATAGTACTATGCAACCCGATAAAAGACTTTGGGAGCATGATTTGCAAACGATGATGCACGATCCCGAGTGTGGCCTAGTTGTGGATGGAGTATGGGGCAAAACTGAGCTCTTGTTTCCCTTTGCTGTGTATGAAGCAAAGAAAATAGCAGGCAACTTCCGGCAAGCTGAGGATCAAATTTACCATGCTTGCAAGACCTACCTTGCTATGTTGGATGACTTGGCTAGAAACCCCAATAAAGTTGCTGAATATCAGACCGAGGAAAGCTCCAAATACCAAATCTTTGCATTTGCATCATGCGGCTCTTATTGGCAAGTCTTCATGGTTTGGAACATGCTAAACGATTGCGTATGTAATTCTTGCCCAACCGTCTGAGCAGCTGTCTTGGAGTGGTCGCCACCTTGGTCAACAGATTACTGACTACAATTTCAACGCAGATGGTGGAGACAATATGGGAAGGAGATGTCAAGGAATTTAGTCGAGCTTACGATTTAATGTGCATAGTGGACCAGATTCATGATTATGCGGTGAATCATCACCGTCCATTCGTCATGAATCACCTAGAGGCATGGCATGCCCGACATCAGAAGACCTTGGAGCCTATCAAAAAGGCCATCGCTCACATGGATGAGATTTGTAAAAATGCAGACATAAGTGTCTACGATTCCGACGATATCAGTAACGACTCGTTCGATTTTGATACAGATTCAGCAATGGGTGACTCCGACGTTTTCGATACCGAATATGACTTTGATGAACTTGCAGAATTGTATAGCATGCCGCCCAAGAAGCCTGCTGAATGGTTCCGCCTTAAAGAACAGTCTAAAAATGCCAGACAAGAAATAGCAAACGAGACACGGAAGGGTAATCGACGCGCTCTTAATATCCCCCAGGCTCCAAAACAGGTAAAAGAACCGCAAGAGAAACGACCAAGAGGCCGACCTCGTAAAGCTGGAGTAGTCAAGAAGGAAGCAGCACCCAAACGCGGTCGTGGGAGACCACCGAAGAAGACGAATACGCTTATTAAGCAGTAAGACAATTAAAAAATAAGATTATTAAAACAAGCCCCAAAACATCAAAGCTGCTGTTTTAGACCAGGATTGAAGTATATTGTAAGAATGAATTTGAGAAGTACAGTGACCGCCATCAAGTCTAAGCGAAACCACTTAAAAATGCATGAGAGAACACCAGGGAATGAATTGGACTTCCGTAAATCTTGCAACGGTAACGGCAACCTTCTTTGTCCTTTCGGGGACAAGAGAAGCCGGATAACGACTGAGCTCAAAGCTTCTTATTGCTGCTTTTTCTTACTCGGAGTCAAAAGGGACCAAGCATTCCCGATTAACACTACCAAATGAGAACGGGGAACATTTCACCAAAAAGCCTTCTAGATTAACTTTTTAAAAGCCAAGTCAAAGGTCCACTCATCAAGGCCGTAGATTAGGGAAATATCTCTGCCACCGTTTTTATTTCGAACTCGGTTGAGACCTTCTCTCCTTTAGTAGATGACTGAGTCCTCTGGTAGAACTCCAAATGCTGTATCACTGCGAGAATTCTTGATAGCCTTCGTCTGTGAAGAGTTTCTGTAGAAACGAAGACATCAGACGGTGGAAATATACTTCATCATCTTTTAGCAGATCATCAACCCGCGTTTAGCAACTTAGATATAACAAGAATAAATCGTGGTTGTTCTTGCACTGTACAGTTCTAGATGTATATATATGGCAATCTTTTGTTAAAATAAAGAATGAAGGTTTGGGCTTCTGACGACGGCAGGCAGCCTGACTCTGCAATGCTATAAACATTATATCCCCATATTGTCGTTGATATCTTATTCCTAGAAATTATCAATCTCAAAATACTTCACATGCATTTTTGCAACCGTGGCTCTTAGATTGCCGTGCCAAAAGAATGCTTTCCGCTATTAATTACTAGTAAGTTGGGATTTAAACCTTGGATTAATTGCAATGTAAATATTGTCCTCAGTATGTGTAAAGACTCAATTATATTGACCAGTACTTGCGCAACCGTTACTCTCGTGAGACAGTAAACCAGATCCCATGCTTGTAATTGTTGACACTAACTCCACTCTCAGAATCTGTTCTTATCTATCGTTTGTTTGTATGCTCGGTTCTAGCGTGGCTCACACGCGGGAAACAGTGCATCGGCATCGTGCACGAAAAGTGGGTGATGGAAGTGGCGATGGAGCATCAAAGCAACACTTTATAGGAAATCATTCGATTTCGAGGAAAAGTAGAGCACATTGAAGTTGCAATAGAACTAACAGACATATTTACCACTAGCTAAACCTCAAGATAAAAAGTGGCAATTTTGGCGAATTTTGAAACGATTTAGGAATTCGCTAATTGGAATTAAATTAGTTACCCTCGAATCGAGTCATTGACAGTCCGGTTATTGATTTGAAGTCTTTAAATCTTCATTGTTTCTTCTGGCTAACAGGTTTATACTCGAATGGCACCGCTGTCCGAATGTGGATTTTATATATTTGACTCTCGGTTTTTTATTGAACTTCTATGATATTATGAACTAAAAGTTTGACACTCTAAATAGCTCTTTATATGAATTTTGAGCAACCATGAAAACACCGATTGGCAATTAGTGCAGCAAATGGAAAAAATGCTAGGCCGTCTCGCAAGTTTTTGAAAGATTGAAAGCAGATTTCTTCTCAGAGATATACCAACTCCATAGTCCAACGTGTAGAAATTTCCAACATTATTGCTTGAACTGAAGAAGGAGATGCTGATTATTGTGTCATGATAAGAAGCCACCCTAATAGTGTCAGTGAAGGCACATGAATCAATAATAATGGAAGTGGTGCAGCAAGTCAATTGGATGAAGCAACTTACTTGGCTTTATACCTTGTCATCAATCGCATTCGCTTTGTGTGGTGGCTATCCGAAGAAGAGGATCCACCCGGGTCGAAATATTATTTCTCTATACTATCAGAGACTGAAATCATGAGCTTTCGCGTGGCTATGGATTACGGTATGTTTGCCTCACTGAATTTCGCATATCAAGTATATAATGCGAATCATGCAGCTGAATCTAAAGGATGTGAAGACACCAGTACTGACAAATGCTGCATGTGTCTATTTGATTAGAGAGGTATTATCTCAGAGCTTGAATGACCGCTGGATTGCTAAGAAAAACGTCTATAATATGCATGGACCGGCAGAGGCTACATGTGGCGCCACGATCAAACTCCTGTAACCAAATAAACCCGTCATAATTGGCGTTCCCAACCCGTCAACGAGAATATATATAACTGCTTGCCCAACCCACCTCCAGCGAACATATTCTTCTACGGATGTGTGGATGAACTTCAAAAAGGACCCCTATCGTATTTCGAGTTTAATGGGAGCATAGAAGTTACATCAAATCGGCAACAGCGCCTCATTCATGTGACTATATCACCGACTAGGTGTCCGTTATATTACACTAACACACGACTGTAACAATATATATGCAGATACAGCACTTTTGTCGGCTCAGTCGACTCGCCTGAGGAACTAGATCATCCTCTTGAGCACCCTGAGCAGCTTGCTTGAGCAGGCTTAAGCATATTGAGCAAGATTTCCTACATCATCACACGTTTTGGCTTCTCGCTTCTTAGCTAATCACACTTGATCTGACCTGGTGTGAGCTCTGTTCTCTCACACCAGTTTTGCTAAGTTTCGACGACGATGCTCAAAGAGCCGAAATAAGTTCCTAAGGAATCTGAAGTAGATACTTTCCAAAAATATACCTAGTGCTTGCCTATAGTGTAAGTTGGAAGGGGGTTTTGTTCCAGGTCCAAGAAACACCCAATTGCTAAGGAGCTTGTTGGGTGACGGAAGGAACAATGGAACCTGCATATTAAGATGATATTCGAGAACAATACAACTCAATCTTCACACTCACATCTTGCCCATCAATAGAGCTCACAAAGGTGAAAACCTTAGAGGTCTATATTCTAACCTTTTGGCCCATTTCCGGTGCTCTTGGTAGGTAGGCAAGCTCTCAAATACAAGATCCAAGTCCCTCATTCTCAATTTGAAAAAATAATTCTCTCGACGTCTTTAACTCTACTAAGTTATAGGAATCTAGCTTCTAGTACGTCAATCAATGGTTTTGCTGCTTCAACTAGTTGTCCTTGAA
>Ga0247812_10002227_pt1 | contig 10881 bp, 8 predicted proteins | sample UWRJL149409B1_FD_178011 | JGI IMG/M metagenome (GOLD analysis project Ga0247812, IMG submission 178011) | Plant litter microbial communities from Arlington Agricultural Research Station in Wisconsin, United States - UWRJ-L149-409B-1 | ecosystem: Environmental > Terrestrial > Plant litter >...
TCTGCTACATATCGCCTCGAATGTGGCGATCAGCGCGGGCGTCAGCCGGTCGCGGCGGGAAGCGCGGGAAGTCCACTTCGGGCTTCTCGACGCCCGGCCCGCGACGGACGGCGGTCAGGAAGAGGCCCTACTGCTCAAGCAGCTCGTGCGTTCGATGCCGCCCAAGCTCTACCAAGTCTTCCTGTTGAGCCGGTTCGGTGGTCTGAGCTATTCTGAGATCGCCGAGCGTCTGGACCTGCCGCTGAAAACCGTCGAGTGGCGCATGTCCAAGGCACTGGCGCACTGCGCGTCACTGACGCGCGACTGAGGCGACAGGTCATGACCAGGACGCGTGACGCGACGCGACGCGACAGGGAGGCGGCGGATTGGTTCGCGCGCCTGAGCTCCAACACGATTTCGATGACCGACCTGGACGCCTTCAAGCAATGGCGATCCGATCCCGCCTGCCGCCGAAGCTATGAAAAGGTCGAGGACGCCTGGCGCGCCACCGGGCGGCTCGCCGGCGATCCAGACATCCAGGCCGATCTCGCCGCCGTTCCCGATCGACCCCGGGCGCGACCCCGTCGGCGCGTGCCAAGATCCTGGATCATGGGAGGGCTTGCCGCGGTCGCGGCCGGGGCCCTGAGTCTGGGGTTTGTCGTGGTCTCGCCCCAGCGTTACGAGACCGGGGTAGGGGAGCGCCGGCTGATCCGTCTGGCGGACGGCTCGGCCCTGCAGCTGGATACAAACAGCCAGGTCGAGGTGAAGCTGGGGTCGGGATCGCGCACGGTCCAGCTTCGCCGCGGACAGATCCTGGTCGATGTCGCCCACGACGCCTCCCGGCCCTTTAAGGTCGATGCGGGCCCGACCTCGGTGGTCGCCCTGGGCACACGCTTCGACGTCCGCCGGGACGGCGGGGCGGTTCGTGTGACCCTGTTGCAGGGCAAGGTCGAGGTGACAGACGACCGACAGACATCTCGGCGCTGGCGTCTGGCGCCTGGCGAGCAGATTGCGGTGGCTGCGGGCAACCCGGCGGCAAACGGAGCACAACGGGCGGAGCCGACGCGGGTGGACATCGCGGCGGTGTCGAGCTGGACCGAGGGCCGACTCCTGTTCGACTCGACGCCCCTCGCCGTCGCCGTGGCCGAGGTCAACCGCTATGCAGATCCTCCGGTCGTCCTAGCCGCCCATGACCTGTCCGGCCGTCCACTCAGCGGGGCCTTCGACACCCTCGACGCGCCGGCCTTTGCCGATGCCGTGGCGCAAATCTACGGGCTGGAGACGGTCGTCCGCTCCGACGGAGCCCTGGTCCTCACCCGGGTTGCAAAATAAATACGAAGGATCGTCAGGGTAGAGCGCTTTCGGCGTGGTCTCTTCTGCACAGGGCGCAATTCGCGCCCTGGAGTGTCGGGGGAATTGCAGATGTCGAAGTGGCTTTTCAGCGGGGCCGTCGCCCCGACCGCAATGATGATGGCGGCGCTCTCCGCACCGGCCCAGGCGGCGGTCACCGCCCAGAGCCCGCAGGTCGCCTTCGCGATCCCCGCTGGTCCCCTGGACGCGGGGCTTAGGGCGCTGGCGGCGCAATCGGGTGAGCGGGTCCTCTATGACGCGGATCTGGTCCGGGGTCGGACTGCGCCCGCCGTCTCGGGGGCGATGACGACCGACGCCGCCGCAACCCGCCTCTTGGCCGGCAGCGGGCTGGTGGCGCAACGCACGTCGCGAAACGTTCTGGTCGTCCAGCGCCCGAGGGAGATGGCGGATCTTGAGGTCGACAGGGTGGACGACGTCGTCGTCACCGGCTCCTTGATCCGGGGCGTCGCCGACGGTCCGTCTCCGGTCGATGTCCTGTCGCGCGATCTCATCGACCGCCAGGGCCATGCCAGCGTCGCCCAAGCCCTGGCGGCCCTGCCGCAGAATTTCGCCGGGACGGCCAATGAGGCGGCCCTGCCCAGCGGCGCAGACCTGAGCGGCACAAACGCCAGCTTCGCCTCCGGCCTTAATCTTCGCGGTCTGGGCAGCGACGCCACCCTCGTTCTGATCAACGGGCGACGCATGGCAGGCTCAGGCGCGAAGGGCGACTTCGCCGACATCTCCACCATCCCGACCTCGGCGGTGTCCCGGATCGAGGTCCTCCTCGATGGAGCCTCGGCGCTCTACGGATCGGACGCAGTCGGCGGGGTGGTCAACATCATCCTGCGCACTGACTTCGAGGGCGCGGAGACCCGTGCCCGGGTCGGCAATGTCACCGACGGTCCGACGGGCGAGTATGGTTTCGGCCAGACCTTAGGAAAGCGTTGGTCGAGCGGCGGCGCCCTCATCAGCTATGAGTATCTCGATCGGGAGGCTCTGCCGGTTTCGGAGCGCGAACGCGCCGGGGACGCCGACCTTCGTCGTTTCGGCGGCTCGGATCGTCGCATGAACTACGCCAATCCGGGCAACATCGTCGCCTTCGATCCGGTTGTCGGGGGCTATGTCCCCCAGTTCGCCATCCCCAGTGGGCAAGACGGGACCAACCTGACGCCGTCAGACTTCCTTCCTGGCCAGGTCAATCTGGACAACTACCTCGAGGGAATGAACGTGCTCGGCCGTCAGACCCGGCATAGCCTGTTCATCGCCGCCGACCAGCAGCTCGGCGAAAGGCTGACATTGACAGCCGACGCGCGTGTCGGGCGTCGGACCTGGGACACGCGCAGCGGCGCGGCGTCGACCATACTGTCGGTCAACACCAACAATCCCTTTTTCGTCTCTCCTACGGGAGCGACCTCCCACCAGATCGCCTACGCGTTTCGGGAGGACATCGGCAGCACACGTCTGTTCGGGGAGACAGAGAATCTGGGTGCCTCATTCGGCGGAACCTTGCGATTGGCCGGCGACTGGAACGCCAGCGGCTATATCGGCTATGCCCGCGAGGAGATCGACAACCGGTCGTCGAACCAGATCAACTCCGTCTTCCTGAACGAAGCCTTGGGCCTGTCGGCCGACAACCCGGCCACCGGCTATTCCGCGCCCCGCGACGGCTATTTCAATCCCTTCGGCGACGGCGCCAATTCCTCGGCGGCCGTGAGGGAGTTCATCGGCTCGGGCCGGAGCCGCAGTGAGTTCCGGACAACGGTGACATCGGCCAATCTGCAGCTGGACGGCACACTGTTGGCCCTGCCAGGCGGCGACGCCAAACTGGCTTTCGGCCTGAACGCCCGCCGCGAGACCCAGGGCCAGGGCGGCGAAGTCTTCACCTACTCCGTCGCGCCCATCCAGAGGACCTCGACACGGGCACAACGCGAGGTGGCGGCCGCCTTCCTGGAAGTCCGGGCGCCGCTCTTCGGGCCGGACAATCGCCGGGCCGGCCTGGACCGTCTCGAACTGTCGCTGGCCGCGCGCTACGAGGACTATGACGACATCGGGTCGACGACCAATCCAAAGGTCGGGATCCTGTGGGCCCCGGTGGCCAACTGGGTAGCGCGCGCGAGCTATGGCACGTCGTTTCGCGCCCCGGCCCTGACCGAGCTCAATGAGTCGGCCCGTAATAGCCCCACAATCCTGCCCGAAGGAACAGGTCAGACCATCACCCTGATCCAGTACGGCGGCAACGCCGGACTGGCGCCGGAAGAGGCGGAGTCCTGGACGGCGGGTCTGGAATATCGGTCGGTCGACCGCCCGGGGCTGCGGCTGGGCCTCGGGTGGTTCCGAACCGACTATGACAGCCGCATCGGCCGTCCGGCCTTCGACAACATCTTCAACGCACTCGACGATGCGACCCTGGATCCCTTCATCCGGAGGATCGCACCGGCGACCAACGCCGCCGATCGCACCTACATCCAGGACCTTCTGAACGCGCCGAACACCTTCGATGGCGACCTGTTTCCCGTCGACGGCTTTGGCGCCGTTCTGGACGCGCGTTACGTCAACACCAGCCGCCTGCTCGTCGAGGGGGTGGATCTCACAGCGACCTACGATCTCCGGCGAGGCGAGGACGCCTTCACCCTGGGCGGGGTTCTGACCCACATGTATCGTTACGAGAGCCAGGCGACGCCGACCTCTCTGGTCGTGGATCGTCTGGACACGCCCAACAACCCGCTCAGTCTCAGGGCGCGCGGGACGCTGGACTGGAGCCGCGGCTCCTGGGGCGCGGGTCTTGCCCTCAACCACGTCGGAAACTATCGCGATCTCAACGGCCGCCGGATCGACAGCTGGACGACGGCCGATCTCCAGCTCCGCCTTAGTCCCGAGACGGGGCCTCTGTCAGGTCTCGAAATGGCGCTGACGGTGCAGAACCTGTTCGACACCGATCCGCCCTTCTACGACTCGCCGCAGGGCGTGGCCTATGACGCGGTCAACGCCAATGTCCTGGGCCGGTTCGTGGCCTTCCAGGTCACCCGCAAATGGTGATCGGCCTGTGGGGGCGGATGGCGGCAACGGTGTTCGCCGCCGCCCTCGTGGCCGGGACAGCCGAGGCCGAAGGCCGTTTCTCGGCTGAGCGGCTGGTCAAGATGGAGGGCCTTGGCAATGTCCGGGTCTCGCCAGACGGTCGTTGGGTCGCGGTTGAGCGACAGGGAGCCTACAATACGGCCACGACCTATGCCTATGGATCGATGACATCGGCCCTTCTGTCGGACCTGCTGATCATCGACACCGCAGGCCAGACGCCGGACAGGACCTTGGGGGCCGACGATGCGCAGGGCTATCAGTCGGGGCCCCCGTCGCCGGACGGTCGCCAGATGGTGGTCTACCGCCTGTCCGACCATAGCCGCAGCCTCGGCGTCCTGGAGCTCGAGACCGGCGATGTCCGTTGGTTCGACGTCGGGCCCCAGCTGGCCGTCTTCGGCCGGGCCCTTGCCTGGGCGGACCGCCAGACCCTCGTGGTGTCGGCGACGCCCGACGGAGATCTGCCCCTCTACTATCGGCTGGGATGGCAGGCCCAGGCGCGGACGGCGGAGCTGTGGCGAGAGGCCCTGACCGGCGCGGCCCCGACGGCGACCTATGTGCCAAGCGGTCCCGACCGGGACAGCCGTCCAAAGCTCGGCGGCGAGCGGCTGGTTCGTCTGAGTTTGCAAGACGGGAGCGTACGCACGCTGCTGGCGGGAGAGATCGCAGATTTCGAACTGTCGCCGGACGGGCAGACTGCGGCGGTCCTGACCAACGAGGAGGATCTGCAGCCGCAGGCCGGCGTTCCGGTCGTGCTCGGCGCCGCGACCCGTCGCCGCCGGCTCAGGCTGGTGGACGTCCGGACGGGACGTATCGCCGATCCTGCCCCCGACCAGGACATCCTGGCCCATCTCCTGACCTGGTCCGAAGGTGGAAAGGCCTTGCTTGTCTATGGCCGCGAGCCCGGTCGTCCATGGGAGGAGGGCGGGTTCCTTCAGCTGGCGCGCGACGGGGCCGCCATGCGGCTCGACCTCGCCAACGACCGACCTGCCATCGACGCCTCGCCTGGCGATGGAACTCCGATCGCCCAAGGAGTCTGGTCTGGCCAACGCCCCCTGCTTCTCGCCGTGAAGCCCGACGGTACGCGGACCTGGCGTACGCCGGGATCAAATGCCGGGCCCGGCCTGCCGGACGCATCAAACATTCGCTTCCAGTCCGCAGCCACAGGGCTTTGGCTCGCCACGGACGGGGGCTGGAGCCATGTCGGGTCTAACAAACCGTTTCAGGGGCGCTGGGTCGGCGCAACCGTGACCTCGGATGTGGGCAGCAGAGCCTTCTGGAACCCGGCGAGTTCAGGCCTTGAACCGAGGGCCTTCGTCGCTGACGGATGCCTGTCGCCGGCTCCTGACGTCGCCCCGGCCTTCTGCCCGCCAGCCGCGGCCGTGGGTGAGACGTTGATCGCGGCCAGTGAGAACGCCCGGACGGCGGTCTACCGAGCCACGGGTGATCACGGTGAGAGCGACATCCGCATCACGTCCGGCACTGGCGCCACCCGTCGGGTCGCCAGCGTCAATCAGGACCTAACAACCCTGACCTGGCCCGAGTTGCGGGAGATCCCCGCAGGACCTGACGGCGAGCCCGCCAAATCCTGGCTGCTCGTACCTCCCGGGGCGCCGCCCGCCGAAGGATGGCCGGTGATCGTCTCGATCTATCCAGGTCGCACCTATTCAGCGGCGCCGGGGTGGCTCAAGCCAGGGGTCTTCATAGGCCAGATGAACCCTCAGGTTCTGGCTAGCGCAGGCTACGCAGTGCTGGTTCCGGACCTGGCTCTCGAGGGGAGAGGCGATCTCTCTTCAGGGCTCTCGGAGCGTATAGAGGGAAGTCTGAACACCGCAGCGCGGGCCGCGCCTCTCGACACTCGGCGGGTCGCCCTGATGGGGCACAGTTTTGGCGGTTACGCGGCGCTGCTTGTGGCTAGCCAGACCGATCGCTTTCGCGCCGTGGTCGCCTCGGCCGCCGCCTCCGATCTGGGGTCGTCACTGCGCGATACCGTCCATGCCACGGTGCTTCCACAGGATGGAATCTGGCTCACCGGATCGGCGGGCTGGCTCGAGACCGGCCAGGGCGCCATGGGCGCTCCGCCTTGGGAGGCTCCGGAGGCCTATATCGCCGCCAGCCCCCTGTATCGGGCGGACCGGATCAGGACGCCGACTCTGCTGGTTCGGGGCGATCTGGATCCTGTCGGCGCAGAGTCGATGTTCGGGGCGCTCTACCGTCTGAATCGTGACGCCGCCCTTCTTACCTATTGGGGGGAAGGTCATAACCTCGCCAGTCCGGCCAATATCCTCGACCTGCACGTCAGGGTGCTGGACTTCCTCTCCGCCCGGATGTCGACGCTGGACGTTGGGAAGGCCAGTCCGGTGCAAGCGGCATCGGTGCACATGCCCTAACGCTCAGCCACCCCCCGGGATGCCGGGATCCTCTTGCGACCTCGCCAGTCTCGCCGACCACGTTTGGACCCACAGCTCCAGCAAGGCGCGAACCAGGGCGACGTTGTAATCCCCACTGACAATGAGGACGTCAGGGTCCAGCAAAGCCTCGGTCTCGTCACGGCCGATCAGGCCCCTTGTCATCAACTTGCCGTCGATCAACAGCTGCCTCAGCTGGGGCAGGCTTTCGAGAACGACCTGCCCATAATGGGTGCTCAACTCGCCCTTGCCCCGCCGCTCCAGCAGGGCGACCGGAAGGCGGTCTCGAAACGCTTCCCGGGCGAGCGCCCGTCCGCGGCCGCCGCGCGTCAGCAGGTCAGCGGGGATCGCAAGGGTGTGCTCCATGACTGGCTGAGTGAGAAGGGGGTGGAGGATCTCGCCGACCGTGGCGCGCTGACAGGGACTCCAGAAGACCTGACAGTTCACCAGCTGGCGGATCTGGTCCTGTTTCGCTGGCGGAATTGAGCCGAGGCCGTTCAGCCAGGGGTGGACGTCGGGACCTGGCGGGCGATCGGGATCGTCGTCCTCCCGCCGCCGTGGCGCGAGCCCGACCAGATCTCGCCAGGCCGTCTCGACGATCGACCAGACCGACCGTCGGGTCCATCGGGCGGTCCGGTAGAGGAAGGCCGGGGTCAGGCCGAGAAGCCCTGCTCGCCTGACCCGGTCGATGGCGAGTGCCGGCGTCCCCGCGTTGAAGAAGACAGCATCGCCTCCCTGCCCCGTCAGGAGGGCGGTGGCTCCGAAGGACGACATGGCCTGGGCGATGTCGCCGTCATAGTCGATGTCGAGCCCGTACAAACCCGGCCGGAGCCCACGAGCCAGGTCGGCAAGATCGTCCAGACGCACGGGGTTCACCGACTTAAAGCGGATATCGATGTCGAGACCCGCCTTGCGCTTCAGCGCCTCCACCCAAGGGCTTTCGTCACTTTCGCGCTCCCTTGCACGGTAGTTGATCCAGCGCACCGAGCAATGCCCGGCCTCGCTCGCCGTTGTGGCCGCGACGACGGCGGAGTCGAAACCGCCAGAGACCTCGCCGACGGCGCGGGTGTGATCCGACATGAGCCAGGCCACGACACCGTCCACGACCCTCCGCAAGGCCTGCGTGTTGGCGGAACGCTGCATGCGGGCGAAGTCGGCCGGGCGCCAGAGCGGGTGGATCGACAGCCCCTCGGGGCCAACACTTGCCAGGTCTCCCCCAGCCACAGCCGTAATGCCAGTGACGCCGACTCCGTGGGAGGATGCGCCCGTCCGATCGAGGACCCGGGCCAGGTGGGCCCAATCGATTGCGGCGGCCGGGGGCAGAAGACAGTCCGTCTCCAGGGGCATGTCGGAGGCCATGATCGTCACCGGCCCAATCGCCCAGGTTAGCAGGTCGATCGCTCCCGAAGGATCGCGAAGAGCCTGAAGCCGCATGCCGTCTTCCCAAAAGGCGACGTAGCCGCCCCACCCCTCGCGAAGGAGAGCTTTCGCCCGCTTTTCCCCTGGCTCCGAAAAGGTCGAGAGAGAGCGCCCATAGTATCGCCCCACCAGGATGCCAGATGGGCCCAGTGATTGCATTGGCATCGCGCCGCCGGGCGACAGAAGCAGACGGCAGTTGCGCGTGCCGCCCCAAGGGCGCCAGCCCGCCTTTACCAGCGCGGCTTCAAGCGCGTCCCGCGGCGCAAGATCCGGCTCCGCACAATGCAGAAGCACGAATCCGGGAGGCGATACGAAGACCGCCATCACGTGGAATAGATCGGAGTATAGGGACGAAGGCGCTCGGCGTCGTCATTCAGGCAAACGCCATCGATCTGGACCCAGCAATGGGCGCGAAACGGCCATGTCCGTACGCCGAAAACCCAGTCGGCGCCCAGGCCCTGGTCAGCCAGGAGCCGGACGAGAAGCGCCGAACGCTGAAGGCATTCACGACGTCCGGGAAGCCACGGCAGCAGGCGGTCAAGAGCTACGGCCTGACGGATGGCGGCGTCGGCATCCGAGCGGACGGGGCGCCGGCTTGTGGCGCAGGCGACGAGCTCGGAAAGAGACGGATCCGCCCCGGCTCGCCGGAGCGTCAGGGCTGCACGGCCGGTGTTGATGAGGACGGGGACGTCGACGGCCTTTGTCAGGTGTAGGGCTCCGAGGTCCTGGATGGCCACAGAGGGCAGAGCCATTTGGGCGGAGGCCGTCCTGCGCCGCTCGATTAGCCCGGCGTCACGAAGAACACTGAGGACGTCATCATCCAGCTGGTCCAGGTCGGTGGCGAAGGCGGCATCGGACACGCCCGCATTGGGGATGCAGGCATAGGTGTCGGCATCAAGATCCAGAAGAACCAGATCACGGCCGACGGCCGCTGACTTCACGCCTGAACGAAACCTCCACGCCATACTCATCTCCGCACCCCGGTGCGCGCCGGGCCGAGGCCCGGCGCGTCCGATCAGTTCGCCCAGCCCGTAATGCGGAACTTGTGAACGGGCATGCCTTCCAGCACGCCGATGTCCTGATCGGCCCTGGTCTGGCGCCGGGCATCGCCCAGTTGGACGAGAGCGCGTTTTGCCTTGGTCATCATCGTCTCCTATTGCCGGCCGGCCTATGCCGGTCGGCCCATTGGCAGACCTCTGGCGAGTATTTTCAAAGTATATTCGGGATATATTTTCTTTATGGCTGTGATCGCGGGCTGACATGGCTGATCGCCGCGCGGCCTCATCATCGGCCGTCGGCTTGAAAGATGCGGCACGCAGAGACACCCGTCCGAGGGCGTCCGCGCCGGGCCGAAGCCCGGCGCGTCCGATCAGTTTGACCAGCCCGTGATGCGGAACTTGTGCACGGGTTGGCCTTCGAGATCGCCGGTCGTCTGGTCGGCCCTGGTCTGGCGCCGGGCGTCGCCCAGCCGGACGAGAGTGCGCTTGGTCTTGGTCATCGTCGTCTCCTTTGACAGCCGGCGAATGCCGGTAGACCATTAGCTCGTCTCGGCATCGTATATTCAAACTATATTCTTATTATATTCTTCGTCCGCCTTCGCGACGCAGAAGCCGTGTGATTTCGCCGGCGCGGCCACACCTCTGTCTGTGGTGGTCGACAACGAGTTCCAGCAACATGTCGCGGTCGCCCAGGCCTACGGCCCGGGTCATCCGGGCGACCGACTCGTCCGGATCCCCTTCAAGGGCCAATCGGATTCGCTCCGGGGAGGACAACTGCTCCACGATGCCGGCGTGTCGGGCGGAAAGCGCCTCATTGCCGGCATGGTCGACGATCGCGGCGAACAGAAGCCTTAGCGAGGTTTTAGAGCCCAAGGCAGCAACGGCCTTCTGCAAGCTGGCCGCGCCGCGATGATGAAGAGTCAGGGCGCCGTGCACATAGGTCCATTCGACATCGTACAGATCGATGATGTCGGCGGCCGTCAGCGAGGGATAGAAATATCCGTGCCCGCGGCGGTGCTCAATCAATCCGAGCCCAGACATACATGCCAGCGCCTCCCGAACGGGGGTCGTGCTTAGCCGCAGCTCGGCGGCGACGATCTTGATCACAACCGCCTCGCCCCACTGAAAGCGACCCTCCCAGGCCATTCGTCTGAGAGCGCCTAGGGCGACAGCGTAGGGATCTCTTGCTTCCACCATGATCTGTCCGCCTCGCGTTTAAGGCGAAAACTCTCTGCGACCCGCTTCACGCGCGAGACCAAATCGCAATACTGTGCCCACCCTCTTCAAGCCTCAACCGAAATCGTTTCTCCGGCCCCAATCCTTATTCCGCCCGCCAAATAGTGGCGGGTGATCCGCCAGTAAATGGCGGGTTGTTTTGAAGTTAAGTCCAAGAGTTGCGTATGCCGTCCACTACGTTCAACGATGCGGTCCACCCTCGCCGGCTCGCCGCCGCCCTGAAGGCCTTGCGCCATGCGCGAGGTCTTAAGGCGATGGAAGTGGCTCAAGCCATGGAAATGGCGCCGCGATCCTACGAAAGGTTCGAAGCAGGGGAGGGTCGCTTCGATTTCGCCAGGGTTCGCCGCTTTGCCGAGATCGTCGGGGTCGAACCTTTCGCCATCCTCTTCTCCGTCCTGATCGGGTCGCCCCGTTTCGCC
>Ga0247812_10002230_pt1 | contig 10869 bp, 7 predicted proteins | sample UWRJL149409B1_FD_178011 | JGI IMG/M metagenome (GOLD analysis project Ga0247812, IMG submission 178011) | Plant litter microbial communities from Arlington Agricultural Research Station in Wisconsin, United States - UWRJ-L149-409B-1 | ecosystem: Environmental > Terrestrial > Plant litter >...
CAGTTGACGGTGGCCGAGTCCGATGCACGCTCGCGCGGCGAGACGGCGCGGCTCACCGACCTGTCGGCCAGGGCCGGCTTCACCGCGCCGGCCGACGCGGCACTGGCCCGCGCCAGCGCGGCCGATGCGTCGGCTCGGTTGACCCAGCAGGGCGCGCAGTGCGCGGTGCTGCGCAAGGGGCTGGTCGCGATGAGCGGGCTCGACGCGCTCGAACTCGACCGGCAGCTCGCCACCGTGCCGGCCGACCGCACGCTGCCGCCGGTGCATGCGGTGGCCAGCGTGCCGGCGCAGATGCTGGCGCAGCGGCCCGACGTGTTCGCGGCCGAGGTCGCGGTGGCGGCGGCCAGCGCCGACGTGGGCGCGGCCGAGGCCGACCGCTATCCGCGGCTCACGCTGCAGGGCTCGGTCGCCGCGTTGCAGTTGCGCAGCGGCGGCGCGCACCAGAGCCTGCAGACCTGGACCATCGGCCCGCTGGCGCTCACGCTGCCGATCTTCGACGGCGGCGTGCGCGCGGCCAACGCCGAGTCGGCCAAGGCGCGCTACGCCGAGTCGGTGGTGCTCTACCGCGCCAACGTGCGCACGGCGGTGCGCGAAGTCGAGGAGGCGCTGGTCAACCTGCAGGCCACCGACGCCCGCACCGGCGACGCCGACACCGCGGTGCAGAACTACCAGGCCTCGTTCAACGCCACGCAGGCCCGCTACGAGAGCGGCCTGGCCAGCCTGTTCGAACTCGAAGATTCGCGCCGCACGCTGTTCGCGGCGCAGACCGCCCGCGTGGCGCTGCAGCGCGAACGGGCCGAAGCCTGGGTCGCGCTGTACCGCTCGACCGGCGGCGGCTGGATGCGGCCCGACGCCGCACTCGCCGCCAACACCTCCTCCCTTTCCTCGACGACGCCATGAAAAGACTGCACCGCCCCACCCTCATCGCCGTGCTGCTGGCCGTCGTGGTCGTCGCGGCGCTCGCCTTCTGGCTGCTGCGCAAACCTGACGACAAGGCGCCGCCGGCTGGGCAGGCCGCTGCCAGCAACGGCAAGGACGGCGCGCCACCCGCTCGCCCCGCGCTCACGGTGTCGGTTGCCAAGGCCGAACCGAGCGAACTGAACGTGACGCTCACGGCCAACGGCAACGTGGCGGCGTGGCAGGAAGCCAGCATCGGCTCGGAATCGAACGGTCTGCGCCTGTCCGAGGTGCGCGTGAACATCGGCGACGTGGTGAAGAAGGGCCAGGTGCTGGCCGTGTTTTCGCCCGAGACCATCAACGCCGACGTGGCGCAGGCCCGCGCCTCGCTGGCCGAAGCCAAGGCCACGGCGGCCGACGCGGCCGGCAACGCGGCGCGCGCACGCACGCTGTCGCAGACCGGCGCGCTGAGCCAGCAGCAGATCAATCAGTACCAGACCACCGAGCAGACCGCCAAGGCGCGCGTCGAGGCGGCCGAAGCCGTGCTGGCCGCACAGCAGGTGCGCGGTCGCAACACGCAGGTGCTGGCACCGGACGACGGCGTGGTGTCGGCGCGCACCGCCACGGTCGGCAGCGTGGTCGCGGCCGGCACCGAGCTGTTCAAGCTGATCCGCCAGGGCCGGCTCGAATGGCGCGCCGAGGTCACCTCGGCCGAACTGGGCCGCGTGACGGTCGGCACGCCGGCGGTGGTGATCAGCGCCAGCGGCGCGCAGGTGCAGGGCAAGGTGCGCAGCATCGCGCCGACGGTCGATCCGCAGACGCGCAACGCGCTGGTCTACGTCGACATCCCGAACGTGCTGCAGAACACGGGCATCAAGGCGGGCATGTTCGCCAACGGCGAATTCCAGCTGGGCAAGAGCAGCGCGCTGACGGTGCCGCAGGCGGCCATCGTGCCGCGCGACGGCTTCAACCACCTGCTGCTGCTGCAACCCGACAACCGGGTGTCGCAGATCAAGATCGAGACCGGCCGCCGCGTCGGCGAGCGCGTCGAGATCCTCACCCAACTGCCGGCCGATGCGCAGGTGGTGGTGCAAGGCGCCGGCTTCCTGAACGACGGTGACCTGGTGCGGGTGGCGGACGCCGCGACGGCGGCTGCGGCCGCGCCGGCCACGATCCGGCCCACATCGGCCGCGGCTTCGGCCCCTTCAGCCCCGCCTGCCAAGTAAGGAAATTCGTCCATGAACGTTTCTGCCTGGTCCATCCGCAACCCGATTCCTGCGGTGATGCTGTTCGTGCTGCTCACCTTCGGCGGGCTGCTGTCCTTCAACGCGATGAAGGTGCAGAACTTTCCCGACATCGACCTGCCGACCGTCACCGTGTCGGCGGCGCTGCCCGGTGCCTCGCCATCACAGCTCGAGACCGACGTCGCGCGCAAGCTCGAGAACTCGATCGCCACCATCACCGGCCTGAAGCACATCACCACCAAGGTGCAGGACGGCGCGGCCACGCTGATCGTCGAGTTCCGGCTCGAGAAGCCGGTGCAGGAGGCGGTCGACGACGTGCGCTCCGCAGTGCAGCGCGTGCGCGCCGACCTGCCGGCCGACGTGCGCGATCCGGTCGTCACCAAGCTCGACCTGGCCGGCCAGCCGGTGCTGGCCTTCACCATCGCGTCGACCAAGATGGACGCCGAAGCGCTCAGCTGGTTCGTCGACAACGACGTGACCAAGAAGCTGCTGGCCATCCCCGGCGTGGGCGCGGTCAACCGCGTGGGCGGCGTGACGCGTCAGGTGCACGTCGACCTCGACCCGGCCAAGCTGCAGGCGCTGGGCGCCAGCGCCGCCGACATCTCACGCCAGCTGCGCCAGGTGCAGACCGAAAGCGCCGGCGGCCGCTTCGACCTGTCGGGCAGCGAGCAGCCGGTGCGCACGCTGGCCAACGTGGCGTCGGCCGACGAGTTGCGCAGCCTGCAGATCGCATTGAGCGACGGCCGGCGCATCCGGCTCGACCAGGTGGCTCGCATCACCGACACCATCGCCGAGCCGCGCGCCACTGCCCTGCTCGACGGCAAGGTCGTGGTCGGCTTCGAGGTGGCGCGCAGCCGCGGCGAGAGCGAAGTGGCCGTGGGCGGACTGATCCAGAAGGCGCTGGTCGAACTGCGCGCGCAGCACCCCGACATCCAGCTGACCGAGGCCTTCAACTTCGTCGACCCGGTGCAGGAAGAGTACGACGGCTCGCTGCACCTGCTGTACGAAGGCGCGATCCTGGCGGTGATCGTGGTGTGGCTCTTCTTGCGCGACTGGCGCGCCACGTTCGTGTCGGCCGTGGCGCTGCCGATGTCGGTGATTCCGGCCTTCATCGGCATGCACCTGCTGGGCTTCTCGATCAACATCATCTCGCTGCTCGCGCTGTCGCTGGTGGTCGGGATCCTGGTCGACGATGCGATCGTGGAGGTCGAGAACATCGTCCGACACCTGCGCATGGGCAAGTCGCCTTATGACGCCGCGATGGAAGCGGCCGACGAGATCGGTCTCGCGGTGATCGCCACCACCTTCACGCTGATCGCGGTGTTCCTGCCAACCGCCTTCATGAGCGGCGTGGCCGGCAAGTTCTTCAAGCAGTTCGGCTGGACCGCATCGCTCGCGGTGTTCGCCTCGCTGGTGGTGGCGCGGGTGCTCACGCCGATGATGGCGGCCTACATCCTGAAGCCGATCGTTGGCGCCGAGAAGGACCCGCGCTGGATGACGATCTACATGCGTGCGGCCGAGTGGTGCATGAAGCACCGGCTCGCCACGATGGCGATGGCCACGCTGTTCTTCATCGGTTCGCTGGCGATGATTCCGTTGCTCAAGACCGGCTTCATTCCGCCCGACGACAACTCGCAGACGCAGGTCTATCTCTCGCTCGCGCCGGGCGCCACGCTGGCGCAGACCACGGCCACCGCCGAAGAAGCGCGGCGGCGCGTCATGGGCGTGGCGCACGTGAAGAGCGTCTACACCACCGTCGCAGGCGGCAGTGCCGGCGGCGACCCCTTCGCCAGCTTCGGCACGCCCGAGACGCGCAAGGCCACACTGACCATCAAGCTGGCGCCGCGCGGCGACCGGCCGCGCAAGCAGGTGATCGAGAACGAAATGCGCGCCGCGCTCGAATCGCTGCCCGGCGTGCGCAGCACGGTCGGCCTGGGCGGCTCGGGCGAGAAGTACGTCCTGGCGCTGTCGGGCGAAGACCCGGTGGCGCTCACCACCGCCGCTCGTGCCGTGGAGCGCGACCTGCGCACCATTCCCGGCCTGGGCGCCATCACCTCGACCGCCAGCCTGATCCGCCCGGAAATCGCGGTGCGGCCCGACTTCGCGCGCGCCGCCGACCTGGGCGTGACCAGTTCCGCCATCGCCGAGACGCTGCGCGTCGCCACGCTGGGCGACTACGACCAGTCGCTGCCCAAGCTCAACCTGGCGCAGCGACAAGTGCCGATCGTCGTGAAGCTGGAAGACTCTGCACGGCAGGACCTGGCCCTGCTCGAGCGGCTCGCGGTGCCGAGTGCGCGCGGGCCGGTGATGCTCGGCCAGGTGGCCAAGCTCACGGTCGAGGGCGGCCCGGCCGTGATCGATCGCTACGACCGCTCGCGCAACGTCAACTTCGAGATCGAGCTGTCGGGCACGGGCCTGGGCGAGGCGAAGTCCGCCGCGATGGCGTTGCCCTCGATCCAGAACCTGCCGCCCGGCGTGCGCGTGGCCGAGGTGGGCGACGCTGAAGTGATGACCGAGCTGTTCGCAAGCTTCGGCCTGGCGATGCTGACCGGCGTGCTGTGCATCTACATCGTGCTGGTGCTGCTGTTCAAGGACTTCCTGCACCCTGTCACGATCCTGTGTGCACTGCCGCTGGCGTTGGGCGGCGCCTTCGTCGGCCTGCTGATCGGGCAGAAGGCGCTGTCGATGCCCTCGCTGATCGGGCTGATCATGCTGATGGGCGTGGCCACCAAGAACTCGATCCTGCTGGTCGAGTACGCGATCGTCGCCCGGCGCGGTCATGACGGAAGCGATGGACGACCTGCCGTCGCTGGCATGAGCCGCTGGGACGCATTGCGCGACGCCTGCCACAAGCGGGCTCGGCCGATCATCATGACCACCATCGCCATGGGCGCGGGCATGGCGCCCATCGCCTTCGGATGGAGCGCGGCCGACTCGAGCTTCCGCTCGCCGATGGCGATGGCGGTGATCGGCGGCCTGATCACCTCGACGGTGCTGAGCCTGCTGGTGGTGCCGGCGGTGTTCACCTACATCGACGATATCGAGCAATGGATCGGGCGCACGGTGCGGCGGATGCGCGGCCATCCGGCCGAGGCAAAGCCGCTTGTCGCACCTGTCGCCGCGGGCCGTGCGCCGACCGAGCCGGAGGCGCCACGCGCCTGATGCCACGCCGATGCGTCGGGCGCGCTTGCTCATCCGAGACTGCGCTCTGCTGCTCGCAGCGGGGTTGATCGCCTGGATGTCTGCGTCGCACGGGACGCGTCGCTGAAGCGCCATCGGCCTACCCGCGCTGGCGATGCTTCTCCCGTACTGGGCGCGGCGTGTCGCACCAGCATCTCCTTGTTGCCACCAGGAGATGTCGATGCCCGCAAACCGAATCCGATTCGCATTTTTCGGCACCGCGCTGATGCTGAGCATCAGCGGCTTCGCGCAGCAGCCTGTCGAGCGCAACGAGGCGCAGGCGCGCTATGACGCGCAGGTGGCGGCTTGCAACCGTGGCGACTTGGCCAATCCGGCGCGCGAAGCTTGCGTGCGCGCTGCCGGCGCGGCATTGGATCGAATGAGGGGAAGCCCGCCTGTCGAGGCGCCGGTGCCTTCTGCAGACGGCCGTGCAACCGTCGTCACACCGATGGGTTCGACCACGCCTCCGGCTGCGTCGGACACCATCACCTCGGGCGACGGCCGGGCGACGATCGTCGTCCCCGCCGATCGCGTGCCGCGCTGAGCGGCACGCGCTCACACGTACGCTGCGCGCTCTTTCTTGAGCGCCATCGCCTTGGCCACGCGCGGCAAGATGAGGACTGCCAACACCACCACGATGAGCGCGATCGACATCGGCCGCTGGAAGAACACCGCGGCGCTGCCCTCGCCGATCGACATTGCGTTGCGCAGCTGCGCTTCGGCAAGCGGGCCGAGGATCATGCCGACCACCACAGGCGCAGTCGGGAAGTCGAAGCGCCGCATGATCACCCCCAGCACACCGATGGCGTAGAGCAGGAACAGGTCGAACGCGCTTTGTCGCATGCCGTAGGCACCGACCGTCGCGAAGATCAGGATGCCTGCGTAGAGCTGCGGCTTCGGGATCTTGAGCAGCTTGACCCACAGGCCAACCATCGGAAGGTTGAGCACCAGCAGCATCACGTTGCCGATATACAGCGAAGCAATGAGCGCCCACACCAGCGCCGCCGACGTTGTGAACAGCTGCGGGCCCGGCTGGATGCCGTAGTTCTGGAAGGCGCCCAACAGGATGGCCGTGGTGTTGCTGGTCGGAATGCCCAACGTCAACAGCGGGATGAGCGCGGCGGTCACGGTCGCGTTGTTGGCGGCTTCAGGGCCGGCCACGCCTTCGATGGCGCCGGTGGTGCCGAACTCGGCCTTGGCATCTTTGTCCTTCGCAAGCTTCTTTTCCATCGCATAGCTCAGGAAGGTCGGGATCTCCGTGCCGCCGGCCGGAATGCAGCCAAACGGCGTGCCGATAGCCGTGCCACGCAGCCATGCCGGAATCGACCGCTTCCAGTCGCGCTTGGTCATATGCACGCGGCTGAGCGTGTTCTGGGCTTCGACGACCTTGCCTTCGAACAGCACGGCGTACAAAACCTCGGCCACGGCGAACAGACCCACCGCGACCAGCACGATCTCGATGCCGTCGAGGAGCTCCGGCACGTTGCCAACGTAGCGGCCCTGTCCGGAAATCTGGTCGAGACCGACGCAACCCACCGCGAGACCGATGAAAAGCGCCGTCATGCCGCGCAGCGTGCTCTTGCCCAGCACCGCGCTCACCGTGGTGAAGGCCAGCAGCATCAGCAGGAAATACTCCGGCGGGCCGAGCTTGACCGCAAACTCGGCCACGAAGGGCGCGAACAGCGTGACCACGACGGTGGCGATGGTGCCCGCCACGAACGAGCCGATGGCTGCAGTCGCGAGCGCAGCGCCCGCCCGCCCGCTTTTGGCCATCTTGTTGCCTTCCATGGCTGTCACCATGCTGGCCGTCTCCCCGGGCGTATTGAGCAGGATGGAGGTGGTCGAGCCGCCGTACATCGCGCCGTAGTAAATGCCCGAGAAGAAGATCATCGATGCGGTAATGTCGACCTTGCCTGTGATGGGCAGCAGCATGGCCACCGCCACCGCGGGGCCGATGCCGGGCAGCACGCCGACGGCCGTGCCGAGGGCACAGCCCACGAGGCACCAGAGCAGGTTGGCAGGGGTGATCGCCGCGGCGAAACCCTGCATGAGTGCGTTGAAGATGTCCATGTCAGAGCCAGCCGGTGGAAGTGAGGCCCGGCAGGTTGATGGCCAGGAACTGAGTGAACATCCAGAACACGGGCGCCGAAATCAGCACGCCGGTGACCGCATCGACGAGCCAGGTTCGCGGGCTGTTGACGCCGCCCTGCCCGCTCGCGCGGCGCAGGCCCTGCACCGCCAGCAGGTAGCACAGCATGCAACTGAAGATGAAGCCAATGGTGGTGATGAGCGCCGCGTTGAGCAGCAGCCCGGCCGACACCCAGACGAAGCCCGACCAGTACGTTTCGACGGCACCGGAAGGCGCATCCATGTCGCGGAAGCCGCCGTTCCGCGCTTCCCACACGATCCAGGCGCCGCAGACGGTGAGCACGATCGACACCAGCCACGGCAGGAAGTTGGGCCCGACTCCGCCGTAGCCGGCCTCGGACGAAATGCCTATAGCGCCGAATGCGAGCGCCAAGCCAGTCACCAGCACACCGACGCCGACCAGCGTCTGCGGCCAGGTGGCGCCGCGCGCCGCGATCGGCGAATCGGCGTCGACCGATTCATCCATGGGTTGCGAGGTGGGAGTCATAAGTTCTTTGAAGAGAGCAAAGGTCCCCTTCCAGAGACACCGCGGAACCGGCTTGGCCGGGCCGCCGGCGTCGCCCCCGGAAGGGGGTTGGCGCTGCCACACGCAGTGGACAAGCCTGGGGGCGAGTCAACTCATCAAGCCTAGGGGGGGAGTCAAGTTCAGATCATTCCGGACTTGGTCATGATCGCGCGCAGACTGGCGAAGTCGTCGTCGACGAACTTGGCGAACGCATCGCCCGACAGCACCGCCGGCGTCCAGTCGTTCTTCTTGAGCGCCTCGGCCCACGAAGAACTCTTGAGCGCAGCCAGCAGCATGTCGATGGCGCTCTTGCGCTGTTCGGCCGTCAGGCCCGGGGCGCCATAAACGCCGCGCCAGTTGCCAATCTCGACGTCGATTCCCTGCTCCTTGAGCGTGGGCACATTGATGCCTGGCAGCCGCTGCGCCGAGGTGACGGCGATCGCGCGCATCTTGCCGGCCGCGATGTATTCGGCGAACTCGCTGTACCCACTGCCGCCCACGGTCACGTTGCCACCCAGGACAGCCGCCGTGGCTTCGCCGCCGCCGCGAAACGCCACGTAGTTGATCTTCGACGGGTCGGCGCCGACCTTTTGCGCGATCATGGCGGCCGCGATGTGCTCCGTGGAGCCGCGCGAACCGCCGCCCCACTTGACGCTGCCCGGGTCTTTCTTGAGCTGGTCGACCACGTCTTTCATGGTCTTGAGCGGCGAACTCGCCGGCAGCACGAACACGTTGTATTCGGTGGTGATGCGTGCGAGCGGCGTGGCCTGCTCGAGCTTGACCGGCGGCTTGCCGGTGATGATGCCGCCCAGCATGACGGAGCCCATCACCATCAGTGCATTGGCATCGCCCTTGGAACCGTTGACGAACTGCGCCAGGCCCAGCGCACCGGCGGCACCACCCTTGTTGTCATACGTCACCGTGTCGGCCGCTTTGGCGTCGGTCAGGGCCTTTCCCAGGGCGCGGCCCGTGGTGTCCCAGCCTCCGCCTGGATTGGCCGGGATCATCATCTTGACGTTCGCAGCGGCATGGGCCGACAACGGCAGGGCACCCACGGCGGCCAGTGCGGCCAATGACTTCAAAAAGGTATCGCGACGCATTGAATGTCTCCTTCTGCTTGGAATCTGAGGGGAAGCTGAACGCCGCTATGATGCGCCGCCCCGCTGTCAGTTGGCTGTCCTGCACACTGGGGTAAACACCGAACCGACCTCGCCATGAAACTGCTGCTGGTCGAAGACGACCCCACGATGCAAACCACGCTGCAACGCACACTCGGCCGGCGTCGCATCGACGTGCGGGTGTGCGGCGACGGCGCCCAGGCGCTGGCGCACTGGCAAGCACTCGAACCCGACGTCGTCGCGCTCGACCTGAACCTGCCCAACCTCGACGGCCTGCAGGTGTTGGCGCAGGCGCGCGCGGCCGGCTTGCGCACGCCGGTGCTGCTGCTGACGGCGCGCGGCACGGTCGGCGACCGCATCGTCGGGCTCAACGCCGGTGCCGACGACTACCTGCCCAAGCCCTTTGACCTGGACGAACTCGAAGCCCGGCTGCGCGCGCTGCGGCGACGCCATCAGGGCGCAGGGGCCGAACCGGCCGACGGGCCGCAGCCGGTCGGCGGCCTGCGCTACGAAATGCAAAGCGGCGCGATCTACCACCGGGCCGAGGTGCTCGAACTCACGCCACGCGAATTGGCACTGCTCAAGGCATTGATGATGAATCCCGGCCACGCCGTGACGAAGGAACGCCTGTTCGAGCTGGTGTTTCCCGGCGAGATCGACGTGCAGTACGAGGCGGTCGAAGTCGTGGTGTACAGGCTGCGCAAGAAGCTTGCCGGCACGGGCGCGGCGCTGATGACGCTTCGCGGGCTGGGCTACCTGCTGCGCGAGGAGCCGTGAGGCGGCGGACCATGGCTTCGGCAAGCTCGCTGCGGGCGCGGCTGCTGTTTGGCATCCTGGTACCGGTGGCCATTCTGATCGCCCTCAATAGCGTGAGCCTGTACCGCCAGAGCCTCGCAGCCGCGACCCTCGCCTACGACCGCACGCTGCTGGCGTCGGCCAAGACCATCGGCGAACAACTCGACGTGACCGGCTATGACGACGCGGCGGTGCTGCGCGCGATGGTGCCCTACTCTGCGCTCGAGGCCTTTGAAGCGGACAACCAGAGCCGCATGTATTACCGGGTCTCCAACATGCGCGGCGACATGATCTCCGGCTTCGAAGAGGTGCCCTTCTGGCGCGGCACGCTGCCGATCCGACCGCCCTACGCGTCGCTGGTCGATTTCTACGACACGGAGTTTCGCGCGCAACCGGTTCGCGTGGCGGTGCTCCTGCAACCGGTGGCAAGTTCGAGCGGCCGCGGAATGGCGGTGGTCCAAGTCGCGGAAACGCTCGAGCTGCGCGAGACGCTGGCGCGCAAGCTGCTGCTGGACACGCTCTGGCGACAGGCGGTGCTGCTCGGCGTGATCGCCGCCGTGACGGCGCTGGTGGTGCAGCGCGCCACGCGCCCCGTGCGCGCGCTCGGCGAGGCTATCGAGGCCCGCGCCGCGGACGACCTTTCGCCGATCGACGCGCCCGACGCGCCGCGCGAGTTGCAACCGCTGGTCGACGCCACCACCCGCGTCATGGGCCGGCTGCAGGCGCTGCTCGACCACCAGAAGCGCTTCGTGCGCGACAGCGCCCACCAGTTGCGCACGCCACTGGCGGTGCTCAAGGCGCAGGTGCAGTCGGCACGCCGCGGCGATGTGCCTGCCGCGCAGGCCCTGGCCGAGATCGACGGCACCGTGGCGCGTGCCACGACGTTGGCCAACCAGATGCTGTCGCTGGCCAAGGTCGAGCAGCTGCGCCAGCAGCCCGAATCGACCCCGCTCGACCTGGGCGACGTGGTGCGGCAGATAGC
>Ga0247812_10002232_pt1 | contig 10863 bp, 7 predicted proteins | sample UWRJL149409B1_FD_178011 | JGI IMG/M metagenome (GOLD analysis project Ga0247812, IMG submission 178011) | Plant litter microbial communities from Arlington Agricultural Research Station in Wisconsin, United States - UWRJ-L149-409B-1 | ecosystem: Environmental > Terrestrial > Plant litter >...
CGAACTGGCGTCGGGCGGGACTGTGGTGTTCTGGTTGACCCAGCGCCTGGTCAAGCGTCTGGTGCCGCATCTGCTGAGCTGGTTGCAACCGGCTGCCACAGGCGTGACTGCCGCTGCGCCGCTGCCGGATTACCACGCTGATGCGATCCAAAGCTTCGCCCAGCAAGCCGCCATCGCCCGATTGCCCGAACAGCCGCCCGTGCAGGCCGTGCAGCAAGACAGCAAATGCCTGATCGACTCGATCGACGTGGTTCGCACCCCGGAACTCATCGCCCTGACGTTCAAGGTCGGCGAACAAAAAGCCACGCTGCTCATGGCTCAGCAACCGCTGCGCCAATGGCTGGCCGTCCTGCACGACCAATGCCGCAAGGGCGAATGGACCCTGGATATCTGGCCGGACTGGATCATCGACAGCGCGCCGATTGAAAGCCAACCGGTGCGCACCACAGTGCATTGATCGCCCCCTCGTAGGAGCGATGCTTGCCCGCGAAGAGGTCGGTACATCCGGTGGATTTTTCGCGTCTGGCAGGCCGCTTTCGCGAGCAAGCTCGGCTCCCACAGATTGCGCCGCGTGAACCATCTCCTTCCTGGATCACAGTGAACGTCCGGGATCGGCTCACGCTCAAGTCATTTGCTGGCCTGCGCTTTGCTAGGCCCACCAAACGCCGGGCCCAGCAGGTCCACGGCGGTGTTGACCGCCGCCAGCAGCGTGTCTTGCGACAGGTGGCTGTAACGCTGGGTGGTTTTGATTTGCGTGTGGCCGAGAATCTTCTGCACCTCGTAGATCGAGCGACCGGCGTTGATCAGGAAGCTGGCAAAGCTGTGCCGCAGGTCGTGAATCCGCACTTCGGGCAGGCCGGCCTTTTTGCGGGTGGTGTCCCAGGTGTAATAGATCGAGGAATACGGCTTGCCGGTATTCGGATTGGGGAACGCCCACAAACTGCCCCGCTGCGCCAGCGGCCAGCTGGCGTGTTCGGCGCGCAGTTGATCCAGCAGCAGCACCACGCCTTCGGACAGCGGCACATACCGCGCTTTACCCGACTTGCTCAACGCAATGCGCCACACCCGCTGTTGCAGATCGAAATCCCCCCAGCGCGCATCCAGCACTTCGCGTTTACGCGCGCCGGTCAGAATCAGCATCGGCACGATAAAGCGCAGCATCCGTGATTCGCTGTGCTGCACCGCGTCATACAGGCGCTGCGCCTCTTCCTGAGACAAATAGCGTTCGCGCTTGTTGTTCTCCTCCAGCAGCGGCACGCCTTTGGCGGGGTTTTTCAGCAGGCCGGGGGTTTCCCATTTCAGGGCCAGGTTGAAGATGTAACGCATCAGGATCAGCAAGCGGTTGGCCGACGCCGGCGCGCGACCCTTGGCGCGGTGGCCGTGATGCAGGGCGATGATCTCGTCCTTGCGGATCTGGTCTAGGTATTTGCCGCCCAGTTTGGGCAGCAAATGGTTGCGCAGCAGCGACTCGTCGATGTGCCAGGAACGCTTGTAGCCTTTGACATACGGCAGGTAGCGCTCATGGACGAACTCGGCGAAGGTCGGCATTTGCTTGAGCATGGCCTTTTCTTCCGCCGGATCACGACCCAGCGCGACCTGGCTGCGCAGTTCATCGGTGCGCTTGCGGGCGCGCTCCAGGGAAATCACGTCGGCATCGCCGATGCGCAACTGGCGCTGTTTGCCGCGAATGTCCACGTAACGCACGTACCAGGTGCGCCCGCCGCTTTGCCGCACTTCGAGCATCAGGCCTTTGCAGCGCGCGTCCCAGATATTTTCCTTGGCCTTGTCGACTGGGCAAACCAGCGTCTTGAGCGTCTGGGCGTTGAGGGCAATAACGCTCATAAGCACCTCCCGCCGCGCGAAGGCGCTACAAGCGCGCCAGAACGCCAAACCGCAGCTACACTCCCCACGGCCTTCCCACACAGCGAAACTCCGTTATAGACGCCTTTTACGCGGCGATTGGGGAAGGCTGGCGGCACTTGGCGCGCAAAAAAAACGTCAACGGCCCACAACGGCTGATCAACGCTCGCTGAAAATGAGGGGATTTGGGCTTTTCTGAAGTGGGACGGCGGTGGGATATGGGCCGCAAAATCACGTTGCCGCGCTAAGAGCCAGTAACGCCGTGGCCTCGATTGATGAGGATTGTCACTGACACTGCTGGCACTGCTTACAACCCTGCTGCTGCCACTTCGATTCTGGTTGGCGTGAACAGCTCTGTTGCATCCGTTAACGCTGCCATTGCTAACATCAGCAACGGCACATTGCCAGGTCTGACTCCAGGCGCTGCTCTGATCGCTAAAGTTGCAGCTGTTCAGGCAGAAATTACTGCTCTGGAAAAAGCTACCGCTGGTACCAACGCAACTTTCGATACCAACAAAGACGGTTCGGTTACTAAAGTTGAAGCTCAAGGCGTTCAAAGCCTTGCTGTTGCCGCTCGTACTGCTGTTGATACCAAAACTACTGCAGCCCTGACCGACGAAGCGGCTACCGCTGCTTCCAACCTGCTTAACGCTAAGGCGCTCGTTGCTGCTTCGGGCACCGCAGCTGTTAATGCACAGAGCACATACGACGCTGCCGTTGCTACTCAGAAAGCTCTGGTTGGCACCACTGCTGCTGTTAAAGGTTCTCTGCAGGTTGGTACTCCTGGTAACGGCATTCCTGGTGACGCTAACGAATTCCCGTCCAGCGATTACAAGCCAGCAGTCACCGCTCAAACAGCCGCTCAGGTTGCTGAAGCCAATGCTATCACCGGCGCTGCTACAGCTATGACAGCTGTTAACTCGTCGTTGAACGCCGCTGGCGCTGCAACTACATACGCAAAGCTGAACATCGCTTTCGGCGGCACTGTAGGTACACCAGTAATCACCGATTCCACGTCTTTGAAAGCCGCGCTGAACTCGGTTAACGGCACAACTACTAAAGCGGCACTGATCACTGAACTGCAAAAGCTGCCGACTTTCGGTCAAGCTGCAATTGACGCTGTTTCGAAAGAAGCTTCGATCATTGCTGCTAATGGCGCTGTTACTACCGCTGAAGGCGGTACCGGTATTTCTGCATATGTAACTGCTGCCAAAGCTGACGCTGCTGCAACTGACGTAGTGGTTAAAGCAACTGCCGCTGATACCGCTGTCGCTGCTGCCAAGGTTGTTGTTGATAAGTTCCTCGCACTGGACACCAAATCTACTTTGGCTAACACCGAGCTGAACACTTTCAAAGCAGCTAACGTTGACAAGGTTACGATCACCGACCTGACCAACAATGCTGCCGCTACTGTTTCTGCAACTGCTAAAAGTGACGTTTTCTACTTCACTAAAGTCGCAACCGGCCTTGACTTCAACGTCGGCGGCACTGCTGCAACAACTTTCGGCACTGGCGATGCAATCGTCTTGGGTTCGAACTACACCGCTAACGCTGGCGCTCTGACCACTGGCAACGCCAGCGCTCTGGAAGTGTTCTTCGTTAAAGGTGCTACCGGCACTCAAGTTGTTATCGAAACCAACGCTGTTGGTAGCGCTACTACTGTTGTTGATGCAAGCGGCAACGTTACCGCTTCGCCGGATGCAGCTGTGATCAATCTGGTTGGCGTAACTGCTGATCACTTGACCTTCGCAAACGGTGTTGTCAGCTACGTCTGATAATCGCTGATGTGAATCCATCATCGGGCCTTCGGGCCTTGTGAAGGACTTCCAAAGAACCCGCCCCGTTAAAAGGGCGGGTTTTTTAATGGGCGTGATTTGATAACGACGCGCGGCGTTGTCGGGACGGTGCTCTGAAGCATTGATGAGCGTATTCCCTGTCTACCTCGGGCACCTGATAGCGCCGAGTGAGCCGTCATTAACAACGGCAGGCTTCAAATAACAAGGCCAAAGTGCCACTATCGAGCATTTTTATACTCACCTTGGCGTAAATACCCGCCGTTCTAAAGCCTTCACCCGCCACCGCCCTGTATTTGCGGGCGATAGTGGTGGTCCTGATGCCGATAAACCGTTGTCCCTGACGCCCTTGGAATTCTCCTGGGGCGTTTTTTTTGCCCCATAAAAGGAATAGCTATGCAGATATTGTGTGACTCACGCTCCATACAGACAGCCCTTCAGATGCATGGGGAGCTTCGCCAGCTCATTACGGGCTACGTTGATCGGCTCAGCGACGGAGAAGGTTTCGAGCTGGGCAATCTGGTGCATTTCATTGTGATGCACAAGGATGACACGGTCGTTGAACTGGAGGCTGCGTTAGGCTTCTCGGTCATGACCAACCGCTCCAATGGTTGCTGCTACGGTGATCCAGATTTCCAGCCCTCCTGGGAGGTCATCGAGGCTCACCACCACTGGTATGAAATGGTTTATGTGTTGGCAGATGACGGATTTGGCATCGTCGTTTTAGTCGATAAACATGCTGATGTTCAGCTGATCAACATGCTCAAGCACTACGCTGCCTAGCGACTCCTGCAACCACCCCTGCGCTTCATCAACACGCCGCACTACCTTCATCCCCAACGCTTTACGGCTAATCAGCCACCTTATTTGAAAGGCTTTCTAAGCCAATCATTTCTCGTAACACCCATACCAATACCCATCCTGAACTCAATCTACCCCTGAGAGGCACACCTATGTCCATAGAATCTGAAATTGAAAACACCGTTGCTATCGACAGCGAAAATGCATCTATCGTCGTTGACAATGCCAATCCACTTACTGAAACTGATTCACTACCCGACACGCTGCCTGTAACCCTTGATAGCCTCATTCGTGTTCTAAAAGACGGCAATTGTCCCTCCCTCACAGCACGCTCTACCTTGGGTTATCAACTCGGACTCAAGGACGAATCCGAGCTGTACCTGCGCTTGGTCAGTAACACCGGCAGTGGCTTCTTCAGCAAAGAATGGATTGCCTGTTCGGTGATTGAGCAACTGATCACGGGCGCGGCTGAACTCACCTCCACGTCCTTCAAGACGCTCTTTCCAAACAAATCGGTGAATACCGGCGGGTTTGTCATGGCGGTCATCAAGGGGCTGGGGTTGATCCAAACCAATGTGCTGAACAGTCGATGGCATGAGCAGGCCAAGGAAGTGACCTTTGAGCAGGTAACCATCGAGGCCATGGTGTTCGCGGAAGAGACGGAGAAACCAGCCAGCCCCAAGGCCACCGGCAAGCGTAAACACAAGGAGGGTTAAGCAATGATGTGGTCAATTACTTCGGCGCTGATCTGTGGGGCGGTCCTGGGGCTGTGGTTCCCGACAACACGGTGGATGGCCATCACCAGCGCGGCGGCCTTGTGCTTCTTCTATCCGTGGTTAGGCGTGGTGCTGGTGACCATCGTTTCATGGTCGTTCTATTACTTCCGGGTACGTAAATGAGGTATTGGAAAGGGTCGACGGACGGGGTAGCTTGTCCATGGCACATTAGGGTCAACATTGACCTAATAAGCTGAACAAGCTTCTGAGGCGTCGCCTGAGACGTTGTAGCGGTTAACCCTGACCAACGCACTACCTGCCTTCGATTGTTGCCCCTCGCTACCCCCTGCCAAACACTTGTCACACCTTTCGGCCCGGCTGGGCTATCCGCTTCGTGCGGAGGGATTCGTGTGCCTGGCATTTGGTATGGGGTGGCAAGGTGCAGCAAGTCAGGCGCTTTGGCTGAATCAGATAAGGATCATCGCAATGCCATTAATCCTGCCTATCTCTCTATGGACGTTTCACATACCGTGCGGCGGTGCGGTACAGGTCACCAACACTAATGCGCACATCTGTTTGATCCAAGGTGTATCCCCGACTTTCCATCACTTGGCGAACCATTCTGCCGGTCAGGTGCGCGGCGCATAGACAATCAGCCGTACAACGGGATGCCTTGATCCACTACGCCGGCGAGTTTGATGGCCATTTCCGGCGAATCGACAAAGTTGGCAATCACGTTGGCCAGCCCTGCTGCGCCGGGGTTTTTGGCCAGTTGGGCGACGTGAAACGCCAGACCTTCGGCATCCGGCGCACGGCCAAAGGCGTGTTGGTACAGCTGGGTGACGAACGTGGTGTTATTCGGCGTGCCATACAGCTTGGTGAACTCGGCACTGCTGACGAAATTCAGGGCCAATTGCGCGGTGCTCAGGCCTTGGCCGGTCACGCCGACGTAAAAACCTAGACCGTTTTCTTCAGGATTACGCCCCAGTGTCAGGTGATACAGCTCGGCCACGCGGCTTGAGGTCGGAGTGACGTCCAAAGCGATGGTCTGGTTATCAAAGGTCAGGCGCTCCACGTTCTTGACCGTGACCACCGAGCTTGAATCGGTCAAGGAACGCACGCTGAAACTGCCATCGGCTTGATGGGTAATGCCGAATTGCGCCCGGGTGCCAGCCAGAATCACCGTGTCGACGCCCGCGCCGCCATCCACGGAATCCGCGCCACCGGCGGGGTGGAAAGTGTCTTTGCTGCTGGAGCCGACGAAGGTATCGGCGAACGGTGTGCCGTTCAGCACCCCGCCATTGACCGGCGCTGTCACGGTAATCCCGCCGCTTACCGGCGGCACGACAGGCGGCGCGACGGTGTTATTGGTCACCGCCGCGGCGCTGAAACTGGCGGCATCGGTGCCAGCCGCGTTCTGCAAAGCGTTGATGTCGTTGCCCACAGTCGGGTCGTTGTAGGCGACGGTAACGCTCTGGCCTGCGGTCACTGGCGTGGTCAGGGTCAGGGTGGCGGTTTTGGCCAGCGCATCGATGGTCAGCCCCGTTACGACATTGGCGACGCCGCCGACCAGCACGTTGTATGCGCCCGCTGCGGGAAGGTGCGCCGCATCCAGGGTCGTCGCCTCGATGTAGCTGACCACCAGGGTATTGCCATTGACCGCAGCGCTGCTGAATAACGGAGGTACAGCGGGCGCACCAATCAAGACGCCCGAGGTACTGGCCACTGAATTGAGCGTCAACGTCGCGTCGTTGTTGGCACCGTCTTTTATCGTTGCACCATTGAGGTTCAAGGCGCCGAGGGTGACACCGTCAAGGTCGGCGTTGCCGGCTGCCACCACATACCGAAATGTCAAGCCGGAACCGCCCGAGCCGTCGAAGTAAGCGGCTTGTACAGTGCCGCCGGTATCGAGGGTCAGGTTCACGGAAGGTGTGCCGCCGGTAGCATTCACCGTAACGGCTTCACTGAAGTTGACCGTGAAATCAAGGTTCTGCCCGGTGCTGTAGGTGGCGTTGGCTGGCACGGAAACGCTGGTCACGCTGGGCGCTGTGTGGTCCAGGGTGTACCCCTGGCCGGCGGTGAACCCGCTGGGCAGCGCATTACCGGCGATATCCGTAATGCCTGTGCCGGCGCTTTTTACGTCCAGCCTGAGCGGGCCATCGCCTGCGAGTCCGCCGACAGTAATCGTATAGGTGAGCCCACTGCCCGTAACGGCTGCGATGTTGCCGCTCGCTGAGCCTCCTGATGAGCTGAGGATGAAGTCACTGGTGCCGACACCCGTGATGGACTCGTTGAAGTGCACGCTGTATTGCACGCTGCTGGCATTGGTTGGCGCGCTGCTGACCCGCTCAATCGAAACAACCGTAGGCGCGTTTGTATCGACGGTGACGCCCAGCGCTGTCGAAGCCGGGCTTATGTTGCCTGCAGCATCCACAGCCTTTGCGGTCAAGAGGTGAGTACCCGCTGCCAGGGTGGACGAGGTGATCGACCAGGCGCCGGTGTTATTGACCACCGTGCTGCCCAGTGGCGTGGTGCCGTCGGTGTCGTACAGCGTTACGGTGGAATTGACCTCTGCGGTACCCGTCACGATGGGGGCGTCAACCGCGGTGATCCTGTCGGAATTGGACAACCCACTGTCGCTGGCGGCCTGCAAAGCCAGCGCAGCGGGGGCTAACGGTACAACGCCGTCAATCACCAACTGCGCATTGGCACCCACCGACCCGGCGTCGCCGGGGTTGGGCAGCGTGAGGCTTGCGTCGTTTGAAGTGCCCTGAGCCCTGATGGTCCCGCCATTGAGTTGTAAGGCCGTTGCCGAGGAGAAGTCCAGATCGGCACTGCTATCGCCGGCTTGCACGACATAGCTGAAGGTCAATATTCGGGCGGTGCCATCAAGGACAGTGAAAGACGCCTGCTTCGAAGCACCCAGAGCCAGCTCCAGCAGCGGTGTGCCGATGACATCCACAGGTCCATTGAAGGTCACTTGAATAGAGATGGCAGAACCCACTTTGTACGAGCCAAGGGTGTTCGTGGATGACACATTCGCTACGGAGGGAAAGAATGCCATGTCGGAAAAAACCTCAAAGATTGTAAGGCAATAAGTGTCCGGCATTTTTACACCTAATCGCATAGCGGCGTCGCTGAGTTTGAATGGGTATGACGAAATCCCGGCAAACAGGTGTCATACACGCTGACAGGATGTGCTTCTACACTGTTGTGGATACCCATCTCTTGATGAAGGACCGATAAAAACCCGGCAAAGGATTTAAAAAGCTCAACGGAGGACTTATGACGCTCTGTACAGCGCCCATAAAAAAACCCGCCCTCATAACGGGGCGGGTTCTTCGGGAGTCCATTACCTGGCCCGAAGGCCAGACAGTGGATTCACATCAACGATTATCAGACGTAGCTGACAACACCGTTGGCAACCGACAGGTGATCAGCAGTTACGCCAACCAGGTTGATTACGGTCACAGCGTCAGCTGCAGTCGCAACACCAGTCGAGGCGTTTGCAGTTACAGCAGCGCTGCCGAAAGCAGTGCTTTCAACAACAACTTGGGTGCCGGTGTCAGTCTTCACGAGGAAGAATTCCAGAGCGTTGTTGTTACCGGTGGTCAGAGCGCCGGAGTTGAAGGTGTAGCCAGTGCCCAGAACGATGCTGTCGCCAGTACCGAATTGGGTAGCAGCGGTAGCTGTACCGATGGTGTAGTCAGTACCGGCAGTCAGGCCTACTTTATCAGCGAAGTAGAACGACTCTTTAACAGCTGCGTCGCCGCTTACGTTGCCGATGTTAACGATTTTGGCAGCGGTGTTAGCACTGTTGAAAGCAGTGATATCAGCAGCGGCTTTGAGGCTAGCGTCGTTTGCAACTTTGTTAGCGTCAGTAACGACTTTAACAGCAGCAACATCAGCATCAGCAGCAATGGCTTTAGTCACCAAGGTGTCAGCGTCGGTTTTCAGTTTCAGGATTGCCGAGAACTCGCCAGCAGCGTTTGCTACGCCATCGTTGCCGTCAGCAGCGTCGATTGCGGTTTTAGCGTCAGCTTCTGCTTTTACAGCAGCGTTTTTAGTAACGTCTACAGTTGCTGTTGCTTTGAAAGTTGCCAGGTATGGAACGTCTTTCAGAGCGGTGTCCAGGTTTGCACGCTGGGCAGCAGTAGTGGTAGCCGCTACGTAGAAATCGTACAGAGTGCTGGAGTTGGTGATCGAAGGATCAACAGCAGCAGCCTTGGCGATAACAGCAGCATCGAAAGTAGTGTCTGCAGTCAGGCCAGCTTTAACAGCTGCAACGTCAGCAGCTTTAGCGCCAGTCAGAGCAACGTTAGCTTTAACAGCGGATTCGTAAGTTGCAGCTTTGGTTTTGCCATCTGCAGTCAGAGCAGTACGTGCGGTGTCTACTGCTTTAGCAGCGTCAGCGGCTTTAGCTGTCAGAACGGTAGTGCTGTCAGTCGAAACAGCTGTACGGAAAGTATTAGCGTCAGCAGTGATTGCAGCAACTTTCTGAGCGTAGGTGGCGTTAGCAGCCAACAGGTCAGTTGCAGTACCGGCAGTAACGTTAGCAGCCAGTTTGGTAACCAGAGTGTTAACAGTTGCAGTGTTGCCAGTTTGAACAGCTGCTTCTGCAGTTTGAGCAGTGGCCAAAGCGTTGATCAAGCCTGCGCCTGGAACCAGACCAACCAGAGTGCCGCTGTTGATAGCGGTGATGGCGGTGTTAACCGAAGCAACAGTGTTGTTCACGCCAACCAGTACGGCAGCGGCAGCAACTGGGCTGTACGACGCACCAGCAGTGTCAGTGTAAGTCTGTGCTACGAAAGTTTTGTTGTTGATGGTCTGCTGATCCTGGGTACCCAGGCTCGAGATCAACGACGAAACGAATGTGTCGGCCTTAACGGAACCGTTAGCGAACGAAGCAACCCAGAAGGCTTTACCAGCTGCGTCAGCAGGGCGGCCCAGAACGTTGGTGTAAACCTTGTCAACCAGAGCGTCGTTGGTCAAACCAGCGTAAGCAGTTTTGTATTCGTTAGCCAGGGTCAGACCGGTAGCAACCGAAGCAACGGTAGCGGTACCAGTGGAGATTGCGTTGGACCAGAAAGCCAGGCCAGCGGAGTCAGCAGCGCGACCCAGGTACGAAACGTAAAGTTGTTGTACTGCGGTGATTTGAGCTTGAGTTGCCATGTTAGGTACTTCTCCAAGATTTTAGTCGATTCGACAGGCAGGCCTGGGTGGTGCGGGCCCGTCGGCCCCAGCCTGATGCCATCCCCCTTCCAAGGGTATGGCCCCTTGATGGGTAAAACACTTAACGCCTATTTGTAGTAGCACCCATTACGTTCGTATTCCGTAACAAAATTGGGCGCTTAGGCATAAAGCCCGGCCATCGTACACATCTTTCCTACCTGTAAACAAGATGATTCCTACGCGTATTTACTATTTATTTTACAGCTGATTTTTCTATGGACACGGCTTCGCCCAACGGGACAAGGCGTTTTGCCATAAATTCCGTGAAATCTTTTAAAAGCAGGAGGTTGCCGTTACCGCTCAGGTGATCTCCGTCAAGATACAACGGCTTACCTTCGCGAAAGGCATAACAATATTCCTCAGGGCACAGAATCGGGAACGGATCCCATACAGTTGCATTCGGAAGTTGCCGTGTGATGTCAGTCAACGATCTCAGAATAGGTTGGCGATAACGGTTGAGT
>Ga0247812_10002233_pt1 | contig 10863 bp, 10 predicted proteins | sample UWRJL149409B1_FD_178011 | JGI IMG/M metagenome (GOLD analysis project Ga0247812, IMG submission 178011) | Plant litter microbial communities from Arlington Agricultural Research Station in Wisconsin, United States - UWRJ-L149-409B-1 | ecosystem: Environmental > Terrestrial > Plant litter >...
GATCTATTCTTTCCAACTCAACTCACACCATGACCCATGAGCCGACTCCCCCATCACCAATCATCCTTGGCAGAAAGTCTGCACCACAACCCCCGCCAGTCATTGAACATGGTCTTGATGTGACAGGCTATTGTTTGAAGCACGATCGTCGTCTCGAGCCACTCGTAAACAGCACTGCTGGCGGAGCTGTAGGTCGTTGCGAACGCTGCAAAACCATCCAGCGGCATCTGCGCTGCACAATTTGCTTGGAGCCTATCAGTGGCGTCTTCACGCCTTGTCTCTCTTGTGGATGTGTCACCCATCAACACTGTCTCACTGATTATCACACCTACGGAAACACCGATTGTCCTGGTGGCTGCGACTGCGATTGTGGTCTCAAGGCTAATGATGGCGTGGTTGAGAGCTGGGAGATCATGATGAGTGCTATTGAGCGCCTGCGTGCCCTCGATGCCAAGAATCGTGTCGCAGCCAGTGAAAAGCTAGATGATTGGGACAGTGGCGGGAAAGATGACTGGGAGCATAGCGACACTGGTCTAACTCGAGTTCCATCTGGGGCCTCTGCCGGACTCGGGAGGGGCTATTCGACATTGAGCCAGCGGCTTGGTAGAGTCAGAACTGGCGATTGGGGTATGTCTGGTGCGAAGAAAAAGACGAGCAGCCTTCGGAATCAAGAGTTGTAATGTATTTACATAGGTCAGGGTCCTGCAATTGTACCCATATTGTATGATATGAGCAACATAGTGTTTAATAGATAACTTGTAAGATCATCCGATGTATTTGATTAGCTACGGTCACAGTATGGACTTTATAGGTACTCTGTGTTGCACATTCAAACCAACTAATACTGAAGATGGGGAGCCACTTGTAAGGGTGGGTGTAGGGAAGTGACGGTGGTAATAGACATGAAAACGCGTATGCCATGCTAGACTGGATTACAACCCCATACTCCAAGCTGCTACCCCAGATTAAAAAGACTCGACATCTCCATCAGCTGTCGTCAAATAAGTCACATGACTTTGGACTTCCAAGTCAAATTCACCTATGGGCTCAAAGACCAATTCTAAAATAAGTGAATTAGGTCTTGCAAGGCACCAGTCTTAAACTCTTCAACTCAACCATGCACCAGCCTGCTTCTGCTACGTCGACATTGCTGTCGAGAATCCTCCTAACCCAGCTTAGCAAGCCAGAACCATCAAAGTACACACCCTCTCTATCAATGTTCAGAATCAGGAGGTTAATCAAAGGCTCTAGAATATCAGAAATTCAGCCAACAGAGTACTAAGCCGATTGAAACCTCCACCATGTCGAAGAGACCAAATCCGTCCTCCCTGGGGGCGAACAACACTCCAGCAAAGCGCCGTATAACCCGCAAATCTAGACCCGAGATCGAAAGAGTCAAAATCGATCCAGACGGAGATCTTTCACTTATTCTCGCGAAGGGAAAACGCAAAGCAAACATTGAGGTTCATGTCCTGGTCTCTTCTAAGCACATGACCCTTGCCTCATCGGTATTCAAAGCTATGTTGGCGCCGAATCACTTTCAAGAGGGTACAACATTGGCACTCTCTGGTAAAGCCGAAATTTCACTTCCTGATGATGATACTGAGGCTTTTGTTGTGCTACTGAATGTTATACACGCTAGGAGCAAGTTCATTCCGTCTACAGTCAGCTTAGAACAGCTCACAAAGATCGCTGTGTTGGTGGACAAATACCGATTGCATGGTGCTGTTTCAATCTGCACGGATTTATGGGTTCAGCGTGTTGAGAGTAGTCGATATTGTTATTATCATCTGCACATCTCGCAGTGGCTCTGCATATGCTGGGTATTTCAAAAAAAGGTGTTGTTCAGAAGCGTCACCGAACAGGCCATAACTGAGTCTGCGAAAGGCCTGACTGATAGCATGGAGAATCTCCCTACACCCAAACAGATCATCGGTTAGACGCTCCATTTGAAAATCTTATATTACAGCAACTCACATCTTATAGAGGATATAGAGAAGGCTCGACTCCAAAATATTTCCAAAATATTTCCAAAATATTTCGCATTATGGACAGTTTCTTCAAGAATCTGGTAATTTCAGGAAACGCTTTCTGTCTCCCTGGGTGCGAGGATAAGATACAATGCGAGTGTCTCGTTTTGGGATCCTTTGTTCGTTCATGCCATAAGTTAGGAGTGTGGCCACTATCTGATCCTGCAGCCTTTGAGTCTTCATCTTCAGCCCTATTTATGTCGATTCCAGAGACACTGGAGTGCTTTGGTCTCTGTAGTGCTTCATCGAACAAAAGCCACGGCCTACAGAATACCATTATGGTGGAAATATACATACTCAAATGGACAGGCCTGAAGCTGCTGGACCTGGGGGATTATGTGTCGGACAAGGTATGGGACTCATAAAAGAGAGATCAGTTACGCTGAGAAAGAGCTAAGGATATTTAAGCCACCACTGGGAGCCAATTAAATTAGCTCTTTCCCCTCAGGCTAGAAAATGAATAAGCAGAGCATTCAACTGTTTCTAATATAGCTAGCAGGAGAAACTTTCCCAAATGTCACTTGTTTCTTGTCAAGCGTGACCTCAATCCTGTCGGTAGGCTTGATTTCCGTAATCTGTGGTTTGTATCTGTATCATTCTCTTCCTCCCATCATATACCTCTCTCCGAGCCAGTCGCTGCACCCCTTCCGCGTTACTACACTCAGTAGATCCCACTCGTTCAGTCCTTGCTTTCTCCATCTTTACAATACGCACAGCACAATCCGAACGGGCGCTACTAGCTGGGTTCTAGCATCTATGATCGACCCGTCACTGTTCAAGTCGTAGCTGTTGACGTTGTCGCTTGATATCTCGTTATGCCTGCCTCTAATCTTTGGCGTCTCCTCGATAATCTACCCCAAAGCTGCATGGATCCCCCTTCATAGTCTCACGTCCCCCGCTCGGTTCACAGGCTTTTATCATCTGCTTCACCTTTTTCGGTACACTCAATTTCGAAGTTTTGTACGTCGCAACACATTCCCCAGGTATGTTCCCACATTGCCCAGATGCGAGAATCTGCCGAGCGGTTGCGTAGGTAGCCCCTGTAGATATATCAACGTCAAAAGCACAGTCTTTCTTCGTGTTCTCTTTCTTGCTACAGAATTTCATCTTCCTCAAAACCACATGATGCCTTCCATCCACATCCATGTATCCTGCTTCACACATTCCGTTAGAGTCGCATGTGCCACCCTTTGCCTTCACTATGTGTGGTGCCCGTTTTACCAGCTCCGTAATCGATTGGTTGTTGCTATCATCCATTGAATTATTACCGTGACCACGATCTAGATATGCTTCTGGACGTGGGCTTGCTGAAATCGCGCTTGCCATCAGCAGAGCAGTAGATATAACACAGGGCTTCATATTAAGTCGACTTCGGTGACTGCTAGAGTGGGTTATGGATGAATTGTGAATTGTGTGAGAGATGAATACCAGATTAGATGTTGGTATATGAGGTGGTGAGTGATGAGTGTTGTGATGTGATTGTAAGAAGTATAGACCCCTTTTCAGCAATGAAAACAAATTACTAAACGGCCATTAAAGTTTTGTGTGAAGAATGATGAGAATATAGCAAGTGTTGATGGAGAAGATGATGGATTTATGTTCTAATAGTAATTGCAGTAATGCGATAACCCTTTCCAATTTGAAAGAGAAAAGCTATTTCAGTTCCCGATAGTCCTACGTTCCTTTCCCCCAGGGATAAAGAACTAATTGTTGGCAAAAGTGCTCCTCTATTCCTACCGAAAGCCGGTTCTTTTGGCTATTCGGTCGCTCTGGGACTCACGCCGTCCAAATGTTGGTGTTGGTAGCGATGAGCCCCATCCTACGATGCAGGCCCATCCTCAGCCATACCAACACCGCTCCTCACGCCGAATTCAATTGGCTACGAAGACTCTTTCAAGCTCAATTAATTATCCGTTGACCAATAATTGTTTGATTGAAACATTGGATATCCGCGGGGGGTGGAGCACAGGCTTGGGCGGTTTAGTGGCGATGGGATGTGTACTGTATCATTGAGCGATCCATCCGAATTGCTCCTCACTCGGTTGATGTAGCCCAGCGCTTAGGTGGAATCCATACAGCGTATGATCACAACACAATCTCGATCCTGCTTTGAAAAAGCATGCAACTAGTACTCTACGTTCCGAACTGCACTTGTAGTGTAAGTATCGTAATTTGATCATCCCGCCATCTCGAATTATGCTCTATTTTAAATTGGGACGTATGACTTCAGATTCGGACCCATTGTCCTGTTTGCATTTTGGATGTCTTTTGTTGGGATTTGATGGTGATCAGTTGAAAGAGACAAAGAAATTGCATTAAATTGGGCATTCCATGAAGTGGAAGTCTATACTGATATCTGGGACAAAGAAACAATTCATTTTAGCGGCGGCCACAGCAGTAGACAAATGTCGGTGTAAAGCCTCACTCACATCCTTTCTCTGCAAGTGCATAATCGTAATCCTGTCCTTCACTGAGCTCTGGTAAAAATTGATTCATAAACAAATGGTCAACATGATCCCAAGCCCAAGTCCAACCGCGACTACCTTTCTGTCCGCCTCCAGAAATGAACTCGGGCCACGCCCTATTAAGCACGCATTCGGTTGGCGACTCTGGGAAGCCGATACCCACGTGTGGATGGATTCTAAAGGCCTTGGAAACCATATCTTACCTCCCGAGCTCTGGGAACTCTTCGAGGATGATGCCGAATACGAGCGTGTGTATTGGGATCGGAAGGCGAAGGCTATGCTATGGTTTTCGGTTTCTAGTAGTCAGAGAGAACAGCATCTGTTGGACTTGTATCATAGGGATGCGACGTCATATGATGTGTACACGAGGATTAGGGAAAGGTTAGGACCGCAACCGTGGTGGAAAAGGCTTTGGAGATTCTACGCTACATTGCTCCGTGTGATATACGCTTCTGAATACGGGTTGTATTGGGTGCTGGGTGGATTGGTGTTTCTTTCATTTCTATCAACGTCAAAATAAATTCATAGACGAGGATTGGAGAACGAATATGACGGGCTAATAACAAATAACCTTAGTATGGTGGGCCCGAATAGTTGGCCCCTTTGTTAAGCGAGCTGTTACACCGACAACATCTACCACCAAGCTCATCAAGCTAGGTAGGTACTTATTTACTGATTGATCGACTGTCACCTTGAGATTAGTTTGGCTGTAATGGTGGCTCACAATAGCTCGAGCCAGAAGCACAGAGCATCAGAATAAAGGCAATGGAATATCGTAGTTTTTGTCTAAAGTCTTTGTTTACTTATTCGAACCGACTATAGCTAGTCCACCAATGCATCATCATTCCCCAGATCCTTACCAGGTAAGAACGCCATACCATGCAGCATCATCTTATAACATCCATCAATTACTGGCTCAAGCCCTCCGCGGTTGGCAGGTCGATAGCACGGTAAAGAAGGATAAGTGCAGAATGCGACTCTCCACCGCCAGACAAGGTCAGAATTTTCTCGGCCTCGACTTCGGTAACCGAAGCATCGTTGAACCACCACCATTTCCCATCCTCCTCACCTCGCTTGCCGGTCTTGGGGTCTAACGGACCTTGCTTCTTGACATAGGAGGTATAATGACCGCTATCGGCGCTGGCACCTTGATGTGTGACGATTCCACGTAGTTCGTAGAGACCGGACTTGTTTGCTCCTTCATCGTTGGCGAGTGAGGGATCAATCAGTGCATGTAGCTCCTTCTTGGCCTCCAAGATAGATGCAGCTTTCTCGGCGTCAAGCTCGGCATCGGTCTTGTAAACCACATCCTCCATGGCGGTGTCTGCGTCAGCAGCCTTTCCATCTTTCTTCTTCTCGTCCTTCTTGGCCTTCTTCTCGTCTTTGTTCACCGACTCGGACACAGAATCAACAATACCGGCCTTCTCATCTGCAATGGCCTTATCGTGAGCCCGCTTTTGTCGCTTTCTTGCCCGGTCCACGTCCTCCTCCTCCTTGCGAATCTCTCGCACCTTGTCTCTGACCGGAGCTATCATCTTGCGTAGCTCGTCTGTGCAGAACTCCGAGACGTCAAGCTCATCTGGGAAAGTGACCTTTCGCATAATCTTTGCTTTCTTCTGTGCCTCTCGCTTCCAGAAAAATCGAACAAAGTGGACTGTGAGGTATTTGGGAAGACGTGCAATCTTGGACTTCTTGGTGTAAACTGCATCACGGCCAAGCACTGGGGACTGCTTCTCGATTTTCTCTTCCAGACCGGCAATAATACCATCTCTCAGGTGGTTAGTAGAGCCACTGATATGGCAGTCCAGCTTCAGAAACACATCTTCGCCCTTGACGGATTCTTCTCCGGCGTCCCGGGCAGATTGCTCGTCGCATTCTGTAACAGACGTGAACCGACCAGCAAAGTATCGATCAACAAAAGAGATGTCCTGCGAGGCGCTCGTCTCCCCGGAACCCTTGATCTTCAGCTTCTGGCGGAGCTGACTAATAATTTGTGACCAAGCTTCCTCTGCATCTTGTTGGGCATAGCCATGGCCATTCTTTGCCTTCTCTGCAAATTGAGGGTGCAGCGTCCGAAGTGCATTGAGGAAGGCGAGTGGCGGGAAGCCTTCTTGAGTTTGTGACATCTGCTGATACAGCTGTCCTAGCGAAGCTGTAAGATCTGTAGAACCACGTGGAAGACCAAACATCGACAGGTTTGGCTCGCTGCCCGCTGCATTTGTGTCTGGCCTGTACTTGACCAACTCATCGTAGAGCTCAGGAACAAACCTTAAAGTCTGCAGAGTGGAGTTGAGATAGCAGGTATTGCCCAAGTTCTGTAATCCAGCGGGGGTAGCTCCGACCTGCTGTGCCTGCTCTGCCTCGGTCATGTCCTCCACGAACTTGATAGCCTCCTTAGGTTTGACAAGCTCACCTGCTCCTGAAGCTGTCCCCATCATCGTGAACATCTGTCCCGGCTTTGCGCCGAGCTTCGAGAGGTCGGTGTCATCCTTGAGTTGGCCACCTTTGACTAATATCTTTTGCCGTTCTGGCTCGACGCCGGTCAGGGAGTAGAGCTGGAATTTAAAGACTTCGCCGGTGGAGGAGGGATCGAGCTCGACATCGTATTTCTTGCCCTGATGCTTTACGACAACTAGAGAGCATCAGCAACAGTCCAATCCGTTGGGCTTCCAGACAAACCTTGTATAGGATCCATGGTGGCGGGGTCCAAGAGGCGGTGGGAGCAAGCTTGGTTCCCTTACGGGGGTCGTGATGTATTTTAGACGGTGAAAACACAAGAGACCTGCTTGATGTAGAGCCTCTCAATTGGCAACCAAGTATAAGATATCCCGAGTGAAATGTGGAAGTGTGAGTTTGCAAAAAGTAAACACGGTTGAGAGTTGGAGGCGGCTATCTAGCGCGAATCGGCAGGCTGCACACAGTACGTCAACCTCCCCGCCAAATCACCACCACCACCACCACTTCACCACATAGAACGGAAGCACTAGAAATCCTGCCATTCAGAGGTGGCCCATAATGGTATATATATCAGATGCCATACTTTCCGCAACCAGCTGCTGACCTCGACAGTCCCAATCATTGCGTCCCTACCTGCAATGTGTGCGCTCCTCCCTAACCTCCGCCCTCTGCCTCTCGAATTTCGCATCGCAAACCTCCGAACGACACAATGTCCCTGAAATCGAAGCCCAAACCTCCCCCGAAGTTCTGCTGAACCCCCTCACCGTATCGCGAAACGAGAACGAGCGGGTCCTGATTGAGCCCAGCATCAACAGTGTGCGCATTAGTATCAAGATCAAGCAGGCAGATGAGATTGAACACATTTTGGTGCACAAGTTTACGCGGTTCTTAACCCAAAGAGCAGAGGCATTCTTTATTTTACGGCGGAAGCCGGTGAAGGTATGGTAACTGTGGTTTGGAGGGGCTAATCGCTGATGGTGGATAGGGATATGACATTTCGTTCTTGATCACCAACTTTCACACCGAGGAGATGTTGAAGCATAAATTGGTAGACTTTATCATACAATTTATGGAGGAGGTTGATAAGGAGATTTCGGAGATGAAGCTTTTTGTACGTTTTTGCATTTGGCTCAAGAAGAGTGCTAACAGTTGGTAGTTGAACGCCAGAGCAAGATTCGTTGCGGAGTCTTTCCTCACACCTGTAGGATGTCCTAACTGCTCAGACAATAATCCGCTGACGATTTGTAGTTTGATTAAGACCATTAGCATGAAATTCATACGGATATAGGTTTGCTGGGCGGCCTACTGCAACACTGTTGGCGTGCCGTAGATACAAGAGGCGTTAGGGGATAAAATGATTAGCCAATATCATACCGAATTGAATCCGTCGGGCCATTTCATGCTTAGTTTCAAATCATGAATGTGTCAAGGTTTTGCAATCTTCTACCAAGTGGTAACTGTGCTTCGAGTCCAAATCCCGCAACGTGCAACTACTCACATGCTTGCAGCTTTTCTTTCGTATTTATCATAGTTGGATATTGTTTGAAAGGACTACCGGTTGATGAGTTAGATTGTTAATAAATTCGGGTTGCTGATAACTAGATAATGACAGCCGCATGGTGTCCGGCTTTAAAAATAAGGAAGTAACGATGTGTACGTGTGTACTTTGCATGCACTTATGTTTCCATAACGCAACTCTGACTTGCAGCTGAGGTTGAATGGAAAGAGCAGGCATACCAAAACTAAAACATGTCAGTTTGGCTATATCCTCGACAATCGACCTCAGCTTTTAAACAAATGCAAAATCACGATGTCGAAACAAGCAATACCATACTTGGTTGCTGCCATCTATATTGTCACCCTACTATATATATCGAGTGCTATTCTCGCTCTCATTACTGGTCTCCCATCTCCAGAAGATGTTCCTCCGCCTGCAGCCAACCTCGAAACTACAAGTACGGCCGGAGTCTCTCCTCACACCGTCCTCCCACTCTACCATCTAAATCCTAACCCTCCGAATCGCTAGCATCCATATCACTGCCATAAAATCCACCATGCGTGATTGACATATGTCGATATATATCTTCATCACTCTGCGCTTCACCGCAATGCCAGCACCAATGCGTGTGACAGCCTCGTATCAGACATATCATATGATCACAGCCGCTCACTTTCTCCGTCATAGTTCTACAACCAGGACACTTCCTGAACAACAATCTGCCTGGCTTTCGTCCTCCCTTCAAGTTCTCTGGAGACGTGCAACCACCACATCGGAACCCATTCAGCTCACGTGGCGCTCCTCGAGCACAAACACGCTCCGCATATTCTCTCGCATATCCACAACCCTCACACCAAGCATAGATCCAAGTTCCAGAGTCTAGAACAGCTTGTCGCAGGTCTCCAACAGCGTGAATCCCCATGCCGAACTTGGACAGCGTGTTTGGGGCTGGGGGCCGACGACAGAATGGACAGTTGAGTGCTGCTATGTTTATTATTTTACCAGCAGCATTGATGCCGTACCAACCCTCAAGACAGGATCGACATATCCGTTGGCTGCAGCCGGTACGTCCACAGGCTCGGATTAGATCGGATTTGCGTTTGTAATCGAAGCAGAGGGAACAATTCCCTGACTCGGTCTTGCGGCGAGAGATCCAGGACTGAAGTTCATCAGCCATGCCTGGAATATTGCGGATCAATTTTCCATTCAGGGTCAACTTCTTGGTTTGTGGAAGAAGCTCCACCTTTTCACAAAAGTCATCCAATCCACCATGGACGGTTGTTACGGTGTTAAACAGCGAGCGCTTTTTGAGAGGTTCTGCAATTTTCCCTTCATTCCCGAGCAGCCAAGTGGTGGTGTTCTCCTTCGACACTTTGTTCGCAGTCGTTTCCACCCCGACTATAGTCTTTCGGCCATCTGAACAGGCATAGCACTCAAAATGCCTCCAATCCATATCCTCAGCGCGATGCTCCAATGGCCAAATGACTCGATTGAGACACTTCGAGCATTCCACCACCGGCGCCACTTTGCCGGTCCTGCAAAAAAAGCATTTGGCTCTCACATTGAGGTTTTCAACTCGATATACCACGTACTCTGCGCGGCAAGTACGGACCGAACACTCCACCCATGTTTTACAGCTCTTTTCGTTATCATCTTTCTGCACATCGGCTGCGATAGACAGCATTCGCTCTCTTGGGTTCTTGTATTGGGTGCTGATGCAGTGCCCACATTTGTCTTTGGAGCCCATGATGGTTAATGATCGAGGATAGTTGCATGATTTGCATATGGCGATGGGGCCGATGGATACTTTGGTCTTCTCTGGTGTCCATCCAATTTGAGCTGTTATGGTCGTGTCTAGATTGAGCTCTAGCATCTTGTATGATGTTAGCCGCTCAAACAGAGCTCTGTCGGCAGATTTCAATATGGAATCTTCCCCGGCATGGCGAGCTTTGTATGCCTCGTCCGCATCCAGGAGGAGGTACAAGCAGCTAAGCTCAGTCAGTAGCTTCCTATTAAAAGTACCTTCCCATCAAAACTAAGAGCTTAGACGTACCTCACATTCCAAGTTTCAGGCACCTCAATATCATTCCATCTATCTCTCCATATCATCACTTCCTTGTCGGCGGCTTCAAGTAAAGGCTGGATTCCAAGATGAATACTCAATGCGGCAAGCAAAGCAGCAGGTCGAGCAGACAACATCGTCCCAGGAACCACAATATGCAGTAGAATCCTCCAAAATTGACGCTTGTTCTCCTCTTTCGCGAGCGCCATTGGAATCCGTTGCACATTCGTTGCCTTTGAAAGATGTGCTGGCATCTCTTCTGCCGTATTTACATATGTGAGACGCGTCAAAACCCGCCCAAGTCGTCTTAAAATCTTATAATCGCATGACCTCGCGATCTCCAGAAGCTCG
>Ga0247812_10002234_pt1 | contig 10862 bp, 9 predicted proteins | sample UWRJL149409B1_FD_178011 | JGI IMG/M metagenome (GOLD analysis project Ga0247812, IMG submission 178011) | Plant litter microbial communities from Arlington Agricultural Research Station in Wisconsin, United States - UWRJ-L149-409B-1 | ecosystem: Environmental > Terrestrial > Plant litter >...
AAAAGACGCTTTGCTATGGAGGTGAGGGATTTAGCTATCGCCATGATCGTCGTGCAATGCGGAGGCGACCCCGGACTGTTTTTTAAAACATAAAAAATGGCCGGAATTTCTTCCGACCATTCGTGGCTTTGCAGCAGGCCTTTTTAATATCTATGTGGAAATCAATTTATCCGTGGATCCAGCTGAACTTGTATTCCAGCATCGGGTTTTTCATCCTTTCGGCAACGCGCAGTAAGCGGTTTGGCAGGTTCATGATATAGTCGCGGGCTTTTTCGCCGCTTTCTTCAAGGCCTGTTGCGCTTTCAATGTGCCAGTCTTCAATCAGTTCTTTCAGTATGTCTACATAATCAATAGCGGTGTAAATGCCCAGGCGCTCGGCAGCATCTGTAAAGTGGCCAAAAGTTTGGCCTATTTTTAAACCTACTTCGCGCAGGAAGTGGGCCGGCATTACAATTTTTTTACGCATCATATCCTCAAAAGCTATCATGGCTTCGTTCGGGTCTACCTCAAATATTTTTTCGATGAAGTATTTGTAAGCTTTAGCATGGCGGGCCTCGTCGCCGGCAATAACACCGCACATTTTTGATAACAGTGTATCACCATCCTTTTTAGCCTGCGATGCTACCCTGCGGTGAGATACGTTTGTAGCCAGTTCCTGAAACGAAGTGTAGATAAAGTTGCGGTATGGGTCGCGGCCGGTACCAATGTCAAAGCCATCTGCAATAAGGTACTGGGTGCTTACTTCCATCATGCGCATATCTACACGGCCAGATAGGTAAAGGTATTTGTTAAGCAAATCACCGTGGCGGTTCTCTTCGGCCGTCCAATGGCGGGTCCATTTCATCCAGCCGCCTTCCTCGTCCTGCGATACACCTTCAACCATGGTTAACCATGATTCGTAGGTAGGCAGCGCCTCCTCGGTAATGGTATCACCAATAAGTACGGCTATCAGATCGTACGATAAGCCTTTGGCGCTTTCCTGCAATTCTTTAATCTCACTAAAAAAAGTACTCCTTGAGGCATCAGGTAAAAAATCTGACGGCTGCCATATGGTATCAATTGGCTTTAAGTATTCAAACATCTTCTCCAGCATAAACTGTTGAATATGTCCCATTACTTCCTTACGTTTTTCTTCAAAAAAATGCATAGTACTCTGTTAGCTTACAAAGTTAATCAATTATATTCTATTATTGTTTTGCCGATGGATAATCTATCGCATCTTTCATACAACCCGACAAGTTTTTCAAATCCGGTTCACCATTAAATATCGAAAAATTAGTATTATAATCCCACATAATACCGGGGATATTCATCGCCTTTAGGTTTTTACGCACTGCTTTAATATAGCGGCAGCGGCTATCTTCATCGGTGTACTTGCGGTACACGCCGTATTCGCCGCATAGTATGGGCACATAGTATTTGTTGCTCCAATTCTTTACTATCTGCAATTTATCTTTAACAGATTGCTCGTTGCCATCGGTGCGGTACTGGTAATAGTTGGTTTCGCCCCAGGTACCTACAACCTGCGGGTTAATATTGGGAAACTTTTGGGCATTATACGGGAACGGGATGCCCGTTGTGGCCACCTGGTCGCCCACCCAATCGGCACCCTGGTGGGTAAACAAAAAGGGCTCGTAAAAGTGGAAGGTGTAAATAATGTTCTCGTCGGCCAGGCGCTCCATGCGGCTCAACTCATATATACTGTTAAAGTTTGATGCCCCAACTATCAGCGTGCGTTTTTTATCTACCTTGCGTATGGCTGTTACTATATTATAGGCCGCATCTTTCCACACTTTGGGGTTCATGTGGGGCGGTTCGTTATAAAGCTCAAAAAACAATTTATCCGGGCTTTCGGTTATATACCTCTTAGTTAATAATAACCACAGGTTAATAACCTTTGGGGTTTCGGTAAGAAAGTTATTATCATTTAATTTACCATAATGGTAATCTATTATCAACTTTATATCGTATACCTTACATTGTTTCAAAACTTCATCAATGTGAGTAAATACTTTCTCAATTGAAGTTTGGGAACTTTCAAATTGAGAAAATGCAACCGGGAGGCGGATACTTTTAATTTTGAGCTTTTTAAGCAGCTGATAATCGCTTTTTTTAATAGGGTTTATACTTAAAACATCTTTATTCCACGTTTGCTCGAGCCACGAAATGCTAACGCCATTATTTAAACCGGCGGCGCGTTTAAATGCAAGTTGCCTATCGGTTAACCCAATTGGTTTGCTTTTTGCATTAAAACATTGCATAATTATAATTAAAGTTATAAATAGCAGGCTTGCCGGTGTAGCCGGAGATCTTTTTGCAGGAGCCGTATTTGTTACTCGCATTAATGATGTTTAACTATTACTGATCTATATCTTATTTATAATTTAAAGAAACAATAATGTTTGTTCAAATATCGAAAGAAGAATATAAAAAGGAAATTCTAAAAAAGGCATGGTACCAAACTAATAATATTATTTGGTCTATCATTTTCCTGTACCCCATCTTTAGCATAGTCGATTTTATCTACGCCCCAAACATTTGGCTTCAGTTTTTAATTGTACGCATTATTACGGTACTTATTATACTGGGGTTATACAACTTCTTTCAAACCAAAAAGTATAATTACCGGTCATTACTGCATTTATGCTTTTTCTTTATCTCCATTACATCCGCCCTGCTTTGCAATATTGTAAATATACAGGTTCAGCTTATTTACTTCCTATTGTATGCCGCTGTACTGCTGTTTTTTAACCTGCAGGTATTTTGGGAGCCTATTAATTCAATTATACAAACGTTAGCGGCCCTGTTGCTGCTGGCTATTTTTTATAATGCTTTCAGCGAGTATACTTTAGACCTGGTTATCAGCAATGGCGGTAACTTTTTCTTCGTAGTGGCCTTTATATCATGCCTTATACCAAACGCCCGTTACAAAGTAATGGCGAGAGATGTGCGCTCGCAGATACTGATTGAAAAATCTAACGAGCAGTTGAAAGAGCAAAACCGCGATATTAATGAGAAGAACAACATCATTGATATGCAGTACGAGCAATTGCGCAAGCTGGACGATCAAAAGAACAGCTTTATAAACATTGCCGGCCACGATCTAAAAAACCTGATAGGCCAGATAATTATGAGCAACAACATGCTCAAAGAAGAGGATTACCGCCTCAGTTCGGATCAGAAAGAATTTAGCGGCTATATTGCTGAATCTGCCGAGAAGATGCAGTACATGCTTAACAAGCTGATGGATGTTAAAGAGATAGAATCGCCTGAGATGAAATTCAATATGGAGATCTTTGATATTAACGCCGAGGTAGCGCATGTATTTAAAGGACTGATAGAAACTGCGCAAATGAAGAACATTCATTTGGTTGATAATATTTTAAAATTGCCGCTTAATGTTAAGCTGGATAGGGTATTTGCCGGCCAGGTGTTTCAAAACCTGCTATCAAACGCTATTAAGTTTTCACAAACCAACAACAACATTAAAATTGTAACCAGCCTGCAGCGCCAGAAATTCGTTTTCGAGATTATTGACGAGGGCGTAGCCATTGGCCAGCAGGAGCTTGATATGATGTTTAACAAACTGAAAACATTAAATGATGCATCGGGCAGTATAGAGAGCCGCTTAGGGCTGGGCCTTTCTATTGCGAAACTGATGACTAAAGAACTTGGCGGCGAACTGATGTATCGCAGCGATGATAACGGCAATTATTTTAGAGTAGAATTTTACGTAATTAACTAATATTTACAACCTGATGAACAGATTACTAACCTTTCTGGCATTTATATTACTGAGCACGGCTTCGTTTGCGCAATCAATAATTTCGTTTAAAGCCATGGGCCACGACGATGATGAAGCTATATTTGGAATGAGCGGCGCAACTTCATTCTATTTCAAAATTACGCCACAGTATGAAATAACAGGCAGTAAACTGGTTATTTACTTTGAACCTTCGCAGGCACTTATCCGCGAAAGATCATATGTTAACCTTTTCATTGGTGCAAAACCTGTTTACAGCGCAAGGCTTACAAAAGATTCTATCCAAAAGATCTCTATTAACCTTACCAAGGCAGATGTATCTGCAGATAACTTCCTTAAAATAGGCGTTAAAACACTGCTAACCATTACCGACGACCAGTGCCGCGACCTGGATAACCCCGCCATGTGGTTAAAAATCAAAAACTACTCGTACCTGTCGCTGGTAAAAAGCAACAAAAACTTTTTCAATAATATAAACATCAGCAACTGCTTCGATTCTAAAAAGGCAATTGTTTACCCATCAAACCCAACCCTGCACGATTTAAAGGCTGTTGCATGGGCATACTCAAGGCTTAAGAAAACGCAGCAAAAATCAATAGGTGTTTACGAAACGGGCAAACTGCCCGATAGCGTGCGCAACTACATATTGGTTGGCAACATGGCATCATTACCTGCCGATAAACGCCCGCTTGTAAAAGTTACCCCGCAAAACAACCAGGGTTTATTTTACCTGCACAAATCAATCAGCACTATAACAGATACCATTACCCGCATGGTTGATGTAAAAGGCCGTTTAACCCCGGTTAAAACCGTAGCGCAGGAAGTTTTACCTACCGAGATACTATTTGTTACCGGCGGCGATGATGCCGGTTACGAAAAAACCATCACCTCGCTGGGTAACATGAACATCCTTAACTCCACCTTTGGCGATTACCTGCTGGTGAACAAAGCGCAAAACCAGTTTTTTAAAACCATAGACGAGAACCGCTCTAAACTATCGTTAAAGCAAATTGGCGGTGTTAGCGATTTCCTTTCAGGTATCGGTTCATTAAAAAGCGCTTTCAACTTTAAAAATTCTGATTTTAGCTTTACCCCTAAAGAGGTGGAGATCCGCATTGTGGCTAACTACAGCGCCCTAAACCCCGGCGACCGTGGTTTCTTTAACATCTATCTGAACGGCTTACTGCTAAGCAGCGAGAAGCTGGACGCATCGGGCAAGCTGAACAGCACGGTAACTATTAACCGCTACCAGCACCATAAATACAATACGCTGGAAGCTGAGTTCCGTTTTTATCCAAACAACGGTAACTGTAAAAACAGCTTTACCAATTTCTTTGCCGAAGTTGACGTAGATAAATCTTACCTGGAATCTAAAAACCCGTTCATAACCAGCGACCTGAGCTTTTACCAGTACCCGGAAGCGTTTAACAGCGGTACAACCAAAATTGTAGTTTCTAAATCATACGCTAAATATGCTGCAGGCGCTATGGGCGAGATCATCTACGAACTGAACAACAACATCAATGCCAACAACTTCCCTGAGTTTATTTACTCAAGCGATATCCCTCCTGCCGACCTTAAAAAGAACAACATTATAGCCCTGTTATCTAAAGATGATAAACTGCTTGATGAGTTCCCGGATGCACCTATCAAGTTCAGGCAGAACTTCAGGCTGTACAATACCGATAATAATACGGTAGTGTACTCGCTGTCTGATACCACATCAAACGGATTGGCGCAGATCTTCTACGGCCGCAGCAACAATGCTACACTGGTATTAACCGCTACAGGCAAGCACCTGGCAGAGGCGTTCTTATCTGCATCAAAATCTATTACCGAGCAGCTTTCAACCCTATCCAGCAACGTTTGTATCTCTGATGTAAATAACAATAAGTATCTGTTCAATATCAATAAAAGCAGCGATAACCTGGAGTATATTGATACCAAGAGCGCACTTACCAGGTTTTGGGATAGCTACAACCTGTACATACTGCTGGGCATACTGGTGCTGATATTGTTATCATTCCTGTACATCCGTTCAAAAGTTCAAAAATCACAGGAGTTATTTAATGATTAATGTGCTTAACGTACATTCATTTACTAACCCTTTAATTTTTTCATGACTATGTCTATTCCTGAACTGTTGATTAATGAGGGATTTATTACAGCGGGCGATCGTGAAAAAATTGATAAGCACGCTAATGAATCGGGCTTATCCTTTATAAAAATTGCGCTAAGCTTCGGTTACATCTCGCGCAAGAACTATGAGGGTGTGCTGATCAATGCAGGCTATATTATAGCGCCCATTCGCGAGGAAGCTTACGACCAGGAGGTTTTAAACAAAATAGACCTGAGTTTTTCGCACGAGCATGTGGCCTTGCCCTTACGTATAGAAAATAACAGGGTAGTAACCATAATGGCCTGCCCCGATGATGAGCTGTTTATTGATTTCATCCGCTTTACTTATGATATGGAGCCCGAGATCATCATCGCATCCGATCTGGATATCATCTGGCTGAGCAATAAGCTTATTGGCGAGAAGTACCTTAAATCGGCCGTGTTTGAACTGCTGAAGCGCGACCCGGATAACTCCGCCATCGTAACCTTTTCATCGGCACAGCTGGTATTTATATTTACACTGATAAGCTTAGTGGCTATAGGGTTGGTGTTAAGTTTTAAGAATACCTCTATCATCATTAATGTTATTATCAGTAGCTTCTTTTTGGTGGCTATTATATTTAAACTGTTCCTGGCGCTGGTAGGCTCGCGCTTTGAACTGCACCAGGCGGTTACCAAAGAGGAGCTTAAAGTAGTAAATGATGACGACCTGCCCATTTACACCATTTTACTGCCGGTGTTTAATGAGGATAACCTCATCAAAAAACTTATCTGGAACCTGCAGGCTATTGATTACCCCCGCCACAAGCTGGATATTAAACTGCTAATAGAGGAAGAAGATGCCAAAACGCTCAACGCGGTGCGCAACCTTGATTTCCCCGCCATATTTGAAGTTATTGTGGTGCCTTTCCACATGCCTAAAACCAAGCCAAAGGCATGTAACTACGGCCTGCACTTTGCCCGTGGCCAGTACTTAACCATTTACGATGCTGAGGACATCCCAGATACCGATCAGCTGAAGAAGGTTGTTACCCTGTTTAACAAGCTGCCGGCCGAGTACATCTGCATCCAAAGCGCGCTAAACTACTTTAACCGTAACGAGAACTTCCTGACCCGTATGTTTACGCTGGAGTACAGCTACTGGTTTGATTACATGCTGCCAGGGCTGGATACTTTGGATATCCCCATCCCATTGGGTGGTACCAGCAACCACTTTAAATTGCAGGAACTGGTAGACCTTGGCGCCTGGGATCCGTTCAACGTAACCGAGGATGCCGATTTGGGTGTGCGTGCTTACGCTAAAGGCTATAAAATAGCCATCATCAATTCCACCACCTACGAAGAGGCCAATAACGAACCCTTTAACTGGATCCGCCAGCGCAGCCGCTGGATAAAAGGCTACATGCAAACCTACCTGGTACATATGCGTAACCCCGCTGCACTGGTAAGAGAAATTGGCTGGAAGGGCTTTTTGGGTTTTAACTTTTTTATTGGTGCGACGCCTATAACATTTTTGGTGTACCCGCTGCTGCTGTGCTTCTTTATCTGCTACGTGGTGTTTGATCTTACCTCTATCCGTACCCTCTTCCCGGATTGGGTGCTGTTTATGGCTATCTTTAACCTTATGGTGGGTAACATCCTCATGATCTACATAAACATGATGGCCGTATTTAAAAGGCGTTACTACGAGCTTATATTATTCGCGGTAGCCAACCCTATATACTGGTTAATGCACTCTATATCGGCATATAAAGGCCTTTACCAGCTAATAGTAAAACCATTTTACTGGGAAAAAACCAACCACGGCTTAAGTAAAGTTAATAACCCTACAAACGTTGTTAAATAAACATGAGAATGAGCAGATCGGTATATGTATTTATTTTAACCCTCATACTAATGGTTTACTACCTGGTATGCGGCATATACCTCAATAATTTAGGGTACTATAACCACGAGTCGCTGTTTTATATAGAGAAGGCCCGTTTAGTGTTCGATGGCGTAGGCAACCGCTTAAAGGTAATGGGCCTTACATCGCCTATGATACCGTTCATGAGCACCTTCTTCTTCACCACCATCAGCTACACGTTGGCGCCGGTGCTGGCATCTGCCATAGGCACAGCAGGCATGTTCTTTATAATGGCAAGCACCCTGATAAAGCGCCTTAATGATGATTTTTTTATGTGGCTGCTGCTGGCGCTCTTCCTGTTCCACCCCGGTATGCTGTACGTGGCCTGCTCTGGCAAGGGTATTTACCTTACTCTTATTTTCTTCTTCCTGTTCTTTTTAAACCTGCTTAAGTTTTACCGCTCTAATACTACCTTCCACGTATCTATCGCCAGTATTTGTTTGGTGACCCTTATTTTTTGCGATTACCGTTTCGTATGGCTTACCCTGTTCTTTTTACCGCTGGTGCTGGCCATTACCATTCATAGTTTAAACCTTGGCGAGCAGGAGAGCATCTTCCGTTTATTCCTCAGCTTTAACAGCCCAAGTTTAAGACGTAAGCTGGTAAACAAAACCTTCTCGCTGTATGTAATTTTATTTGCGCTGCCGTTGGTTGCAGTATTGTGCTACAAACTGCTTAACCTCACCCACGCAAACGATCTTAACTATTTTAACGAAAGCCCCTACGCCACCTGGAACGTACTGGTAGATAAGCTAACGTTCGATCAGCTCACTACCAACACCAACTACCAAATCCCAGAGATCTCCCTGCTACTATCGGCACGTGTACTGTTGTTTTGCCCCATGATCCTCATCGCCATTTACCTGTTCCGCGAGAGTACCTACCAGGTGCTAACCCTGTTAACTCCCTTTGCGTTTATAGAGTTTTTGCACCTGAAGTACGATAAGGTTTATATGGCCTATGAGTACTATATGATATTTATAATACTGGCCTTTTTGTGCGTAATATTTAAATGGCAAACCGTAAAAAATCAGTTTGTATATAAAATTATGCTGGTGATAGCAGTGGTGATACAGCTGTACGCAGGCTGGTACTATCTCAAAACATCATCGGTAATGGAAGAGCGCGAGTTTTTAACCGTACTAACCGACCGCCAGCCCGACCTTGCCCATACCGGCGACGCCGATGTAGCTAATTACCTCAACAGCCTGCCAGGCGATGTACACATTTTGATGGACGATGCCATTGCCTATCCCATAGTAGCCTTTACCCGAGATATAAACACCCTTACGCTGCCTTACCAGAGTAACTTCCTGAGTGCGCTGGAATCGCCCGATAAGTACACCGACTATATTGTAATAGCTACTGCCAAAAACGCAGTAACCGGCTACACACAGCTCAACAATAAATACCCACTCAGCATAAAGCGGTCTATACCCCAGCTGCTGTTTCGCAAGGTTTACGAAACCGACAACTGGATAGTATACCGGTTGGTGAAGTAATTGTGCAGATCTGCGGATTTCAGGTGTGCAGATGGAGTATGCTGCCTAATGACTATCGTTTCGAAATGGAATTAAACAACTAAAATAACCAATAGAATTACATTGAAGTTTTTCCCCATGTATTCTGTCAATTTTATTAATTCAATAAAATTTTGGTTCATACGAATTAACCGCGCCATTGCGTAGTACCTTAGCAATGACGCGGCGAAACACATTCTGTTAATTCTCTAATTCTGATTGAGATAAGTGCTTAATTGTGCGCAATATCCACCAGGTCGCTAACGTCAGTCTTTATTTTTTTGGCTTGCTTACCCTTCTTTTTAAGATAATCCTGGGCATGTTCTTTCAGGTCGGCAACTTCGGCATCAATATCGGCCTTACGTTTAATGTACAGGTAAACAATAGCGCCTGCAAAAATTGCCCCAAGCGCTAAACCGGCTATTAACTTATTGCTGTTATCGTGTTTTTTAAATGGATTTTTCATGGCGTTATTTTCTATATCTAACACGTTGCCGGCCATTTGGTTCTCTTTATATTGAAATAGAAGCAATTGTATTCGAAACCAAAAGCCCTGTAAACGAAAGCAGCAAAACCACTCCCGGGGCTTTGCTGCTTTTTGTTGTAAAAAATAAGCCGGTTTATATTACCGGGTTGCCGCTATTATTGTCCTCATCATCCGTGTCGTATCCGAGGTCGGTATCCTCGGTGGTGCCATCCGTTTCATCTATGTCGTCATCCAAATCTCCGGTTGTGTCAGCATCATCATCTAACAAATCATTGTCGTCATCCAAACCGCCGTTAACATCTGTATCGTCGGTTAATAAAGCATCATCATCCTCCGTATCATCGCCAGATAAATCATCGTCGTCTATAGCAGCTGCATCGCTATCGGCAGCGTAATTACTGCCCTGTATGTTACCAAACTGGCTGTCAGATCCCTCTGGTAAGTTTCCATCCTCGTTAAGGTTAAATAAGTTCGAAGTTTCCATTTTAGTTTTGTTTTAGAACAAAACAACCGCAAAGCAAATGCCGAAGTAGGATAATTTTTTAATTCTGAATTAATTAACACAGACGTAACTCTAATTTTACCCAATCTACTATAAACTTACACTACTAATTTTTTTTTCTTGGTTTAAAACCGCAAAACAAGTGACAGGCATTATAGCCACCCGGTTTATTAAACAGGACAATTTTATGCCAAAGCATAGAAAGCTCTACTGCAGCGGTTCCATTAACACGGCTCGGCCCCGCTTATACGCTCATACATAAACAGGCCTTAGCTACCAAGGCTGGTATCCGCTGCTATTGGGTTTAGGTGTGTCCTCCCTCAGGACAGCTATCGCGGACAGGTGCGGACAAAGATTAATAAGTGTTGAGTATCAAATATTGATAAAAGGATGACTCCCCGCACTCCATACCCCGCACTTCCAAATCTATCAAAACAAAGAAACCCTTCATCTTGTGGATGAAGGGTTTAACTTTAAGATTGGGCACCGACCTACTCTCCCACATTTTACTGCAGTACCATCGGCTCTGGCGGGCTTAACTTCTCTGTTCGGAATGGGAAGAGGTG
>Ga0247812_10002237_pt1 | contig 10850 bp, 12 predicted proteins | sample UWRJL149409B1_FD_178011 | JGI IMG/M metagenome (GOLD analysis project Ga0247812, IMG submission 178011) | Plant litter microbial communities from Arlington Agricultural Research Station in Wisconsin, United States - UWRJ-L149-409B-1 | ecosystem: Environmental > Terrestrial > Plant litter >...
TCGAGCTGCTGAGCCGCGAGGGCGAAATCGCCATCGCCAAGCGGATCGAGGCCGGTCGCGACGCGATGATCTCGGGTCTGTGCGAAAGCGCCCTGACGTTCGAGGCCATCATGGTGTGGCGCGACGAGCTGGCCAACAACCGCATCCTGCTGCGCGAGGTCATCGACCTCGATGCGACCTATGGCGTGATCAATCCGTCGTCCCTGCCGCACAACCAGCCCCAGCCGGGCATTCCCGGCCAGCCCCAGCCGGTGGTCGAGGCCGCTGAACCGGCAGAAGGCGCCGAACCGAAGGAGGAATCCGACGAGGAGGATGAAGATTTCGACGATGGCGGCGGGATGTCCATCTCGGCGCTGGAAGCGGAGCTGCGCGACGGGGTCATGGAGATCCTGGACGCCATCGCCTCGGACTTCGACGCCTTCCGCAAGCTGCAGGAAAAGCTGGTCGACACCCGGCTGAAGGGCGAGGACCTCAGCGCCAAGGACCGCAAGGCCTATGAGGCGCTGTCGGCGGGCATTTCCGACCGGCTGAAGACGGTCAAGCTGAACAACAACCGCATCGAGGCCCTGGTCGAACAGCTGTACGCGATCAACAAGCGTCTGATCGGTCTGGAAGGCCGCCTGCTGCGCCTGGCCGACAGCTACGGCATCTCGCGTCCCGAGTTCCTGAAGTCCTACTTCTCGAAGGAACTGGACCCGAACTGGTCCGAGAACGTCAAGGAAATGGGCGTCCGCTGGACCAAGTTCAGCGACAACGAAGCCGTCCAGATCGCGAAGATCCGCGCCGACGTCGCCGCGGTGGCGGTCGAGGCCGGCCTGCCGATCGACGACTATCGCCGCATCGTCCAGACGGTCCAGAAGGGCGAACGCGAAGCCCGTCAGGCCAAGAAGGAAATGGTCGAGGCCAACCTGCGCCTCGTCATCTCGATCGCCAAGAAATACACCAACCGCGGCCTGCAGTTCCTTGATCTCATTCAGGAAGGCAACATCGGCCTGATGAAGGCGGTCGACAAGTTCGAGTACCGCCGCGGCTACAAGTTCTCGACCTACGCCACCTGGTGGATCCGTCAGGCGATCACCCGCTCGATCGCCGACCAGGCGCGTACGATCCGCATCCCGGTGCACATGATCGAGACGATCAACAAGATCGTCCGCACCAGCCGCCAGATGCTGCACGAAATCGGCCGCGAACCGACCCCGGAAGAGCTGGCCGAGAAGCTGGCCATGCCGCTGGAAAAAGTTCGCAAGGTGTTGAAAATCGCCAAGGAACCGATCTCTCTCGAAACGCCGATCGGCGACGAGGAAGACTCGCATCTGGGCGACTTCATCGAGGACAAGAACGCGATCCTGCCCATCGATGCGGCCATCCAGTCGAACCTGCGCGAGACGACCACCCGCGTGCTGGCGTCCCTGACGCCGCGCGAGGAGCGGGTCCTGCGCATGCGGTTCGGCATCGGCATGAACACCGACCACACGCTGGAAGAGGTCGGGCAACAGTTCAGCGTCACCCGCGAACGCATCCGCCAGATCGAGGCCAAGGCCCTGCGCAAGCTGAAGCACCCGAGTCGGTCGCGGAAGCTGCGGTCCTTCCTGGATTCGTGAGCCGAAGGCTCACGGGGTCTGGACAGCTGATACGGAAAGGGGCCGCTCGAAAGAGCGGCCCCTTCTTTATGCCGCCCTGGCCGCGGCCTAGGCGTTCGCTTCGTCGCCGACGTAGCGTTCGTATTCTTCCTTGAAGCGCATGGCGGTCTTCCCGGGGTTCTTGCCCTTTTCCTTGAGCTCCAGGAACCAGGTGCCTTCCTCCTCGAACATGTGGTGGCGGACGGCGCCCTCGATATGTTCGATCTTGTCCATCCAGTCCTGGCTCATCGGCGGCAGGGCCTCGAGCGCGGCCATCTGCAGCTTGACCATGACCTGTTCGCCATAGGCCAGGTCGGCGTGACCGGCTTCGCCGGCGTCGGCCAGGGCGGGGTAGAGAACGGTCTCCTCGGCGCCGGCATGGCCGACCAGGATGATGCCCAGATGCTTTTGCGCCGCCATGCGCGACACCTCGTCCGGCGCGGCCTTGGCGGCGGCGAAGGCGGCCAGCAGCAGCTTGTGGTGTTCCAGCGCCTCGGTGAGGAAGTCGCCGGGCTCGGCGGCGGCCCAGGCCTTCGCATTGGCTTCGGCGCGGGCCTGTTCGGATTCAGGCGGGGTGACGGCGGCGACGATCTTGTCGAGAACGGACATGGGATGGGGAACTTTCGGTGCGGAATGCGCTCCCTGAACCGCCCCGCGGCGCCGTTGTTCCAATGTCCATTCCTGCATGAAGGCGCATGAGAAGCGTTTGCAATCAACGGGTTGTAGCGACGGTTCCCGGTCGGATGGAAACGCGCCGGTCGGATCAAGGCCAGGGCTCCGCCAAGGTCAGGCACGCCGCCGGTCGCGGAAGCTGCGCGCATCCCGGCGCCTGAAATCAGCAGGCGACAGGCACAGGCCCCATTCTTATCGACTGTCGATGAGGATTGACCTGAGAATTGGAAGACGTCCCCTGTCGCCGTCCGCAAGGAATTGAAAGACAAGGAGGATCGCCACGACCGATCCCGGCGCAGCCCGGCGCGAGCGTGCCGCCATGGACCACTACAGACAGCGAAAATATCGGGGGCCCGAGACCTGGGCCCGGGTGCGCGAAGCCTATTCGGCGGGCGAGAGCGGGCCGTCCGTGGCCCGTCGTTTCGACGTCGGCCTGGCCAGTCTGCGCAAGAAGGCGATGCGCGAGGGCTGGACCCGGAATCGCATCGCCGCGGTCATGGATGCGCAACTGCCGCCGCGTCGCGAACCCTCCCGTCGTCCGTCGCCGGAGTCCGACGAGCCCGTCCGCTCCGTTCCGGTGATGGAGGCCATGGCCATCGCCGCCGCCCGCGCCGCCGGCCTTCTGGCCGAAGGCCGCGCCGCCGAGGCCAACACCACCCTTCTGGCCATCTCCAACCTGGCCAAACTGTCCGGCATGACCGCCGACCCGGCCCACCAGGCGATCCTGCGGAACATGCTGCTGGAGCTGGACTGAGGGGGCGGCCTCGTTTCGGGCCGTCAGCAGGTGGATGACGAGGTGTTGCGCAGTCGCTTTGGAGGACGCCAAACGCCTCGTCATCACTTTCAGATCAGGCGCCGGCGCCGGTCGTGTCGGGAACGGGCGTGTTCAACAGTTGCTGCTCCCAGAGATAGGCGATGGCGCTGCCGCCGATGTGATCCCTGAGGGCGTCGTTCAGAGGCTGTGCGGTTCCGGTCCTGGCCCAGTCGCGCTGCCATTCGGACGCCAGGGCGAGCCAGGTCATCATGTTGATCCCGGCGGCGATCATGCGCTGGATGGCGACTTCATGCGCCTCGACCGATGTGCCGCCGGAAGCGTCTGTGATCACCGTCACGTCCCAACCCTCGCCAGCGGCCTGAATGGCGGGCATGGCGACGCAGATCTCTGTCCAGAGGCCTGCGATGACCAGTTGCTTGCGGCCGGTCGCCTTGACGGCGTCCACCACCTTCGGGTCCTCCCAAGTGTTGATGGTGGTCCGGTCGATCACCTCCTGGCCCGGAAACACGTCGGTGACGTGGGGAAAGATGGCGCCGCCGCGGGCGGCGATCACGCTGGTCAGAATGGTTGGCACGTTGAACACCCTGGCGACCTTGGCCAGCGCGGTGGTGTTGTTCACCACCGCCTGCGGATCATGGCTGTTCAGGTTGGCGAGTTGGTACGGCTGGTGATCGATCAGGACCAGAACGGAATCTTCGGGACGAAGGAGCGAGTCGAGGCCGTTGCGGAAGGTCATGGTGTTCCTCTGCGATGCTTGGCGAGATGGGGGGAGGGCGCACCGCCACGGGCGGGGCCGGCCCAGACAGTCGCATTCCTGATTCTGATACGGTACCGTCCTCGCGCGACACGCCGTGTCGCGAAAACAGGAACGCCGCCGTGGACATCGAAGACCTTCGGACATTCGTGGAAGTCGCGGACGCCGGCGGGGTCTCGCACGCGGCGCGGCGCCTCGGCGTGGCCAAGTCGATCGTCAGTCGGCGGTTGCTGCGGCTCGAGGCGGAAATGGGCGTGCAGCTTCTGGCCCGCACGACGCGCGGCGCGGCGCTGACGGAAGCCGGGACGACCTTCCGCGACTACGCCGCCCGGATCGCCGGCGAGATCGATGCGGCGAAGGAGACGATCCTCCCCGATGGCGATCTGCGCGGGCGGCTGCGCGTGGCGGCGCCGCTGACCTTCGGCCCGACGCATTTCGCGCCCGTGCTGGCCGAGATGGCGCGCCGTCATCCCGAGCTTCACATCCACACCTGCTACACCGACCGGTTTGTCGATCTGGTCGCGGAGGGCTACGACTGCGCCATCCGGGTCGGCTACCTGCAGGACTCCGGCCTGATCGCGAAGCGGATCGGGCCGATCCACGGCAAGCTGGTCGCGAGCCCGGACTACATCAGGCGGCACGGGGCGCCCGAGACGCCGGACGAGATCGGCGGCCATGAGGCCCTGATGCAGGGCACGGAAGGCTGGCACTTCCTGGACGGCGACAAGACCATCACCACCCGGCCGCACGGACGGTTCAAGGCCGACAACGGCACGGCGCTGGTCGCGGCCGCCGTCGCGGGCCTGGGGATCGCCTATCTGCCCGATGACATCACCCACGCGCATGTGGCCTCAGGCGCGCTGGTGGCGATCATGACGCGCTATCCGCCCCCGCCGGCCGGCGCCTATGTGCTGCGCCCGGCGGGCCAGCATCCGGCGCGCAAGATCCGGGTGCTGACCGAACTTCTGATCGAGTACTGCGATCAGCCCCACGTCCAACCCTGACGGGTCAGGCGGTCGCGGGCCTTGGCGTCGGCGCCAGACCGGCTTCGGCCGGGTCGAACATGGCCAGACCCGCGACCCCGGCGGCCGCAGGGACTTCGTCCTGCAGGACGTCCCAGTGTTCGGCGAGCTTGCCGCCTTCGATCCGGAACAGATCGACGACCACCGTGGGCGCCGGACCCCAGCCGCGGATCCGGCCGTGAACGGCGACGAAGGCGCCTTCGGCCAGAATGAGCCCCGGCTCGTAGAAGACCTCGGCGGACAGCCCCTCGACGAGAGCCTTGAGCGCGGCGCGGCCTTGCGGAATGGTCGGATTGTGCTGGGCGTAGTCCTCGGCATAGAGGCGCTCCACCGCCGAGGCGTCATGGCGTTGGAAGAGGCTTGTCATCGCGTCGAGGACGAGCGCCTTGTTCCGCGACGGACGCTCGTCGGCGACCTGATCCGCGGGCTTGATGACGGTGATCGGACCGGTCATGCGCAGGAACCGGCCGTCCGGAAGCGTGGCGTGGGAGTGGACGAGCCCGCGATCATAGTCCTGGACATGGGTGACCGTGGCGCCGGTCTGCTCCTTCCAGCTGACGGCGAACAGGCCGTTTCCGAGCGGGACCACATGGGTGTCCACGGTCTCGAGGTGGGCGAACGGCCCCTCCCTGATCTCGAACGTCAGACGGGCGTCGGACAGCAGCGTCAGCCGGGCCTCAAAGGCCTCGAAACTGACATCCATGACCAAGCCAATGGGATAGCGGTCGATCGACATTCGGAGCTCCGTCGTAAGGCCGTCGAACAGGGCGGCGGGAGTGAGGGGCGTCGTCAGGCGACAGGCGGATCAAGGAAGACGTGGATCGTCTGGATGCGCCCCGCCTCGATCCGGACGACGTCGGTCCCGGTGACCGCGACGGGCCCCTCGGATGGGCCGGACCGCCAGCGCAGGCGACCGAGGCCATGATGGCCCACGGCCGGCCCCTCGGCGGTGAACACGAACCGGGGCGGGAGGCTGTTCAACAGCGCCTCGACCGTGGCGGCGATTTCGGTGTGGCCGGTCGCGCTGTGCCCGGGTTCATAGAGGACGGCGTCGGGCGCATAGAGTTCGGCGATGGCGGCCTTGCGCCTTTCGGCGTCGGCCTCGCCGAAGACGCGGGCGAGGTTGGCCTGCAGCAGGCCGTCGTAGTCCACTTCGACTTCACTCATGGGTCGCGCTCCGGATCATCGGTGATGAGTTCTCACCTAGAGCGTCCAGATGCGGGTGTCCCTCGCCAAAGCGTTCCGGAAACCGCGACACGACGGTGCGCGAACCGGCCCTATGAAGCGGAATGACGGAACGCCAGATTGGCTTTTGAAGACGGACGCCTGTCCGTGCGTGAGAGGAAATCCGATGACCGACACCGCTGCCCTGTCCCGGCCTGAAACCTCCGGTCCGGTGTCCCAGCGCCGCATCGTCCGCAAGACGCGCGGCCAGGGCCATGGCGCGATCGTTCGCCTGATGAGCCCGTCCGACCTCGGCGAAGTCGTCAAGCCGTTCGTCTTTCTCGACCTGTTCGAGGGGGACATGCGGATCATGCAGAACGCCATGAACCTGCATCCCCACTCCGGGATCGCCACCATCACCGTCTTCACCAAGGGGGATGTCCGTTACGACGACCCCGAGGCCGGCCAGGGACCCCTGGCCTATGGCGGCGTGGAATGGATGCGGGCCAGCGGGGGCGTCTGGCACGGCAAGGAGATCGCCGCCGGAGACTCGGCCCGGGTGCAGGGGTTCCAGCTCTGGGTCGCCCTGCCGCCCGAGCTTGAGAATGCGGTCCCGGACAGCCAGTACGTCGAGGCGACGGAGATGAAGCAGGCCGGGCCGGCCCACGTCATCGTCGGCGCCTATCAGGGGGCGCAGAGCCCGGTCCGGGCGCCCGACGGCCTCAACTATCTTCTGGTCACCCTGAAGCCGGGGGAGAGCTGGACCTATTCACCGCCGACGGGCCACGCCGTCGGCTGGGTCGCGCTCGCCCAGGGCGAGCTGGAGGCGGACGGGCGGCTGCGGGCCGGCGACATGGCCGTCTATGAGGACGGCGAGGCTGGCGTCACCCTGACGGCCGGCGGCGCCGATGACGCCGTCTTCGTGCTGGGCTCGGCGGTCCCTCACGCCCATGCCCTGCACCTCGGCTACTACTCCGTGCACACCACCGCCGACGCGCTGGTCAAGGGCGAGGCCCGGATCGCCGAGCTCCATCGGGACCTGGTCGCGGCCGGGGATCGACGCACGGGCTCGGGGACCACGCCGGTCTATCGCTAGACGCGAGCCGCTTCACCCCTCGAAGATCACCTCGAAGCCGCCCCACATCATGCGTTTGCCGTCGAAGGGCATGTCCATGTCCTGCCAGGCGGGGTCGGTTTCCATGGAGGCGAAACAGGCTTCGGCGGCGGCCTTGTCGGGCCATTTGAGCCAGGAGAAGACGACCGCCTCGCCCTCTTCCAGCTTCACCGCCAGGTCGAAGCCGGTGACCTTGCCGGGGGGAATGTCGTCGCCCCAGGTCTCGACCTGCTGGAGGGCTCCGTATTTCTGGAACAGGGGCCAGGCCTTGGCGGCGGAGGCGATGTAGCGGTCGCGGTCGGCGATCTTCACGGGGGTCAGGAAGCCGGAGACGTAGGGCATTCTTGTTCTCCTTCGGAGAGGGGGCCTACGCTCGCGACGCGGTCGCTCGCTGCTTGAGGCCCGGGGATGATGATCGTTGGTCGGGTCAGGTCGGGCGGTCAGCCGGCCGCGTCGGCGGCGGCTTCGAGGGCGGCGATGTCGATCTTGCGCATCGTCATCATGGACTCGAAAGCGGCTTTCGCGCGGGCGGGGTTCGGGTCGTTGTAGAATTCCATCAGGCGGCGCGGGGTGATCTGCCAGTTGACGTTCCAGCGGTCCTTGCACCAGCCGCACTGGCTCTCGGCCCCGCCATTGTCGACGATGGCGTTCCACAGGCGGTCGGTCTCGGCCTGGTCGTCGGTGTAGATCTGAAACGAGACGGCCTCGGATTGCGGGAACGAAGGGCCGCCGTTCAGGCCCATGAAGGTGCGGCCGGCCAGGGTGAACTCGACCACCAGCTCCTCGCCGGCCTTGCTGGACGGGTTGTCCGAGGGGCTGGCGTGGGTGGAGTCGACGTGGCTGTCGGGCAGGCCGAGGGAGACGTAGAATTCGGCGGCGGCGCGGGCCTGGCCGAGGTCGTACCAGATGCAGGGGGTGATCTTGTCGGGCATGGTCAGCTCCTTTGGATCAGGGCGGCCCGGGGTGGGTGGGCCGTCGGGTGGCAAATGCGTGGGCCCCGGAGCGGCTCCGTCGTCGGGGCGGTTGCAGTTCGAGGCGCGCGCGTCAGTTGGCCTGCCAGACGCGAACGTAGTCGACTTCCATCCGCTGGGGGAAGGCGGCTTCGTCGACGCCCTCGGCGCCGCCCCAGTCGCCGCCGACCGCGACGTTCAGGATCAGGTGGAAGGGGGTGTCGAAGGGCCAGGAGGCGGCCTCGCCCCGACCGTCGTTGTCGAAGCGGTAGTAGGGGGCGTCGTCGACCGAGAAGACCACCGCCTGCGGCGTCCACTCGACCTGATAGCGGTGGAAGGCCTCGCAGGCGTCGGGAACGGTCAGGGGACCGCCCTTTTCCGTATGGGCGACGTGGTTGTAGGCGCCGGTGTGGACCGTGCCATGGACGACGCCGGGCTGGTGGCCGACGTGCTCGAGGATGTCGATCTCGCCGCTGAGGGGCCACTGGCCGCCGTTGACGGGCAGCATCCAGAAGGCGGGCCAGGAGCCGCGGGCGCAGGGCAGGCGGATGCGGGCCTCGAACCGGCCGTAGGTCCAGCCGGGGGCGACGCTGTCCAGCCGGGCGGAGGTGAAATTCTGGCCGCCGGTGTCGGGGAAGGTCGCGGCGTCGACGGCCTCCCTGCGGGCCTCGATGACCAGATGGCCGTTCTCGACACGTGAGTTCTGAAGGCGACCGGCGGCGTAATACTGGAGCTCGTTGTTGTACCAGCCGTCGCGGTTGCGCGAGGTGTTGGGGGTCCACAGCACCGGGTCGGGCAGGCCGTCGGTCGAGAATTCGTCCGACCAGACGAGGCGATAGCCGGCGGGAGCGGTTTCGGTGGGCGTCGACGCAGGGGTCTGCGTGGCGAGCAGGGCGGCGGCCAGGGCGAAAGCGGGCATGGGCGTATTCCTCCGCCGCCTTCCTGTCCCGGAACCGGTCGGCGCCGCCGCGGCTGCGGGCCCGGGCCGATGCTAGCGCGCCGGAGCGATCCGGACGAGCCCCAGTTCGGTGGAGCCGGTCGCCTGGGCCGGGGTCATGCGCGGGCCGCGACGGAAGGGGACGTGGACGGCTTCGCGGCCGCCCTGTTCGCGGGCCGCCTCGACCACCAGCACATAGTCGCCGGCGGGCAGGTCGGACAGGCGGGCGGCGGGGAAGGTCAGGACGTGGCGGCCGGGCAGGCGGGTGGCGCCGGAGACGCCGTCGGCGGGCAGGCGCAGCTCGCGGCCGCCCTTGCGCCACCAGGTGCGGATGTCCTTGAGCCAGTCCTTGCCCTCGCCGGCCGGCAGGATCTGGTTGTACCAGACGGCCAGGGTGCGGATGGGCGTCTGATCTGGCCGCTCCAGCCAGACGGCGACATAGGGGCGGTGGTAGCCGGCGGTGGCGATGCGCGGCAGTTCGACAGTGATGCTGAGATCTTGAGCCAACGACGGCGACGCGCCGATCAGGGCGGTCGCCGTCAGAAGGGTCGCGAGGGGCGCCGTGACGCGCATCAGCGGGCCGCCGTGGCCCCGGCGATGACCGTTCGGGCCTGTTCGATGGCCGCGTCGGAGGCGATCTTCCCGTCCTGGATCTGCTGGGCGAGATCCATCAGGGGGATGCCGGTGACGGCGCCGGTCTCGGGTGTTTCCTCGACGTGGACGCCATTGTTGGCGACGATGGCGGCGTCCCAGAAGCCGCGAACGGCCGCCCAGTAGTCTTTCGTCGCGGCCCAGTAGGCGTCGCCGGGAGCGGCGTCGTAGCCGTCCCATTTGCGGTAGGTGTTGACCACGTCTTCCTGGACCACGGCGGTCAGGTCGCCCTCGGCGCCCTGGGCCGACTGCAGCTTCATATTGTCCTGGATGTGCACCCAGCCGGCCGGCGTCAGGGCGTGGCGGTTGGTCCCCAGATAGCGGTCGTAGATCGGGTCACGCACGGCGTCGCGGCGGGCGAGGGGACGCCAGGTGGCGCCGCTGGTCCACTCGGCGAGACCGTTGTCGTAGCTCCAGTGACCGACGCCGCCGTAGCGGGGGGAATCGTCGGTCTGCCAGACGGTCTGGGACCAGGCGCCCTGACGCTCAGTCGCGGAGACCGGGGTCAGGGTCCACTCGTTCGGGCCGGCGTAGGTCAGGACCGTTTCCGGCTGGTAGACCCAGTCCTGACGCCAGTGCTTGATGACCATGGTCTGGCCGTCGTGCTCCATGACCAGGATGTGCTGCAGGCTGATGCGGTCGCCGTCGTCATAGACCACGCGGACGATCTCGTTGCCGCCGGAGACCTTGGCCTCCAGCGGCTCGTAGCCGTCCACGAAGCTGACGGTCTCGCGCATGTCGAAACGCACGCGGTACTGGCCGGCCTGGGCCAGGATCGACTGCCGGTCCCGTTCGAAGGCCGAGGCCGGCGCTTGGGCGGCGACGACGTTCGGGGCGGAGACCGCCTCGGCCGCCACGACGGCCGGGGCCGTCGTGGTCAGCAGGGCGGCGGCGATCAGGATGGCGCGCATGGCGGATCGGTCCTTCTTGAGATTGGCTCGCATTGTCGCCGGTCCCGCTTACAGACGCAAGGACAGGGAGACGCCGAAGTTGCGGCCCGGCTGGGTGTAGCCGTCGATAACGGCCGACGTGGCGGCGACGCCGCGGATGTCGCTCCACCAGCCGTAGGTCTCGTCGAAGACGTTGAAGACGCCGGCGCGGGCGGTGACCGTATCCGTCACGTTCCAGTATCCGGTCAGGTCCACCAGGGTGAAGTCCTCGCCGACATGGCAACGGGCGAATGGAACGTCCG
>Ga0247812_10002241_pt1 | contig 10848 bp, 9 predicted proteins | sample UWRJL149409B1_FD_178011 | JGI IMG/M metagenome (GOLD analysis project Ga0247812, IMG submission 178011) | Plant litter microbial communities from Arlington Agricultural Research Station in Wisconsin, United States - UWRJ-L149-409B-1 | ecosystem: Environmental > Terrestrial > Plant litter >...
GCGCCGTCTCGGGCTTGCGCAGGCCCTGCGTGCGCTTGTCGAGCAGTTCGGGCAGCGCGATGCCGTCGATCAGGTCGACCGGGTCGAGCACGTTGCCTTCGGACTTGCTCATCTTCTTGCCCTGCGCATCACGCACCAGGCCGTGGATGTAGACGTCCCTGAACGGCACCTTGCCGGTGAAGTGCTTGGTCATCATGATCATCCGGGCGACCCAGAAGAAGATGATGTCGTAGCCGGTGACCAACACGCTCGACGGCAGGTAGCGCGCCAGGTCGTCGGTCTTCTCGGGCCAGCCGAGGGACGAGAAGGGCACCATCGCCGAGGAGAACCAGGTGTCGAGCACGTCCTCGTCGCGCGTCAAGGTCTTGCCGGGTGCCTTGGCCTGTGCCTCGGCTTCGTTCTGTGCAACGTAGACGGTGCCGTCCTCGTCGTACCAGGCCGGGATCTGGTGGCCCCACCAGAGCTGGCGCGAGATGGTCCAGTCCTGGATGTTCTCCATCCAGTGGTTGTAGGTGTTGACCCAGTTCTCGGGAATGAAGCGCACCTCGCCCGACTTCACCACGTCGATCGCTTTCTGCGCGATCGAGCTGCCGTCGGCACCGGCCTTGGTCATGGCCACGTACCACTGGTCGGTCAGCATCGGTTCGACCACGGCGCCGCTGCGGGCGCAGCGCGGCACCATCAGCTTGTGCTTCTTCACCTCGACGAGCAGGCCGAGCGCCTCGAGGTCGGCCACGATCGCCTTGCGTGCCACGAAGCGGTCCATGCCGCGGTACTTTGCGGGCGCGTTGTCGTTGATGGTCGCGCCGAGCGTGAGCACGCCGATCATCGGCAGCTGGTGGCGCTGGCCGACCGCATAGTCGTTGTAGTCGTGGGCCGGCGTGACCTTCACGACGCCGGTACCGAATTCCTTGTCGACGTAGTCGTCCGCGATGATCGGGATGAGCTTGTCGACCAGCGGCAGCTTCACGTTCTTCCCGACCAGGTGTTGGTAGCGCTCGTCTTCGGGATGGACCATCACCGCCGTGTCGCCGAGCATGGTCTCGGGGCGCGTGGTCGCCACCACCAGCGTGCCGCTGCCGTCTTCCAGCGGGTAGGCGATGTGCCAGAGCGAGCCGTCTTCTTCCTCGCTCTCGACTTCCAGGTCGCTCACCGAGGTCTTGAGCACCGGGTCCCAGTTGCCCAGGCGCTTGCCGCGGTAGATGAGGCCTTCGTCGTAGAGCTTCACGAAGGTGTCGGTAACGACATTCGACAGGTCGTCGTCCATCGTGAAGTATTCGCGGCTCCAGTCGACCGTGTCGCCCATGCGGCGCATCTGCTGCGTGATGGTGTTGCCCGACTTTTCCTTCCACTCCCAGACGCGCGCGACGAAGTTCTTGCGCGCCTCGGCGGGCGTCGGGCCCATGTCGTGGCGGCTGATCTTCTGCTCCTGAAGCTGGCGCTCCACCACGATCTGCGTGGCGATGCCGGCGTGGTCGGTGCCCGGCACCCACAGCGTGTTGTCGCCCTTCATGCGGTGGTAACGCGTGAGGCTGTCCATGATCGTCTGGTTGAACGCATGGCCCATGTGCAGCGTGCCGGTCACGTTGGGCGGCGGCAGCTGGATGGCGAACGCATCGGCGCCGTCCTTGGGTTCTTGCGTGCCGCGGAAACCGGCCTTGGCGTAGCCGCGCTGCTCCCACTCCGGCCCCCAGTGCGCCTCGATGGCGGCGGGTTCGAAGGATTTGGACAGGCTCTCGAGGCCGGGCTGGGAAGTGGGTTCGCTCATGGCGTTGGCAATGAAAAACGGCACGCGGGGTGCCGTCGGGTTACAGGTGTCGCTCGGGCGGCTCTTGGGCCGGATTTTACCGGCGCACCTCAGTCATCGCCGCTGGCGATAATTGTTCGATGCTCTTCCTGCTCTCGCCCGCCAAGTCGCTCGATTACGACACACCGCTCCCCGCCGACCTGCCCGCCACCCAGCCCGTCTTCGAAGGTGCCAAAGGGCCTGCTGCCGAATTGATCGCCTTGATGCGACAGAAGTCGCCGCAACAGATCGCCGAGCTGATGCACCTGTCGGACAAACTGTCGACGCTCAATTTCACCCGTTACGCCGCCTGGTCGCCCAAGGGCACCTTGAAGAACGCGCGCCAGGCCGCGCTGGCCTTCGATGGCGACGTCTACGGTGGGCTCGACGCGAAAACCATGACCGCCCAGCAACTCGACTGGGCGCAGGACCACGTCTGCATCCTCAGCGGCCTGTACGGCGTGCTGCGCCCGCTCGACCGGCTCCAGCCCTATCGCCTCGAAATGGGCACGCAGCTGGCCAACAGGCATGGCAAGGACCTCTATGCGTTCTGGGGCACGCGCATCGCCGACCACCTCAACGATCGGCTGGTGGCCGACCGTACGCCGGTGGTCGTCAACCTCGCGTCGCAGGAGTATTTCAAGGCGGTCGACCCACGCGTGCTCAAGGCACGCGTGGTCGAATGCGTGTTCCAGGAATGGAAGGGCGGGCAGTACAAGATCGTCAGCTTCTACGCCAAGCGTGCGCGCGGGCTGATGGCACGGTGGGCCGTGCTTCACAAGGCCGCGACGCCCAGGGCCCTGGAGAAGTTCGATCTGGAGGGGTATGGCTTCGACGCCGAGGTCTCGTCGCCTGAAAGGCTGGTGTTTCGAAGGAGGACGCAATGACGCAAGCTGTCACTCCCGAACTGCGCGCGTGGGTCGTCGATCAACTGGCTGCGGGGCATTCCGTCGCTGCGCTGCGCACATCGATGCGCATGGCCGGTTGGCAGGAATCCGCGGTCAATGCCGCGCTGACCGAGATCGAGCGTGGTGCCGCGTCCATGCCTGCGCCTGCAACGGCCGCTTCCGACGAAGCCCGGCCGATGCCCTGGCCCGACCTCGAAGGTTCGCCGCTCTACCTCGACGGCGGTGACCGCCGGGTGCACGTGCTGCACACCGTCGCTCATCCGCGCGTGGTGGTCTTCGGCGACCTGTTGAGCGACGACGAATGCGAAGCCCTGATCACCGCTGCAGGGCGTCGGCTGGCGCGCTCGCTGACCGTCGAGACGCAGACCGGCGGCGAGACCCTCAACGTCGACCGCACCAGCGACGGCATGTTCTTCGAGCGTGGCGAGAACGAGATCGTGGCACGCATCGAGCAGCGCATCGCCATGCTGCTGCGCTGGCCGCTCGAATACGGCGAAGGCCTGCAGGTGCTGCGCTACGCGCCCGGCGCCCAGTACCGCCCCCACTACGACTATTTCGATCCCGCCGAGCCCGGCACGCCGACCATCCTGCGGCGCGGCGGCCAGCGCGTCGGCACGCTGGTGATGTACCTGCGCGAACCGGTCAAGGGCGGGGCCACGGTGTTTCCCGACATCGGGCTCGAAGTGGCCCCCAAGCGCGGCACCGGCGTGTTCTTCAGCTACGACCGGCCCGACCCGGCCACGCGCACGCTGCACGGCGGAGCGCCGGTGATCGAGGGCGAGAAATGGGTCGCCACCAAGTGGCTGCGCGAGCGGGAATTCTCGTGACGGGCCGGCCATGAAGGTTCGTGCGAACGGGATCGACATCGAAGTCGAAGACACGGGTGGCGAGAGCCGGCCGGTCGTGTTGCTGATCATGGGCTTGAACATGCAGCTCATCGCGTGGCCCGACAACCTGGTCCGTGGCCTGGTCGACGCCGGCTTCCGCGTGGTGCGCCACGACAACCGCGATGCCGGCCTGAGCACGCAGTTCGACCACGCCGGCACCGGCAACCTGCTGTGGCAGGGCCTGCGCTATCGCTTCGGCATGCCGGTGCAGTCGGCCTATGGCCTGCAGGACATGGCCGACGACGCACTCGGCGTGCTCGACGCCCTGGGCATTCGGCAGGCGCACGTGGTCGGCGCGTCGATGGGCGGCATGATCGCCCAGCGTCTGGCGGCGACCGCGCCGGAACGGGTGAGCAGCCTGGTGAGTGTGATGAGCTCCAGCGGTGCGCGCGGCCTTCCCGGCCCGCGGGGCGACGTGGTCGCGATGCTCATGCGTCGCCCGGCCGGGCGCGACGAGGCTGCGCTGGTGGCGCACAGCATGCGCTTCGTGCGCTTGATCGCGGGCAGCGTCTATCCGCCCGACGATGCCGCGCTGCGCGAGCGCTTGACCATCGCATTGCGCCGTGCCTACCGCCCGCGCGGACTGATGCGCCAGATCGCCGCGGTGGCGGCCGACAGCGGCCGCGAAAAGCTCCTCGCGCGCATCGCCTGCCCAACGCTCGTTCTGCATGGCGATGCCGACCCGCTGCTGCCCATCGCCTGCGGGCTCGACACGGCGCGCCGGATTCCCGGCGCGCGCTTTGTCCCACTGGCCGGCATGGGCCACGACCTCACGCCGCAGCTCAGCCAAATCCTGCTGCCGCAGATGGTTCCTTTCCTGCAGGCGGCACAGAAGCCGCCCACCACGTAAAACACATCGCATGAGCCTCGACAACACCCCGGCGCAATCTCAACTCGGACGTGCTTCGGCGTATGCCGACCGCTACGACCCCACGTTGCTGTTTCCCATCGCGCGCGCCACCCAGCGCACGGCGATGGGCATCGCCGAGAACGCGCTGCCGTTCTTCGGCGCCGACCTCTGGACTGCCTTCGAACTGAGCTGGCTCAACGCGCGTGGCAAGCCACAAGTGGCCATCGCGCATTTCACCGTGCCTTGCGAGACGCCCAACATCATCGAGAGCAAGTCCTTCAAGCTCTACCTCAACAGCTTCAACAGCAGCGTTTTCGACAGCGTCGACGCGGTGCGCGAACGACTGCGTGCCGACCTGGCGGAGGCCGCGTGGCGCGGCAGCGATCGCAGCGGCGGCATCGGCGTGAAGTTGCTGGCGCCGGAGGCCTTCGACCGGGAGCCGGTGCACGAGCTCGACGGGCTGGATCTCGACCGGCTCGACATCGAATGCACCCACTACCAACCGGCGCCCGAACTGCTCTCGAGCGACAGCAGCCAGCCGCCGGTCACCGAGACGCTCACCAGCCGCCTGCTCAAGAGCAACTGCCTGGTCACCGGCCAGCCCGATTGGGGCAGCGTGCGCGTGAGCTACAGCGGCCCCGCGATCGACCAGGCAGGTCTGCTGGCGTACATCGTGAGCTTCCGCAATCACAACGAGTTTCACGAGCCCTGTGCGGAGCGCATGTTCTGGGACATCTGGCGCCACTGCAAACCCACCAAGCTGAGCGTGTATGCGCGTTACACCCGGCGTGGCGGACTCGACATCAACCCGTTTCGTGCCAGCTGGCCGCAGGCGTTGCCGCCGAACATCCGCACGGCGCGACAGTAGGCTTGCGCCTACATGCCACTCCGTCGGCCGCGCGGATACTCTGTCACCTTTGCCTACTGGAATTCCGAACGTGAATGTGTTGATCGTCGATGACAACGAAGCCGCTGCCGACTTGCTGCAGGAGCTCCTGTCGCTGCAGGATCACACGGCACGCTGTACGTACTCGGCCACGGAGGCGCTTGCTGCATGCGAGACGGAGACTTTCGACGTCGCGCTGGTCGATATCACGCTGCCCGACCTGCCAGGCACCGAGGTGGCGCGGCGTCTGCGCGCTGGTGATCGCCCCCCGCTCCTGGTGGCCGTCACGGGGTTGTCGTCCCACGACACCCGTGGTGCCGAAGGGCTGTTCGACCATCATCTGCAGAAGCCCATCGACTTCGACGCGCTCGACCGCATTCTCGAGCAGGCCCGCAGCAAATCCGCGTCCGCCTCATGAAGGCGGCTCCGGGCGCGCGCAGCTGGATTGCCGCAGGCGTCCGCCACGAGGTCCTCACGCGCGCCTTGCCGGCACTGCGCCACGACATGGCGGCGCCGGTGTCGGTGATGCGCATGGGGCTGCTCATGCTTCGAAGGCAGGTCACTTCGACGACCCTCGATCGTGCCGCGTGCGAAGACCGCGTGACGCTCATCGACAGCCAGATCGCCGAGCTCGTGAGCGCCGTGCGCTCGCTGCGCGACTGGGAACTGGCCACCGACGACGAAGGCATCACGCGCCACGAGCTGGTCAGGCAGTGCGTCGGCCTGATGCGTGCAGCCTTCGATCTGCACGGCATCCGTCTGAACGTCGACCCTGCGCTCTCCAACGAAGAGGGCGTCGTGCGCGCGGATGAGCCGAAATGGCCTTCCGGCGCTGCGCTGCGCTATCTGTTCCTGGCGACGCTGGGGTATCTGCACGACACACCGCCCGATGTGGGTGCCATCACGATCACGCCCGATGGCAACGATGCGGTGCTGCTCCGTGTGATGGCGGGCGCCCCCGATGCCGCCGACGTCATGGCCGGCGCCCACCGCGCGCCGCGCAAGCTGGCCATCGACGGCATTGCATTGCAGTCGCTGGCCGACGATCTCGGTTATGCGCTGACCATCGAGCGTGACGCGGTCCGCCTGCCGCTCGTGGCAGCCTGAGCAGGCGATGCCGTCCTCGCCGGGCGGCGGGTGGTGCGGACACCGACCTCCTCATCTTTCTTCTTGACCGCGACGCGGCGCCGTGAGGCCGCCGTGCCAGCCGACTTCGCCATCCTCGCAAGATCGCGGCTGTGGCTTTTCAGAAAGGCCAGCAATCGCGCCTCGGCCGCATAGAGCCGCCGCGTGCTCTTCGCCTGCCCGGCAATGCGCTGCCAGATGTCGCTCATCTCGCCGGCATCGCTCGACAGGGTGGTGCCGAGCGCCAAGACGGCGGGATGCACATAGGCCTTCTTGCAGACCGCGGGCGTATTGCCCAGCCGGCGCGCGACCGCCGCAATGATCTCTTTTGCGCTGTAGCGCATGGCGGGCGATGCATCTTCGGCGCTCGGGTTGTCGCAGGCCAGGCGGGTGAGCTCGAGCGCCTGGACGGTGCCGTGCCAGGTGCGGAAGTCCTTGGCCGTGAAGTTGTCGCCGGCCGCTTCGCGCAGGTAGTCGTTCACGTCGGTCGACGAAAGGCCGTGCGGCACGCCGTTCTCATCTTCGTACTGGAACAGTTCCTGCCCCGGCAATTGCTGGCAGGCGCGCACCACCTTGGCGACGCGGGGGTCGTCGACCTCGGTCTCGTGCATCACGCCGCTCTTGCCGCGAAATCGCAGCTTGAGCGAACTGCCGCGCACCGCGGCGTGCTTGTTGCGCAGCGTCGTGAGGCCGTAGGAGCCGTTGCTGCTGGCGTATTCCTCGTTGCCCACGCGCAGGAAGGTGGTGTCGAGCAGGCGCACCAGGGTCGCCAGCACGCGTTGGCGCGTCAGCGCCGCTCGCGCGCCGCCTGCTGCCAGGTCGCGTGTCACACGCGCCCGGATGCGGGGCAGGGCGCGGCCGAAGCCCTCGAGCCGCTCAAACTTGCTCTCGTCCTTGAGCAGCCGCCAATCGGGGTGGTAGCGGTACTGCTTGCGTCCGCGCGCGTCGAGCCCGGTCGCCTGGAGATGTCCATTCGGGAGCGGGCATATCCACACGTCGGTGTAGGCCGGTGGAATCGCCAGCCTGCGGATGCGGGCCACCTCGTCGGGGTCGCGCACCCATGCGCCGGCCACGTCCTTGAAGCGGAAGTGTTCGCCTTGGCGAAAACGGCGCATGCCCGGCATCTCGGGGTTGACATAAACGAGGCCGTTGGCCAGCGGAACAGGGCGCGAGGTTTTGGCTTGTGTCATGGCGTGCAGTGAAAGCTGGCATGGACAATGCAGGCCCCACCCAAGGCCCTCTGTAGGACGCCGCAAGGTCCGGCAGTGCGCGCCGCACCTTTGCCGTCGCAAGCCTTCTTTTTTTGAAAGTTTTCATGCCCCTCGCTTCTCGCCTTTGCACACGCTGGTTCTCGCTCGGCCTCGCGGCCCTGGTCGCCACCGGCTGTGCCACCTCCACCGCACCTGTCGCGCCCGTCACGCCCGTCATGTCCGGTGCGCCCACCGCAGCGGCGCCCGTCCGCGTGAAGGTCTTCGTCGCCGCCATGTTCGAGATCGGCCAGAACACCGGCGACCGCGCCGGCGAGTTCCAGCATTGGTACGAGCGCTATTGGAAGGGCGCTACGCCCGTCACCGTGCCCGGCGCATTGCAGCCGGTGTATTGCAACGCCGACGGCGTGTGCGGCGCGGTTCTCGGCATGGGCAAGGTGAACTCGTCGTCGTCGATGCAGGCGATCCTGCTGAATCCGAAGTTCGATTTCTCGCAGGCTTACTACGTGATCTCCGGCGTGGCCGGCACGCCGCCGCAGCGCGGCACCATCGGCGAAGTGAATTGGGCGACCTGGCTGGTCGACTACGACCTCGGCCACCGCTGGGCGCCGGAGGAGAACAAGGCCGGCGAGCCGACCTTCATGCCGCGCAAGGGGTACGAGGAATACCGGCGCTTCCAGCTGAACCCGGTGTTGGTCGGCTGGGCCATGAAGCTCTCGGCCGACACGCCGCTCAAGGATTCCGACAGCGCGCGCAAGTACCGCTTGCGCTACCCCGACGCGGCGGCGCGCCGCGCGCCTTTCGTCGGGACCGGCACGCACATGACGGGCGACACCTTCTTCCATGGCCCCGGCATGTCGAAGCAGGCGCAGTACATCGCCAAGCTCTACGGCGCCGACGACTACGTCATCACCGAGATGGAAGCCGCGGCGATCACGCTGGTCATCAAGCGCACCCACGGCACCGACCGGGTGATGAGCCTGCGCGGCGCGGTCAATTTCGACCAGGGCAACCCGTCCGAAAGCACGCTGGCGCACCTCGATCCGGCGCCGGGCGAAACGGCCGGTGGATTTGCCGAGACGGTGGAGAACATCGCGCTGGTCGGTACCCGGGTGGTCGACCACATCGTCGGTCACTGGCCGCAGTGGCAAGGTGGCGTGCCGAAGCCCTGAGAGCGCGGCGCGCACGGCGCCCGGTATGCGCAGAGCGTGTTTGCCTTCGGCTGGGATATACGCTTAGCGTATATTTCCGGCCCATGAGCCCACAACAGGACCTTCTTCGCGACGCCATGCGGCGTCTCAACCTCACGCGCGATGCGTTCGCGGAACGCCTGGGGGTGCGACGCCGCACGCTCGATACGTGGCTCTTGCCCGAAGATTCGAACGAATCTCGTGCCATGCCGGAAATGGTGGCCAGGTTCGTTGCCGAGATCCTGCTGCACGAGGCGTCGACCGCAGCGGCGGCAGGCACGGCCGTCGACGAGCGCCCGCTGGCGCGCCGCATCGCCGCCGATGGCCGGCCGCAATTGCTTTCGGTGTCGCAGTTCGAACGGAGCAGCCTGGAAGACCTGTTCCACGTCGCCGACGTGATGCAGCCCATCGCGCGGCGCCAGAAGGTCACGCGCATCCTCGAAGGGGCGGTGCTCGGCAGCCTGTTCTTCGAAGCCAGCACGCGCACGCGGGTCAGCTTCGGTGCGGCCTTCTGCCGGCTCGGCGGCTCGGTCTGCGACACCACCGGTTTCACCTTCTCGTCGATGGCCAAGGGCGAGTCGATCTACGACACCAGCCGCGTGATGAGCGGCTACGTCGACGCGCTGGTGGTGCGCCATCCCGAGCAAGGCTCGGTGGCGGAGTTCGCGCGTGCCACCAACCTGCCCGTGATCAACGCCGGCGACGGGCCGGGCGAGCATCCGAGCCAGGCCATCCTCGACCTCTACACCATCCAGCGCGAGTTCTCGCGCATGGGCAAGCTGATCGACGGCATGCACGTCGCGATGGTGGGCGACCTGAAGTACGGCCGCACGGTGCATTCGCTGATTCGCCTGCTGGCGCTGTACCGCGGCCTGAAGTTCACGCTGATCGCGCCGCCGTCGCTCGAGATGCCGGCCTACCTTCTCGACCTCGTGTCGCGCAACGGGCACGTGATCGAGCAGACGCATTCGCTCGAGCAAGGCCTGCGCGGTGCCGACGTGGTCTATGCCACGCGCATTCAGAAAGAGCGTTTCGAAGGCGAAGCCATCGAGGGTTACACGCCCGAGTTTCAGGTGTGCAAGGCGTTGGTCGATGCCGTGTGCAAGCTCGACACCATCCTGATGCACCCGCTGCCGCGCGACGGCCGTCCCGGTGCCAACGACCTGAGCGTGGACCTCAACCACGACCCGCGCCTGGCCATCTTCCGCCAGACCGACAACGGCATCCCGGTGCGCATGGCACTGTTCGCGGTGCTGATGGGCGTCGATCAGCAGGTGGCGCGTTCGATGCGCGACGTGGGCTGGCGCTCGCCCGCGCACATCGGACCCGACGACGCCGATTTCGACGGACTTGACTGAGTCGGCGCCGTCAGGGCCGGGCCGGCCTCAGCCGACCGACCACGTTGAAGTCGAAGGGGGTCCAGCGGCTCACCGGTACGCCGGCCACGCGCAGGCCGCGCCCGGTCCAGGTGTTGCAGGTCTCGAAAGCGTGGTAGCTGCCGAGCGCCTCGTAGAAGGCATCTTCCGCGCCGTAGCCCGCGCCTGAAATCGCAATGGCGCGACCCGCCGGCAGGCTGGCGCGCACATGGTCGATCAGCCGTCGGTACTGCGCGTCCGACAGCGGCATCGCGTAGGCGCCCTGGCGCAGCTGCGCGCGGCTGAGCCAGGTCACGTGCAGCAGCGATGCGTTGGCGCCGAAGAGCGCGCCGAACGCGCGACGCGCCGTGAGGTCGGCCCAGGTCGGGGTGTGCAGGTAGAACTCGCGGTCGCCCCAGCCGATGGCGATGAACTCGGCATCGGGCGGCACGGCCCTGGCGTCGCGCGGGTCGAACAGCGCCGTCCAGTCGATGGTGCCGCTGCGCGCGGGAAAGACCAGGTCGGTATGCACGCCGTTGCTCAGCACGTAGGCCTCGACGCTCGACGGTTCGGCGGGCGCTTTCGCGTTCGCGGGCATCAGCATCAGCGCCGCGGCGACGCCGACGTACGACCCCACCAACACGACCAGCGCG
>Ga0247812_10002244_pt1 | contig 10835 bp, 7 predicted proteins | sample UWRJL149409B1_FD_178011 | JGI IMG/M metagenome (GOLD analysis project Ga0247812, IMG submission 178011) | Plant litter microbial communities from Arlington Agricultural Research Station in Wisconsin, United States - UWRJ-L149-409B-1 | ecosystem: Environmental > Terrestrial > Plant litter >...
TGGAAGGTGGGTGAGCAGACCAGACTCGGAGACGTTGATGAGGTGGTGGTGCGGGCCGTTTTTCAGCACGGAGGAGTACCAGCTGTCGTCGGCGGGTTTTACGGATTGTGCGTACACGCCGAGGGAGGCGAGTTCCGGGATGATGGTGCTGGAGGGTGCGGTTTTCTTTTTGTTGTTGTATGCAGTGCGGGCGAGCTTTTCTTCTTCGTCTTCATTTTCCGACTCGTCATTGTCTTCTTCTTGTTCTTCAGTTGCGTCTGATATGATATTAGATGTGTGTTAGATTGAGTATTGGTAATGCCGTGTGGCATTTTGAGCATTGGATATATCTTTCAAGTTTAAAGCGAAGCTTAGAGAAGACCTGCTCTTGGGGATGACTTACTGAGATGATGTTCAACAATCACGACAATCTTAGATCCAAGCTCCTCAAGGAGTACATGCTCTCCCCCAGCCTGCTCAGCAGTACCCTCATCTCTGACAGCCTTGCTCAAAAGGCGATCACCCCACACCTCTTTCATAATCTGAGCTAGCCGTGCCTGACCATACTCGCTACAATGGTTCTCTAGAGACACCAGTATAGGAGCAGCTCTATAGGCTTGCTTATCTGTAGCCTCGCTTGCTTCCCTATCCACTGAATCCCCAATGGCCTGACAAACCGCTCTGAAAGGAATGTTCGATACGAGTGTATATCCATGCGTGACTTTTGGTTCCGCTGGGTCGTCATCATTATCCCAAGCGTCAATCTCAACACAACGAGCACCAGCTCTGAGCACGGTGTCATAAGCTCCAGCCGAGGATTCCCCAAAAAGCTGATGGGCCATCAAATATGTGTTATGCGTTGAGCTAATAAAATACTCCGGTAGAGGGTGTGACCTCTCCGTCAGAGCAGCTGGAACTTCGACGTGAGGTCTTTCCACCAGAGCTTGGAGGGCCGGGGTCAGGTGATCGGAATCAAGAGCAACATCACTTTCAGGCAGGATATTCTCTTTGACTATGAAACTTTTCAAAGCGGAACTAACCCCCAGCTGAGTTTTGGTGATGGTTGATTGACGGCCCGCATGACCTCCGCCTGCGATTGATGCACCACCAGCGGTTGATTCTCCTTGGTCCTCCTCGTCATCTTTGCGGTTGGCTTTGCCAAAAGGGTTCAGCTCCGCTAAGCGGGAGGTGAGTCCTGACATTGGGAGAAGGATTTATGTTTGCCTAGATTTTTGATGAAAAATAAAGTGTATATAATATGAGAGAATGACGAGTGTAAGTTGAAAGCCGAAGAGTTGGAGACGTTGGTCTTTGACTTGGCAGCTGGAAAGTTGGATACCACGTGAAAAGGTGGGAGGAAAAGGCCAGTAAGTCGTGCATTGCCTGGTTCAGGGGTCTAAGCGATAAGGCTGGTCCTCTGTTTACCATTCAGCCTTTGAAACTGCGTTGCTATTACCTATAGCCCGGGCAGAAAGACGAGTTGGAGGGCATATATGGGTTTTGAAATCCTCGTATGGTTTCTAGTATTTTCTGTAGATTCTCAATGAAGTGGTGAATGAATCCCTATCTACAAAAGACGGCCGAAACCCTGCATATACTCACTCTAACAACCATAGGAACTTAATAGATATATCTTTGCTTCTTGCGCATGTTACAATATCCAAGTGATATTGAACCAAGTATAACCTTCTGAAATAGGAATAACAAAAACAATTTGTTATGTTGTGAAATCCTCGGCTAACCATTAACCCCCTGGACCAGTCTCTTTTTAGCTTAGCGTGGATGGCGGACAGAACCGACCGGTCGGCTTTACCTCCGAGTCCGTATGTTGGATTTATTTTAGTCTCGGAGTTCGCATTGGTGCCCACTCCAAATCCAACACAACACCAACGAGCCAATTTTCCCACATAGGTTCAGAGGTTCTCTGCGCATTTCCTCACAATGTCAAAAAGAAGGTTCACTTCTATGTCCATCCAGCTTGAGTCGGACTCGGATGATGACCTGCTCCCCTCGAATATGATGGCAACCTCTGTTACATCGTCCTCTCGGCACCCCAATGGATCCTCGACATCCATGCCTACTACTGTGGATCCTCGGGGACTATCTGCACCTCGAGCTTCATTCAGACAAACCCCAAACAGATTCCCCAGTGCTGTGGTGGCTAGCACAACTGGAACGCCAACACGAGCTTCACCAAGGCCTGGCTCGTCAAAACCAGTCACTCCTGTGGTCAGTATAGTCGAAAAGAAAAGAGGCCCAAAGCTGATGTAAGTAACACTTGTTGCCTTCGATGGCTTAACCTAATACAGCTACAGCGGTCCCCAAACGATGGTCACTATAAACGTTTCATTGGATGCAGAATGTGAGGTCGAGAGCTTCTATGTGCACAAGAACTTTATTACCCACTACTCCCCATACTTCAACGCGGCTTTTAACGGAAGCTTCGCAGAGGGCCAGACACAGAAAATGAGTTTGGAGGATACCGAGCCTCATGTTTTCGGGACATTTGTGAATTGGTTATATTCACAGGAAATTGAGAACGTGGATGGAGAAGTCCCCGAAGACTCCACGCTCATTAATTTATGGTTGCTGGCGGATAAATGCCTGGTCCCCAAGCTTCAAAACCAGGTGATACGAGCACTGGACAAAAGGGCGAAGGATTCGGTTCCGAGAAACGTAGTCGTCGCTGAGGCAGCCCGTGTAGAGGCCACATGCGCTGCAGGAGCAGGAATTGGATTAACACGACCAAGAGCCTACCGTGATATACTTATGGCTGCCGGGGGGTCAGTCTCTCAGGAGATACTTGAAGCCACATACGCAAGAATGATCGGGCCGGAGGCATATCGTCGAGAAACTAGAGTGTTGCAGCAGCATCAGGCGCGGCATCAAAATTCTACCTCTTTTGACTCTTCTTGTCAAAGGGCTTCTGAGACTCCTGTTGCCGCCCGGGCTCCGGCTCCAGTAGCGCCACGGGTCAAACAAGATCCAGCACTGTTCCATCGTGTCTACGAGAACACAACCAAAGACAGCAAATTACGAGCGTATTTTATCGATGTGTGTTCAAAACCCAATGTTGAGGATATTGATGAGGATGAAGCCGATGACTACCCTCACGACATGCTAGTTGATATTATCAACAGAATGAGGCGCCCCAATGCCAACAAAACAAAGCTTGTTTCGGAGTACTATGTCAACGAAGATGTTCCCAAGCGGGGCTAGTGTTGATCATAGGACACTTTTGAGATCATATCTGCAAATGTTCAGCCAGTCGCCCATTTCAGGTCCCTCCGAGGGTTCCACCCCTCAAAAGCCAACAGATCGGTTCATCTTTATCATTCTTATAAGATTGGAAACGGGAAGCTAGTTTCTTGAGGCTGATATACTTTATTTGGTCTTCAAGACTGATCACACTTTTCATTCATCTCGCAGTCAGGAATGGTCAGAAGGGCTGGAGTCGGAAAATCAAACGACGTTATCACAAGGCGTTATATGGGGTTTTACAATGAAGTTTATATTAGCGTCCTGGTTTTTCTGGTTTTGGAGCCTGGGCGGAAGCGTTGCGAATGGATACCCCACAGTTCAATAGATCCTGTTCGGCGTTTAGGAATCCTTTATTGCAAACTAGCTAATTGGTAATTGATATACAAAATGCTTGCTAGCAATATGTTTACGTGAATCACAAAATTTGTTTGCTGCTTTAAGGTAGGTCTGATTGACTGTTTTATGCTATAATAAGAAATGTAAAAGGGCCACCAATATCAATACAGTTTCCTCTAAATGGTGAATTAACTATATTCAATAAAATATTGTCTGAGATGTTTGTGACGTGCTCAATTAATGAACACTGTGATTGATGCAAGTAGGAGGAATCTGGTAATATTTTTAATCGCACTTTGGTATCTCGCTCTGGCCTTCTCTAGCTTACTTATACACTTCCTCCTGGTATAAAAAAAAGACATGTTTTGCTCCATTTCCCCGAACGCCTTGCTTATCAAACCTGCCGTACACGCAATGAAAATATCTTCCATGTGCCAATGCATGTTGACAAATTAAAAACGCCTGTAATGCTGCCTACTCCTATGTTCATGAAATGGCCAACCGAACGGAAAAGAAAGGAAATATGTGTATGGGAGGGAAAGAATTACTCCGCAGCTTATGCAACACTCAAAAACAGATCATCGCCTCTCCTCGTAGGGGTCAGTTTTGGCACCCATCCAGGCGTTCTCGGAAGTCCATCCTCCCGCGCAATGTCTCTTGTCCTAACTTCAGTCCTCTTCTCCTTCCCCCGTCCCTCGAATTGTGCAAGCTGTGGTCTCCAACTTGGATCTCTAGCCGCTTCTCGCTCTGCTTCGTCAAGCACTCTCCATTTGCTTTGCGGCTTCTCTTCTAGCGTTTTAGTGTGCAGTTGAAATGCGGCGGCTTTCTCTGTGCCTAGTCGTTTTGCTAGGAGCGAGCTGTTGCTAGAGTTTTGAGAGGCGATGGAAGCACTTCCGCTGTTGTTACGAAGATGTTTGCTGTTGAAATGAGCAGAAGGGGCAATGTAATCTCGTGAGCGCTGGCGGGTATGGGTTCGTGATGGAGACCCTGTGTTCATCCTTACTGGAGCTTGTCCCTGGTTAGAGGGTCGGGGTTGGAAAGGTGATGCGAGTTTGGGAACCGGTTGTTTGGTTGGGGTGAGTAACGGCTGAGGATATGTAACCTGTTGCTGTGGAGCTTGAGCTTGAGTTTGAGCTTGGGTTTGAGCTTGTAACTGTGCCTGTGCCTGTGCTTGAGACATGCGACGTTGTCTAGCAGCGGCTATTTCAGCTGCTTGCCACGGTTTATTTGTTCGTAAATTGCTGTTCTCTCTCCCAGTCGTATTCTTAGAAGCGCTAGTACCACTACTAAATACCGACGCAAAATCGGGTTGAGGAGGTGGTGGAACCATTCTGATGGTTGGCGTTGGCTGACTACTCATACGGGGCGGGATTCGAGGATATGAAACAGGGCTTCGTCCGGAAGCAGGTGATTCAACGACGGGTGAGAGATCCATCATGATTGTGCCGCGAGCTCCTGGATTGCGTTCGTCATCTGGTGATGCAATATCGGAATCCGCAAAGGATGTGAAAGAGCCAGTTGAGGCTCGGTCATAGGGGCCAGGTTGTTGGTAAGACTTGCGTTGGCTACGGAGGTCTGATTTTGGATGTGGAGGGTAGGTGAGAGGAAATTGGTTAGAGGACAGGCGGTCGGTACTGGGTGCATTGGTGTACGGAGTATTAGATGCTCCTGAGTATACTGAAGAGGCTTGTGTTACATGACGAGAGGCGGCTTGTGATGTTGTTCGAGAAGGAACTTGGAGTTGTAAACCTCCCTCCGGGGTTGGACGGGGCCTTGAAAAAGATCCAACACCCCTATTGATGTTGAGTGGCTTCACATAGTAATTTGGAGCAGTAGTAATATTTAAGTTTGGTGGGTAAGGTCCGTTATTTTGTCTATTATATATTGCTGGAGGCGCGGGATTTGGGTTTGTTGGGTAGTTGGAAGTGACAAAGAAGGCAGGTGGTATATTAGCTGGAGAAACGACCCTGATTGTTGATGGCATCGGGATTTGCGGTGATAAAATGCGATCAGTTGAACCACGCCCATAGGTATCATCGGCTGGGCTATATTCGTCCTCTTCGAACTGAGTTGCGGTGCTCTGTCTGCTCATCTGTGCGTATATTGGCAAGGGGGGCTTTAATGAGCTAGCACCAATAGGTAACTCAGCTACCTGGCTCGTATTCAATGTTAACGTTGGCTTATCAGGTAATAATCTCGAATTTCGCTTCGGCACAGCATTACTGCCATCTGGGGAAACGGCAACCCCAATAGTGCTGGGCATTATACTCCTCCGCGAAAACATGTATGGATCTGAGGCCGCAGGACGAGGTGGTATTTGCGGTGGAATCTTTGTCCAAGTACCATACGGTGATTGCCCGTTGGAAGACTTGGACTTCGAGAATTCACTTTGACCACGGAGGGGTGGCCGGCGTAATCCGAATTTGGGCGTTCCAGGGTCCGCTTGGAAAGGGAGTACATCACTATCCCGTTGTCGTTGACGCCGACGTCTCCAGCACGTACAGAATATTATCAAGCCGGCAATAATAGCTGCTCCTCCAACTGAGGCAGCCGAGATTCCAGCAATCTGTTGCTTCGATAGTACCGGAGTCGGAGTCGGACTCTGTGCGCTATCTGGGAGTGCTGGCGTAGAAGTCTGAGCTGGACTACCCGAGGTTCTAGAGGCCAATGCTGACGTAACAAATGTTGACGAATCCGTTAATAAGTCACCAGTAGTTAAGCTTGTAACAGTTGCAGAACTTGACGAGCTTGTCAAGCTTGCAGTGGAACTCGAATTGGGCAAAGTTGTCGTTTTTGTTGGCTGGGTAATCGACACAACGCTTGAGCTCGATGGTTGAATATAAGTTGCCGTGATCGTTTTGTGTGTATTAGGCAGCGCATCTCTCTTTCCTTTACACATTGAAAGAGCATTAATTATAACTTCATCTATTCTAGGTTAGCTTGTGTTCACTTATTGAGAACAGTTTTGTAAATATCACGTACCAGTTGCATCCTCTCCCTCACAAATCCCAATATTAATCTCTGATATTATACATTGTATGGCACCCTCCCCAATTGTAAAACCACTAATACTATTGCTTGAGCAAAGGCAATCTAGCGTGGGAGTTGTTGTGCAGCTGGTGGTAGGAAAGTTGTTTTCTAGGAATGAAACGAAGCATACTTGAGCGCAGGCTGGAATGAAATTCGTGAGTTCGTTGCTTAATGAAACTGATGCGTCGGTGAGTTTTGAGTATGCGAACAATATTATCAGAAGAACTCGGAGGAGAATGCTGGGCGAACATAGTGCCATTCTCATCAAAACTGCTGGTGATATTTAGCATTGTTTGCCAACTAGTGCTGACTTTATCTTTGTTCCAGCGGGGAAATATGGGGTAGATAGAGTGTAGAGTCATGATACCAAGCATATGCATGTTCCTCTCACAGAAACATCTTCGCCACAACTTGCGCCTTTCTGTGACCCCAAAGGGGGTCCTTGGGGTCCCCAAAGTGGACACAGCCTTCAGCAGCGAGCGGAATATCAAGAAAGGGCAATAAATGGGACTAACCTCGAAGAACTGAGTGATTCGGAATCAGAGGCGACCAGCGTCCCAAACATAATTAAAGTTGTGTCCAAAAATCCTCGTTCAAGGAAAGCAATTCACAAAATAGAAATCAGGAAATAGGTACAGAAAAGATACAAAACACAGAACAGAGAAGAGAAGAGAGATGAAGAATGAAACAATAGGAAAGGAGAAAAGCAGCAGAACAGAGATAAAGATACAAATGGCTAGCCCATGGTGGAGATGAACTTGACGCTGAAGCTAGACTCGGCGGCTTCTCTGTGCTTTAGGAGTCGCCATCTTGGGCGCTAATACTTTGTCCCTGCTTGAGCACGGCATTTCGAGCAATACCAACAGACAGTCAACGAATGAGACGGATTGTGTCGGATTCCATAGCACCATGTTTCCGAAAACGTTATGTCGAGACAGGAATGAGCAGAGAGACGTTCATGTAGGTACGCGCTGAGTAGCCACGTCGTTTCGGGTTTTTCTTAATGGTGTGGGTGTGGTTGGTCGTTGAAAGTCCGCGCTTAGGAGAGCGGTTAAGATGATAGGTGCACGTGACTATCAGAGAGGCTCAGCAAAGCCCAGCTTACAATGTGGGTGGCGTTCTTCAGTCAACTGAGTCCTGGTATCTGCCTTGGAGAACTCTCCGTTCGGTGAGTACATGGTAATACGATCAATATCCTTGATATTTCACTATTTAGCTGCATACACCTAAGTACAGTACCTGCTGACAAGTCCACCCCCATCTAGCTCGATTTTGGATAATGTTAATGCAAGTATCTGGCAAAGATTCATATTGCTTCTGCAATAACATCCTCTAGCCCCCAAAACCTTGCAGATAATTGTTGTAGTGACTATTTTACCGGTGTGCTGAAATCCTTATGGATTCTCACGTGACACTAAGTATTCCTCTCGCTCTCGGTTGAGTGCTTCACGCCTCTCTACAACATATATGCGCCATATATGTCAATATGGAACAATAGGTGCTTCAGGATATCCTCTAGAAGCTTGATGTTATACTCCATAAGACATTGAGCGAGCGTCGGTGGTCCGACTCCCAAGAGAACGTCAAAATAGACAAATCACGTGGTTACTATCACTGTCAAACTACGTACAGTACATCATATGTTGATGGAAATATGAGGGTCTAATGATCGGTATAATCCATGCCACAAATACTCTATATAGGTAGATAATTCTTCTTATATAGGAAATTTAATGCTCAGTTTTGCATGGCTATAGCAATTTGATATTTATTGAGCTTTGTAGGATCCTCGCTTCTAGTGAGGAACTCGATACTTCATAGGCTGCATAGCCCGATACCAACCAGATAACTTTACGTAGCTCCTGTCCTGGAAGCCTTAGCACAAAACAATACTTATGGATAGTCTCTTCCTTCTGATCAAAACCAAACTGCAACATACTATTGTCATGGCAGGCTTGCTTGACTTAATCCTCAGCTAAGTCACTTACCTATCTTACAACTAATTTAGTAAATTTTCAACCCTCACTTTACACTATGAAACTTACAGAGTCACTTGCTCCTTTAAATAACTTTTTTCTTTGCCGCACCTGATACCTGCACAGAATGGCCAAACACACCATTCCGATCATTGTTGAATGAGGCCAAAAACAACAGAAGTGATCGTAGATGATGTAAATTGCTGAGTAATAAATCCAACCAGTTTAGCACACTCGTCCACATGTTCGTGTCAATTTCGAGGCAATACTTTTGGCGGTGGTAGTCTCCAAACCAACGCAGCAGTCCAACTATATACTTGCAGCTTTCCCCCTTTTGAAGCCACAACTAAGGTACCGGTCTTTGTTCTCAAACACGATCACTAACCAGTTTATTGTAATCTTGAGAAAACTAGAAGACCTTCATTAAAAGCCCGGCTGTTTATGGAAGGGAATGGTGAAGAGATCCAACACTTCAAGTGTGCCCCTGTTCAAGCCCCAAAATGCCCCATTTCATACCCCTGTTGGTCTCCCTGTTTATAGTGCTTGCCCCTGTTGTAATAGTATTATATAACTAGAGAAACGGAGTTGCGATTTACTATTTACCGATTATCGTATTCCAATGAGTTCTATCATTGAGGTAACAATTGACCAGTTCAGAGAACAGCAGTTTCGTCTTCCAAGCATAGATCTCCTCCAATTCCGATTCTTGATGTTAATTTTTTCATATTGCACTGATTGGCTAAGTCACAACAAACATGAGATATATTATGGTACATAAATAGGAGTGCTCCTCTACCATCCTTCAATGATCAATGTACAAAGGCAAAGCTAAGGCGTTCTATAAGATATTGGATGTATGACTAAGGTGTTGATTCTCTGGCTGACCCCAGTAAGTACTGTGGATGTTTATATCATGGAGCCACAAGCAATAAGTCATACAAATTCAAGTTTAAGGAAATGCCCCTCGCTTTCACTCCTAGGTTCTCCTAAATGCGTCTAACTTGAATTTTTAAAGTTCATTTTGAGATGGAGCTGGAAAGATTAATCGTTGCATATCTGGAATCAATCAATATTTTGCTAATAAATATGCTCTTTCCGTCAATTGTTATCTTACTGACTTTATCTATTTCCGATCCTATGCTGTGGAAAATCTTGAGCAGCTTTTCTCTGTATATCCATGTCTATAGTAAGCGTATATCTTAATGTAGACAGCTAAACACAATCTTACGTCCAGTCTGGGCTGCATCAACCGTGTTTAGCTGTGTAACAAAGTCAAAGGAGGAAGAACAAACTCAGTTTAATGAATTGAAGTTATATATTTCTCTAGGGAGACTAAGAATTTTGCTTGGAATGTCATACAAGCCACGATGCTGGCAACAGGACAGGCTGAGTAGTTCCAGAGTGGATTCATAATATGCGATGGTGGTATTGGACCATAGTGGTAAATAGATTAACTCAAGTTCAAGTGTCGTTTAGACTTTAGAGAAAGTTGAGAATGGATATCAGGCCATAAGACCCTAGATATGTCCATCTTATCTCGAACAGATTTGGTTTTGGTCGGCTCAGCGGCAAATTTGGGGGAGGGGGTGATCAGTGGCAAAGGTGGTTCATCGAGGCATGTGCAATGAAAATTACTAGAGCTCAGCTGCCATACAACATCAATTCAGTACCTAATGCAACAGATCCGAGTGCGCCGTTACTCTCTTGATGAATATTGTACCTGCCAGCATCACTCTATTGATTCAAAGGGAAGAAGGAAGAAAGGGAGCAAGCAGCAGTCACATAGATGCATGTCATATGATCCAAATGTTTCCGTCATCTCGTGATTATCATTTGCTCATTTATGTAACCAGTCGGTAAGGCAGGTAATTATCCTCCTAAGCAAAAAGTGTGGTATTTTCCCTTTCTATAAACAATGCCAACGCCGGATTTTGGAGGCCTCCCTGCCACTAATTTGTCATCTTCGTGCAACAGAACCCATTGAACCCAGTCTACTTGAGATTAACACCCGCGCGACTGGATTTGATGATAGCCTGAATAATTTTTTCGTTATGATCTGGATCCTCTGGGTCGAGAGATTGGAGGTCAATATCTGGGATTTAGTTAGTTATGTTTTGTGGTCAATGTTGCCGAGAAAAGCCTTACTGAATTGCTGGGCGATCGAGACAAGTGCTTTATAGCTCTTCTCGTCGAAGATGAAACTGATGCTAACTCCAACACGTCCAAATCTTCCAGTGCGGCCGATTCGGTGAA
>Ga0247812_10002248_pt1 | contig 10827 bp, 7 predicted proteins | sample UWRJL149409B1_FD_178011 | JGI IMG/M metagenome (GOLD analysis project Ga0247812, IMG submission 178011) | Plant litter microbial communities from Arlington Agricultural Research Station in Wisconsin, United States - UWRJ-L149-409B-1 | ecosystem: Environmental > Terrestrial > Plant litter >...
AGTTGGTGGTGAAGTCCGGCACCACATTATCAACTCTCCATATACCTGCACCCTGGTATGTTAGCGTATTCCTTTTCTGTGGAGTACACATGAAGAAATCCAGTTTGGTAATCTCGTTAACCGTAACAGAAGAAGCACTGAAATCCAGTTTTACTCTATAGATACCATCCTTTTGTACCGTTCCGCCTGTTGCATTTTCTTTAAAAGTTGTACCACCGGCATCTACAGAGAATGTTCTGGATACCTTAGTTTTTGAATCGACAAAAGTGTAGGTTTTACCTGCTGTCAGGCGGGTATAGATCTCAAATTCATTACCACCTGCCAGTGCTTTGACTGCCATTGCCTTAGACAAATCTGCGCCTCCTTCAGTAGCCTCTCCTGTGAGATAAAGGGACACAGGTGCCTCTATTCCGCTTAACATCGTGATGTTGATTTTACGCACTTGCGGAGATTTTACTTTGACCAGTCCACGGGAAGCCACCACAGTCCATTTCAGCACACCTTCCTGCGTAGCTTTATAACCCGCAAGGGCGCCAATTCTATTGAGGACTTTATGCGTAACACTCGCGCTGGTACTGATGCCATTGTTATCAGCGGAAACGCTGTAAAGCGGTTTGGAAAAATCACCATCCTCTTTATCAAACAGGACATCATAATAAACAAGACCATTATCTTCTGCTATAGATTTTTCCCATTCAAAAAACAGACTGGCTGTAGAAGAATTTTGCAGTACAATATTTCTGGCGTCGTCCGGAGCATAAAGTGTATTTACCTCCGTTACGTTAACCTGTTTAAATTCTTTATCCTTTTTGCAGCCGGTGAAGGCAAATAAGACAAGAATGGAAAGTGATGCTTTAATTATATTTGTTTTCATCGTTGTTCTGTTAAAAAATGTTTAATAACCTGGATTTTGTGTGAGACCTGGATTTAAAAGGCGTTCCTTTCTGGGTATTGCCCACAGATAATCACGGTTCCTGCTGAAGTTGCCCGCTGGTAGTTTGATATAGTCATATGAACCGCTGCTTTTATCAAACTTTGCACCTCTGGGCGCCTGTGTGAGTACGGTCTCGGCTGTCTTCCAGCGGCGGATATCGAATATCCTTAATCCTTCCAATGCCAGTTCAGTACGACGTTCATTGCGAATCAGTTCACGCCATGAAGCCTGATCACCAGCAGGAAGATTTAATGCTTCGCCCGTATCATCAAAACCAGCCCGCTGTCTCAGTTTCCTGATAGTGAGGTCCCACACGCTGCTGTTCATCTGCTGCAGCTCATTTTTTGCTTCTGCATACATGAGCAGTACATCGGCGAAACGGATCAGCGGAAGGTTAAGATTAGAGTCCCAGCTGCCTCCTGTATAAGCTGCAGGAGAAGGATCAGCGTATTTACGATAGTAATAGCCGGTTGGTGTCTGTGCAGTACCTGCACCTGTATATTTATCCGATGGCTTGCCGGGTGTTGGCGTACCATCAGGATGGATAACCACAGTATATTGCAAACCAGTACGGTCTGTCCATTTTGAGCCATCGTAAACAATGGTGGCATTCATACGCGGATCGCGATCAGCATAATCCGGATCTGCAGTAGTCCACTTCTTCCCATTTTTCATCAGGTAAGTATCTACCAATCCTTGTGTTGGTCCCGCCAGGCAAAGTCTTGCATTAGCCGAAATCGGTGCATAATCTACCAGATTACCCCAGGTTCTCAGGTCGGGAACATACTGCATACTCAATATGATCTCGCTATTGTATTCATTCCTCACCCAGAATAACTGTTCGTAATTTGGAAATAAGCTGTATGCGCCATATGAAGAACTATTGATCAGCTTCTCGCAGTACTCAGCTACTTTTGCCCAGTTATTTTCATATAAATAAGCCCTGGCATTCAGTGCTACAGCCGCACCGTTTGTAATCCTGCCATTATCAGCCGCAGCATATTGTTCCCGGGTGGGTAAAATAGCAGCAACTTCATCCAGTTCCTGGTGTATCCATGCCAGTACTTCTGCCTGTGGTTTACGGGTAATGCTTTTAGATTCGTCCAGACTGATATCCTGTGTGAAATGCGGAATATCTCCATACCAGGTAGTGAGTTCGAGATAAAGTGAAGCACGGATAAAACGTATTTCAGCTTTTCTTTTTTCCCTCAGGGCCGGATCCATAGCTGTTACCCTGTCTACATTGGCCAGGAAAGTGTGACAGGTTTTTATGCCCCCGTAACAGTTACCCCATTCTCCTTCAAAACGGCCGTTTGACGCATCTGCGAGTCCGTTAGAAATCACTTTCTCATTGGTAGTACCGTATCCATTGTAGACATTATCACTCAGTATCTCATTTGCCAGCAGATAGTCACTGCTAAACATCTGGCGGTAAGCCATATTTAAAACAGAATTGGCTTTATCTTCTGACTGCCAGTATGTTTCATCTGTAAACTTATTGGTAGGCGTTACATCCATTTTAACGCAGCCAGCGACAAATAAGCCCGCCATCATCAACAGCAGATGGCTAAATAGTATAAATTTCCTTTTCATAATTCCCCTTTTATATACATTAAAACTCCACGTTGAAACCACCGCCTATATATTTCAGCAGCGGATAATTACGTGCACTGTTGGCACCGCTGGCGTTCATACTTCCACCAAACTCCGTAGATTCCGGATCAATGAATGAGTTTTTACTGAAGGTAAGCAGGTTTTGCCCGCTCACAAAAACACGTAATTTACTCATACCGATCTTATTGCTGAGGGTGGGTGACAGTGTATAACCGATCTGAATATTTTTTAAACGCAGATACGCTGCATTAAAGATATTCCGGTCGGATCCTTTACCATAGTTATTGATGGTAGAGGCCGTTCCCGGTGCGGTCAGTCTAGGCCATTGTGCATCCGGATTTGAGGGTGTCCAGTAATCGAGCTGGTGCTCAAACATCACAAAAGAATATCCGCCATGGAAAGGTTCGATGGTTTCACCGCGCAATGCCATATCACGTTTACCTACACCCTGCCATAACATGTTCATATCGAAACCCTTCCAGCTCAGCGCATAAGTAAAACCGAAGTTTAGTCGTGGAAAGGCATGCCCCAATACGAAACGGTCATTGTCGTCTATGATACCATCGCCGTTACGGTCAACATACTTCACATCACCGGGTTGTGGTTTTACCCCGATAGGCAATGCCGAATCTTTAATGTCGTCTTCATTCCTGAATAAACCTGCAGTTTTATACCCGTAATAACTATATAATGGCAGGCCCACACGAATGATCCGTTCAATCTCGTCCGACTTGCTGATTTGCTCGTTTCCTTCAAACTTGGTGACCTTGTTCCAGGAATCACCTACATTAAAGCCGACGCTATGGTGAAAATCACCGTGATTGAAGTCGTAGTTGATACTCAGCTCCCAGCCCTGATTAGCCATTTCTCCCAGATTCGCTTTCGGCACTGCTCCGCCAAGCACGAGTGGAGTTTGTGGTGTTAAGAGGATGTCTTTAGTGGTTTTGTGAAAATAGTCGAATGTAGCTCTCAGCCTGTTCTTAAAAAATGTTGCATCTGCACCAATGTTAAAAGAAGTAGTTGTTTCCCATTTCAGATCTGGATTACCAAAAGTATAACCTGTTCCAGGTAAAGCCACGTTGTTAAATCCATATTGATTCGGATAAATATCATAGGTAGTAAAAGTCTGGTAATCGTCGATATTCTGATTCCCTAACTGACCATACGAGCCCCTGATCTTCATGTCGCCCACCTTGTTTTTCCAGAATTTAAAGAAATCCTCTTCGGTGATCCGCCAGCCCAGTGAAGCTGAAGGAAAAAATCCCCATCGGTTGTCTTTCGCAAATTTTGACGATCCATCGTAGCGAAAACTTGCCTCCGCATAATATTTATCAGCAAAAGAATAACCAGCACGGCCAAAGTATGAATTGATACTTCTTTCGGTAGTCCCACCTACGGTATTGTAGCTGGTAGGGTCTATGATCGTACCTTCAATGGGTATACCAAGTACGGGATCTACAAAGTTCTTTTTGAGTTCCTGACGGGTCTGGCGGTAAGATTCATTAGAATATCCTACCAGGGCAGAGACATTATGGAGCCTTCCAAAGGTTTTATTGTAATCCAGCAAACCCTGCAAGTTCATTAAGGTTGATTTTCCCGTGTAATCTTCTATACTATAGTTTTTCGAACTGCTCGCATTGATCGGTGTTGGATCTCCAGATAGATTATAAACAGGCCAGTAAAATCTCCTGATCAGCCTGTTTTCCGGACGAAGGTCAAAGCCCACCAGGCCTTTAGCTTTCAATCCGTCGAACAGTCTCAGTTCTCCATTCAAACTCCCCTGGAAATGATCGTTATTGGTTTTTGTGTAACCACCCTGTTCCAGTGAAGCGAGCGGATTACCTCCGGTGAGTACATCGTTGCTATAATAGCGACCGTTCTCATCTTTCAGCACATAGTTATTGTATACAGGCAGCCTTGAAGCATCAGCGATAAGGAAACCTGTATCGCCCTGATAGGCATTGCCCTCATTTCTGTCATACCATAAAATAGTATTCAGTTTTAACCTTCCAATATTGGTAGTCAGGTTAGAACGGAAATTATAACGTTTTAGCCCGTAATCAGGCCCTTTGAAATTGCTCTTCTGATCATAATAGCCAAGGGATATCATGTAGGTAGAATTGCTGGATCCGCCCTGTACGTTTACATCGTAATTCTGCTGCAACCCATCTTTCAGAATGCCTTTCAGGAAATATTCACTGTCGCCCGTTGCAAACTGGTCAATCTGTGCAGAAGAATAGATCGGGTTTGCCCCTGAATTTACATAGGAATCATTTCTTAACAAAGCGTTTTGATATCCCTTAAGGGGATGTACCAGCACTTCCGGTGTTTGAACACCCAGCAAACCCGAAAATCGGATCACTGGTTTCATATTCAGCTGTCCCTGTTTGGTAGTCACCAAAATAACGCCGTTTGCCGAACGTGAACCATAAATGGCGGCACTACCAGCATCCTTAAGTACAGAGATACTTTCCACATCATTGGGATTCAGGTTATTTAAATTACTGATATCATTACTGATTACACCATCAATGACCAGTAGTGGAGAGTTATTACCGAAGGTGCCAATCCCTCTCAGGTTGATATTCATTGAATTGTCGTTCGGATTCATACTGCGCTGCTGAATAACAATACTTGGAGATGTTCCCTGCAGGGCTTGCGTTAAATTACCCACCGGCCGGTCTGCTACCTGGCTCGCCTTGACCTGGTCTATCGCCCCTACTACGCTTGCTCTGCGCTGAGTACCATAGGCAACCACCACGACCTCATCCAATGCACGCTGATCTGCTGAAAGCTGCACAGCGATAACTTTCTGCCCGTTCAGCGGTACTTCCTTCGTTACATAACCAACGAAAGTGAAAACCAGTACAGCATTTGCATCTGGTGCAGTGATGCTGAATTTTCCATCATTGTCTGTACTTGCTCCTCCGGTTGCGCCTTTGATCCGGATACTTACGTTGGGTACCGGACCTCCGTCTGCTGCGTCAGTCACCTTTCCGGTAATCACTACGCCCTGATTTAACGCTTTAAGCAATGAGGCGGCATTTGCTTTCCTCTTAATGGTAATGGTATTTTTTTCGATTTCGTAGGTCAGGAACTGACCCGCAAAACATTGCTCCAGCACCTTTTCAACAGTTGCATTTTTCACGGAAATACTTACTGGCGGTGCCACCTGGACCATTTCCTGGTCGTAAAAGAAGTTATAATCGGTTTGTTTTTTAATCTCCTTAAATACCTGCTCCAGCCTGATGTTGCGTGCTGTAATGGTGATCCGCTGAGCATATCCACTGGCCTGCACCTGGAGGAGAGTGGCCAGGAGTATGACAGAAGTCAGTTTCACGGAGAGAAGAAATTTGAAAGGCATACAGTCTTTTAAACTGCACACTAATCTAATGTAGTTTTTGTTCATCAATCTCAGATTTAATTATATTTGGTTATATATGACAGTTTGAATCCCTGCCGGATGATTTTGCTGAATGGGTAGATACTATGGCATAACGATCACCCTCCTTCCTTCTATTTCGAAATGAATCACTTGTGTCTTTTCCATCACCTGCAGAATTTGTACAATGTTCCCGAACTTTGATATTTTCCCGGCGAACTTCCTGTAACGGATATTCCCCTTAAATTCCACTTCAATATTGTACCAGCGGGAAATCTTTCTCATCATGCTCTCCACTGTTTCGTTATCAAACAGGAAATAGCCTTTCTGCCATTCTATGGCCTGGGAAGCATCGACATCGGCGACTGCAATATTTCCGGCTACGGCAGACTGCTGACCGGGTTTCAGTAAGACTGATTGACGGGCTGCCGACTGCACTACCTTAACTGAACCTTTAAGAAGTGTTGTCTTGATATCAGGCTCATCATCATAAGCGTTTACATTGAAATGTGTGCCTAATACTTCCACCAGCTGATTTCTGGTTTTAACAAGAAAAGGAATTCTGACTTTCCTGTTCCCTGCAACAGGTTCAGGGTTCACCTCGAAATACGCTTCACCGGTTAACTCCACTACTCTTTGAGCTTTGCTAAAAGTTACCGGAAATTTAAGTGTAGATGCCGCATTTAGCCATACTTTTGTACCATCGGCCAGATCGACCTGATACTGACCACCGCGGGGGGTAGCTATTTTGTTATAGGCTATGGCATTACCGGTATAAGTATTGTTCTGAGCTGCCTCATAACTCACTTTACCGTCCATACTCTTTTTGATAGAGACATTGCCCTGACTACCTAAAATACCATTGCTGGTTTGATCCAGTATAACATCTGATCCATCAGCCAGCGTAAGCACCGCTTTATTGCTACCAGGAAGAATAATATTTTTTGCCAGCCTTGCTGCCTGTTCTTTCTGCTGAACATTGTTCCTGCTATAAAATGAATAACCAGCGATGGAAAAAATAAGTGTCATTGCTGCAGCAGCATAAATGTAGGATATATTTTTGCTGAGCCATGTGCGCGGCAGTGGAATCTCTTCTCTTTGGATGATGTTGTTATACAAACGCGTTTTTAACTGCGCAGGCTTTTCTGTAGTGATGGCTTCGATGGGGGTATCATCAAAAGAATGATACCATTGATTGAACAGCTCTTTTTCCGCTTCGTTGATTGTCCCCTCCTGCCATTTTCTGGCCAGTTCTTTCATCTGCCAGTTCGTATTCTGCTCCTGCATGCTGTTAGCTTATATTTGGTTATTTTATAGATAGCCAAACATCAAATAAAAATCCCTTAGTCCTGCCCAAATTATTTTTAATTTGTATTCTTTAGGGGAATAAACTCTTGTACGCTTCATGGAAAGAAAATGCTTACTTATTGGCTGATGATTAAAGTGCTACAGAAAACAGATGAGCAGGTTTAATAAGCGACCGAATTTAGATTTAAGCAGTTTGCGGGCCTTTGACAAATGAGCCTCTACGGTTTTTTCAGAAATCTGCAATTCCTCGGCGATCTGTTGCTGAGTATAGTCTTTTTCAAATTTCAGCCTGAAAACCTGACCGCATTTGTCGGGCAATTCTAGAATAGATTGCTGCAGCTGATGCTGAAACTCCTTTAAATCGATATCATTAATTGTAGAATTGTCTATTTCGGAAAAAGAGGACATGGCTTGATTTTTAAGCTTAGCCTGCCTTGCCTGTTTTGCAAAACGGTTAATCACTTCGAATTTTACCGCTCCGGCAAAATAATTATCAAAACCTTTTACTAAACTAAAGGTATCTCTCTTACGCCAGAGATTACAAAAAATGTCCTGAACAATCTCTTCAGCTTCCAAAGCATCGTTGATACGTTTATATGACTTGATATATGCACGATCCCAGTAACGGTTATATATCTCCCTGAAAGCCTTTTCCTCCCCTTTCTTTAGCATATCTGCCAATTCAAAATCGGTTAAAAGACTATATTCGTGCATGGTTTAGGTGTAGTTATCCGCCTGTAAGAATAAGTAAATTATTCGGATTTACGAAGCCCCCTGTTGTAGTGTTATCCTGCCATATCCACTTTTTTAAACCGTATGTATTTATCATCTAACACATCAAACTCATAAATTAAATTGTACTCGCCTTCACTAACATATTCTCCGTTTTCATCCGCTCCGTTAGAATAAGCAAGATTTAATGTGAGTGTATGGTTATCCCTGTTATAAGTGACATACATCTGATAGTCCCCATCCTTATCGCTGAACTTTGGACTTGAGCTTTCTCCGTTCTTAAAAAGTTCCGCAGATTTTATTTTAAGCAGGCTTTTCATGAACGCAGGATGAAATAAGTTTTTATGATAGCGCTTTAAATCTGCTTCGGTAAAGAATTTCAAATTACGTATCGCTTCCCTTGCCTTCTCGTCAGATAGGGCTACGCCGAAAAATAGTTTAGCAGAATCCGTGTTTACCGGAAAGTTGAAATAACCTTTGAGCTTGGTAACATCATTATAATAAGCAGCATCACGGAAGCTTTTGAAATCGTCTATCCAGGTGACCGGATTACTTTCTGCCTTTACATTTACAGTGTCAGTTGAATTAATTCCCTGCTTTTCCTCCTTCGCAGTTGCTTCTTGCTCAGTTTTCTGAGTGTTATTACAGGAAAATAAGGTAGTGATCAGCAATAGAACGTAAATAGTTTTTAATGGTGTAGAAATCAGCATAGTTGTTTTGTTATTCCGAGCCTAAGATAAGTTATTTTGACTACAACAATAATGAATTTGGCTACAGGCATTATTTAGTTGTTGCGGACATTTGTATAAACAAGTAATAAAAACCTAAATTAAATCATATGCGTGTATTCGTTACAGGAGCCACAGGCTTCGTCGGCTCAGCCGTAGTTCAGGAATTAATCAAAGCAGGGCATGAAGTACTGGGTCTTACCCGTTCAGATGAAGGTGCGAAAGCGCTTGCCTCGGCAGGTGCAGCAGTTCATCGGGGTGACCTGGAAGATCTGGAAAGTCTGAAAAGTGGGGTCGCTGCCTCAGATGGCGTAATTCATACTGGCTTTATTCACGATTTCTCTAATTATAAAGAAAGTTGTGAAATAGACAGGCGCGCTATTGAAGCGATGGGATCAGTTTTGATAGGTTCCGAGCGACCTATTGTGATCACTTCAGGTATCGCCATCGCTGCAAAATCAGGTAGCCTGATAGCAGAAGGAGACAAGTATTCGCCTTCCAGCCCTGTTCCCCGTATCGCTACAGAACAGGCAGCAGATGCCCTTGCTGAAAAAGGTGTGCATGTTTCGGTAGTTAGACTTCCGCCTACGGTGCATGATCATGGTGATCATGGCTTTGTGCCCATGCTGATCGGCATAGCACGTGAAAAAGGAATTTCGGTATACAAAGAAGAAGGGCTGAACAGATGGCCGGCAGTACACAGGCTGGATGCTGCATTATTATTCAGACTGGCACTGGAAAAAAATCTGGCCGGCGGAACCTATTTTCATGCGGTAGCTGAAGAAGGTATTGCTTTTCATGAAATAGCCACAGCTATTGGCGAGGGACTGCATATTCCTGTTGCCGGCAAATCAACTCTAGATGCCGATGCTCATTTTGGCTGGTTTGCACATTTTGCCGGATTAGACTGCCCTGCTTCAAGCAGTCAGACGCAGGAAAAACTGGGATGGCAACCCGTGCAACGCGGTTTGATTGCCGACCTGGAAAATGGTGATTACTTCACATTATAATTTGTTTATCTTGTACTATGGCAACTGTTCAACCCCACCGTTTTAAAACAATCAGCGAATTTCATCAGTACCGTCACTTACCAAAACCTGAGCATCCATTGATCAGTGTGATCGATTTGGAGACGGTAAAACATTCGCCGGGTAAGGAGATCAATATGATCAAGGATTTTTATTCCATTTCATTGAAAAAGAATATGAATTATAAGGTGAAGTACGGACAGCAATCTTATGATTTTGATGAGGGGGTCATGTTTTTCATGTCGCCCGGCCAGTTGCTAAAACTTGAATTTGAAACAGATGCATTAATTAATCAGTCGGGATGGATGTTATTGGTTCATCCCGACTTTTTATGGAATACACCGCTGGCAAAAGCGATCAAACAGTATGAGTTTTTTAGCTATTCGGTCTATGAAGCCTTATTTATTTCAGACAAGGAAGAGGGAATACTGAATAGTATTGTACAAAACATCACACAGGAATACCATTCTAATATTGACGCTTTTAGTCAGGATATCATTATCAGGCAAATAGAACTGCTGCTGAGCTATTCAGAAAGATTTTACCACCGTCAGTTTCTGACACGTAAAAAGGCTAACCATCAACTGCTTGATCGGCTGGAAGATATTCTTGCCAACTATTTTAAAAGTGATATCCTTGCTAAACAAGGATTGCCAACCGTTGCACAAATTGCCGAAGAATTAAACGTATCATCCAATTATTTGGGGAGTTCACTAAAAGTGCTGACCGGACTAAATGCCCAGCAGCATATCCATCAAAAGCTTATAGAAACAGCAAAAGAGAAACTATCTACAACAAGCCTATCTGTTAGTGAAATTGCATATGATTTGGGATTTGAACATCCGCAGTCATTCAGCAAGCTGTTTAAGAACAAAACCAGTGTATCACCGCTGGAATTCAGGGCTTCATTTAATTCACCGAACTGATGAGGACAGTTCATCCGTTATTTTTCTGATTAAGATTATAGTTTTTACAATCCTATTTTAGGATTTGTTAAAAAAATTAGAGCCGAATACTTAATTTAACGCCAAATTATAAAACCTGACTTAACATGGACTCTCCTATTCATTTGATATTGAACTCAAAAAAATTCCTTTTTAT
>Ga0247812_10002252_pt1 | contig 10817 bp, 11 predicted proteins | sample UWRJL149409B1_FD_178011 | JGI IMG/M metagenome (GOLD analysis project Ga0247812, IMG submission 178011) | Plant litter microbial communities from Arlington Agricultural Research Station in Wisconsin, United States - UWRJ-L149-409B-1 | ecosystem: Environmental > Terrestrial > Plant litter >...
GAGGATCTCGTCGAAGCTCTGCGAGTGCGTGGCCACGATCGGGTTCTCCTGGCCCACCGCGATGCCCTGCTGCAGGGCCACGTAGATCTCCTCGTTCGCCACGGCCACGGGCTCGACGCCCATCGCCTCCGCGTTCGCGAGGAACTGGGGCGAGTCGGGGAAGCGGATCGCCAGCCCCTCGAGGTCGCTCGGCTTCTCGATCGGGGTGTCCTTCGTGGTGAAGGTGCGGTTGCCGAAGAACCAGCCGTCGACGATCCGTGCGCCGGTCGCGTCGCTGAAGTCGGCGAAGAGGTCCTCCGACTCGTTGTCGATCCAGTCGAAGGTGTGGTCCACGTCGTTAAACACGTAGGCCGCGTCGACCACGCCGATGGGCTCGAAGGTGGCGCTCAGCGCCGACGCGCCCTGCAGGTCGATGTCGATGTCGCCCGCCTGCACCGCCGCGAAGCGCTCGGTGTCTGGACCGAGCTGGCTCGCGGGATACAGGTCGACGGTGATGCCCACATCCGCTTCCTCCAGTCGTTCCTTGAGCAGTTCGACGCCGCAGTAGAAGTTGGGCGTGGTCTCCGGCTGGCTGGTCGCCACGGTCAGTGTGACGTCGCCGCCTTCCCCGCCTCCCTCCCCTCCGTCGTCGGCGGGCGTCGAGCACCCGGTGACGAGCAGCGCCGACAGCGTCGTCAGCGACGCGGCGATCACCACCCGGGACTTGCCGTGAGCGTGGCTCATGTGATTCTCCCTTGTTACTGTGCGGCTGCCGGAGCCCGCTGGCCCGGCAGTTAGAGCCCCAGAATCGTGGGGACGATGGTGACGATCTGGGGGAAGACGGTGAGCAGCAGCAGCACCGCCACGAGCGGGATGAGGAACGGAAGCACTCCGCGGAACACCACGCCCATCGGTTGCCTCGTGATCGACCCGACGACGAACAGCACGGCGCCCACCGGGGGCGTGAGCGAGCCGATCATGAGGTTGAGGATCATGATGACTCCGAGGTGCACGGGGTCGATGCCGAACTGCGCCGCGATCGGCATCAGCACGGGCACCAGCACAAGGATCACCGGCGGCGCCTCGAGGAAGGTCCCGAGGAGCAGCAGGATCACGTTGAGCACGAGCAGGAAGACGATCGGGTTGTCGGTGAGCTCGGTGAGCCAGGTGCCGAGCACCCGCGAGACCTGCTCGCGCGCCAGCACCTGCCCCATCAGGTTGGCGGCGCCGAGGATCAGCAGGATGCCTCCCGTGATGACGACGGTCTCCTTGGCCGAGCGGATGAGGATGCGCACGCTCAGAGTGCGGTAGAACGCCCCGAGGACGATCATGTAGGCGGCGGCCACGCCCGCACCCTCGGTCGGTGTGAAGATGCCGCCCAGGATGCCGCCCAGGATGATGATCGGGGTGAAGAGCGGTCCGATCACCCGGAGCCCGGTGCTGCGGAACTCCCTGCCGTCGAAGGGCGTGCCCTCCATGCCCTCGCGCTTGCGCACCCAGATGAAAATGTACAGCGCGAGCCCGGCCGTCATCAGCAGTGCGGGCAGGATCGATCCGGCGAACAGCGCCCCGGTGGAGATGGAGGCGGTCGCGGCGAAGAGCACCGCGGGGATGCTCGGCGGCATGACCGTGCTGAGCAGCGACCCGGAGGCGCTCAGGCCGGCGGCGAAGCCGTAGGGGTAGCCGCGCCGGATCATCTGCGGCACCTGCACCTTGCTGAGCGACGCGGCGTCGGCGAGCGCGGACCCGCTGATCCAGGAGAAGCCGACGCTCGTGGCGAGGTTGACGTAGGCGAGGTTGCCGCGCAATCGCGGCAGGGTCGCGAGGGCGAAGGCGAACAGCCGGTTGGCGATTCCGAGGTGGTTCGCGATGGTTCCGACGAACACGAAGAGCGGCACGGCCAGCAGCGGGAAGCTGTTGATGCCGTCGACGATCGAGCGGATCGCGAGCCCCGCCGAGTTGCCGTTCGTGTAGAAGTACAGGAGGCTGGCGGCGATCATCGAGAACGCGACGGGCACGCGCAGCAGGAGCAGCGCGGACATGATGATCAGGTAGACCGCGAGATCCATGTCAGCCCTCCATCTCGGAGATGTCGAGGCTGGTCTCCGGCCGGTTGGCCGCGGGGATCTTCGCGAGCGAGTGCAGCACCCCGGAGCTGAAGCCCACGAGGGCGAAGATGTAGAGCACGGCGAGCGGCATGTGCAGCACCGTCGAGACGCGCAGCCAGCCCTGCTCGACCATCAGGAGCGACTCCCAGGCGAGGGCGCCGCAGGTGAGCACCATCACCACGGCGGCGAAGACGCGCAGGGCGACGAACAGCTTCGTGCCCTTCAGCACGGCGTCGAACACCTCGATGACGATGTGGCCGTTCTTGCCGATCAGGTAGCCGGCGGTGACGAAGGTGAGCGCCACCATGGAGAGCCGGGCGACCTCGCCGGCACCGACCCACGCGATCGGCGGCACGTAGCGGCCGAGCACCTGCCACATCACGCCGATGAAGATCAGCGCGAAGAAGACGACTCCCGCCCAGATCTCCAGCTGCGAGAGCCAGCGGATCGGGGCCGGCGGGCGGTGCTCGGGCTCGTCCGTGCCGGGAGGTGCGACCGCTGCCATCATCAACCTCTCTGTCAATGCGCGGACCACTGCCGCTGATGCGACTCTGGTTCGTCAGAGGGCTGTGCACAAGTCGCCGTTCCATCGAATGGGACGAACGGCGGCCCGGGTCAGCGCAGCAGCTCGGCCAGCCGGGCGAGCTGCGTGGGGTCCTCCAGCGCGGAGCCGACGGCCGCGACCCGCACGCCGGCGTCGAGGAACTCCCCGACGCTCCCCGCGTCGAGCCCGCCCGTGGCCACGAAGCGCACCCCCGGGAAGGGACCGCGGATGTGGCGGAACCAGTCCGCGCCGAGCCACTGCGCCGGGAACGCCTTCAGCCAGGTGAGCCCGAGACTCGTGGCGAGCTGCACCTCGCTCGGCGAGGAGACGCCCGGCAGGATCGGGATGCGGTGCGTCCGGGCCGCCGCGACGACGCGGGGGTCGAATCCGGGTGACACGAGATAGCGCGCCCCCGCCTCGATCGCGGCAGGGATCTGCTCGGGCGACACGATCGTGCCCGCGCCGACGATCTTGCCGCGCTCCCCCGCGAGGCGGGCGACCTCGCTCAGCGCGCGCAGGTCGTCCGCCGACTGGAGGGTCACCTCCACGGAGTCGATGCCCAGGTCCCAGGCGGTGGTCGCGAGTCGCGCGGCGCGCTCGACGCCCGTGCCGCGGAGGATCGCCATCAGTGGGGCACCGCCGTAGACCTCGTCGAAGAACGCGGTGGTATCTGCGCAGTACACGGCTGCGGGCCCGGTCGTGGTGTCGTCGGTCATTGGAGCGGCCTCTCGTGTGCGGGCGGTGAGGGTGCGGACGCGGCACCGGCGATGGAGTCCGCGGTGGTGGTCAGGGTGAGTGCGGCGCGCGCGTGCCCGGCGCGCAGCCTGTCGACCGGAGCGGCGGCCTCGAGGAGCGCCGCGAGGTACCCGCCGGCGAAAGCGTCGCCGGCTCCGACCGCGTCGACCACGTCCACCACGAGCGATGGTTCGAAGACGTCGCTCGTGCCGACGAAGACGGTCGCCCCCACGTCGCCGTCCTTGACGACGAGCTCGGCCACCCCCGGGAAGCGGGCCCGGATGTCGAGTGCGGTCGCGGTTCCCCAAAGGCTCTCTGCCTCGTCGCGGCCCGTGAACAGCAGGTCAGCGCGGGCGGCCAGCGCGGCCAGGGCGCCGGCCGCCGCGGCATGGCTCCAGAGCGCCGCCCGGTGGTTGACGTCGAAGCTCACGAGCACGCCGGCACCGTGGGCGCGGTCGATGATGCGCGAGAGGAACGCCGCGGCGGAGTCGGAGATGGCGGCGGTGATTCCGGAGAGGTGCAGGATGCGCACCCCCGCGAGCTCCACCGTGTCGGCGTCGGCGGGCGAGAGCCGCGACGCCGCCGAACCGGCGCGGTAGTAGGAGACGCCGTGGCCCGGGTCCTTGACGTACAGGCCGGTGGGATGCGCCGGGTCGAGCACCACGGCGGACACGTCGACGCCCCGGTCGGCGAGCTGCGCGGCCACCCGGCGGCCGAGGGAGTCGTCGCCGAGACGGCTGAACCACGCCGTGCGGTGGCCGAGCGCCGCCACGTGCGCGGCGACGTTCGACTCGGCACCGCCGGCGTCGAGCCGGAAGGACTCCGCCTCGCCCAGGCGCCCGCCGCTGACCGGCGCGACCATCGCCATGGTCTCGCCGATGGCGAGAAGCTCGGGTGCGGTGCTCACTTCAGGTCGGAGACCGGGGCGGCGTCCATGTCGTCGAAGGCCTGGTTCTCACCGGCCATCGCCCAGACGAAGGAGTAGGCGGCGGTTCCGACGCCGGAGTGCAGCGACCAGCTCGGCGAGATGATCGCCTGGCGGTCGGCGACGACCAGGTGCCGGGTCTCGTCGCGCTCCCCGAGCAGGTGGATCACGCGGGCGTCCTCGGGGATGTCGAAGTAGAGGTAGCACTCCGTGCGCCGGTCGTGGGTGTGCGCCGGCATGGTGTTCCACATCGATCCCGGGTGCAGCTGCGTGACCCCCATCACGATCTGGCACGACTGCACGCCGTTCTCGTGGATGTACTGGTTGAGCGTGCGCCGGTTCGAGGTGACCTGGTCGCCGAGCTCGCGCACCGTGCCCTCGCCGGGAGACACGAGCGCGGCCGGGTAGGCGGTGTGCGCGGGTGCGGAGAACAGGTAGAACTGCGCGCCCTCCCCGTCGGCGTCGGCGAACACGACGTCGCGGATGCCGCGTCCGAGGTACAGGCAGGCGCCCGTCGCCAGCGTGAACACCTCGCCGTCCGCGGTGACGGTGCCCGCACCGCCGACGTTGACGATGCCCACCTCGCGGTGCTCGAGGAAGTACTCGCTGCGGATCTCCGGGTAGCCGGTGAGGACCAGCTGCGTTCCAGCCGGGACCGCACCGCCGAGCACGATGCGGTCGTGGTGCGTGTAGGTGACCCGCACCTCGCCCGCCACGAACAGTTCGGGCACGAGGTACTGCGCGCGCAGGTCGTCGGTGGTCATGCCCGGGATCTGGGCGGGGTTGGTGGCGTAACGCTGTTCCATGTCTGCTCCTTGTGTGGTTAGTCGGGTGTCTCAGCGCACGAGCCAGCCGCCGTCGACCGGCACGACGGTGCCGGTGACGTACGCGGCCGCGTCGGACGCGAGGAAGACGAATGCGCCCTGCAGGTCGGCCGGTGTGCCCCACCGTCCTGCCGGGATGCGGGAGACGATCGCGCGCTCCCGCTCGACGTCGGCGCGCAGCGCCGCGGTATTGTCGGTGGCCATGTAGCCGGGCGCGATCGCGTTGACGGTGACACCGGATGCGGCCCACTCGCTGGCGAGCGCCTTGGTGAGGCCGGCCACCGCGTGCTTCGAGGCCGTGTACGCGGCCACGTTGATGCCGCCCTGGAAGGTGAGCATCGAGGCGACGTTGACGATGCGTCCGTAGCCCCGGGCCACCATGTGGCGCCCGGCGGCCTGCGAGAGGTGGAACACGGCGTCGAGGTTGACCGAGAGCACGTCGTCCCAGTCCTGTGCGGCGTAGTCGACCGCCGGCGCCCGGCGGATCGTCCCCGCGTTGTTCACCAGGATGTCGAGGGTACCCAGCTCGTCGACCACCTCGGTCACCGCCGAGGCGAGCTCGGCGGGCGAGGCGGTGACGAGGTCCCGTCGCACGACGTGCACCCGGCGCCCCAGGTCGCGGATCCGGCCCGCGGTCTCGCCGGCGTCCCCGCGGTCGAGCAGCGCGACATCCGCTCCCGCCTCGGCGAGCGCGATCGCCGCACCCTGTCCGAGGCCGCGGGTGGAGCCGGTGACGAGCGCGACTCTGCCGTCGAGGCGGAAGGTGTCAAGAATCATGGCGGTCTCCTGTGTGGTCGATGAATCGGGTGGTCAGCTCGCCGAGGCCGCCGACCCGCACGGTGACGGCGTCGCCGTGCACCAGCGGGCGGTGGGTCTCGAGGGCGTGCGGCAGCTTCTGCGGTGTGCCGGTGGAGATGATGTCGCCCGGCTCGAGCGTCATCACCTGGCTGAGGTAGTGCACGACGTACGCGAAGGAGAAGATCATCGTCGCGGTGCTCTGCGACACCGTGACGACGCCGTCGCGCACCACCTCCACCAGCAGGTCGTGCGGGTCGGCGATCTCGTCGGCGGTCACCAGCTCGGGGCCGAGCGGGCCGAAGCCGTCGAAGCACTTGCCGAGCGCCCACTGGCTCTGCCTGCCCTGCCAGTCGCGGTCGGTCACGTCGTTGAAGATCGCGTAGCCGGCCACGTGGTCCATCGCCGACTCCAGCGGCACCGCGTGGGCACGTCGGCCGATCACCAGGGCGATCTCGCCCTCGTAGTCCACGTGGGTGCTCACGGCGGGCAGCACGACCGCGTCGCCGGGTGCCGCGAGCACGTTCGGCGTCTTGACGAACACGTCGGGGTACTCGGGGTCGCCCGCGGTCGGGTCCTCCCCCGCGGGCACGTGGCCGCGGTAGTTGTAGCCGAGGCAGACGATCGTCCCCGGCCGCACCGGCGCCCGCAGAACCGCGTCGGCGAGCAGCGGGAGTGGAGCGGATGCGGCTTCCGCTGTCGAGACGGCGACGCGCGCCGCCGACAGGGCCGCGTCATCCGCGATGATCTGCACCACGGTCGCGGCGACGCCGCTCAGGTCGAGCAGCCGGTCGCCGCCCACAGCGGCGATGACCGCGCCAGGACGGTCGCCGCCCGGGTGCGCGTAGGTCACCAGGCGCATGAGCCGGCCCCCGTCGTCGTTGCGGCGCGGCTCACCAGAAGGACTTCCAGCCGGGCAGCGAGACGCGGGTGAGCGCCTCGAGGTAGAAGTAGTCGCCCCAGAGGGTTCCCTCGTCGACGCCGTTGTTCTTCGGCAGGTCGTAGACGCCGTGCATCAGCAGCCCGTCGAAGTCCTCGGGGTTGCGCGGCGCGTAGTTCTCGATCAGCGAGTCGAGCATGGTGCGCGCCCGCTCGGCGGCGCGCGCACCGCGTTCGCTGCCCGGCTCGAGTGCGGCGAGCTCGAGCAGGCCGCAGACGGCGATCGCGGCGGACGAGCTGTCGCGGGGAGCGTCGCTGCCGTCGGTGTAGACGAGGTCCCAGAAGGGCACCGAGTCGGCCGGCAGGTGCGCGAGGAAGTAGTCGGCGCAGCGCCAGGCGGTCTCGAGCAGCAGGGGGTCGCCGGTGGCGCGGTAGTTGAGGGCGAAGCCGTAGATGCCCCAGGCCTGTCCGCGGGCCCAGCACGAGTCGTCGCCCGCACCCTGTTCGGTCGCTCCGCGCAGCGGCTCGCCCGTCTCCGCGTCCCAGTAGAAGGTGTGGAAGGTGGAGTCGTCGACGCGCATGATGTGCTCGCGCAGCTGCGCGGTGTGACTGCGCACCGCGTTCGAGTAGCGCTCGTCTCCGGTCTGCTCGCCCGCCCAAGTGAGCAGCGGCATGTTCATGAGGCTGTCGACGATGGTGCGGCCACGCTGCTTCGGGTCGCTGAGGTCGCCCCAGGCCTGGATGATCCCGGCGGGCTCCAGGTAACGCAGCATCAGGTGCTCCGCGGCGAGCAGCGACGCCTCACGGGCATCGTCGTCGTCGAGCAGACGCCAGGCCGGGACGGTCGAGAGGCTGTAGAGGAAGCCGAGATCGTGGGTGTCGAGGTCCTCGCCCGAGCGCACGCGGCGGGCGAAGTCGGCGGCGTGCGTGCGCGCGGCGTCGAGGAACACCTCGTCGCCGCTCGACTGCCAGGCCAGCCACTCCATGCCGCTGAAGAAGCTGGTGGTCCAGCCGCGGTTGCCGCCGAGGGGGAACTCGTCGGTGGCCGGCCGCTTCTCGTAGCGGCCGCCGCGCGTGGTGTCGTCGGGGTAGCCGGAGCCGAAGGCGGCACTGTTGCGGCGCACGGTCTCGAGCGCCGCGGTTCTCGCGCGCTCCGTCGCGGTCGCGGCGGAGTCCTGCGTGGGGAGGGTCGTCATCGGTGTGGATCCTTAATGCGGGTCCGGCTAGTGCGCCGGAACCTCGTCGATTTCGAGAACGGGACGGAGGGTGTACCGCGAGTTCGCCCAGGCGAGGTACAGCGCGGGGGCGGCGGTCAGTCCGAGGGCGATCGCGGGCATCGTGGTGAACAGCGCGGCCTGCACGCCGAGCACGGCCAACGAGACCACGGTCAGGTACCAGCGGCGCACCCCGAGGTAGAGGCTCGCTTTCACCACGTCGCGCAGCCGGGCGGTGGGTGTGTCGGCGATCGCCACCAGCCCGAGCAGGGCGACCGCGATGATCACCACCGTCAGGACACCGAGCGCCGGCACGATCGCGACGCCGGCCGCGCTGTCGGCGAAGAAGCGCACGTCGACCAGCAGCACCACCACCACGGCGGTCACCAGCGCGCCGAGGGCGAACGCCCGGCGCCAGGTGGCGCGCCACGCGGCGAGGAAGGTGCGGGCGGGAGTGGTGCCGCCGCGGCCGAACGCCCCGAAGGTGGAGAAGGCGGCGCTTAGTGCCGGAGCGCAGAGCGGCGCGGCGGCGGCGAGCAGCGGCCAGGACAGCGCCGGGTCGGTGGTGATCAGCAGCAGCACGAGCGGCAGGCAGGTCACGACGAGCAGCACGTTCGTGATGAGGCCGAGGTAGAGCACCCCGGCGATCGTGGCGTAGGTGTTGTGCGAGATGCGCTTCACGGCCGCTATCCCTTCATCCCGCTGGTGGCGAGTCCCTCGACGAAGTACTTCTGCCCGAGGAGGAAGATGATCGCGATCGGGATGACCGAGATGGTGAGACCGGCGAAGAGCAGGGCGTAGTTCGTGTCGAAGAGGTTGCTCACGAAGCTCTTGAGGCCGAGCTGCACCGTCCACAGGTTGGGGTCGCGCAGGTAGATGAGCGGTCCGAGGTAGTCGTTCCAGGTGTTGACGAAGGTGAGCAGTGCGAGGCTGGCGAGGGCCGGCACCGAGAGCGGCAGCATGATGCGCCGCCAGATGCCGTACTCGCTGAGCCCGTCGAGGCGTGCGGCCTCGGAGAGCTCCTCGGGGATCGTCTCGTAGTACTGCTTCATCAGGAACACCCCGAAGGCGCCGAAGGCCTGCAGCAGCACGATCGCCCAGAGCGTGTTCGAGACCTTGAGCTCCGACAGCAGGATGAACTGCGGGATCATGTACGACTGCCACGGCACCGCGATGGTGCCGATGTAGACGAGGAACAGCGCGTCGCGCCCGGGGAAGCGGATGCGGGCGAAGCCGTAGGCCGCGAAGGAGCCGGTGAGCACCTGCAGGAAGGTGACGACGACCGCGAGGAACAGCGTGTTGCGCAGCCAGGTGAGCATGTCCGACTGCGTCCAGATCGCGACGTAGTTGTTCCACACGAAGATCTCGGGGAACCAGGTGACCGGGATCGAGAACACCTCGTTCGAGGTCTTGAGCGAGCTGAGCACCATCCAGATGAACGGGGCGAAGAGGCCGAGGGCGGCGACGACGAGCACGGCGTAGCCGACGAGCCGGCCGATGCGACGGCCCGGCGAGGTCGGGCGGGCGTCCTTCTCGGGCGCCGGGGACTGCGCCAGCTTGCGCAGCCCGCGGCGGTCCTCGGTGGGTACCAGGAGACCGGTCATCAGACGCTCCTCTTCTTGTTGATGACGAACTGCACGACCGTGACGATGATGCACATGAAGAACAGGGCGACCGAGGCGGCCGAGGCGTAGCCGAACTGGCTCTCCTCGAATCCCTTGGTGTAGATGAACTGCGAGAGCACCAGCGTCGACTGCCCGGGGCCGCCCTCGGTCATCACGAGGATGAGGTCGAAGATCTTGAAGGAGTTGATCGTGAGCATCACCGTGACGAAGAACGTGGTGGGCCGCAGGCACGGCAGGGTCACGTTGAAGAAGCGCTGGATGGTGTTCGCGCCGTCCATGCGGGCGGCCTCGTGCAGCTCGCGCGGCACCGTCTGCAGGCCGGCGAGGAACAGGATCATGTAGTAGCCCATGTCGCGCCAGGTGCTCACGATGACCACGGCGGGCATCGCCCAGTCGGAGGAGGTGAGCCAGCCGGGCGGGTTCTCCATGCCGAAGAATCGCAGGATCTCGTTGATCGGGCCGTAGTCGGGACTGAACAGCAGGTTCCAGACGATCGCGATGGCGACGATCGAGGTGATGTACGGGAAGAAGGCGGCGGTGCGGAAGAAGGCGACGCCGCGCAGCTTGTTGTTGAGCAGCAGCGCGAGGCCGAGGGCCACCGCGAAGGTCAACGGGATGTGGAGCGCCGAGTAGTAGAGCGTGTTGAACACCGCGATGCGGAAACTGCCGTCGCCGACCAGCCGCTCGAAGTTGGCGAACCCGACCCAGTTGGCGGTGCCGAACACGTTCCAGTTCGTCATCGACATGTAGAACAGCACAACGATGGGCACCAGGGTGAGCAGCGCGAATCCGATGAAGTTCGGGAGGATGAAGCTCCAGCCGATCAGGGTGTTGCGTCGCGCGAGCTGCGAGCGGCGCTTGCGCAGCGACGGACGCGACGGCGTCGGTGACGGCGTCCTTCCCGGCGGCGGCGCGACTTCTGTGGCGGGTGTCGCCATGGTGCATCTCCTTCGATGAGGGGAACAGCGTGGGTTGCGGCGGGCCGGGCGCGTCTGTCGCGTCCGGCCCGCCGCCGGAGGGGTGCTAGTCGAGTCCGACTTCGTTCTTCACGCGGTCCTCGGCAGTGGTGATCGCGCTCTTGACGGGCTCGGAGCCCGACATCACGGCGGTGTGCAGGTCGCCGAGGATGCCCTGGATGGCCGCCGTCTTGCTCGAGGTGGGGTTCTCGGGGCGGGTCTCGTGGGTGGAG
>Ga0247812_10002253_pt1 | contig 10811 bp, 9 predicted proteins | sample UWRJL149409B1_FD_178011 | JGI IMG/M metagenome (GOLD analysis project Ga0247812, IMG submission 178011) | Plant litter microbial communities from Arlington Agricultural Research Station in Wisconsin, United States - UWRJ-L149-409B-1 | ecosystem: Environmental > Terrestrial > Plant litter >...
TTAAATTTAAAATCACATCAAAAACGATCAAAGTAGAAGTACGCAATTCGAATAATTATGTTTTTAATTTTAATAGTGCTTTAGAAATTGAAAAAGAAGACAAAGAAGTTTTATTACGACTTTATCACGCATTAGATCTTCTTTTTAAGAAAGAAACTCCAAGCGAAGTAAAAAACTATATCTCACCGAACCAAACCAATATCCTGGACCAGATTTCTGCTGTTGATGGTTTAGAGGAAGAGAAATAAATTACAAAGGAAGACTATAGAGTTTTCCATAAAAACATTATAATCTTTCATAATATTATTTTTAGAAATTGTTTTTGGCAATAAAACAGCCACATATTAGCATGGATCAATAGTAAAAACTTTGAATGAGCAATGCTTTCTTAATAAATAACTTTATGCAAAACCTTCAATTATATTATAGAAGTTTAGGTATTAATTTAGAAGATTTAAAACATCCCATTTCAAAAATTCTTAATGAAATTCCAACTAAAACTATAGCGGAACAAGCAAGCAGTAAATTAAACTTAATTGTCCTTGCCCTTGCATTAATGAATATTAAAGAACATGACAAAAAAATATATAGAAAGTACAGCGATCGAATAAAAAAATGTCTTAACGATTCTATTTATGGGCATATTTTTGAGATTGTACAATGTTCACATTTTATTGATGTATCAAAAAGAGAAAATTTACCTTTTAAATTTGGAGATGCAAATAAATTTGAACCAGACATTATATTTAATAATTTTGGTTTCGAAATAACAACAAGTAGATTTTCAGATGATTCAGAGAGTTATGACCCTGGAAAAAAATTACTAAGTTCTTTTAGAAAGAAAAACAAAAAACTATATGTAAATAATGATACGGCATTACTTATTGATATAACAAATATTAGTGAGAGAGCTTTTGGAAAGTCTGTATCAATGTCATTAGAACAATTTCGTAAAATAATTACTGACGAATCTAACTTCGGCGTAGTATTATGCTTCACCGAATGGGTTGAAGAAGAAACTTTAAATACAACATTAATAACATCTGCAGTTGTATTTTCTAAAAATTGCAACCCAAATTTGAAAACTATGATTGAAACAATTTTCTTTAAAGAAAATAACATAGATCAAAAAGTCAATTATTTAAGTAAAAACAAATAGCTTCTTTACAATATAAAATGTGTCGCACAGATAAAGATATGTTTTACACAACCTAAAAAAAATAAAGAATTTTAGATATTTTTGAACTATGAGCATTAACAAAACCATATCACATAGGACAAAAACTATGAAGGTACTTTTCATCCGTTAAGCAAACTAATAGAATCTGTAGAAGAAAACAAAAAAAATTATGAACGTACTAACAATAACTACGCATTTGTACTGAATTAATGACACTCAACCTTTATAGTTATTTTATTTTATTATTTTTTACCGACTAACAATATATCTATATTATCCTTAATCCTCTCCTTGTGTACTTTTTTACTTCTTAAACCTTTTTTTATGAATGCTTCTAATTGTGGGTGCACAAACTTCTCTTCATTATAGTTTGGATAATCAAATTCAAATAAATCATCATTATCATTATTATAATCTTCTATATATTCGTATTCTTGCTCCTGAAAATCTACTTTAGATACTTTTTTAAATTTTTTGATAGCATTATTATCAACTCCCCAAATAGAATATTTACTTAATTTAGGGGTTAATTTTCTTAATTTTTCTGTCTTTAAATCAAGTTTATATATTTTAAATTTTTTACTTTTAATTAAATTGAACCATAAATTAGATGAACCTGCTTTGGTTTGAATCTTATCAGAGATTAATGGTAAATCTAAATAACACAAACAGTACTCATATAATGTAGTACCATATCCTTTTCCTTGAATTATGGAGTGAGATTTATTTACTTTAAAATAATCTATATTAAAGAATGTCACTCTTTCTAATCTAATTACAGATAGCAATTCAGTTTCTAAATTGGTAAGCTTAATATAATTGAAATTATAATCTTGGGCTTGATATATTATTAGACTATCATCTAGGTTAATTTTTTCAGTATTTAAAACTTCTTTAAAGTCTAATAAATTATGGAAATAATCATCTAATAATGTAGCAGTATCTATTTCTCTTGGTGAAATTAAATTCGGCAAATTTTCACTGTTTTATTATTTGTATTAAATTGCGAACTACAAATAAAGAAAAAAATAAATTAAAATATTTTTTTGCTGTGCTAAACACAAAAAACATTTTTAAATTACGCCTATTATTAATAATCAATTATGATATCTTTTATATTTATCTCGTTATCTGAGGTCGTTCCATTTTATATTGTCAGTTGGATAATGTTTTAATAAACGCTACCAAGCTTGGGAAGGCGGCTACATAAGCGGACACAATAAAATCAAGGAATATTGAACAAGGCAATTGAAGGGTTAAGAAAAAAAGGTAAACAGCATCTCTTCACTTAAAGAGTTAAGAATTTCAAAAGAAGACTGGGACAAAAACCTAGATTACATAGCAAACAATGCATTAATTGATCCATGTACAGGTTTTAATCCTAGAGTAACAACTTTAGAAGATTTAAAAAGACATTTATAGTGCTTGTTACGAAGGTATTGTGCATACTAATGATGCAATAGTAGCAACTAATTTCTGTAAAAAGGAAAAAAATTAAAATCAACAGTTGATATAATAGATTCAACTGTTTTTTACCAATAGAAAACCTGAAAGATTTATATTTTTCAGGCTTTATTTTGTGACAAAGAATAATCCTAAAAATACTATATCTGCTACAACTGGATTTCACTTTATATTCTGCCTCTTATACATTCGTTCAAATTATTATTGAATTATTTTTATATTAGCAAAAACAAAAAGTTCTTTTTAACTTTTTCAAAAAACACACCAATGGCAAATCAATTTGAAGATACAATCAAAAAAGCATATTCTGCTTTTAACGAAAGAAACATTGACAACGCCTTATCGACAATGCAAAATGATGTGCAATGGTCAAAAGCATGGGAAGGCGGTTACATAAGCGGTCACGACGAAATTAAAGATTACTGGACAAGACAATGGACAGAAATAAATCCAAAAGTGGAACCTGTTGGCTTTAATGAAAGAGAAAACGGAAGTCTGGAAGTTAAAGTGCATCAAAACGTAAAAGATTTGCAAGGCGGTTTAATATTTGACGGACTAGTAAAGCATATTTATACTTTTCAGGACGGATTGATCAAAACGATGGACATAGAACTGGTAGAAAATAACTAATTTTGTATTCATCAGAAAAAACAAAATCATGTCAATAAAACAAGAGTCAGAATTAATTGGAATGCAAAAGGCAAGTGAAGCTGTAGCTTTTACTTTGAAAGAAATGAGAAACTTTGCCAAAGCAGGAATGACAACAAAGGAATTAGACGATTATGGCGGAAAAATCCTGAACGAATTAGGGGCAAAATCGGCACCTTATTTAACGTATGGTTTTCCGGGATGGACTTGCATTAGTGTAAACAATGAATTTTGTCACGGTATTCCGTCAGATAAAAGAATTCTTAAGGAAGGTGATTTAATCAACATTGATGTTTCGGCAGAACTTAACGGTTTTTGGTCAGATAATGGAGGTTCATTTGTGATTGGAGAAGATGTAAACGGACACCAAAAACTGGTTGACGCATCAAAAGATATTTTACAAAAAGCAATCGACAATATAAAAGGCGGAGTAAAGATTTCTGAAATAGGATATCTTATCGAAACTGAAGCTAAAAAAAGAGGTTACAAAGTAATCAAAAATCTGGGTGGGCACGGTATTGGAAGAAGCCTGCACGAACAACCGGATGAATTATTAAACTATAAAAACCGATTTGATCAAAGACGTTTCAAAAAGGATTCGGTTGTAGCTATCGAAACTTTTATCTCAACCTCATCCTCTCTTGCCGTAGAACTTAAGGATGGCTGGACAATGGTAGGCAATAAAGGCGGACATATGGCACAACACGAACATACGATTGTAGTTACCAATGGCAAACCTATTATTTTGACCGAAATGAACGGAATCTGGAATTAAGATTTAAAACGATACTAAAAAAACAAACCCTTAAATACTATTATTTAAGGGTTTTGATTTTTTATTTGTCTACTACTTTTTGCAATTGTGCAGGATATCGATCTCCTTGTATCGTGGTTTGAGCAAAAGCATCATCAATGTTTTTAATATCTTCTACAGATAATTTAATTGAGGCTCCACCAATATTTTCTGTTAATCGGTGCGATTTTGTGGTTCCCGGAATTGGTGCAATCCAAGGTTTTTGCGCCAATAACCAACCTAATGCAATTTGCGCAGGAGTTGCTTGTTTTTGAGAAGCAATGGCAGATAGCAAATCAACTAATTTTTGATTGGCTTTTCTGTTTTCTTCACTAAAACGAGGTAAAGAATTTCTAAAATCGGTCGCTTCAAAACTGGTGCTTTCTGTAATTGCACCTGTTAGAAATCCTCTTCCTAAAGGACTAAAGGGTACAAAACCAATTCCTAGTTCTTCAAGTGTTGGCAAAATTGCTACTTCAGGTTCTCTCCACCAAATCGAATATTCACTTTGCAAAGCAGATATTGGCTGAACGGCATGTGCTTTTCGAATAGAGGTTACTCCCGCTTCAGACATTCCAAAGTATTTTACTTTTCCTTCCTGAATCAAATCTTTCACTGTTCCTGCAACATCTTCAATTGGCACATTTTGATCTACTCGGTGTTGATAAAATAAATCAATAACATCCGTTTTCATACGTCTTAAAGATTCTTCGGCAACAGCTCTGATATTTTCTGGTCTACTATCTTGTCCGTTAAATGCCTGTCCGTCTTTAAAACCAAATTTAGTAGCAATAACCACTTCTTTTCTAAACGGACTCAAAGCTTCTCCTACCAATTCTTCGTTGGCAATACCATACGCTTCGGCAGTATCAAAAAAGGTAATACCTTGTTCGTAGGCTTCTCTAATTATTTTTATAGCATGCTGTTTTTCTATTTGGGCACCATAAGCAAAACTTAATCCCATACAACCCAATCCCAGTGCAGAAACTTCTAAACCCTGAGTTCCTAATATTCTCTTTTCCATAATTTTATTTTTAAAAATAGTGATCTGATATGTTTAGTATCATTTTTAATACTACAAATTTCCGCCAATAATCTCACTTGCCTATAATACATATTACTGCTATTCTAACCATTTTTACTGATTTGCATAATCACGCTAAGTTATTAAAAATCTGAGTAGTATATTTGTGTATATAATTTCATAGACACATCATGGATCCTATTATAAAACTCGAAAAAGTTACACAGTACAATCAATTAAAAGATGTTGAAACCCAGCATCCTTTAATAAGTATTTTTGATAATTCTAATAGCAAAGCACTCCCCAATCATACCAGAATACACTTTGGTTTTTATGCTATATTTTTAAAAGCCGGAAATTGCGGCGAATTAAAATACGGGCGTAACAATTACGATTATGATGATGGTACAATGGTTTTTATAGGTCCCGGACAAATACTCGAGGTTAATAATACTGAGAATTATAAATCTACTGGCCTAACATTACTTTTTCATCCTGATCTGATTAGAGGAACTTCACTGGCAAAAAATATAAATCAGTATTCGTTCTTTTCTTATGACTCACATGAAGCACTTCATTTATCTTTGAAAGAACAGCAAATAATAAAAGATTTATTTAGTAAATTAGATTACGAATTAATTCACTCTATTGATAAACACAGTAAAGGCATCATCAGTAATACTATAGAATTGTTACTTAATTATTGTGTTCGATTTTATGACAGGCAATTCATTACCAGAGAAAATATCAATACTGATGTTTTATCGAAGTTTGAAAATTTGTTGAATGAGTATTTTTTATCTGAAATTGCAAAAGATTCGGGCTTACCTTCGGTTGGCTATTTTGCCGATCGTTTGCACCTTTCCGCGAATTATTTTGGTGATTTAATTAAAAAAGAAACGGGTAAATCAGCTCAGGAACACATTCAGTTAAAATTAATTACCTTAGCCAAAGAACGAATTTTTGATACTGACAAATCCGTTAGTCAAATCGCATTTGAACTTGGTTTTAAATATCCACAGCATTTTAATCGAATGTTTAAAAAGAATACGGGTTACACCCCAATTGAATACAGAAGTTTAAATTAAAATCTATAAACCAAAGAATGCTTGAGAATTTCCCTTTTTATTTAGGTCTTTTAATTGTTATTTTATTACTGATTATGTTGGCTAATAAAATAAAAGTAGCTTATCCCATATTATTAGTATTGGCAGGATTGGCTATCAGTTTTATTCCAAAAGTGCCTTTAATACAAATCGAACCCGATCTTATCTTCTTTATATTTCTACCGCCATTATTATACGAAGCGGCGTGGACAGTTTCATGGAAAGAAATGTGGCGATGGCGACGCATTATTACCAGTTTTGCCTTTGTAGTCGTTTTTGTCTCGGCACTTTCTGTAGCATTAGTGGCCAATTATATTATTCCCGGATTTTCATTAGCATTAGGCTTTGTTCTGGGCGGAATTGTATCTCCTCCGGATGCGGTAAGTGCCGGTGCTATTTTGAAATTTGTAAAGGTGCCTAAAACTATTTCATCCATTTTAGAAGGCGAAAGTTTACTTAATGATGCTTCCTCCTTAATAATTTTCAGATTTGCGATGATTGCCGTGGCAACTGAGCAATTTATATTTTATAAAGCAGCGGTAAGTTTTAGCTGGATGATTTTTGGCGGAGTTGGAATTGGTTTATTAATTGGATGGCTTTTTATGAAAGCACATAAATATTTGCCTACAGATGCCAATGCAGATATCGTTTTATCATTAGCTACACCCTATATTATTTACCTAGCTGCCGAAGAAGTTCACAGTTCAGGTGTATTGGCCGTAGTGTGTGGCGGATTGCTTTTGTCTAATAACCGACACAGATTTTTGAGCAGCAGATCTCGTTTGCAGGGTATAAATGTTTGGCAGAGTCTTACTTTTATCCTCAATGGTTTTGTATTTATGCTGATTGGCTTAGATCTTCCACAAATTACAAACGGACTTAAAGTCGAGGCTGTTAGCATTTCGTCAGCAATTGGTTATGGCGTTCTGATAACATTTGTTTTAATTATCAGTAGAATTATATCCTCTTATGGTGCTGTTGTCGTGACGCTCATTGCCCGAAATTTTATTACTGTTGCCGATAGCAGAAATCCCGGTTACAAAACCCCCTTTATATTGGGCTGGACTGGAATGAGAGGTGTGGTTTCATTAGCTGCTGCCCTGTCTATACCTGTTTATTTGAATAATGGTAATGGTTTTCCGCAGCGAAATCTTATTTTATTTATCACTTTTATCGTTATTCTTTTAACGTTGGTCATTCAGGGATTAACATTACCTTATTTCATTAAAAAAATTAATCTTACGGATGTTTATGATCCGCTGCCAAAAGAAGAAGCTCATAATAACCTGCGCCACGAATTAGCCGAATTTGCTTTAAATTATCTTAAAACCAATTACAGCGACCAGATCGAAAATAATACTTCGTTACAGCATCTTATTCATAAATGGGAACAATACAGTAATGGCATTGATGATGAAGCAATAGGCAAAGAACTGAAAGTAATTTATCTTGATTTATTAAACGAGCAAAGACAATGGCTAATTGCTAAAAACAAAGAAGATCAAACTCTGGATGAAACTATCATTAGGCGACAAATGCATTATTTAGATATTGAAGAGGAAAAATTGCGTTATCTCTAAGAGATAGTTTATAAAGCATTACTTCTAAATCCGACCCTTGATATCGGGAATTTTCTCCGTTAGATTTTTCCAGTATCGTTTTGGCATGTGCTGCAGATGAAGTTTTGTATTTTTTCGGGATTCAATATTGACACTTTTGAAATAATTGCGCCATAAATCCTGAAAAAGTTCTTCGCCTTCATCGCCTATTTCTGCTAAAAACTTAGAGGAATTAGATTCAGTATTAAATTGTATTGCTACATTCGAAACATTTTTAAGATCATAATAAATACCATATTTACGTTTGGCATCATAAATTAACCAGCGCTGATCAGCATAACGGCTTTTAAAATGATTTTCTATAAGGGGCAAAACATTGCAATCTGGTTCAATAATCGCATAATACAATTGGTCTTTTGTTAATTGAAACCGAACAAAAGCCTCCATTCGATGTGATTCTTTTCCTGTCAGTCTAATGGCTTTTCGCAGTTCTAAAACATCATTATTACTAAAATCGTCTTCTACATTTATTGTACTTGACAATACATATTGCACATACCGAAACATGATTTCTTCGATCTTATTGGTTTCAGATAAAAAGGCATGATACAAACCCTGAAATCCATTTTTCGAAAGACGTTTTTGTAATCCGCTTAAAACACGCTTTACTTTTATCTCATCTGCAATCACTGTATGATTGGTAGAAAAAAGCAAATCGGCAGAGGCTTCGTTTTTGGCAAAAACAATATCCTGCAATTTATATTCATAAATTTCGAATACGGCTGTAAGCCAGCCTTCATAAGTACCATCGTAAATTATCTGTGTCATTTAAAATAGAGCAAGCTGATTCGAAAAGTCATTCTTGTATTTACTCTTTTGAGTATTGAGAATATGATCTTTGATTTGAATAGAAGTTAAATCCTTTTGTAATTGAAAAGGTGTTGCAAATGCCAGAAAATATTTAGCGCGCGTATAGGCGATTCCTAATTTTTGCAAATCCTGAGGCACTAATTTTTTAAATTTTCTTGCAGCTACAATTTTTTTGGCACTCAAAAAACCGATACCCGGAATACGCTTAATTAGTTCGAGATCGGCAGTATTAACATCAACCGGAAACTGATTCATATTACGCAACGCCCAACCTAATTTTGGGTCGATATCAAGATCCAGATTAGGCTGATCAAAACCCACGATTTCATTTACATTAAATCCGTACAAGCGAATTAACCAATCGGCCTGATACAAACGATTTTCGCGAATCATAGGAACCGGAGTGCCTATTGCAGGAAGTCTGGTATCATAACTTATAGGCACATATCCTGAATAATACACGCGGCGCATGTTCATCTGATCATAAAAATAATTGGCCATTCCCAGGATTTCCATATCATTTTCCTGCGTTGCACCAATCACCATTTGTGTGCTTTGCCCTGCCGGAGCAAATAGCGGAGCTTTATAATTGAGTTTTTTCTCTTCTTTATGACCAACAATTTCATTTTTCAGATATTCCATTGGTTTGATCACATCGATATGATTTTTTTCCGGCGCCAGTAATTTAAGACTTTTCTCTGTTGGCATTTCGACATTTACGCTCAAACGATCGGCGTACATTCCGGCTTGTTGCAATAATTCATCGCTGGCTCCCGGAATGGCTTTAAGATGTATATAACCATTAAAATTTTCTTCTAATCGTAATTTCTTGGCAATCCTCACCAAACGTTCCATCGTATAATCTGGATTATCAAAGATGCCAGAACTCAAAAATAAACCTTCGATATAATTTCTTCTGTAAAAACCAATCGTAAGATCAACGACTTCCTGTACCGTAAAAGCGGCACGTTTTACATCATTACTTTTTCGGCTTACGCAATACGCGCAATCAAAAATGCAATGGTTGGTCAGTAAAATTTTCAGCAACGAAACACAACGGCCATCTTCGGTATACGAATGACAAATACCATATCCTTTTGCATTTCCTAGTCCATTATCCTTATTTTTTCGATTGCTTTGACTTGACGAACATGAAACATCATATTTCGCCGCATCAGCCAAAATCGACAACTTCTCCATCACTCTTTCATGTACCATTTTGAGCCTTTTTTTGTGGTTAAAAAAACTAAATTTGTTTCGCCTCAAAACTACTCTTTTATGATGCAAAAAATCTGAAATTGGTTGTTCTAAATTGTATCAAAATGCAACACTACAGCTTCAACTATTTGATTATGTGATTACAATCCAATTTTTCCTTCGGCCCAATAAGCCTGGGTATAGATTTTTTTATTGAGGACACCTTTTTCTTTTAATACTTTTCTAAACGCCTGAATAGACTTTGCATTTCCCATTAAATAAAATTGTCCGTTTTGCCAAAGATCCCAAATTTTAGCATCTAATTTATTTAGTGTTTCTATTGCAAATTCGGCTTTGTTGGCAGACTTTGGAACAATATCAACCGAAAATCCTAACTTATCAGCAACTTCCATATCATCAGGATCCAGTTCTAAAATACCGAGGTAATTATTTTCATTGGCATTTATTTCATCCTTAAAACTTTTAAAAACACTAATGCAGGTTTCATCTCCATAAAAAAACTGATACTTTTCTTCTTTTTTAAAAAATTCAAAACCTCGCGGCATTCCCACCGTTATTTGATCATCTGGTTTTAGGTTTTCGACAAAATAACTTCCGGGGCCATTTTTATGTATATGAAAAATAACTTCAAATGTTCCTTTTTCGCTATTCCATTTACTGGGCGTATAATTTCGGTAATTGGTATCATCAATCCTGATAATTATGGCCTGGCCAATTTTAAAATTGATATGCGGAAAATGCCCTTTGAACCTAATTCTCTTTATATTTTGGCTCAGCATTTTAGTATCGGTAACTTTTACTTTGCAAATTTTACTGCTAAAGGCAAGTTCCATAAAATCTCCAATAATTTTAGGCATCGAATTCATAATGGTATGTTTTAATTTCAATGCAAAATTGACACTAAAACCTAAAAAACAGGTTGCAGAGGAAATAGGGATGATTGGACTAT
>Ga0247812_10002254_pt1 | contig 10806 bp, 9 predicted proteins | sample UWRJL149409B1_FD_178011 | JGI IMG/M metagenome (GOLD analysis project Ga0247812, IMG submission 178011) | Plant litter microbial communities from Arlington Agricultural Research Station in Wisconsin, United States - UWRJ-L149-409B-1 | ecosystem: Environmental > Terrestrial > Plant litter >...
CCGTACGGGGGCCATAAGATCGTCGATCAAGCGCACCCGAGCGCCAGGGAGATCCACCGTCGCACATCCCGCTACCCGAGCGAGAGGTCCGTCCCCAATGTCGCTACGTGAAATGGCACCGCCCACGTCGAGCCCGCATGATCCGTCTGTCCGGGTCGGGTACGCGGCCGGAGCCTTCGACCTGTTCCACGTTGGTCACCTCAACATCCTTCGCCGCGCGAAGAGCCAGTGCGATTTCCTCATCGCGGGTGTCGTCTCAGATGAGATGCTCGAGCAGACGAAGGGCCGCCGGCCCGTCATCCCCCTCGCCGAACGGCTCGAGATCGTCAGCCACATCCGCTTCGTCGATCTCGCCGTCGCCGAGGTGCTCCCGAACAAGATCGACACATGGCAAGAGCTGCGATTCGATGTCTTCTTCAAGGGCGATGACTGGAAGGGCACACCGAAGGGCATTGCGCTCGAGGATGAGTTCGCGGCCGTCGGCGTTGAGGTCGTCTACTTTCCGTACACAACGGACACATCGAGCACGATGCTGCGGAGCGCGCTGAGAGTGCTGACCTCGTCGGAGGGTGCGGTGCGCGCGTAGCGGGTCAGGCTGATTCCGCGACCACAGCAAGGAGTGCTTCTCCGTACTGGTCGAGCTTCTTCTCACCGACTCCGCTGATCGTGCCGAGGTCGGCAAGGGTCCCGGGCTTCGTGATGGCGATGCCCCGCAGCGTCGCATCGCCGAAGACGATGTATGCCGGAACGCCCTGGTCGCGCGCTTCGCCCGCACGCCATTCGCGGAGCTTCTCGAAGAGCCCCGCGGCATCCGTCGGCAATTCGGCGGCGACCTTCGATTTCTTGGCAGCCTTCGCGGCTCGCTCGGCTTCCTTGCGCAACCGCACGGGTCGCGCGCCGGCGAGCACGGACGCGCTCGCCTCGGTGATCTCGAGCGTTCCGTAGCCGTCGCTTCCGACGCCGAGGAGCCCCTGGGCGAGAAGCTGCCGCACGACGCCGCGCCACTCCTGCTCGCTGAGGTCGGCACCGAGACCGAAGGTTGTGAGCGAATCGTGCTTCTGCTGGAGCACGCGAGGAGTGCTGCGCCCGAGCAGGATGTCGATGAGGTGACCGGCACCGAAGCGCTGGTTGCGCTCGCGCTGCAGGCGGACGATCGTCGACATGAGCTTCTGGGCCGGGATCGTGCCATCGAGCGCCTCCGGAGGCGCGAGACACGTGTCGCAGTTGCCGCACGCTGTCGACCGCTCGCCGAAGTAGGCGAGAAGCTGCACGCGGCGGCACTCGATCGTCTCGCACAGGGCGAGCATCGCGTCGAGGTTCGCGCCGAGCCTGCGCTTGAATTGCGCGTCTCCCTCCGACTGGTCGATCATGCGGCGCTGCTGCATGACGTCCTGCAGTCCGTAGGCGAGCCACGCCGTCGACGGCAGCCCGTCGCGACCCGCGCGACCGGTCTCCTGGTAGTAGCCCTCGACGCTCTTGGGCAGGTCGAGGTGGGCGACGAATCGCACGTCGGGCTTGTCGATTCCCATGCCGAAGGCGATCGTCGCAACCATCACGACGCCGTCCTCGCGCAGGAACCGCGACTGGTTGGCGGCGCGCACGCGAGCGTCGAGGCCAGCGTGGTACGGCAGCGCGGTGATCCCGTTGTCGACGAGGAACTGTGCGGTCTTCTCGACGGATGCCCGGGACAGGCAGTAGACGATGCCCGCATCGCCGGGGTGCTCGGTTCGCACGAGCGACAGCAGCTGCTGCAGTGGCTGGTTCTTCGACTCGATGCGGTACTGGATGTTGGGACGGTCGAAGCTCGAGACGAAGTGCTTCGCCGAGCCGAGGTCGAGGCGTGCCGCGATCTCCTTGTGCGTGACCTCTGTTGCCGTCGCGGTGAGGGCGATGCGCGGGACCGCGGGCCAGCGCTCGTGCAGCATCGACAGCTGCAGGTAGTCCGGACGGAAGTCGTGGCCCCACTGCGACACACAGTGCGCCTCGTCGATCGCGAACAGTGCGATCGTTCCGCGATCGAGGAGCTCGGCGGTCGACGAGACCTTGAGCCGCTCGGGTGCGAGGTAGAGCATGTCGAGCTCGCCCGCGAGGTAGGCCTGCTCGACGCGCTGGCGCTCGGAGGCGTCCTGCGTCGAGTTGAGGAAGCCGGCACGCACGCCGACGGCGGTGAGCGCGTCGACCTGGTCCTGCATGAGGGCGATGAGCGGCGAGATGACGACGCCGGTCCCTTCGCGCACGAGCGCGGGGATCTGGTAGCAGAGCGACTTGCCGCCACCGGTCGGCATGAGTACGAGCGCGTCGCCGCCGCCGATGACCTGGTTGATGATCTCGTGCTGGTCGCCGCGGAACTGGTCGTACCCGAACACGGTGTGGAGGGCCGTCTCGGCGTCGGGGTACTGCACGGGAGTGGCCCGCGACGGAATCGCCCGGGTGGCGACGGCGGTGGCACCGGCGCTTGCAGTCGCATCCCGGTAATCCGCGGGCGGAGGAGCGTCCCACGGGTCGTCCGGCGGAACCATGTCGTCGGGGTCCCAGGGGATGTCGGTGTTCCAGCTCACCCCGCGAGTTTACGTGTCACGTCCGACGCCACGCCGGTCGCGTCATCCGCTGTTCGCATCTTTCGGCTGGGGACGAGAGGCTTGCGGATGCCGCGGCCTCCGGTCATGCGCTGAAACCCGGGCCCAGCCGCGGGTTGGGGCTGCGCTGTTGCTCTCTCTTGCCGCACGGGCGGAGAACCTGTCGCGCGGGCGGAGTTGTTTCCCCCGCCGCGCGTGAGGTTTGCCGCCCGTCGGGTGCAGTTTCTCCCGCCGAACCGTGCTGGCACTGCCGCCCGGCGAGCTGCGGTGAGGTTACCGGCGTGTGGATGCCGTTGTTGCACCATCCGTATGCCTATAACCTCGCCGAACGCCGCGGTTTCTACCGCCGCAGCTCACCGACCCGGCAGTTTGTACCGCCCCAGCCCGCGGTTTCTACCGCCACAGCTCGCCGACCCGGCAGTTTGCGCCGTCACGCCTCACCGACCCGGCAGTTTGTACCGCCGCAGCCCGCGGTTGCTACCGCCACAGGGAGGGCTAGAGGTAGAGCGTCGGGTCCGAGTAGGTGTCGGGCTTGCGCGGGCGCGCGTGAGCGGGAACACCCGTGAGCACCGAGTCCGCGGGAGCTTCCTTGAGCACAACGGAGTTCGCGCCGACGAGGGTTCGTGGTCCGATGACGACGGGGCCCAGGATCGTGGCTCCCGTGCCGACGACGACCTCGTCGCCGAGCGTCGGGTGCCGCTTCACGTGCGCCGACGAGACCCCGCCGAGCGTGACCCCGTGGTAGAGCATGCAGTCGTCGCCGATCTCGGCGGTCTCACCGATGACGGTGCCCATGCCGTGGTCGATGAAGAAGCGGCGGCCGATCGTCGCGCCCGGGTGGATCTCGACGCCGGTGAGGAACCGGGTGAACTGCGAGACGACGCGGGCGAGCGTCTTCAGCCCGATACCCCAGAGCGCGTGGGCAAGCCGGTAGCCCCAGATGGCGTGAAGGCCGGAATAGGTGAGCCAGACCTCGAACGACGAACGCGCCGCCGGGTCACGGCGGCGCGCTGTCGCGATGTCCTCGCGGATGGGCATAGAGGGTTAGACCTCGAGGTCTTCGTAGAGGACGGTCGAGAGGTAACGCTCGCCGAAGCTCGCGACGATGACGACGATCGTCTTGCCGGCGTTCTCAGGACGACCCGCGAGCTCGAGTGCTGCGGTGACCGTCGCGCCGGACGAGATCCCGGCGAGGATGCCCTCCTCGGCGGCGAGACGGCGGGCCATCTCGACGGACTGCGTGATGTTGACGTCGATGACCTCGTCGTAGACCTCGCGGTCGAGGATGTCGGGCACGAAGTTCGCGCCGATGCCCTGGATCTTGTGCGGGCCGGGGGCCCCGCCGTTGAGGATCGGCGACTCGGCGGGCTCGACGGCGACAACCGTCAGGCCGGGCTTCTGTTCCTTGAGGTAGTGGCCGGTTCCCGTGATGGTTCCGCCGGTACCGATACCGGACACGAAGATGTCGACGGCGCCGTCGGTGTCCTCCCAGATCTCGGGTCCGGTCGTCGCACGGTGGATCGCGGGGTTCGCCTCGTTCGCGAACTGCTTAGCGAGGATCGCGCCGGGCGTGGACGCGGCGATCTCCTCGGCCTTGGCCACTGCGCCCTTCATTCCCTCGGAACCGGGGGTGAGCACGAGCTCGGCGCCATACGCCTTGAGGAGCATCTTGCGCTCGCGGCTCATCGTCTCGGGCATCGTCAGCACGACCTTGTAGCCGCGGGCGGCACCGACCATCGCGAGCGCGATGCCGGTGTTGCCACTGGTGCCCTCGACAATGGTTCCGCCGGGCTTCAGTTCGCCGGACTTCTCGGCCGCGTCGACGACCGCGACGCCGAGGCGGTCCTTGACGCTCGCCGACGGGTTGTAGAACTCGAGCTTCGCGAGCACCGTCGCCCCGAGACCCTCGGTCACGCTGTTGAGCCTGACGAGCGGGGTCTTACCGAAGATCTCGGTGATGTCGTTGTAGATGCGAGACACGATGTGCCTTTCTTTCGGTGCGAACGTTGCGCTTCACCTAGAGCCTAGACACATCGCGGGTGCGTTACGTGGTCAGGCGATCGCCCTCGCAATGCGTTCGGCGATCGCCGTTGCCGCCGCGTCGGACAGGTGGTCGAGCGCGTATGACGTCGGCCAGATGCCGTCGGACTCGTCCAGAGCGGCCTCCTCGCTGAAACCGAGGGTCGAGTATCGGGCCTTGTCCATGATGCCGCTGCGGAAGAACACGACGACCTTGCCGTCTCTCGCCCAGCCCGGCTGCCCGTAGTAGAGCTTCGGCTGCAGGTCGGGAGCCGCTTTCGCGACGATCGAACTCAAGCGTTCGGCCATCACGCGATCGGATGACGGCATGCCCGCGATCTTCTCGTCGAAGGCGTCCTTCTCAGCGGCGAGCTTCTCTGCGGCGGTCGCACGGCGGGCCTCCGCTTTCAGTTCCGCGGCGCGTTGTTTCATGGCGACGCGTTCCTCGGTGGAGAAACCTGCCTCGGGGGAATTCTTCGCTGCTGTCGTCATCCGTCGCCCTTTCGTCGTGGTTGCCCACGCTAGCAATCGCCCGCGCGCGACCGCTTCTCGATTCCTGACCGGTTGCACGCCGAAATCCCATGGGATTTCACGCATTGCGCCGGTCGACCGCGACGACCAAGATGATCACAGCACCAAGATGTTCATACGCATCAACTAACCCGAACCACTACCCGCGCAAAGGCGAGCAATGACAGACGACACCACCGGTCGTTCCGACGTAGCCGGACGACTCGCATTTGTCTCCGGACGACTCAACCGGCGCATCCGCGGAGCCGGGGGCGGCCTCAGCCACGGGCTCCTCTCCGCCCTCGCGACCGTGCAGAAGTTCGGCCCGATCCGCCTCGCCGACCTGTCCCACCAGGAATTCGTCTCCGCCCCGAGCACGACCCGACTCGTCGCCGAGCTCGAGAAGCGTGGTTTCGTGACCAGAGCCGTCGACCCGGACGACGGCCGCGCGTTCCTTATCGAGGTGACGGATGCCGGACAGAACGAGGTACTCCGCGCCCGAACGGCTCGCGCGACGATGGTTGCCCAGCTCATGTCCGCCCTCACGCCCGAAGAGCATGCGGCTATCGAGGCTGCTCTTCCGGCGCTCGAGCGCGCGATCGAGAACGACGAGCGGCGCTGAACCACGTCGCTTAACGACGAAGACGCCCACCCTTGCGGATGAGCGCCTTCGACGTGCTGTTGCTGTGTGTACTACTGCGGGTGTGACTTAGAGCGCGGCGAGTTCCGTGATGAGCGCGTCTCCGGGGGAGACGAACTCGACGTTGGCATCGATCTCGGCGCGGCCGAGGAGCTCGTCCATCTTGCGACGACGGTTCTTCGGGATGAGCGTGACGACGGTACCTTCCTTGCCCGCGCGGCCGGTACGACCGGAGCGGTGCAGGTAGGTCTTGTACTCCTCGGGAGCGTCGGCCTGGATGACGAGCGAGATGTCGTCCACGTGGATACCGCGCGCTGCGACGTCCGTCGCGACGAGCACGTTGACGCGCCCGCTCGTGAGGAGCTGCAGGTTGCGGGTACGACGCGACTGGTTGAGGTCACCGTGAAGGCTCGTGGCGGGGATGCCGGCGTCCTCCAGGTAGTCGCTCATCTCTTCGGCGAACGCGCGGGTGCGGGTGAAGACGAGGGTCTTGCCCGTTCCGGATGCGAGCTGCTGGATGATCTCGCGCTTGTCGCGCTGCTCGATGAGGAGCACGCGGTGGTCGATCGTGGACGACGCCTGGTCTTCACCGGCGACCTCGTGCACGGCCGGCTCGACGAGGAACTCCTTGACAAGGGTGGCGACACCCTTGTCGAGAGTTGCGGAGAACAGCAGCTTCTGGCCGCCGTCCTTCGTCTCGCGCATGATGCGCTGCACGGGCTCGAGGAAGCCGAGGTCGCACATGTGGTCGGCCTCGTCGAGCACCGTCACGATGACGTTGCTCAGGTCGAGACGACCCTGCTCGACGAGGTCCTCGACGCGACCGGGGGTCGCGATGATGATGTCGACGCCGCGCTGGAGTGCGGAGACCTGCTTGAACTGGGGAACGCCACCGACGATGGTCGTGGTGAACAGGCCGACGGAGCGTGCGATGGGCTGCACGGTGCGATCGATCTGCTGCGCGAGCTCGCGGGTCGGGGCGAGGATGAGCGCGCGGGGCTTGCGGCCCTGCTGGCGATCCTTGCCACCGTTGTTCTCCATGAGGCGCTCGACGAGCGGTGCACCGAAGGCGATGGTCTTGCCGGATCCGGTCTTTCCGCGTCCGAGGACGTCCTTGCCGGCGATGACGTCCGGGATGGTCGCTGCCTGGATCGGGAACGGCGATACGGCGCCCATGGCGATGAGCTGGCGCGTCATGTTGTCACCGATGCCGAGGTCGGCCCAGGTGACGCCTTCGGCGTCTCCCGCGGTCATGACCTGGGCTTCGAGCTTCTCCAGGACGACGTCTTCCTCGTGGAAGTTGCCGCCGCCGGTGCGCTCCTTGGTGGGGTAGTGGCTCGAGGACGAGTCACGACGCTCGGGGCGCTCGGAGTTGAAGTCGCGACGGGGACGGTCGCTGAAGTCGCGACGCGGTGCGCGGTCGTCGGACGAACGGGCCGGACGGTCCGAGTTGTACGAGGGACGCTCGGTGCGGGCCGGGCGGTCGCTGTTGTACGACGGGCGCTCGGTGCGGGCCGGACGATCGTTGTTGTACGACGGGCGGTCCGAGTTGTACGACGGGCGCTCGGTGCGAGCCGGACGATCGTTGAAGTTCGTGCGGGGAGCGCGGTCGTTCGTCGCGGGACGGTCACCGTACGAGGGACGCTCGGTGCGAGCCGGGCGGTCACCGTACGAAGGACGCTCGGTGCGGTCGTTGTTGTATGCGGGGCGCTCGGAGCGGTCGCCGTACGCGGGACGCGCGGGGCGGTCCGAGTTGTACGAGGGACGCTGCGGGCGGTCGCCGTACGACGGGCGGTCGTTGCTGCGGGCGGGACGCTCGCTGCGGTCATTGCGGTCGCCGTACGAGGGGCGGTCGTTGTTGTATGCGGGGCGCGCCGGACGATCGTTGCGATCGTTGCGGTCACCGTACGAAGGACGGTCGTTGTTGTACGACGGGCGGGCAGGACGATCGTTGCGATCGTTGCGGTCGCCGTAGGACGGACGGTCGTTGCTGCGGTTCGGGCGGTCGCCGTAGGCCGGCTTCTCGCGCGGGTTCCAGTCGGGACGACGGTCGGCCGAGGGACGCTGGCTGCCGGCGGGACGGTCACCCGTGCGTGCCGCACGGTCGTCGTTGGTCCAGCGCTTCTTGGGAGCGGCGCTGTCCGCGTGGAAGCCGCGGTGGCCTTCGCTGCGCGAACCCGGCTTGGAGCCGTTGCGATCCGATGACTTGATGAATGGCTTCTTGCCGCCCTGGTTGTAGGCAGGCTTATCGAAATTAGGCATAGTTCTTTCCGGGTTGTTCTTTTGTGCATGAACAAGCGCGTTCTCGTGAATAGCCCGTGCGGGAGTACGCACAGCTATCTGGTGAAAGTAACGCTTACTGAACCCGGGCGATCATTGACCGAGGCCATCACATACATCGTGTGATTTCTCCTCCAGCAGATTGCTGGGGATCCGGCCTCTAGGACTTACAAACCCATACGCGTAAAACGCGCTGTCTTGAGCCGACCCGTCTACGTTACGGCATGCGCGGCACTTTCGCTACACATGTGCAAACAATTCCGTCGCGATCAGAGCAAGAAGCGCGCCTCGCCCGTCGCATCGACGGCGTGCTGGATACGTGACCGCATCTCGTCGGACATGACCGGCAGGGCGTCGAGCGGGAACCACGCGACCTCGGTGTTCTCGCCGTCCGCGGGGAACGGCTCACCCGCCACATACGAGCACCGGAATACGAGATCGATGTACTGCGACTGGTCGCCGTTCGGGTAGACCACGGGACCGGTGACGCCGACCCACGCGAGCACGTCGACACTCGCGACGATGTCGGCTTCCTCGAGCGTCTCGCGCGCGGCGGCAACAGCGGGATGCTCACCCGGGTCGATGATGCCCGTTACCGGAGTCCACGCTCCCGTGTCCGAGCGGCGGACGAGCAGTACCTCGGCGTCACGGATGACGACGGCGGTGATGCCGGAGAGCCACAGCGGAGCGGTGCCGATCTTGTCGCGGAGGGCAAGAACGAAGTCGGGAGTGGCCATGGCTCGAGCCTAGATGAGCTTCTCGGTGCGGGCCGGAGAGAAGAGGAGAGCGGATGCCGCGGCATCCGCTCGCCGTCCCGAACTGTCGCGCACGTCACGCTACGGCGCGCCGCCAACAGGACCGGGCGCTCCGAATCCCCCGAAATCTCCTGGTGACCGACCTCGGGCCCCCAACCATCCTGGTGAAGGACGGCCAGGGGCCCGACGGACCGGAGTAGTTAGCTCGCCGCAGCCGCCTTCGCCGCCCGGCGATCGGCGCGACGTTCCTTCGCGCCCTCGACGAGGTTGTACAGCGTCGGGAGCACGAGCAGCGTGAGCACCGTCGACGAGACGAGGCCGCCGATGACGATGATCGCCAGCGGCTGCGAGATGAAGCCGCCGTGTCCCGTGATGCCGATGCCGAGCGGAACGAGCGCGAAGATCGTCGCGAGCGCCGTCATGAGGATCGGGCGGAGTCGTCGTGACGCTCCGTGGAGGATCGCCTCACCGACCTTCATGCCGCGTTCCCGGTACTGGTTGATGAGGTCGACGAGCACGATGGCGTTCGTGACGACGATTCCGATGAGCATCAGCAGGCCGATGATGGACGAGACGCCGAGCGGGATGCCCGAGATCACCTGGAGCGCGATGGCACCGGTCGCCGCGAACGGAACCGAGATGAGAAGGAGCAGCGGCTGGCGCAGGCTCTTGAACGTCGCGACCATGACCACGTAAACGATGAGGATCGCGACGAGGAGAGCGAGTCCGAGGGAGCTGAACGCGTCGCCCTGCTGCGACGTGACTCCGCCGAGCTCGGCGGACGCGGAAGCGGGCAGCTCCGCCTCGTCGACCGCGGCCTGCACCTCGGAGGATGCGGTGCCGACGTCGTCGCCGTTCGGCGTGATCGTGACGGTCGCACTGCGCTCGCCACGGACCGCCGTGATGCTCGCGGGGCTGTCGACGACCGAGACGGACGCCAGGGTCGAGAGGTTCACGATGCCGGTAGCCGTCGGGATGTCGAATCTCTTGATCTCCGCGACCGTTTCGGGAGCGTCCTCGTTGTCGACATAGATCGACATCGTCTTCTCGTCGATCACGACGGAACCGACGGCGCTCGGGTTCATCGCCTGGGTAATGATGCCGCCGACCGCGATCTCGCTGAGCCCCTTCTTGGCGGCCTTGTCGCGGTCGACCTTGATCTGGATGAACGGTTGCGTCTCGGAGAGGTTGCTCGTCGCCTGCGCGGTGACGTCGAGATCCTTGACGCCCGCGAGAACGACATCGGCCGCCTCGGTGAGGTCGGCATCGCTGCCGGCCTTGATGTCGACCTCGATGTCGGACGACCCGAACCCGCCACCGGATGCAGCGAGCGTGATGTCACCGGCGTCGCTGATGCCCGCGACCGCGTCACGCACGGTTGCCGACAGCTCCTCCTGGTCGTACGACGCGTCGGTCGTCAGCGAGAAGGACGCGTTACCGCCGCCGCCCGAGAACGTTGACGCGAGCGATCCCCCACTCGATCCGAGCGAGAGCTGCACGATATCGATGCCGTCGATGTCGCGGAGCACGTCCTCGACCTTGGAGGCCGCGGCATCCTTCGCCTCGAGGCTCGCGCCGAGCGGGAGCTCCTGCGTGACGGTGAGCGTGTTCTGCCCGCTGTCGCCGAGGAAGTTCGTCTTGAGCCCCATCGCACCGACACCCGAGAGCACGAGCACGAGGAACGCCGCTCCCAGGGTGATGAGCGGGCGCTTGAGCGTCCATCGCAGCACGGGCAGGTACGACTTCTGCAGGCGGGTCGGCTTGTCGAACTCGTCGTCGGTTCGAATAGCGGATGACGTGGCATCCGCTGTGCTGGTTTTCTTGCTGCCGAGGAACCAGTAGGCCAGTACGGGAACGATCGTGAGCGACACGAACAGGGACGCGGCGAGCGCGATCGTGACGGTGAGCGCGAACGGTCGGAACAGTTCGCCCGTGACGTCGCCGACGAGCGCGAGCGGCAGGAAGACGGCGACGGTCGTGACGGTCGAGGCGGTAACGGCGCCGGCGACCTCCTTCAACGCGGTCT
>Ga0247812_10002257_pt1 | contig 10805 bp, 9 predicted proteins | sample UWRJL149409B1_FD_178011 | JGI IMG/M metagenome (GOLD analysis project Ga0247812, IMG submission 178011) | Plant litter microbial communities from Arlington Agricultural Research Station in Wisconsin, United States - UWRJ-L149-409B-1 | ecosystem: Environmental > Terrestrial > Plant litter >...
GTGGGAGAGGGCGTTGACGGTCTTGATCGCCATCATCGGACCTTCAAAGGTCGACATGCCGTAGAACGCCAGCGACACCACCAGGAAACGCAGGATCGGGTCGCTGCGCAACTTATGCCAGGCACCTGACAGCGTCATCATCCCGTTGATCATCCCGCCCCAGCTCGGTGCCAGCAGGATCAGCGACATCACCATGCCCAGGGACTGTGCCCAGTCCGGCAGTGCGGTGTAGTGCAAATGGTGCGGACCGGCCCAGATGTACAGGGTGATCAACGCCCAGAAGTGCACGATCGACAGGCGATAGGAGTACACCGGACGCTCGGCCTGTTTCGGCACGAAGTAATACATCATCCCGAGGAAACCGGCGGTGAGGAAAAAGCCCACGGCGTTGTGGCCGTACCACCATTGCACCATCGCATCGGTCGCGCCGGCATACGCCGAGTAGGACTTGGTGAAGCTCACCGGCAACTCGGCGTTGTTGACGATGTGCAGAATCGCCACGGTGATGATGAACGCACCGAAGAACCAGTTACCCACATAAATGTGCTTGGTTTTGCGCTTGACCAGGGTACCGAAGAACACAATGGCGTAGGCGACCCAGACGATGGTGATCAGAATGTCGATCGGCCATTCCAGCTCGGCGTATTCCTTGGAACTGGTGTAACCCAGCGGCAGGCTGATGGCCGCCAACAGGATCACGAGCTGCCAGCCCCAGAAACAGAACGCGGCAATCTTCGGGGCGAACAGTTGCGTCTGGCAGGTGCGTTGCACCGAATAGAACGAACTGGCGAACAGGGCGCAACCGCCGAACGCGAAGATCACCGCGTTGGTGTGCAAAGGACGCAGGCGACCGAAGCTGGTCCACGGCAAATTGAAGTTGAGTTCAGGCCAGACCAACTGGGCAGCGAGAAAAACCCCGAGCCCCATGCCGACGATGCCCCACACCACCGTCATAATGGCGAATTGGCGGACCACCTTGTAGTTGTAGGCGGTACTGATAGAAGTGTTCATGGTTCCCCATCCACGGTTCAGCCGAAGTGAGCGCGCTGGCAAACAGCAACGCGTCCTTCGCCTGGAGTTATAGGCAGACTAAAAGCGAGGCAAGCATGGACAAAGAGCACAAGGCCAGTATTGACGGGGATCAATGGGCGCAGTGCCTGCGTGAAAAGGGATGGTTGTGGAATGCGGCCGTTACGCCGGCCTCGGCGACCTTGATTCTGGCCCATGGCGCGGGTGCACCGATGGACAGCACCTGGATGAACGACATGGCTGCACGCCTCGCGGCTCAAGGCATCAACGTCGTGCGCTTCGAGTTTCCGTACATGGCGCAGCGTCGCCTCGATGGGGGTAAACGCCCACCCAATCCGGCCCCCAAGCTGCTGGAATGCTGGCGCGAGGTGTATGCCCTGGTGCGACGCCATGTCGCTGGGCCGCTGGCCATTGGCGGCAAGTCCATGGGCGGACGCATGGCGAGTTTATTGGCGGATGAACTGGGCGCGGATGCGCTGGTGTGCCTGGGGTATCCGTTTTATGCCGTGGGCAAACCGGAGAAACCGCGGGTCGAGCATTTGGCGGAATTGAAAACGCCGACGCTGATCGTGCAGGGCGAGCGGGATGCGCTGGGGAATCGCGAGGCGGTTGAAAAGTATGACCTGTCACCGAACATCGAAGTGTTCTGGCTGGCGGCGGGGGATCATGATTTGAAACCGTTGAAGGTTTCGGGGTTTACCCATGAGCAGCATTTGCAGGCGGCGGCGGAGAAGGTAGCGGCGTTTTTGCGGTGATGTTCGTGGTGTCCGTGATGGCCTCATCGCTAGCAGGCTAGCTCCCACAGTGATTGGCGGTGTACCCCGATCCCATGATCAACACAAACCCCTGTGGGAGCTAGCCTGCTAGCGATGACGTGATGGCCTCATCGCTAGCAGGCTTGCTCCCACAGTGATTGGCGGTGTAACCGATCCCATGATCAACACAAACCCCTGTGGGAGCTAGCCTGCTAGCGATGATGGTCTGGGAGCCACCAAATCTCTCCCAAATGCCCCACAGATCAAACTGTAGGAGCTAGCCTGCTAGCGATAACGGCCAGGCAGTCACCAACTTTCTACCAAATACCCCAACGATCAAACTGTAGGAGCCGAGCTTGCTCGCGATGGCAATCTACAAGCCACCACCACTTTCAACTGGCAACAAAAAACCCGGAAGCTCACACTGTCCGGGTTTTTGCCACGCCCAACAAACCTACCGATTAAACCGCTCAACCAACGAATACTGCGTACTGGCCGTCTTCGTCAGCTCCTCACTCAACAACGCCGAGTGCTGAGCCTGTTCAGAAGTCTGATCCGCCAGCAACGAAATATTGCTGATATTGCGACTGATCTCCTCAGCCACAGCACTCTGCTCTTCAGTCGCCGCCGCAATTTGCGTGGTCATATCAGTGATATTCGCCACCGCTTCACTGATCCCCACCAACGCCTGATCCGCTTCCAGCACTCGAGCAACCCCTTCCTCAGCCTGACGATGCCCGGCCTCCATGGTCTGCACCGCAGTACTGGCCGTCTGCTGAAGCTTGGCAATCAACGCATGAATCTGCCCGGTCGACTCGCTGGTACGCTGCGCCAGCTGACGCACTTCATCCGCCACCACCGCAAAGCCACGACCCATCTCACCGGCACGCGCCGCTTCAATCGCAGCGTTCAACGCCAACAGGTTCGTCTGGTCAGCGATACCCTTGATCACATCCACCACACCACCGATCTCGTCACTGTCCTTGGCCAGCTGAGTCACGGTCATCCCGGTTTCCCCAACCACCACCGACAAGCGCTGAATGGCATCACGGGTTTCCCCGGCGATATCACGACCACGACCAGTCAGGCGATTGGCTTCCTGCGTCGCATCCGCCGTGCGCTGCACATGGCTGGCGACTTCTTGAGTCGTCGCGGCCATCTGATTAACAGCGGTCGCCACCTGCTCGGTCTCAACCCGTTGACGCTCCAGCCCCGTCGAACTTTTATGCGCCAGCGTATCGGACTGCTTCGCCTGCTCGGTCAGATGCTCGGCTGTATCCTGCAAACGAGTCAGGCAGGTTTTCAGACGCGCTTCCTGACTCAGGATCGACATCTCCAGACGCGCCTGAGCCCCGCGACTGTCTGTGTACATCTGCGCAATCAACGGATCGGACGTGGTCTGCTCAGCCAGACGCAAGAGACGCTTGAGCCCACGCTGCTGCCAGCTCAAACCCATCAAGCCCAGCGGCACCGACAGCGCGGCAGCCAGGGCAAAACCCCATTGGGAGGTGAGCGTCGCGCCAATCATGAAGCTCAACTGGCTGACCAGAATGAACGGCACCCAATCCTGCAGAACCGGCAGCCACTTATCCGTGGAAGGCACCGCCGACTTGCCCTGATTGATACGCTGATACAGCGCCTCGGCACGGCGAATCTGCTCAGCCGTCGGCTTGACCCGCACCGACTCGAAACCCACCACCTGATTGCCGTCGAACACCGGCGTCACATAAGCGTTCACCCAATAGTGATCACCGTTGTGGCAACGGTTCTTGACGATCCCCATCCATGGGAGGCCTTGCTTCAGCGTGCTCCACATGTGTGCGAACACCGCCGCCGGCACGTCCGGGTGACGCACCAGGTTATGCGGCGCACGGATCAAGTCCTCGCGAGAAAACCCGCTGATCTCGACGAAGGCGTCGTTACAGTAAGTGATCACGCCCTTGGCATCGGTCGTGGAAATCAACCGCTGCTGAGCCGGAAAGGTCCGTTCGCGTTGGGTAATGGGCTGGTTGTTACGCATGGCTATTCGATCCGTGAGGCTTTGACAGGGTGTCGGCGCTGTTACGGATTTATTGAGTTTTATTTTTCAACCCTGGAATCCAGTTCACAGAAAAACCAGACAAAGCCTCACAAAAACCCCAGGCAAAAAAAGCCGGGCAAAAACCTCAAGCAAAACCTCCAGGTAAAACCTCCAGCAAGACCTCCAGCAAGACCCCAGGCAAAACTCCCTGTGGCGAGGGAGCTTGCTCCCGCTGGACTGCGCAGCAGTCCCAATCCCTCACCTGACTCACAACCCGTGGGAGCAAGGGTACTGTGGGAGCAAGCAGTACTGTGGGAGCAAGGCTCGCCCGCGATGACGCTAGGCCAGGCACCAAACCTTCATCAGCCTTACACCACTATTCACTCCCCAAACCCCGCGGCCGCAACCGCCGCCGAACCACCTCCAACACATCACACCCATCCCGCAACGGAAGGGCGCACAGCAACGCAAAATCACTAAGAATAAAAGACTGACACTCAATCGACCCACGCATGGACAGGTTTTCCAGCACTTGAGTAACGGCGTTAATTCGGTAATTGGCTGCGTCGATCAGAACGTCGAGCGGGGCTTGGGCATCGACGAAGAGGGTAGGCATGTCGTCGCAGTTGCTGGTGAGGGGTTTGAAGCGGTTCTCGGGGTGGGGGGTTGGTTTTATGTAGGGTGGGTCGGGGGTTACTGATGGCATCTTTCGAACTCCTAACGTGTGGACCGGCCGCCGCCATCAATCGCTTCCACGCAAAAGGTGGCGGCTGTACGTGGGTGTGGAAGACCGGGACGTTAGGCACCCGGCGCGCTCGAAAGCGCCCCGCGCACAGCCACCATAAAACACTGACGGATACGTCGAGCTGGTAGCGCATGACGCGCCTAACGATGAAGGGCTTCCACACCCTGCCGCTGAACGTGCAGCGACACCGAAAGACTATCCATGGAGATCACTGCGCACCAGTTCATGCAAACCGCTAAAACTTGAAGGAAATCTCCGACGACCACGTCTCCGAAATTTTTTGGTTGTAGGACTGTCGTCGTGATCTATTCCTGAAATCCGCCAATACGGCGCCGCAGACTGTGCGGTCTGACGAAACAGAAAGAAGTCAGACAGGGTAGGTGTGGTAAGTAGGAAGATTCGCTGAATAGCGAGAACAAAACGATAGGCGCTGAAAGACCGCAATATCTCCATGCGCACAAAACGACTGTGGGAGCGGGCTTGAACTGGTCAAGTAATCTTGGACACCGATTAAGGTTCACGCCGCCAACCTTTCCTTCACGACCGGCGACCTGTAGTCGTTATAGCTGTGAGGCCTGCTGATGTTGTAGCGCGAGACATAGCGCTGCACATCTGCCCGGGCCTCATGCTCCAGTTTGTAGCCCGTTTCAGGAACCCACTCGGATTTCAAACCACCAAAGAATCGCTCCATCGGGGCGTTGTCCCAGCACTCGCCTTTACGGCTCATACTTTGCCTAAATCCATGTTTCACAAGCGCGTTTCGGAATTTATGGCTGGTGTACTGGCAACCCTGGTCAGAATGAAACAACACATCCTGGGGATGGCCGCGCAGCTCAACCGCCATGCGTAGCGCTTCGCAGGTCAGGTTGGCATCAGAAATCATCGAGAACGACCAGCCTACGATCCTGCGAGCGTACAGATCCAGAACGGCGGCGAAGTACATCCACCGCTTGCCGACCTTGATGTATGTCACGTCGCCACACCACACCTGATTAACCGCCGTCACATCAAATTTTCGCTTGAGCACGTGCGGCGCCACCAAGGCCTCCACGCCCGGCGACTTGTACTTATGGCGCCTGCGCTGACGACTAGCGATGCCAGCTTCGCGCATCAGACTGCGAGCCATATAACGCCCGATACGATGCCCTTTGGCTTGTAGCTCCTTGGACAAAGTACGTGCGCCTGCCGACTCTCTGGACGCCTTGTGGTGCCTGACCAGCGCGGCTTTGAGCTTGTCCCTTTCAGGATTTGCTCTGCCTTGGCGCTGGCGCCAGGCATAGAAGCTGCTGCGGTTAACCCCGAACGCCCCGCAACACCTTTTAACGCCGTACTGCTCGTCCAGCTCATCGATCAGCGTGAATGATCTTTGGCGTCCAAAAGCAGGAGAGCACTGGCCTTTTTTAGGATTTCGATATCCAGGTCTTTCTCTCTGAGCAGAGCTTTGAGTCTCTGGATTTCTCGTTGATCAGCGGTAATTGCCTTGGCTCCCACCGGAGTCGAGCCCAGGCGTTCTTTTTGCACTTGATCAACCCAGCGGCGCAGGGCTGTGGGGCCGATATCCAGGCTGGCACAGACTTCGGTAACCGGCTGACCTTCATCCAACACCATGCTGGCAGCCTTGAGCTTGAACTCACTCGAATAAGATTTACGCATATCCAAACACCTCAGATTTGGGCGCTATCATAGCGCCCGATTGAAGTGTCCAAAATCATTAGGCCAGTTCAGCTTGCTCGCATAGTCGACTCAGCTCGAAAGCGCTGTGTCACTTGTGGGATAATCATCCGTTGCAACACCTCCATGCCCACTGCATACCTGCCTTGAGCACATCCACATGAGATGAGCTAACCAACAAGGCAAATTTTCGAGGCGAGGAAACCATTCCTCCCGAACTTTTCAATGGATTTTAAAGATGTCTAATGGACGTATTCTGATCACTGGGGGCGCTGGTTTCATCGGCTCCCATCTAACTGATGTATTACTTGCCAAAGGTTACACAGTCAGAATTCTTGACGACCTCTCGACTGGTAAGCGTAGCAATCTCCCGCTAGACAACCCAAGAGTGGAATTGATCGTAGGCGACGTGGCTGATGCTGACGTCGTTGCACGCGCGATGGTTGATTGCCAGGCAGTCGCACACCTTGCAGCCGTGGCTTCGGTCCAGGCTTCGGTCGATGATCCGGTACGCACACACCAAAGTAATTTCGTAGGTACGCTGAACGTTTGCGAAGCCATGCGTCAAGCCAACGTCAAAAGGGTGGTTTTTGCCTCAAGTGCAGCGGTGTACGGTAACAATGGTGAAGGGTTCGCTATTGACGAAGACACGCCTAAAGCACCGTTGACACCCTATGCTTCGGACAAGTTGGCAAGTGAGTATTACTTCGACTTCTACCGACGCCAGCACGCGTTGGAGCCTGTTGTATTTCGCTTCTTCAATATTTTTGGGCCTCGCCAAGACCCGTCTTCGCCGTACTCCGGCGTGATCAGTATCTTTAGCGAGCGCGCGCAGAAAGGCTTGCCCATCACGATTTTCGGAGACGGCGAACAGACCCGTGATTTTTTCTACGTAGAAGATTTGGTGGGGCTGTTAGTGCAGGCGTTAGAAGCACCACACGTTGAGGTTGGAGCAATCAACGTGGGCATGAACCAAGCGACGTCATTAACGCAGATGCTCGAAGTATTGGCGGACGTGCTAGGTGAGATTCCACCTGTTAGCCACAGCCCGGCAAGAGCGGGAGATATTCGCCATTCACGCGCGAATAATGATCGACTACTGAAAAGATTCAAGCTGGCTGAGACGACGCCGATGAGCGTTGGTCTTGCGAAATTGCTAGGAAAAGAGACTTGCTGATCAGCTGAGTGGAGCGGTAACAAAAAAGTCTGGCCACGGTTTTACAAACGTGGCCAGACTTTTTTTACGCGTTATACAAAGTAGCTGTAAGCCTCACGCCGCAGGAGTCGATTGGAGCTTTTTGAGTTTCGAGTTCAAATATCCACGCCACACCAAAATCGCCACCACTCCGCACAAAACCCCTGTGGCATTAGCCACCATGTCACCCCAGGACGCAGTGCGCAGCGGCATTAAACTCTGCTCCAGCTCGATTAACATCGAACCCAACAGTGTCCAGAGCATCAACCAGATGATCCGAGTGCCGGGGAACGCCAGATAAGCACTCACCGTCAGACAAGCGAACCCGGCCCAGTGATGCAGCTTGTCCTGATTCTCAAACACCTGTGGCACCGGCTCGCCGCGCATCCCGGCGACGCACAGCACCAGCAGGATTACGAAGAATGCCAGTTTGGGCAGGGCACGCAGTATCCGCTGCTTCATTCTGTAACCTTGTAGAAGTTGTTGTGGAACAGGTCGATATTGCGACGCTCTGTCAGGGAGTACAGCGAGTAGCTACGTGCAAGCGCCGCGCCACCGTCTCGAGTCAGCGGAGTCCATGCCAGGTTAGCTCTGCGAGTGGTCGAACTGGCCATCAACTCATCGAACGGAATCGAGAAGTAGATGCCCTTGCCGAAACTACCTTCGCCATACTCTTCTTTCGTGGCATTGGTGATTGTCACCCAGCCACCGAACCGCACGCCGTTGGCAAACTCACGGGACAAGTCCAGGGTAGCGCCGTAATCCTTAGCCAAATAACGCCCGACGCTGAGCGCGCCCAGAATGTCCTGGAACGAACTGCGATAGTAAAGCGTGGCATTGCCGGTGATCGTACTGTAGTCACGCAGGCCAAGCCCCTGATCGAAATCACGTTGCTTGACCCAGTTCATATCCACGCCAACAGCCCAGCGCTCTCCCATCGGACGATACAGCGCTTCACCGCCGACACCAGCGAACATTGACTCCAGATAGCCGCCGTAAACCATGCCGTAGAGGTCTTCATCCAGCTGTTTAACTTTGTTCAACTGGAAAGTCGGCATCGTGACTTCCGACGTCGTCATGTACTGACGCAGGTCGGTACGTACACGAGGCAGGCCGCTGGGTGCGTCGTATTTGAACTTATCAAAGTTGTTGATCAGGTTCGCGCTCAGCAAACCACTCCACCACAAATCAGGCTGGAAGCGATACTCGGCGCTCAGGTCCGCACTGAATTGGTAAAGCAGGAATCCATCTGGACCACCGACGTTCTGTTTGTACCCCAGGCCCAGGCCATAGGTGAACTTGTCCGGTGTCTTCGCGTACAGGGTTTTCTCCTGATGCGGCACGGGAACATTCTGCTCGGTCACGCGACGCAGGTCTTCCAGCGGTCGATCTTCTTGAACCAAGTCGCGGAACGTATCCCGTGGCAGGCTGACTTCCTGGACTGGCAGGCTGTAGCGAGTGTCTACCATCGTGAACCAGTTGATCTCGTCGTTGACACTGTTGTCGAGGATACGAGATGCACGGCCCGCGGCTTTCGGGGTGTGGAAGTAGCGGCCTTGTTCTCCGTATACGATCAGCTCGGAATCGCGCTGGGTGATTTTCGAAACGGTGTAGCCTGCGTTGTTTTGCAAACGCTTGGCGACGCCGGCCCATTGCACGTCCGTTGGAGCGGTTGTCGGTTTGACGTCCGGCACGGGTTCGGGTTTTGGGTCGAAGCTTTTGGTTGGCGCTTTGCGGGTGGAGAAGTTCGTGTGTAGGGTGATGCCGAACATGGCGGTGTTGCCGCGTTCCCAGGCTGCGTGGAGGTCTACCCAGTCATTGGCTTTGAAGACGAAGCCTAGGTTGATAGGGGAATCCTGGATCTGGTTGTTGTTCTGGGGCTCGTGTTGGTAGTCATTACCTTCGTACTCGAGCTTTATGGACAATGGGTCCCAAGGGGTTTGGTAATTTACGCCACCGAAGAAGGACGGGGAGCCACGGAAGTAGCTGTTACCGTTGAAGTCACCGGCTTGAGTATTCGTGGAAGCTGGTCGGTCATTGAATTTGTCATCGACCCAACCCAAAGGATTATCAATATCGCCGCGGTTACCGATGTAACCCCAAGCCAGGCCCAAACTCAGGTCGAAATTCCCCAAGCGTTTGTTGCCGACAAAATACTCGCTGGAGAACAGGCCTGTACCACCGATGTCACGTGCTCCTAATGCAACTTCCGGTATCCAGTGGCTTTCGTCGAGTAGGCGTACCTTTGCATCAATCGCCTTATCCTTATAGCTCTGGCTTCCGCTCAAAGATTCCGGACCATAGTCTCGGTTACTGATCGAGGTGTATCGGAACGAGCCTTCCAACCAGTCAAAGGGCTGGAAAGAAACGCTGTAGCGACTGTATGGATCAGTTCTGCTGGCGGTCAGAGACAGTTCGCCAGCAGGCGCCATACGCGCGCTAGGTGTCTGCAACAAGCCGACACCACCAAAGTCGCTCTGCGTGTAGCGCGGCTCAGCCACTGCCCAGGCGCTGCAGCCAAGCAATAGGCACGGAATCAAGTGGTACTTCATGGCTTCACCTCCAGCAGTGGCTGGGTGGCGATGAAAGCGGCCAGTTCAGTATTCAGGTCTGGAGTTGGATCACCCTTTGCGGTGCTGTGTACGGGCACGTAAATGCTTGCCCCCGGCGCCGGCGGTACAGACTTGGTTTCATTCCACAGTGCTATACCTTCCTGGAAAACGCGACCATCCGGCTGAATGACAAACAGCAAGTCTTTATTTGCACCAGGATCACGCAGGCACTTTTTTAGATAACTAATTGCCGACTGCAAAGGCTGGTACGCCAACTCGCATTCCCCAATTACCGCGCCCACAACCTTCACAGTGTTCGGTCGGGGAGGGTAGAGCAGCACATCACCATTGCTGAGGTAGGGATTGTCTCCACGGTTCAGCTCCACCCGAACCGGATCAAGCTGAGCCACTCGGCGTCCGGTAACCGGCATCGCTTGCACCTTGGCGATCAAGCGTTCAGCCAGTTCAGCCAACTCGATTTCGTCATCTTGCAATGCGTTGCTTTTAACAGTCGCCAGATCGAAGAGCACGCCCAACTTCAGTCGCTCTTGCGCGTTGCGCAATGGAGTATGCAACCACGCAGCGCCGAGCAGATAAGCCTTAGGGCTCACTTGAGCTGGTAGTAAAACGTCATGCAAGCGAGTCCCTTCCTGGAACGAGTAGCGCCCAGGTTTGGCGGCATCGCCCTGCACGGTGACCAGCGAGTCAGCATTTACGGCAAAAGTCATGAGCAGGCTGCAGCAAAGCAGCCAGGAGGAACGAGGAATCATTGCACTACCGGCTTATTCGGGCGCACTTGAACAATGCGTAGGGGCAATTCGGGGGTCAGATGTTGCAC
>Ga0247812_10002261_pt1 | contig 10796 bp, 9 predicted proteins | sample UWRJL149409B1_FD_178011 | JGI IMG/M metagenome (GOLD analysis project Ga0247812, IMG submission 178011) | Plant litter microbial communities from Arlington Agricultural Research Station in Wisconsin, United States - UWRJ-L149-409B-1 | ecosystem: Environmental > Terrestrial > Plant litter >...
CCCGCTGATAAAACAGCGGACACGACAACACTTAATAGCAATTTATTATTTTTATGCATGTGAAACCTCAACAATTTAATTTGGTTATGCCAGGCAGTTTTACCACTGACAAATTCGACGTAATCACTGCGTATAATCTGAGTCAACACGCTCGTATAAAAATCAGAAACGTCCTACTCATTAATTTTTTCGTGATACATTTCGCACAACTAATGCTGCCGATGCTTACAGCAGGCACCGAACTCAGCGAATTAATGCTCGCTACCTCGGCGTACTCCTCGCCCTCGCGCCGATGGCGCTCATGGCCGACTGGCTCGATCTCAACAAACGCCTGGGCAAACCAAAACCTCCCCAGGTGGTTGCTGTTTGAGAACTGCGTCGCACTGAAACTCCTACTCGGAAATTTCCCACAACTTTATCAGGCATAGTTTTTTTGCAGTTGGCCGTTATGAAGGGGAAATGAACAGAGAGAGTTGCTATGAATATCAATCCCAATTCCGCTGCGCAATCACCTTACCCAAACCTGGCATCAAGAAACGCCAAAGCGGAGGAAGCCATTCAAGCTAATCATGAACAAGGACAATCCTTGCGGACCACTTCGCAACCCAGCGATAAGCCAGTCAGCTCAACTGATACGTTGAAGGGTTATAGAGGCTCTTCGGATCAGAAATGTTTGTTCCAGGGAGTTATCGGAATGACAGAAGACCAAAATTACGCAAGAGAAAATCCTTGGGGCGGTCCGGAAGTTCTCAAGGAAAAAGAGTGCTGCTGGACATGCCGGGGATTTGAGCTATCTTCACTACGCTTGCTTGCGGAGACAGGAGTCAACATTATCAAGTCAGAACTGCAAAACTTTAAGAATGGGCTTGCCAAAACATATCCAGAGCTATCGACCAAACTATTCAACTTCACGCTGGATGCATGCGGCCAAATAAGCATTATTGACTCAGACGAACTCACCCCGCTAGAGCAAGCAATTTTGACCCAGTCCATACGCGATCACAAGCGACTAAACGCAGCCCTTCAAGCACATGCAGAAACGCTAATAAAATACGCAGGCTACAAAGCACCCGAACCGGGACAAGATCCTCTTAGCATGGAAAATCTAGGCACGCGGGTGAATTATGCGGCGCTATTGGCACATCCCACCGGTGCACTGGACCTCTTCGGAAATCCCTGGGTTCCCAACGAACCGATTTATGAGCGTCGTTCAATTGACATAAAAACGTGATGACTGGACGCTTACAACGTAGATAGGCGGGCCTTATAGACCTACCTATCTATAGGGTTATTAATTGCTGATGCAATGCAATGCAACACGAACGCAGCCGTCCACTTCTTCTGCTGCTCAAAATTTTCAGGGCCAACCAGTTCGTCAGATACGAACCAGCGAACTATTTTATATCCGGCGATCCCGTAATTAACGCCCTCATCGTCATTCTGTTCTGCGCGCACCTCGCGGTCATAGCACCTATCCAGTTTGAATGTCAGATCGATTTTTCCGGTATCGTCGGCTGATGCTAGCCTGAAAAAATCCGGTTCCTTCGAACGACCATCCAGATACAGATTAAATTTAGCGTAACTTCCTTTAAGGGGAGCACCAGTGGAATCGGTATATTGCAACTCATACGATAACTCTTCGTAGGTTTGTACGCCTACCACCCATCCGGTATTACCCGCTCCGACACGAGCCCAGACTGGCGGCGCTGTCAGCTTTACATCTTTCATGAACGGGTATGACCCGAAGCTCAAATTGTATTCTGTGTCTTTATAAGCTTCAGTCCGCCGATAAGAAATTCGGACCCGGACCGCGTCACCTGCCTTGAGACGTGAGAAGGTGATTGTGTCCCCTGGATAGCCCTTCGCCCATCGCCCCTCATGAAAGTATTCGATAAGTAACTGCTTTTCAGAATCAGGAGTACGGTTCACCAACATCACTTTTTGGCCACGTATTGCCGCAAACTCTTAACAGTGAACTTCCTCTTTATTTTTGAGCTTATTTCGCAGCCTATGAACTTGATCCGACAAAACCTGACATACAGGCTCATCAGATCCATTCCCCACAACCTCTACATTCCCCTGCGCATTCACCCCACACGCCCCCGCCAATAAAAGAGCAGACGCAAATGTACCGAGGGCGAGCTTTTTATTCTTGTTCATCGCAAATCCTTGAGTAGATTCAGTCAATATATAAATATTATTTACACAGCGCGTTTAAGCCACTAACAAAACCGGACGTAATCACCCGCCCCACCCGCCGTCAACCACCTACGTTAATAAACAGACCGTTCCCACAAACGGGTCGGCCAGCGCCTTACCGCTCCTGAGACCAAAGATTTCTGCCGCCACGTCTGCCAGCGTCTAAGCTTGTGTCAGGTGCGATTAACAGGTTTAACCGGGCCAATGGATATGGGTGTATTACGGCATTCCGATACGAAGCAGACTGCTCAGGACACGGACAGTCAGAATCAGCCACCAATGCCGAAAAGCCCTCGCCACAGGCGTAATGCGTGGCGCGTGTTCTGGGTGTTGCTGGTCATGGGCCTGGTGGTGTTCGGTTTTGTCATTGCCACCGAATCGCGAACCTCCAGGCTGCAGGCCCGGGAGTTCAGCCGATTTTCGGCAAGCCTGAGCTACTCGCTGCAACCTGGCCCCAGCGATGCGGTGTTGTATCCGGGGGACGGACCGTTTGATAAGCGCCTGGGTTACTCCGCTCTGGATGAGTTCCTGCCGCGCCTGCTCAAGCGCGATTATCTGATCGTTGAACAGACCCGCTTCTCCCCCGAACTGCTCGCTTACGGCCGACGCGGCTTTTTCGTGCCTTACGAAGAGAAGATTCAGGCCGGGCTGTCGATTACCGACTGCCGGGGTTCCGATCTCTATCAGTTCCGCTACCCGCAGCAGTTCTATCCGAGCTATGCCGCAATTCCGCCATTGGTGGTGCACAGCCTGTTGTTCATCGAGAACCGGGATTTGCTGGACCCGCGGCAGCCAATGGCCAACCCGGCGGTGGACTGGCCCCGGTTTGCCAAGGCTGCGGTTTCACAGCTGGCGAAGATGATCGGTCTGCCCGGCCAATCGGCAGGCGGCAGCACGCTGGCCACACAGCTGGAAAAATACCGTCACTCCCCCGATGGCTTGACTCAGTCGGGCTCGGAGAAGCTGCGACAGATGGTTTCCGCCAGCGTGCGCGCCTATCAACCCGGCGAGCAAACCCTGCAAGCCCGGCAGCGGGTGGTGCGTGATTATTTGAACAGCGTGCCGTTGTCGGCGGTGCCGGGCCATGGCGAAGTGCACGGGTTGGCCGAAGGGTTGCGGGTCTGGTACGGCGCGGATTTCGTGCGCACCAACCAGTTACTGGCGTCCACCGCCAGCGACCCACAAAGTCTGGCGGCGCGTGGCCTGGCGTTGCGTGAAGTGCTCTCATTGGTGATCGCCCAGCGGCGTCCGTCGCACTATCTGGCCAAGGGCCGCGCGGAATTGGCTGACCTGACCGATAGCCATATCCGCCTGCTGGCGCAGAATAAAGTCATTGATCAGCGTCTGGCGGATGCGGCGCTGAACAGCACGGTCACCTACCGTAACTGGATTCAGCAGCCGACCATTCAGCCGATTGAAACCAACAAGGGCATCAGTGTGGCGCGCAGTCGCCTGTCGGGGATGCTCAATCGCCCGCTTTATGATCTGGATCGTCTGGACCTGTCAGCCACCACCACCTTGCAAAGCGAGTTGCAGGCGCGCGTTGGCCAGTACCTGCGCGATCTGGCCGACCCGGCTTTCGCAGCGAACGTCGGATTATTGGGCGAGCGCTTGCTGACGCCCGCCAGTACCGCGCAGGTGCGTTACAGCTTTACCCTGTTCGAGCGGGGCCCGGACGGATCGCGGGTGCGGGTGCAGACCGACAGCACCGACCAGCCGTTCGACATCAACGAAGGCAGCAAGCTGGAACTCGGATCGACGGCGAAGATGCGGGTGCTGACGACGTATCTGGAGATGATCGCAGAGTTGCACGGGCGCTACGCCGGGCTGACCTCGGCGCAACTGAGTAAAACCCCGGTGGAAGAGCAGGATCGCCTGACTCGCTGGGCGGTGGATTATCTGGCGCAGAACAAGGATCGCAGCGTGTCGAAGATGCTTTCTGCGGCCCTGGATCGGCATTACTCGGCGAGCCCAGGCGAGCGGTTTTTCACCGGCGGAGGCCTGCATCACTTCAACAATTTCCGCAAAGAAGATAACGGGCGCAACCCGACGCTGCGCGAGGCGTTGCGCGAGTCGATCAACTTGCCGTTCATTCGCCTGATGCGCGATCTGGTGCGTTACAGCACGTACCAGGCGCCCAGCAACAGCGCCGAGCTGCTCAAGGACGATGACAACCCGCGCCGCCAGGAATACCTGGCGCGTTTCGCGGATCGGGAAGGCTCGGTTTTTCTGCTGCGATTCTGGAAACGCTACAAGGACAAGACCACCCAGGAGCGGCTTGACACGTTCCTTGATGGCGTTCATCCCACAGCGCCACGGCTGGCGGCCGTTCATCGCTATTTGCTGCCGGAAGCCGATCAGACGGCGTTCAACTCGTTTGTCCGGGCGCACATGGCCGAAGAAAAAATCGGCCCCAGGCTGAGCGAAAAGCGCCTGGCCGAGCTGTATCAGAGCTACGGCCCGGGCGCCTACGACTTGCCGGATCAGGGCTATATCGCCAGGGTTCACCCGCTGGATCTGTGGCTGGTGGGTTATCTCCTGAAAAACCCGGAGGCGCAGTTCAAGGATGCGGTGACGGCCAGCCATTTCGAACGTCAGGAAGTCTACGGCTGGCTGTTCAAAAGCCGGCATAAAAGCGCTCGCGACAGCCGCATCCGCACCATGCTGGAGATCGAAGCGTTCCTCGATATCCATCAACGCTGGCAGCGGGTCGGCTACCCGTTCGATCATCTGGTGCCTTCCCTGGCGACCGCAATCGGCAGCTCGGGGGACCGTCCTGCGGCGTTGGCGGAGTTGATCGGGATCATCCAGAACGATGGCATCCGCTTGCCGACCTTGCGCATCGACAGCCTGCATTTTGCCGCCGACACGCCCTACGAAACGCGGCTGGCCAACAACCCGGAGCTTGGCAAGCGCGTATTGCCGTCCGAAGTGGCGGCGGCCATGCGTGAAGCCTTGTCGCAAGTGGTGGACGGCGGCACGGCCAAGCGCGTGCAGGGCAGTTTCAAATTACCGGATGGCAGCCCGCTGGCAATGGGCGGTAAAACCGGCACCGGCGACAACCGCATCGAAAGCATCGGCGCGGGCGGTCGCATCCTCAGCTCCCGGGCGATAAACCGCACGGCGACGTTCGTGTTTTATCTGGGCGACAACCACTTCGGCACGCTTACCGCCTTCGTGCCCGGCAAGGCCGCGGAAGGGTTTCGCTTCACCTCGGCACTGCCGGTGCAAGTGCTCAAGGGCATGGCGCCGATCCTGAGTCCGTATCTTGAACCGGGCGCGCATACGCAATGCAGTGCGCCGACGGCCCCGTTGGAGCGAGGCTTGCCCGCGAAAAGCGATAACGCGATAGCTCTGGTCCACCGAGGCGTCTGATTCGCGGGCAAGCCTCACTCCAACGGAATGTGGCAGATGAGAACCGTTCGTCTTTATCTCTTGCGCAATGATTAAGATATATCTTAAGGTATATCTAACTTGCACAGGAGATAGAGAAATGCGTGATGACCATCACCACAATGAACACCGCCCCCATCACCGCGACCACGGCGAAGGTCGTGACGGTTTTGAAAAGCGTCCTCGCGGCGAACGCGGTGGCCGTGGGCCTCGGGTGTTTGCGCCGGGGGATCTGAAATTGCTGTTGCTGGCGCTGATCGCCGAACAGCCATCCCACGGCTACGACCTGATCCGTCAGATTGAAAGCATGTTCGATGGCGCCTACAGCCCGAGCCCCGGCGTGATTTATCCAACCCTGACCTTTCTTGAAGAAAGCGAATTGATCGAAGGCAGCGCTCACGGCGGCAAAAAACACTACGCCATCACTGAGACGGGGCGCGCGTCACTGACCGAGCAAGCCGTGGCGCTGGACGGCGTCCGCATGCGCATCGACGTCAGCAAGCGTTCCTTGCGAGGTCACGAACGGCCGCCGGAAATCCATGAAGCCGTGAACAATCTGCGTCACGCCATGCATCTGCATGATGGCCGCTGGAGCCCCGAGGAAATCCTGCGGGTTCGCGACCTGCTCAATAACACCGCCAAAGCCATCGTCGATGGCCCTCAAGGTTCGGAGAAGTCGGTATGAATTCGCAACAATCGATCCACCGCGTCAGCCATGAAATCAAACGCCGTAAGTTGCAGGTGCTGCGCGTCACAGACATCACCCCGAAGATGCGTCGGATTACGCTGCACGGGCCGGAGCTGACCGGCTTTATCAGCCTGGGAACCGACGATCACGTGAAGCTGATTTTTCCGCGTACCCCAGAAGAACAGCAAGCGATGGAAACCCTGCAACTCGGCGCGCCGGATGACGGCCCGCGCCCGGCCATGCGCGATTACACGCCGCGTCGTTATGACGCCGAAAGCGGCGAACTGGACATCGACTTCGTGCTCCATGGCGAAGGTCCGGCCGCCACCTGGGCCGCACAGGCCGAACCGGGGCAGTTTTTGTACATCGGTGGCCCGCGTGGTTCGATGATCGTGCCGGATATGTTCGACAGCTACCTGTTGATCGGCGACGAGACCGCGCTGCCCGCCATCGCCCGGCGTCTTGAAGGCCTGCCGACCAATCGCTGCGCGCTGGTGGTGGTCGAGGTTGCGGATATGGGCGAACAGCAGGTGTTCCAGAGCCAGGCGCAAGTCGACGTGATCTGGATCGTGCGCGGCGAGCAAGACCTGGTGGACGTCACCCGCCGCCTGGAAATGCCCGAAGGCCAGCTGTATGCCTGGGTCGCCACCGAAGCGGCGTTGTCACGCAGGATTCGGCGCGTATTGCTCGGCGAATTCGGGCTCGATGAAGCGCTGGTCAAGTGCTCGGGTTACTGGCGGCTTGATGAGCGGGATGAGGGCTGAATCCCCGTTGGAGCGAGCGGGCGTTTACGCCCGACGCCCCTTGAATCGATCCACCCCCACCAACAACAAACCGACCCCGACAAACCCCGCCAATACCCCGCCGGCATTGATGAAGGCCCTGGCAAAGCCGATGGTTCCCGCATCAATGAAGGGGTACATGTAATCGCCGAGGGAATTGCCGCGCAGCAGGACGTAGGCAAAGTAGACAATTGGATAAAGAATCCACAGCAGCACATGTCTGAATTGCAACACGCCCTTGGGCACATACAGCCACCAATACCCCAGGAACATCAGCGGCATGACGTCGTGGAGCAATTCGTCCGCGACCCATTGCCAGCCTTCGGGTTGCCACAAATGGCGCAATAGAATGTTGTAGGCCAGACCGACCAGAACAATGCTGGTCGCAATCGCGCCGCACACCACGGGATGGCGAAAAAAACGCTGCGCCGCTGACGTGCTGCGGCTCAGCGCACAGGTCAGGGCCACCGCCGCCAACGTGTTGCTCAGTACCGTAAAAAAGCTGAAGAACCGCACTAATCCGCCAATCAGGCTGGCGTCGTCTGCCCAGCGCGCGAAGAAAATCAGATACAGCTGAATGACCAGTCCCGACCAGCCCAGGCTCGCGGCAATGATCGTGTAGCGGCGCTGTCCCTGCGCCGGTTGCGTGTGTTCGGCGTACATCGATGTTAATCCTTGTGGCCCAGGCTCCAACCCGGACAAAGTTACCAACCCTTGCTGCGGTGCAACTTCACGTACAGCGCTTCGACCTTTTCCCGAGCCCAGGGCGTCTTGCGCAAAAACGTCAGGCTGGACTTGATGCTCGGGTCGCTCTTGAAGCAGCGAATATCAATGCGCTCAGCCAGGCCGGACCACTCGTAATGCTCAACCAGAGCGTTGAGGATCTGTTCCAGCGTCACGCCATGCAGAGGATTGGAATGCTGTGTTGTCATGCGGAACCTTCGAGTTGATGAGCAAGGGCGTTTCAAAGAGCTGCGCACCTTAGCCGAGCCTTCTGACAGCGGGAAGAGCTTAGCGTGCGAAGGCTGCCGATTGTCGCACTGCTAATGCCCATCAAAAGTGTAGGAGTTGTCCTGAAATAGTGTGCGCGGAGGACATCGCGGTCGCCCCTCAAGCTCACTGTTGCAGCCCTTGCAATGATCCATGTCAATTTCCCCGCTGTTTGCTGAGTCGTTAGCCCCCTATCATTGCCATCCTCAACGGCTGAATCGATTAATCCTGTTTTTTCGCTTCCTTCTCTCGTTTCTTCAAGTGCGAGATGCCGCTTTCGACCCTCACTCAATAACTTAAAAAGAATGCTCCCAATGTCCGATTACCCGAGACGATCTGCTGCCATCGCCGTGCCTGCTGTGTCGCGCCTGCAAACCATCCATGGCGTTTGCGGCCTGCTGGCACTGGGGCTTGCGACTTGCGCGCAGGCAGCACCCGCATTCGATGCCGACTCGCCCTGGATGCTGGGCGACTGGAATGGCAAGCGCAGTGAGCTTGCGCAGCAAGGGTATGACTTCAAGCTGGACTACACCTCCGAGACGGGCTCCAACCTGCACGGCGGTTACAACCATGACAAAGCCGTTCGTTACAGCGATCAATGGGCATTGGGCGCGCACCTTGATCTGCAGAAGATTCTCGGCTGGCACGATGCCGAGTTCCAGCTGACGGTGAGCAATCGTAATGGCGACAACATCAGTAATGACCGCGTCGGCGATCCGCGCACCGGCACGCTTTCGTCGTCCCAGGAAGTCTGGGGCCGAGGCAGCGTTACCCGCCTGACGCAGATGTGGTACCAGCAGAAATTCCTTGATCAGGCCTTGAGCATCAAGCTCGGCCGTTTTAATCAGGGCGAAGATTTCGGCACCTTCCCGTGCGACTTCCAGAACCTGGCGTTATGCGGCTCCCAGGTCGGCAACTGGGACGGCGGCATCGTCTACAACTGGCCGATCAGCCAATGGGCCATGCGCGTTAAATATCAGCTGACGCCTGAATTCTTTGCGCAGATCGGCGTGTTCGAGCAGAACCCCTCGAACCTGGAAAACGACAACGGCTTCAAGCTCAGCGGCAGCGGCACCCAAGGCGCGGTATTGCCGGTTGAACTGGTGTGGTCGCCAAAAGTTGCCGGCCTGCCAGGCGAATACCGCGCCGGTTATTACTACAGCACCGCCGACAGCCAGGATGTGTACAAGAACAGCAATGGTCAGTCAGCAGCCGCCACCGATGGCGCCTATCGCAGCGCTTCGAGCAAACACGGCATGTGGCTGAACCTGCGTCAGCAAGTCACCGCCGTCGATGGCGATTCCAGTCGCGGCCTCAGCCTGTTCGTCAACGGCACGCTGCACGACAAGAAAACCAACAGGGTCGACAACTATGTGGCACTCGGCGGCTTCTACAAAGGTCCGTTCGATGCCCGCCCGCAGGACGACATCGGTCTGGCCATCGCGCGCATTCACGTCAACCCGGCGTACCGCAAAAACACGGACGCACAAAATCGGGCAGCGGCGGTCTACGACTACAGCGACCCGGCCTTCATGCCGCTGCAAGACACTGAATACAACGCCGAGCTGTATTACGGCGTGCACGTCACCCACTGGCTGACCGTGCGTCCCAACCTGCAGTTCATCCGTCATCCGGGCGGTGTGGACAAGGTCGACGACGCGCTGGTCGCGGGCTTGAAAATCCAGTCGTCGTTCTGACCAACGGTTGATTTGAACTGTCGGTAATAGGTTTCAGCAACTAGCGTCAAAGTATCGCCACACGATTCGTCAGGAATCGGCGTCACGAATATAAAAGTTTCAATCACTTAATCTGTCACGGAGATTCACACTATGAGCACTGATGGTGCTTTCAGTCGATATCGCTTGCTACCGACGTTGCTCGGGCTGGTGATCTTGTTGATGGGCCTGATCATGTTGGCGGGGGGTGTCAAACTCCTGCAACTGGGCGGTTCGTTGTATTACCTGCTGGCCGGTATCGGTTTCGCCGTGACGGGCCTGCTGCTCATCACCGGACGCCACGCTGCCCTGGGTCTGTATGCAGTGATTCTGTTTGCGAGCACCGTCTGGGCCTTGTGGGAAGTCGGCCTGGATTGGTGGCAACTGGTGCCGCGTCTGGCGTTGTGGTTTGCCCTGGGTATCGTCTTGTTGCTGCCTTGGTTCCGCCGCCCAGTGCTGCGTGGCCAACCCGGCGGCCTGGCGACCGGCGCGTTGAGCGTGGCCGTGGTGCTGGCCGGTGTTGCCGCGCTGGCCAGCCAGTTCACCCACCCTGGCGAAATCAAGGGTCAACTGGACCGCGACACCGCGGGCACCAGCAACACCGCACCGGCCATGCCCGACGGTGACTGGCAGTCCTATGGTCGTACGGCTTTCGGTGACCGCTATTCGCCGCTGGCGCAGATCACTCCGGAAAACGCCAACAAGCTGGTTCCGGCCTGGACCTATCGCACCGGCGATATCCCTGGCCCGAACGATCCAGGCGAAACCACGGCGGAAAACACCCCGCTCAAGGTCAACGGCATGCTGTATGTCTGCACGCCGCACAGCCAGGTGATCGCGCTGGATCCGGATACCGGCAAGGAAATCTGGCGCTACGATCCAAAAATCAGCACCCAGAATGCCGCCAACTTCAAAGGTTGGGCGCACATGACCTGCCGTGGCGTGTCGTATCACGATGATGCCGCTTATGCCGCAGCGCCAGCGCAAAGCCCGGCCACTCCGGCCGTCGTGACTAACGGCAGCAACGCT
>Ga0247812_10002263_pt1 | contig 10791 bp, 9 predicted proteins | sample UWRJL149409B1_FD_178011 | JGI IMG/M metagenome (GOLD analysis project Ga0247812, IMG submission 178011) | Plant litter microbial communities from Arlington Agricultural Research Station in Wisconsin, United States - UWRJ-L149-409B-1 | ecosystem: Environmental > Terrestrial > Plant litter >...
GAAGCGGGTCATCAGCGCACCGGCGATGGCCGGCCCGATCGCCGCGCCCACGCCATGGACCAACAGCAGGCTGCTGCAGCCGGACAGCAGGTCTTCGCTGGCGAGGTAATCGAGCATGTGGGCGACCGCGAACGGATACAGCGCGAACACCAGGCCGCCGTAGCAGAACACCAGCAGGAACATCACGTGGAGCTGCTGCTGGATCAGGGGCATCGCCGCCAGCACGCCCAATCCCGCGGCTGCCAGGCTGACAGCCAGCAGGCCGATGCGGCGGTCATGCCCATCGCTGATGCGCCCGAGCGGCCACTGCAGCAGCGCGCCGCCTGCGATGGCGGTCAGCATGAACAACGGCACGCCATCGCCGCTCAGGCCGATCTCGCCGGCATACACTGGCAGCAGCCCCCAGAAGGGCCCCATGGCAAGCCCTGAGAGGCCGGCGGCCACGGTGGCGACGGGGGCCAGCTTATAGAGGTTGGCCAACTTCAGGCGCGGCACATTGGGCACATCGGGCTGCTGCAGGCGGGTAGCGGTGACCGGCAGCATCGCGGCGCAGACCAGCAGGGCGGTCACGGTGAACATCGCCGCCGCACCGGCGTCGCCGAGCATCAGCAGGACTTGTCCCAACGCGAGCGCGGACAGGTTGATCATCATGTACAGCGAGAACACGCGGCTGCGCCGTTGCGGATCCGGCTCAGCGTTGAGCCAGCTTTCGATCACCGTGTACAGGCCGACCAGCGCGATGCCGGTGACCACGCGCAACAGGCCCCAGCCCCACGGATCCAGCCACAGGGGATGTAGCAGGACCGCCATGGTGGCCAGCGCGGCATGGAAGGCGAAGGCGCGGCTGTGGCCCATCCGCCGGATCAGCGGCGGGGCGGTGAACGTGCCGACGAAGAAGCCGGCGAAATAGCCGGACATCACCCAGCCCAGCGCGTTGGCACTGAAGCCTTCCTGCCCGCCGCGGACAGCCAGCAGGGTGCCGAGCAGGCCGCCGCCGGTAAGCAGCAAAGCCACGCCAAGCAGCAGGGAAGTCAGCCGCAACATGGGTGCGACCTTCGTGGGGAAGGTTGGGCAGACACGTCAACGACCTTAACACAGCGGACCTGACCTCCCTGTTGCAATGGCTTACCATGCGCGGCTCGATACCCCTGCGATGCCCACGCCATGCCGATCTACGCCTTCGCCTGCACCGACTGCGGCCATGCCTTCGACCGTCTGCAGAAAATTGCCGACGCCGACCCCGTCGACTGTCCCCAGTGCGGCAAGTCCACCGTGAAGCGGCAGATCACCGCGCCGTCGTTCCGCCTGGCCGGTGGCGGCTGGTATGAGACCGACTTCGGCAAGAACAAAAAGAACCTTGTCGAGAAGCCTGCTGCGGCGCCGACGAGCAGCGGCGACTGAGCACGGCAGGTTTGCGTGCAGTGGCGCGGCTGGGTAGGGTGGAGCGATGAACATGCTTCGACTCATACCCATGATGGGGCTGCTGGCCCTGGCAGGCTGCGATGGAAAATCCAGCGACGTGGTGTCCAACGAGGTGGCTACGGCGCCCGCGGATGCTTTCCTGGCCAGCGTGGCCGCGCACTGCGGCAAGGCCTACGCCGGCGAGATCGTCGAGGATAATCCGGTTGCGACCGGCCCCGATCCGTTCGCCGGCAAGCGCTTGGTGATGCATGTACGCGGCTGCGAAGACTCCTCCCGCGAGGTGCGGATCCCGTTTCACGTGGGTGACGACCATTCGCGGACGTGGGTGCTCAGCCGCACCGAGCACGGGCTGCGGCTGAAGCACGACCACCGGCACGAAGATGGCAGCCCCGACGCGATCACCCTGTATGGCGGCGACAGCAAGCCACCGGGTACCGCCGAGCGGCAGCAGTTTCCGGCCGATACCGATTCGGTGGCGATGTTCCGGAAGGCGGACATGCTGGCCTCCACGCACAACACGTGGGCGATGGAGATCAAGCCGGACGAGGAGTTCGTTTACGAGCTCACGCGCCCTGACGGGCGGCGCTTCCGGGTGGTGTTCGACCTGACCCGGCCTGTGGCGCTGCCACCGGCCCCGTGGGGTGCGGACAGGCCAGCCGCGCCCTGAACCTGCACGGTAGCGCCGACCCATGGTCGGCGGAATGTCGGATCACCCGCGCCGCTGCGCTCGCCGACCATGGGTCAGCGCTACCGATCCCTGACGCCGTGGTAGCGCCGAGCCGTGCTCGGCGGAATGTCGGATCACCCGCGCCGCTGCGCTCGCCGACCATGGGTCGGCGCTACCGATCCCTGACGCGGTGGTAGCGCCGGGCCGTGCTCGGCGGAATGTCGGATCACCAGACCCGCTGCGCTCGCCGACCATGGGTCGGCGCTACCGATCCCTGACGCGGTGGTAGCGCCGAGCCGTGCTCGGCGGAATGCATGGAGGCCCGCGTCGCCGCCGTTGCCGGCGCGTCAGCGCACGCCGAAGCGTGCACGGCAGCCGTTGCTGACCCACAGGCTGCCATTGCTGTAGCCCCAGCTCTGGCCCTCGCGACACGCGCTGCCGGACAGCTGCTGCAGCAGTACCGGCTGGCCGCGGCGGGCTTCCCACGCGCAGGTGCTGCGGCGCTTGTCATTGCTGCTGCAGGTGACGCTGTAGTTGGCATTGCCGCTGTTCCAGCCACCGCCCCAGTTGCCCCCATTGCCCTGCCCGCGTGCTTCCGCGAACTCGCCGCGGCAGCCGCCGTTCACCCATATCGCGCCATCCCGCATGCCCCAGGTGCGCCCTTCCACGCAGGCCGTGCCGGATATCTGGCGGACCAGTCGGGCGTTGCGCCAGCCGGCGTTGCAGACGCGCTCGCGGTTGTTCTGGCTCTCGCAGCGGATCGTCCCGCCATTGCCGGTACTACCGCCATTGCCGGCGTTGCCGCCGTGACCGCCACCCGGCCTGCCATCATTCCATCCGCCGGAACCGCCTTGGCCGGTGCCTCTCAATGAGGTGGATATGTCCTGCTTGATGCGCGAAAACGACCAGCCCGAGCTCACCTGGTCCAGATAGAAGCGCAGTTGGTCGTCTGGAATGCGCCGTCCATTGGACTGATCCGCATACTCCTGGCCGATCACCCGGGCCCGGTCATTGGCCGTCAGCTGGGCCAGGTTTTCAGGCGCGTAGGCGCGGGTGCCGACCTGTGCCTGTGCAGCGGGCAGGGCGGTCGAGCCGGCCAGGGCGACGGCCAGACAGGCCAGAGTCAAACGGTTCATGGCGACATCCCCGAGCAGTCGATGGTGCGCGACTATACGAACCGGGCGGATTAAATCCATGTGACTGCGCGGGATTTGCCCCCGGAGGGGGCTGGGCCGCAGAATAACGGGCTTTCCGGCCCCTCCTGGCGCCGGCGTACTCCAGCGGAGCTTCCCCATGCGTACCCACTTCTGCGGCCTGATCGATGAAACTCTGATCGGCCAGACCGTCACCCTCGCCGGCTGGACCGACGTGGCCCGTAACCAGGGCGGCGTCTGCTTCATCGATCTTCGCGATCATGAGGGCATCGTGCAGGTGACGGTGGAGGTCGACAACGCGGCCGTGTTCGCGGTGGCCGCGTCGCTGGGCTATGAGGACGTGCTGCAGGTGGAGGGCGTCGTGCGTGCCCGCCACGCGGTCAATGACAAGATGCGCACGGGCAAGGTGGAAGTCATCGCCACCGCCATCACCGTGCTCAACAAGGCCGCTCCGCTGCCCTTCCATGCCCATGAAAATCCGGGCGAAGAAACCCGCTTGAAGTACCGCTACCTGGACCTGCGACGTCCGGAGATGCAGCGCATGCAGCGCACCCGCATCAAGCTCGTGCAGGCCCTGCGTCGCCACCTGGATGGCGAAGGCTTCCAGGATATCGAAACCCCGATCCTGACCAAGGCCACCCCGGAAGGCGCCCGCGACTTCCTGGTGCCGGCGCGCATGCACCCGGGTGAGTTCTACGCCCTGCCGCAGAGCCCGCAGCTGTTCAAGCAGATCCTGATGGTGGCCGGCTTTGATCGCTACTACCAGATCGCGCGCTGCTTCCGCGACGAGGCCCTGCGCGCCGATCGCCAGCTGGAGTTCACCCAGCTGGACATGGAGTTCGCCTTCGTGCGCGAGCAGGACGTGCAGGATTTTGTCGAGAACATGATCCGCGGCATCTTCAAGGAAGTGATCGACGTCGAGCTGGCGGCCAGTTTTCCGCGCATGACCTGGGCCGAGGCGATGCGTCGCTATGGCTCGGACAAGCCGGACCTGCGCATCGCACTGGAGCTGGTGGACGTGGCCGAGCTGGTCAAGTCCAGTGAGTTCCCGGTGTTCACGGCCGCTGCCCACGATGCCGACGGCCGCGTCGCCGCGCTGCGCATCCCCGGTGGCGCCAGCCTGAGCCGCAAACAGATCGACGAGTATGCCGCGCATGCTGCCAAGTACGGCGCCAAGGGCCTGGCTTACATCAAGATCGGCGACAACGGCGAAGTCAGCTCGCCGATCGCCAAGTTCTTCACTGAAGAAGCCTTCGCCTCGCTGGTCGCCCACGTGGGGGCCGGCAACGGCGATATCGTGTTCTTCGGCGCAGGTGGCTACAACAAGGTGTCCGACTTCATGGGCGCGCTGCGGCTCAAGGCCGGCAAGGAATTCGGCCTGGTCGCCGACAGCTGGGCGCCGCTGTGGGTCACCGATTTCCCGATGTTCGAATGGGACGAGGAGGCGCAGCGTTACGTCGCCCTGCATCACCCCTTCACCGCTCCTGCGGTGGATGACATCGCCGATCTGCGCACCAATGCGAAGACCGCCGTGTCGCGCGGCTATGACATGGTATTGAACGGCAACGAGATCGGCGGCGGTTCGATCCGTATCCATCGTCCCGACATGCAGAGCGCGGTATTCGAACTGCTGGGCATCGACGCGGACGAAGCCCGCGCGAAGTTCGGCTTCCTGCTGGATGCGCTGAACTACGGCGCACCGCCGCATGGCGGCATCGCCTTCGGCATCGACCGCATTGCCGCCTTGATGGCGGGCACCGAGTCCATCCGCGACGTCATTCCGTTCCCGAAGACCACCGGTGCGCAGTGCCTGATGACCGATGCACCGTCGCCGATCGCCGACGTGCAGCTGGCAGAGGTGCATATCCAGGTGCGCCCGAAGGGCTGACCCGTTTCCCTGGCGTGTCGGCTCCCCGCCGGCACGCTCGCCCCCATGGAGAGCGCCATGTCCGCAGGCCACTACGCCATCCGCCGTGCCACTGTCGATGATGCCGCGACCCTGTCGGTGCTGGCAGCGCGCACCTTCACCGAGACCTTCGGTCACCTGTATCCGGCGCAGCACCTGCAGGATTTCCTCGACGAGCACTACGTCGTCGAGCGACAGCAGGTGATCCTCGACCACCCCGACTACGCGGTGTGGTTGCTGGAGCGCGACGGGGTGGCCGTTGGCCATGCCGCGGCGGGACCGTGTGGCCTGCCGCACGCCGAGGTCCAGGCCGGTGACGGCGAGCTCAAGCGGCTGTATCTGATCAAGTCCGAGCAGAGCTGCGGCTGGGGCAGCCGGCTGTTCGAGACCGCGCTGGCCTGGCTGGAGCGCGACGGCCCGCGTCCGCTGTGGCTGGGGGTGTGGTCGGAAAATTTCGGCGCGCAACGCTTCTACGCCCGCTACGGTTTCCACAAAGTGGGCGAATACCTGTTTCCGGTGGGTGAGACGCAGGACCTGGAGTTCATCCTGCGACGGCCGCTGGTTGCTGCCGCCGATCAGCCGACGACAGCATAGGCAGGGGCCGGCTCAGCGGGTGCGTGGTGCGGCGCCGAAGGTGTCGGGCAAGGCGGCGGTCTGCGCCGCGGTGGTACGGCTGTGCGTCATTGCTACCAGCAGTTTGAGTTCGTTGCCGCTGAGGATGCCGTTGGCCAGGTCTTCCTCCATGAGTGAAAGCCGCTGCTGTGTTTCGGACAGCGGCCGGTCATACCCTTGCGGAGCACGCGTCTCACCTGCGGAGACAAGCTCCGCCCTTCGCTGCACGTGCTCGTGGAGCAGGCTGCGCCGCTCGTTGCTGCGGAATGTTTCGCTTTCTTTGTTCCGATAGCCGGTCGTGTGGTTGGTGATCAGCCGGTGGTAGGGAATGACGCCCTGCCAGCAGGCGTGGCGTTCGGGGGTGAACATGTCCTTGTGCTCCAGGTAGATCACCTGGTGCCCCATCAGCGCGAACGGTTCCAGCGCGCCGCTGCGGATTCCGATCACCGGGCCGCCCACCGTATCCAGCAGCTTGTGCATGAAGTACCACTGGTTTTCGCGCGGTGCCAGTACGCGCTCACCATTCAACTCCGCGGCCCAGAATCGTCCTATGTGCGGATGCAGCTGGGGGCGATACGGGTGGCGGTTGGTAAGCCGATCCTTGCCGTTCTCATCGCGTGCGCGATTGATGTAGGTATCGGCGACGCAATACACGGGGGTTCCTGCGGCGCCCAGGGCATCGGCAATCTGCTCGAACATCATCGGCCGGGAAATCGCCTCTGCTTCGCGGGCGTTGGCATATTCGCGATCGGCGATCCATAGCGCGGCAGCGCCTGGTTTGATGCCCTGCTCTGCGATGACCGCGCCGACCAACGCATCGATGCGCTGGCGCTCGGCGGGAGCGACCAGTGCGATGAGCTTGTTGCGCACATCGATGCAGCGATCCTCGGGCGACAGGTCCGGTTCGCGGAAGCAGCGCGCGATCAGCTCGGTCGTGGCCGATATGTGGAACACGTGCGTTGCGTCATGTGCGGGGCCGCCGACCAACGGCGAGGCCGCGCCTTCCACGTGCCTGAAATCGGCACGCGTTGCACTGTCATCCAGGGATTCACGTGCATTCTTCAGGCTTTCGCCGTTGTATTCGTAAAGCGATACCCGCTCTCCCGCGTTCGTCTGCCCACTTGCGGCCAGTGCGCTGCGGATGACCTCGAAGGCTTCGCGGGCATGGGTCTGTTCGGCGTCGTTTCTGCGGCTGTAGGCAATGGATACGTTGAGCTGCGGATTGATCAACGTGGCGAGGATCAGCGAGTAACGGTCGCCGGTGGCATAGCCGGGCAGGAAAGTGTGGATCTTCGAGTCAGGGCAATCCAACGCGGCGCGGAATGGCATATCACGGTTATGCAGGTAGGGAAGGCCTTGGCCGGTGGTGGTATCCATTCGATAGGCCTGCCGCAACTGCACCTCCTCCAGGGGCACCGCCAGGTCCAGTCGCCGTGCCTGCTCGCGGACCTGGGCGAGGGCGGTCTGGCCGATTTCCCGACACACGTTCCAGTGGTCATGTGAATGATGCCGGTAGGCCTTCAGGTAGAGATCCCGTGTCGCGGTGTCGGACGGGTTGGCTACGGAGAAGAAGGCTGGATTGGTCCGCTGCTCTCCGGCGGCGACTTCGACGCTGCTGCCCATCATCGTCACGCATGGCCAGCCAGAGACGAACTTCTGCAAATCACGTCCTACGTCGAACTCTGCGGCGGCCTGTGGCTGGTCGAGGACCGGCGAAGCCGGACCGTTTGCACTGAACAACAGCGAGGCCTGCTCGGAAATAGGACAGCCCGCGCCCAGTGTCGGTGCAGGAGAAACCAAGCAGGGAGATGTCTGGGGAATGATCGATGTCAGCATGGAGGAACCCGAAAGGTCAGAGGGAGTTGAGCAGGTGGCGACGTACGCACTGCAAGCGCTGCAGTGCGCCGGACAGGTCGTCCAGGGCGGGGGAGTCACTGGCGTGGGCCTGCACCAGGCGCAGCACGCCGGTCCGGGAGTCCAGCGCGATGGATGCACCGTCCATGGCCTGCGGTTGGTGGTGGTGGGCGAGCAGCGCCCGTAGCCGGTCGCCATCGCAGTGCAACCCATCATCGGCAAGTTGGCAGTGGATCAGCAGGTGCTCGGCCGAGCACTCCAGGTGCCATTCCACCCCGACGGCGTCGAGCAGCGTGTAGGCCGCGGCGGGAATGTCCAGTGGCAAGGGAAGGTGCTGCGCGGCGCGCTGAAGGATCGGCAGTGCCCAGGCTGGTAGAGAGGCAGTCATCGACGTGTTCGGTTGCAAGAAGGGAGGTACAGCCTGCAGAGCGCGGGTGCCAGGTACGCTGAGGCACGGCTTAACACGATGAAAATCAATCGAATTTGGCGTTTTCGTAGGCAATTTCACTGCGCATATCGCTCGTGTCCGTGGTGAAATCAGCGGCCCCGATGATTCTCCAAGACGCGGTCTTTCAAGCGCTCGCTTCCCGCAGGGATTGTTGGCGTCGAAAGCGACATCAACGCAGTAGATGCAAACAGGACACCATGCCTCCTTCGCCTTCCTCCTTGCTGGCCCCGCCGGCACCGATTCCTCGTCCTGACGTGCTGTGCGTTTCCGCCACGTCGTCGCGGGGCGCAATGAAAAGATTCCGCGTGCACAACGCCAGCCTGCCCCCTGCAGCAGCGCGCGCGGCAGAGCACTGGCATGCTGTGGTGAAAGGGCGTCAACTGCGCCGCTCGATTCATGTCACCACGCTGGCGCCGGGGATGGTCGCCGTCCACCTGCAGGCATCGCCGGCGTTGCTCCAGCGCATGGGCGTGCAGCACGCCACGGCGGCCGCGCTTGCAGAAGACCCTGCTGATGCAGTGTCCAAGCGGCTTGCGTGGATGAGCCTGGATCCCCGTCGTTTCAGTGGTCACGTGGTGCAGGGCGATGCGCTGTTGGACCCCTGCGTGCGTCCCGCGGGCGAGGCGGCGGCAAGGCCGTGCGCGCGGATCAATGGCGGGTACTTCAACTTCCGCCAGCGCGCCTGCGTCGACCGCCCCGAGCATCTGCCCATCGGGCCATTGCGGACGCAGGGCGGAACGCCGCAGCCCACTCTGCCGCTGCCACCGGGCTTCGCCGATGACTATCACGAACTGGGATTCGCAGACGGCTCCTCGCTGGCCTGCGCGCCGCTGCTGGCTGAGCGGGGGGGCGCCGGTGTTCGCGGCCAAGGCCAGCGGTAGTCCGCTGTACCAGCTGCCGCGGGGTTTCGCCTTCGAGCGGGGCGACCAGGTCGCTCCCGGCGTGCTGTGGCATGCGCATGATGCCAACCCGCGGGCAGCGGTCAGCCTGCCCACCACCGCGGACAGCGGATTCATCCGTCTGGTGGTGGCCCCGATGACCGATCGCGGCTGTGCCGACTCCGGCTGGACCCTGGCGGAATTTTCCGGTGCGCTGGCCCGCCTGGATCGTCTGGATGGGCAACACGGACCGCCGAACATCTCGCTCAACCTGGACGGTGGCGAGTCCGTGGCCCTGTTGGCCTGGACCGAAGGGCGGCCGGTACTGGATATCCGGCAGACAGCCCGACCTCGGCAAGTCGGCAATCTGATTGAATTCCGGGCAGCGGCCTGCCTGCGGTCGCCGGAAATGGTCAGATGCGTCAAACTTGGCGGATGAAGCAATCGGTTCTCCTTCTGCATGGCATCTGGAATGCGCGCGCCTGGGTCGGGCCGCTGGCCTGGCGGCTGCGCGCCCGCGGCTTCAACGTGGAGGCCTTCGGCTACTCCAGCGTGCTGGGAGGGCCGGATATCGCCGTGCCGCAGTTGCTGCAACGCTTGCAGGACAGCGGGCCGGTGTCGCTGGTTGGCCATAGCCTGGGGGGGTTGGTGGCGCTGGAAGCGCTGCGCCGGGATCCCACACTGCAGGTGCAGCGGGTGGTCTGCCTCGGTTCGCCCCTGCGTGGCAGTGGCACCGCCCGTACGCTGGCCGAGCACGGCTGGGCGGCGGCGTTGGGCCGTAGCAGCGAGCTGTTGCTGGACGGCCTGCCCGACTGGCAGGGCGAGGCCAAGGTCGGCCTGATCGCCGGCTGCGTGCCACACGGCCTCGGCAGCCTGCTGGGGGTGTTCGACGGGGATTCCGACGGCACGGTGGCGCTGGATGAGACGCGCCTGCCGGGATTGGCCGATCATTGCGTCGTCCGCTGCAGCCACAGTGGCCTGGTCTTCTCGCTGGATGCCGCCCGGCAGACAGCGCAGTTCCTCCGCCACGGGCGTTTCCATCCGGGCCGCGACGCCGCGGCAGCCTGAGGACCGCCGGGCCGGGATGCGGGAGCCCGCTGCTCCCTTTGCCCGTTCGACACGGTGCAGCCACGGGATCAGGTAGAATCCGCGCCCTGTTCCTGACGCTGCGAAACGGAAGCCCCCATGGGTAGAGGTCCCTCGATTGAAGGCCGCAAGAACGCGTCTGACGCGAAGCGCGGCAAGATTTTCACCAAGATCATCCGCGAGATCGGCGTTGCCGCGCGTGGTGGCGGAGGCGACCCCAACAACAACCCGCGGCTGCGCGTGGCGATGGACAAGGCGCTGTCGTCGAACATGTCCAAGGACGTGATCGAACGGGCGATCAAAAAGGCCACCGGCGAGCTGGAAGGCGTCGAGTACGAAGAGATCCGCTACGAAGGCTATGCGCCCGGTGGCGTGGCCGTGATCGTCGACTGCCTGACCGACAACAAGGTGCGTACCGTCGCCGACGTCCGCCATGCCTTCAGCAAGTGCGGTGGCAACATGGGCACCGAAGGGTCGGTTGCCTTCATGTTCAAGCGCTTGGGCGTGCTTCACTTCGCTTCCGGTGCCGACGAAGACACCATCACGGAGGCGGCCATCGAGGCCGGTGCGGACGACATCATCGTCTACCCGGAAGACGGCGCCATCGACGTGGTCACCGCCGCAGACAGCTACCATGCCGTGAAGGATGCGCTGGAATCGGGCGGTTTGAATCCCGATCATGCCGAGATCACCTTCCGCGCGGACAACGATATTGCCGTGGAGGGCGATACCGCCCTGCAGGTCAAGAAGCTGCTGGACATGCT
>Ga0247812_10002266_pt1 | contig 10783 bp, 8 predicted proteins | sample UWRJL149409B1_FD_178011 | JGI IMG/M metagenome (GOLD analysis project Ga0247812, IMG submission 178011) | Plant litter microbial communities from Arlington Agricultural Research Station in Wisconsin, United States - UWRJ-L149-409B-1 | ecosystem: Environmental > Terrestrial > Plant litter >...
TGCCTGCGCATGGCTAGCGCTGCTCCCTTCGGCGGCACCCTTTCCAGGACCGACTGCGCAGGCATCGGTATTCAAACGTCCGTCGATGAAAACGTTTACACAGCAGCTTTCCCTCTCCGCGGCCATCGCCGTGGCTCTCTCCGCACCGGCCTTCGCGGCCGACCTCGCGCCCGGCTTCAGCGTGCTTGCGCTGGAAAAAGCCCCGGCCCGTGCCGATGTCGCGTCGCTTGCCAGCCAGTTGCCTGGCCTGCAGGCCGATATCGTGGCCGTGCACGAGGTCCAGCGCGCAGCGGGGGCGATCGACCCGCTGCAGACCTTGGCTGACCAGCTGGGCTATGCCTATCGCTTCGTGCAGGCCGATGTCGATGCGCAGGGCAACGCGCGCGGCCAGGTGGTGCTGAGCCGCCTGCCGGTGCAGGCCGAATCCGGCCCGGACCATCCGGGCCGCAGCTACCTGCGCGTGGCTGACGGGCGCAACGTGGTGGCGCTGTATACCGATGCGGACCAGGATGCCAACGGCATGGCCGCGCTGTTGAGTGCCTCGCGTCTTGGCGCACCGGCGGTGGTGCTGGGTGGCAAGGCAGGCATCGATGGATTCACCGCGACCGGACTGGACAGCGCCGCAAGCGCGGGCTTCGCCGACGCTGATGTGCAGAAGGTGGCGCTGCGTGATGCGGACGGCAAGTCGCTGGCCGCGCGGCTGTTGGTGCTGGACTACGCCGAAGCGGCGGGCGGGGCGAAGCCGTGGATGGATGCGGCCCTGAGTGCGGACGAGCGCACGCGGCTGCTGCTGGGTGAAATGACCCAGGACGAAAAATTCCAGATGCTTCGCAGCTACTTCGGTCTGGGCAAGGACGGTGGCCCGCTGCCGGAAGGCGCGGTCGGTTCGGCCGGTTTCGTGCCGGGCGTGGAGCGGCTGGGCATCCCGGCGCAGCAGTCTGCCGATGCGGGCGTGGGCGTCACCAATCCGGGCGGCATCCGCCCGGGCGATTTCGCCACCGCCATGCCGTCCGGCCCGTCCACTGCCTCCAGCTGGAACCCGGAAGTGGCCTATACCGGCGGTGCCACGATGGGCCGCGAGGCCTGGCAGCAGCGCTTCAACATCCTGCTCGGTGGCAGCGTCAACCTGCAGCGCGACCCCCGTAACGGGCGCAACTTCGAGTACGCCGGTGAGGACCCGTTGCTGGCCGGCGTGATCGTCGGTGAGTCGATCCGTGGCATCCAGAGCCAGCACGTCATCTCCACGATGAAGCATTACGCGCTGAACGACATGGAGACCCGGCGCAATTTCCACAGCGTGCAGATCGGCGACCAGGCCATGCACGAGTCGGACCTGCTGGCGTTCGAGATCGCCATCGAGCTGGGCAAGCCCGGTTCGGCCATGTGTTCGTACAACAAGATCAACGGCATTTACGGCTGCGAACATCCCTACCTGATGAACCAGGTGCTGAAGCAGGAATGGAAGTTCCCCGGTTTCGTGATGTCGGACTGGGGCGGCGTGCACAGCGGCTCAAAGGCGGCCCTGGCCGGGCTGGACCAGCAGTCGGCCGGTGAAGTCTTCGACGCCACCACGTTCTTCGATGCCCCGCTGCGCATGGCCGTGGCCGGTGGCGTGGTGCCGCAGGCCCGCCTGGACGACATGGTGTCGCGCATCCTGCGCACGATGTTCCTGCACGGCAACTTCGACAATCCGCCGCAGCACCTGAAGATCGACGTCGAAGCCGGCTTCGCCGCGGCCCAGCGCACGGTCGAAGAAGGCAGCGTGCTGCTGCGCAATGAGGGCAACCTGTTGCCGCTGGCCGACAGCGTCAAACGCATCGTGATCATCGGCGGCCACGCGGACAAGGGCGTGATCGGCGGCGGCGGTTCGTCGATGGTCGGCATCACCGCCAAGGGCACCAATGCGGTACCGGGCGTGCTGCCGACGACGTGGCCGGGCCCGGTGATGTTCCACCCGTCCTCGCCACTGGAAGCACTGCGTGCCGAACGTCCGGACGCCGACATCCAGTACGTGGACGGCCGTAACACCGCCGCTGCGGCGCGCGCTGCGGCCCAGGCCGACGTGGCCATCGTGTTCGCCACCCAGTGGGCGGCAGAGTCGGTGGATCTGCCGGACATGCAGTTGCCGGACAAGCAGGACGGCCTGATCGCCGCCGTGGCCAAGGCCAATCCGAAGACCGTGGTCGTGCTGGAAACCAATGGCCCGGTGCGCACCCCGTGGCTGCAGCAGGTGCCGGCGCTGATGCAGGCGTGGTACCCGGGCATCCGCGGCGGTGAAGGCATCGCGGCGCTGTTGACCGGCAAGGCCAACCCGTCCGGCCGCCTGCCGGTGACCTGGGTAGTTGACGAATCGCAGCTGCCGCGTCCGCAGATCCCGGGCCTGGGCTTCAACCCGAAGCAGCCGCCGGTGGACATCTTCGATTTCGATATCGAAGGCGCCAACGTGGGCTACAAGTGGGCAGCGGCAAAGGGCCTGGTGCCGACGTTCGCGTTCGGCCACGGCCTGTCCTACACGCAGTTCGCGTACGAGAACCTGAGCGTCAGCGTGGAGGGTCAGCGTCTGGTGGCCAGCGTGGATGTGCGCAACACCGGTGCACGCGCCGGTGCGGACGTGGCCCAGCTGTACCTCAAGCTGCCGCAGGGACACAGCACGCCGATCCGCCTGGTGGGCTTCGACAAGGTGACGCTGCAGCCGGGCGAACAGCGCCGCATCCGCATCGATGCCGAGCCGAAAACGCTGGCCGATTTCGATCCGGCGACGCGCCAGTGGACAATCGCGGCGGGCACCTACCAGGTGCAGCTGGGTCGTACGGCTGCCGAGCCGCTGCAGGTCGTGGACATCACGCTGCAGGAAACACAGGTCCGCTGATCCAGGCGACCAGAAGAGCCCGTCCGCGCAAGCGGGCGGGCTCTTTTACGTTGTGTCTTCGCGTCCGCGGGATCAGCTGCCCAGTGCGGGGTAATCGGTGTAGCCGTGTTCACCGCCGCCGTACAGCGTGTCCTGGTCCGGCTGCGCCAGCGGCGCATTCCGGCGCAGACGTTCGACCAGGTCCGGATTGGCAATGAAGGCCCGACCAAAGGCGACCGCGTCGGCCTGTCCGGTTGTGAGCACGTCGACGGCGTGCTGCTTGTCATACCCGTTGTTGACGATCCACGGCCCGGTGAAGCGTGAGCGCAACGCAGCGTAATCAAAGTCGATGTTGTCACGGTCGCCACCGGTGGCGCCTTCGATGACGTGGACATAGGCCAGTCCGCCGATACCTTCCAGACGCTCCACCGCGCGCTCGAACAAGGGCTGCGGGTTGCTGTCGTGGGCATCGTTGGCCGGCGTGGTCGGCGACAGGCGCACACCGGTGCGTGCGGCACCGATGGTGTCGGCGACGGCACTGACGACTTCAAACAACAGACGGGTACGGTTTTCGATGCTGCCGCCGTACGCATCGTCGCGGTGGTTGCTGCCATCGCGCAGGAACTGGTCGATCAGGTAGCCGTTGGCGGCGTGGACCTCCACGCCGTCGAAGCCGGCGGTGATCGCGTTGCGTGCGGCGGTACGGTAGTCCTCGACAAGGCCCGGCAGCTCATCCAGTGCCAATGCGCGCGGCGTGGAGACCTCCTCGAATCCGTTCGCCGTGAACGTCTTTGCATCCGCACGCAGGGCGCTGGGCGCCACCGGCACTTCACCGTCCGGCAACAGGCTGGTATGCGAGATGCGGCCGACATGCCAGAGCTGCAGGACGATGCGTCCGCCGCGGGCATGCACTTCGTCGGTGATCGCTTTCCAACCGGTGATCTGCGCGTCGCTGTAGATGCCGGGTGTGTCCAGGTACCCCTGGCCGAGCGGGCTGATCTGGGTGGCTTCGGCGATGATCAACCCGGCACTGGCGCGCTGCCCGTAGTAGGTCGCTGCCAGTGGCGTGGGGACGCGATCCGCCTGCGCGCGGTTACGCGTCAGCGGCGCCATCACGATCCGGTTGGCGATGTCGATGTCGCCCAGGCGGGTGGGGGAGAACAACACGGTGTCATCGTGTGACATGGAAACCTCGTGGTGGGGAAGGGGTGTCTGCAGCATCGCAGCGAACATAGGCGATGCGGTGTTGCAATCGTGGGAAGGCCTGTTGCACGCGGCGTGGACGGAGAAGGCAGGGGCATAACGCGCTGCGGCGTAGGGTCGGACGCAGGTGGTGCTCGCACCACGCCCGTCCACACAAGGAGTACGCAGATGATTGATTACCAGTTGCAGGGCAAGTCCGCGATCGTCACCGGCGGAGTGTCCGGCATCGGCCTGGCCGTTGCTGAAACGCTCGCTGCGTCCGGTGCCCGGATTGCCGTATGGGACCTCAAGCAGGAGGCAGTGGATGCCACGGTCCGGAATCTGAAAGCCAAGGGTGCAGGTGCCATCGGCATCGCGTTGGATGTCACCGATGAGGCCGCCGTGGAGGCCGCCGTGAAGCGCACCGTCGACGAGCTCGGCGGGGTGGATATCGCGGTCAACAATGCCGGCATCTCTGGCCCGGCGGCGAGCAGCGGTGACTACCCCATCGACGGCTGGCGCCGGGTGATCGATGTGAACCTGACCAGTGTCTTCCTGTGCCAGCGTGCGCAGATCCAGGCCATGCGGGCATCGGGCAAAGGCGGCAGCATCATCAACATGGCCTCGATCCTCGGCCAGGTGGGGTACGCCGGATCGTCCGCCTACGCGGCGGCCAAGCACGGGGTGGTGGGCCTGACCCAGACCGCCGCGTGGGAGCACGCCGCCGACCAGATCCGCATCAACGCCGTGGGCCCGGGATTCATCAGCACGCCGTTGCTGGAGACGATGGAGCCCAAGGTGCGCGCGACCCTGGAAGGACGCCATGCGATGAAGCGGCTGGGCACACCGGAGGAAGTGGCTGCATTGGTCGCCTGGTTGGCCAGCGATGCGGCATCGTTCGCGACCGGCACCTACTACGCGATCGATGGCGGTTACCTGGCGGTGTGACCTGGCGTGGCGGTGCCGGTTGGCCGCCGCCGCGCGGCTTCACGTCATCCGCACGTGACCCTCGCCACCGTGCCGGATCATTCGACCGGAGGTGTGCGATGGATTTCAGCCAGGATGTCTCGATCCTGCTGCGCGTGGCGGCGGCCATGGTCTTCGGCGGTGTGATCGGGTTCGAGCGTGAGCTGGGCAAGCATGCCGCCGGCCTGCGCACGCACATGCTCATTGCGGGCGCTGCCGCCCTCATCGTCGGCCTGGGCGATTCGGTCGCCGAACATTTCCGCCAGGAACAGTATCGCGACCTGCTGCAGGTCGACCCCATCCGATTGATCGAGGCGGTGGTGGCCTGCGTGGGTTTTGTGGCCGCCGGCACGATCCTGCGCGGATCGCGCGACGGCGAGGTCAGCGGATTGACCACGGCCAGCTCGCTGATCATGTCGGCTGCCGTGGGGATCGCCGTCGGCATCGGCGCGTATGTCATCGCCGCGGGTGTGACGTTGATGTGCGTGATCGTGCTGGCGGTGATGCAGCGCGTTGAAAAACGCATCGAAAAGCGTGACTGACCGCTAGCGGAGGAGGGGCGCGGCGGCCAACGTAGCCCATGGTCTAATGGGTTCGATGGCGGCAGGGCGGTTCAATGGGTCCCTGTACCCTGTGTGCGTCCCGCTGCTCCTTGAGCCTGGCTGACCGATGATCATCTCTGCTTCCTCCGATTACCGTGCCGCCGCGCAGCGTCGGCTGCCACCGTTTCTGTTCCACTATCTCGACGGCGGTGCGTACGCCGAGCAGACGTTGCGGCGCAACGTGTCCGACCTTGCCGACATCGCGCTGCGCCAGCGCGTCCTGCGTGACATGGCCGAGCTGAGCCTGGGGACCGAACTGTTCGGCGAGACGATGTCGATGCCCGTTGGACTGGCGCCGGTGGGACTGACCGGCATGTTCGCGCGTCGGGGCGAAGTACAGGCGGCACGCGCGGCGGACCGTCGCGGCATACCGTTCACGCTGTCCACGGTGTCGGTCTGTGCGCTTGAAGAAGTGGCTCCGGCGATCCAGCGGCCGATGTGGTTTCAACTGTATGTGCTGCGCGATCGCGGCTTCATGCGCAACGCGCTGGAGCGGGCGCAGGCGGCGGGTGTCACCACGCTGGTATTCACCGTGGACATGCCGGTACCCGGCGCGCGCTACCGCGATGCGCATTCCGGCATGAGCGGCCCGCACGCGGCCCTGCGACGCGCGCTGCAGGTACTCACGCACCCACGGTGGGCGTGGGATGTCGGCGTGAACGGGCGGCCGCATGATCTCGGCAACATTTCCGCGTATCGCGGTGAATCCACCGGATTGGCCGATTACATCGGCTGGCTGGGCAGCAACTTCGACCCGTCCATCAGCTGGAAGGACCTGCAATGGATCCGCGAGTTCTGGAAGGGGCCGATGGTGATCAAGGGGATCCTGGATCCGGACGATGCACGCGAGGCGGTGCGCTTCGGTGCGGATGGCATCGTGGTGTCCAACCATGGCGGCCGCCAGTTGGACGGCGTGCTGTCCACGGCGCGGGCCTTGCCGCCGATCGCCGATGCGGTGCAGGGCGATCTGAAGATCCTCGTCGACTCGGGCATCCGCACCGGCCTGGACGTGGTGCGCATGCTCGCCTTGGGTGCGGATACCGTACTGCTTGGGCGTGCGTTCGTGTATGCACTCGCGACGCACGGCGAGGCCGGCGTGGACAACCTGCTGGATCTGATCGCCAGGGAGATGCGCGTGGCGATGACACTCACCGGTGCACGGTGTATTGCGGATATCGGCCCGGATGCGCTGGTACGGATCGATCAGCTGGTCGCGCCACGACGCTAGCGGTCGGGTGTCGTCCCGGCCGCCGCCGGTGTCTGCCGCGGCAGGATCTCCTGCTGGTAATTCTCCACGACGTAGCTGAAGGGACGGCGCTCGCCATCACGCAGCAGGGCGCGTACTTCCAGCACCGTGGCCCGCGCACCGTCCACGCGTGGCGGCCAGAATTCCCGGTCGTGCAGCGTCTGCCGCTTGAAATCGAGCGGCGCCACGACCCGGCCAAACGGTTCATCGCTGCTGTCCAGCGCGTGGTTCATTGCCGCCGTCAGCAGGGACGGGACATACCAGTTATCGGCTTCGGACAGCACGCGCTGGCCGCAGGTCAGCTGGACCCGACGGTAGCGTAGCGGCGTGGCGTCGTCGATCGCGAGGGCGCTGCGCACCTCCGCCGGTGCGTCACGCTGCACGTCGCGCACCCGCACGGCGCGCACGCGCGGGGTGTCGGCAAGCCCATGCTCGGCACACCAGGCTTCAAGGGTGGCCGTTGCGCTCTGGCCCGCAAGCAGGCGGCGGTGCAGATCCGCCACCAGGACGGCAGGTCTGGAGTGCACTGGCGCGGCCAGGGGCGGGGCGGGCAAGTCGCCTGCCGCGAGCACGGCAATCGGCGCGGCGGCCAGCACGGAAGCGGCCTGCCAGCGAAGTCGGTCGGGGCGGTTGAACGGGCCCATGGGAGTCCACGCTTGATCTGGTGCCTAGTTTACCCGCTGCCGCTCGCGCAGGGTGGGCTGCCCAGCCCAGCCCAGCCCGGCCATTGCCGGCGTGCATGCCTGCGATGCAGGGATTTCATTTGCAGGGCCAGACGCGCGGCGCGTAAGGTCCGCAGCATTCATCCCCCCCTGAAGGAGGCGCAGATGCGCGCCCAGCATTTCCACGGTGCCGTGGATTCCGCCGGCCAGCCGCTGGCGTTCACCGTCGAAAACGGCCGTTTCGGCCGTTTCGGCGCGCCGCAGCCGGGATCGCTCCCGGCCGGCTCGACTGATCTCACCGGCTATACCGTGCTGCCTGCCCTGGTGGATGGGCACATCCATCTGGACAAAAGCTTTGTCGGTGATCGCTGGCATCCCCATCGGCCGGTCGCCAGCCTGCGTGAACGCCTGGCACAGGAGAAGGACGCCTTGGCCACTGCGGCACCGATGGCCGACCGGGCCGAAGCCCTGATCCGTCAGATCGTCGGCTGGGGAACCAGTGCGGTGCGCTGCCACATCGACATGGACGCGACCACCGGGCTGCGCAACCTGCATGCCGTGCAGGACGCCCACGCGCGCTGCGCGGACCTGATCGACATCCAGTACGTCGCCTTCCCGCAGGCCGGGGTGATGTCCTGCGCGGGCACCGCGCAGGTGTTGCAGCAGGCGCTGGAATCCGGAGTGCAGGTGATCGGCGGCATCGATCCGGATCTGCTGGACGGTGATGCACAGGGTCAGCTGGACCTGGTGTTCGGTCTGGCGGACCGGTATGGCGCACGCATCGACATCCACCTGCACGAACCCGGCGAACAAGGGCTGCTGCAGTTGCAGCGCATCTGCGAGCGCACGGTGGCCGGGGGGCTGCAGGGGAGGGTGGCGGTGAGCCACGCCTATGCCCTGGGCGAGGTGTCGTTGGCACGGGCACTGCAGGTCGGTGAGCGGTTGGCACGTGCCGATGTTGCGATCATGACCAATGCACCGGGCGACCATCCGTTCCCGCCGGTAGCGGCGCTGCACGCGCTGGGGGTTCGCCTGTTCGCCGGCAACGACAACATCCGTGACAGCTGGTGGCCGTATGGCAACGGCGACCTGCTGCAGCGAGCGATGCTGATCGGCTACCGCTCGGGCTTCAATACCGATGCCGAGCTGCAGCTGGCGCTGGACATGGTGACCACGCACGCGGCCGCGGCGCTCGGCCTGCAGGACCACGGGCTGGGCGAGGGCAAGCCGGCCACGTTCTTCGCGGTGCGCGCGGACAATGCGGCGGCGGCCGTAGCGGGCACGCCAGCGGCGCGGCTGTCGATGCGTCAAGGCCGCTGGATGGTACCGCCGGCGGCGTGACGCGCATCGATCAGGTCGACTCCTCGTCGACCTGGCACTTGAGCTCGCGTGCCAGTGCATGGACACCCTCGTCGGCCGTATCGCGGAACAGGATGCCGATTTCGTAATTGTCGATGATCGGCAGCCCCTGCTCGCCGTCGATGATGCGGTGATCGGCACGGACCGCGCGGCGCGGCAGCAGGCTGATGCCGATCCCATCGGCGACCGCGCCCTGGATGCCGCTGAGCGAGGAACTGGTGAACGCGATGCGCCAGCGCCTGCCCAGCGCTTCCACGACATTCAGCATCTCATCCCGGTACAGGCCGCGCGGGGGGAAGGTCACCAACGGCAGCATGTCCGCGGCTGAGCAGGGTGCATGGGCGCTGTCGATCCAGTGCATGGGCTCGGGCCAGCAATACACGCTGGGGCGACTGTTGCGTCGCTGTTTCACCAGCACCAGGTCGAGTTCTCCATGGTCGAAGCCATGGGCAAGGTCACGGCTCAGGCCGCTGCTGATCTCCAGCCGCACCTGGGGATTCTGGCGGCTGAAGGCGGCCAGCATGCGGGTCGTGCGTGCGTTGACGAAATCTTCGGGTACGCCCAGGCGCAGGGTCGTGGCCACCGTCTCGCCGGCCAGTGCCTGCAGCAGTTCGTCGTTCACCCCCAACATCCGCCGGGCGTGGCCCAGCACGGTGTGGCCGGCGTCGGTGGGCTGCACGTCGCGATGGCCGCGCTCCAGCAGGCGATGGCCGGCCAGTGTCTCCAGCCGACGGATCTTCTGGCTGATGGTCGACTGCGTGGAGTGAAGTCGGCTGGCAGCGGCAGTGAAACTGCCGCAGTCCGCCACCGCGACGAGCGCGCGCAGCAGGTCCAGCTCGAACAGCGTTCTATTCGGCTGCATCATGGCTGGCATTCACTTATTTTGTTTCCGCATGCTGATGCCGACTTCTACCATGGGCTGACGGGACATGCCAGCACGCGGTTCCGCCTCACCCGCGGCCGACGCGCCGCCTCGCCGGATGCCTGCCATGTTTGCCCGAACCCTGTTGAGTCTCGCCCTTGCCCTGCCTGCAATCGCCCAAGCGGCGCCGCAGACGGCGGACGTCCTGATCCGGCATGCCGTGGTCATCGACGTCGAACACGCGCGCGCCATCCCGGCGCAAAGCGTGGCGATCCGGGGCGAGGACATTGTCGCGGTGGGGCCCGATGCCGCCATGCAGGCGCAGTGGAGCGCAGCGCGGCAGGTAGAGGCCGCCGGCCGTTACCTGATTCCCGGGCTGTGGGACATGCATGTGCATTTCGGCGGCGGGCCGGCGCTGGTGGAAGAAAACAAGGCCCTGCTGCCGCTGTACATCGCGCACGGCATCACCACGGTGCGCGACGCGTCCGGTGACCTGCCGAAGCAGGTCCTCGAATGGCGCGACCAGATCGCCGCAGGCAGGTTGTTCGGCCCGCGCCTGTTGACCTCCGGCGCCAAGATCGAAGGCATCAAGCCGGTCTGGAAAGGCACCCTGGAAGTGGGTAGCGAAGCCGATGTGGATGCGGCCATCGCGCAACTGCAGCGCGACCGGGTGGACTTCGTCAAGATCACCGACAGCACGCTGAAACCGGCGCTGTTCCTGTATGCCGCCAGCGCGGCGCGCAAGGCAGGGCTGAAGGCGTCCGGCCACATTCCGATGGCCTTGACCGTGGAGCAGGCAGTCGATGCAGGGCTGGCGTCCATCGAGCACCTGGACTATGCGTTCAAGGCGGGCAGTCGCGATGAAGCGGCCATCGCGGAGGATTTCGCTGCCGGCAGGATCGACCGCGCCCAAGCGAACCAGCGTATCGATACCAGCTTCGACCGGCCGACGGCGATGGCCGCGTACCGTGATTTCGCCCGTCGCGGCGTCTTCGTGACACCTACCCTCAATGGCGGGCGGATCCTGGACTTCCTTGACCAGGATGACCATCACGC
>Ga0247812_10002267_pt1 | contig 10779 bp, 6 predicted proteins | sample UWRJL149409B1_FD_178011 | JGI IMG/M metagenome (GOLD analysis project Ga0247812, IMG submission 178011) | Plant litter microbial communities from Arlington Agricultural Research Station in Wisconsin, United States - UWRJ-L149-409B-1 | ecosystem: Environmental > Terrestrial > Plant litter >...
AATTCTTGCCTAGTCGTGTTATGGAATTCGTTGACATTGCCAATATTTGGCAAATGTCCTCATTTATGAGCTCAGATTCCGATGAGCGCCTCTCTAACGTTCGTTTCTGATGGATAGTTGTTTGATGAATGCGAGCACATTAACGAACGACTTCTCTTGGAGGATGAAAACCATTGTGAGGTGAGGATATTGACAGGTCTGACTACTCGGCAGCCTGGAACGGCCGGTAGGCACAATGAGAAATAAAATAATTATCCAAGCATTAGCTTACTAAGTACTATCGTACGCACAACAGCTTCATTGTCACCAATGCATTCATTAGACGGAGCTACACACTTGCCCATTGTCTTAATATATTGGTTACATTCTAAAGCATATAAGATGTGTATAACTACTTGATGCTTGAAGTGGGTGCCCTACTACAGTATTATCCCAAATCTGGCCAATTTATCTTCAGAAGGCGGCTTATCTGCTTTGGGTGTGCTACGTGATTCATTCAACCCATAGAGGGGAGATACAAATTTTTGAGTGCCATGAGAAAATACTTTGAGCCACGACCACTGGGGAATCTTCAGCTACGGTCAAGCATGAAGGCGATGCTATACTGTGCAGTATCTTTCATTAAGCTTCTCAAAGCATTTTTCCCTTTTGACAGAAGCGTTTCAGGGAAATCTGGTTTATTTAAACAAGGTTGTTCAAGCCACTTGGAAGTAGATATTCGTCTGCAAGGATCAAGTCCATTTGTGCAACCGTGCATGCTATTGAAGATGTCAAAACAATATACGATGATAGCATATGCACTGAGTTTGAAGTTATGTTCATATTCAAGTCAGGAGATGTAGACTTTAATTCCTTTTTCGATCCTTTAAGCTTCGAAAGTAAAAATATTCAGATGATGAAGGAGAAAGGCGGGAAAAGAAACTAGGAACTTCCGAGCTTTTCATGAATGAGCACGCATGGGAAGTTGGGGAAGATACCAGTATTAATTTGAATCTGGATTTAGATTAAATACCCCAATCTAGGATGGAGATCAATTGCTCCATTGAAAATATCAAATGAAGAGAATATAGGTGCTAAAATATGAGACTGATAATACTAGTTGTTTAGAATATCTATAGATAAATGGTCCGCTAAGCCTACAAGATATAAACTAGAGCGCCGAACACACCAAGCATGAATACGTTCCCACCTAGCAACCTACTAGCACCGCCGGTAAATTGACCAGGGAGCGGCGTAGTGGTTGCGGATGAACCGCCTGATCCAGTTTGAGCAGCGATGACATAGGATGTTACTCCCTTCTCACCTGATGGTACTCCACTCTGGCCTGGCTGACCCACGGTCTTTGTGATTGAAACTGGGATTCCGTTGCTCAGGCTGTGGATGACTTGTAGAGTCTCAGTCGCTCCTGGTGGACAGACATACTCTGTAGCTTTCCATGGCTTAGTGATTGTTGCTACAGCTGGATTTGCTGCGCGGGTTCCGTTTCCGTAGATACCGGTTGCCAATGGAATTCCGGCTCCGTCTTTTGCTCCGGGAGGGTTGAGCGTCACAGGTGGGTTAAGGATAGCAGCGATGATTTCTGGGAGTGTTGCATTTGGAGCTGGGCTGGTATCACAAGGAAATTTGGCAAATGATCCTGGTGTAGACCGGTCACCTTCATAGTCGAGAATGCTGCGCATAGTTCCATTGGGCACGGCACTTCCGCAGAAGCCCACGGCAGCGTTATCATTTGCAATGTTGAAACCGACTTGACCTGGGAGACAGCAGAAGTGGTTACCATTGGTGTTGACGTGCCATAGAGCCCAGCTGCTGTCGGCGCAAAGTTGGGGCCAAAGACCTTCAACATCACCTAAGATCTCATATTAACAAAGAACCGTCTCGAGGAGAAAATGATACGTACCTCTGCAGTCAGGGTTTCCAGGTGGACAACACACAGGAACCTCAGAGTCACCAATGACGGTACCACAGTTTAGCCCAGATGGACAGCAAGCGCCTCCATAAGAACACAAGTTTGAGCCCTCGGTACATCCAGCCTCATCGTTGACCTGCAGAGACCATCCATAATGAATGACATCACAGGTAGGTGCTGGTGTCGCGGGAGGGACTTCTAGCTCGGTGAGCTGTACACCTTCTGGTGAAACGCTTCCGTCACCGTTGTTGAACTGAACTAGTTAGTCACTTTCTTCAAACCTCAATTAGCAGAAAGGCAAACCTGAACAGCAGGCTCTGAGTCCTCTGGCAATACACTAGACTTTGAGCACTGGCCTACGGCATCCTGGCCCAGTTGCTTATACCAATATCCATACTGATCTGGCAAACAGCAGAACATGTTCATCCCTCCATCAGGTATCTGCCATAACGCCCAACCTGAGTTGGCACATTTCTCGTTTCCTGTTCGCTTAGGATCCGAAACATCACCACGGCAATCGGCATTTCCTGGTTCCTATTAGTATCCAGCTGATTGTATAAAAATGGGCTTTCTAACCAAGGGGGCAGCAAGCAAATGGTTGTCCGTTGTTAACATAGGTACCACAGTCCAGGCGAGGGCTACTGCCGAATGGACAGCACTCCTCACCGCGACTGAAAACTCCTGGAACACCAGTGCGATTGAATTCATTGTAGACTCCGGTCATGTTGCTGAAGCATGTTTGGGTCGCAGTTGGGCAGGATCCTCCAATCTCCATCTTCAAACTCCATCCTCCGACAGGCACAATTATACGCTCCTCAAGTTGCTGCTCATGGCGCTGGGCGTGAGCTTGCGCATGCTTCAGATTGTGCGCCGACACCGTAGCCAGCAGGCCCGAGAGTGCAATAGACCAAATAGAAGCCCTCATTTTCGGTAGTAATAATATGTATTATGAAAAGTAAAAGAACGTATGTTGGGGAAGTAAAGACTGTGCTGAAAGCTCTCGCAAGCTAAAAACTCATCCGGTGCCAAAAGAGTGAGACAACGCGGAATAGAGCAAATAATTATGTAGTTAAGGAGTGTGGGAGGCTGGAGGTTGAAGGTTAGAGATTCATTTGGGGATAGCCACCCTCTTATGGGGGGAAGATGGCGGCAACCTTAATCTGACTTCGTATCCACAAAATGGGAGAAATGACCTCGACGGAGCGTAAGCGAGGGCAATGTGGCCCGTGTTGGTCCCCAATCGAGCCCATCCCCAACTCGTTTTATGCTAGCATTGGTTTTTAGCCTTTGCTTTACGTCGAGCTACTCTGCGGATGCTGATTCTTATTATTATTAGTATTTCATTATACATACCTACTTCCTCCTGCTATGAGAGATAGTGCTCACTACCCAAAGCTAAAATGATACCACAATATCGCCGTTGCTCTCCTGTTCTCTCCCCTACACTACCACCCTACCCTCTCCTGCTCTCTGCTAACTATTATTAACGCAGACTTACGCTGACTGACCTGCGCCTCCCCCCCTGCTCGGTTTCGTGTTGAGATTGGCCTGTGTGCGATGATGGATGCTTTACCCAGCTTCAAACGTCGTAACTCGTATCGTGCGGATCGACTTCGAGGAAATCATGTGGAACGTCTAGTCTTTGGGATGGGGGATTGGACTCTCGCATTCGGACTCTTCGTCAAGTGGTAAGGGTCCTATTGAAGGAGTTATCGAATTAAACTGTGGAATCACCAAATGCTGCGCCTTTTCAAGTTAGCAACCTGATGGATACGGGAGCCGCTGCCCCTGAATTTTCCCCTGGCGGCCCCTGACTTGTCACAATAAACCATGCTAGTCGTCCTGCTGATTTACCAAGCGTTCAATAGTACGAACCAATCCATAGTAATTTCGCCAATTCATGGAAATAGGTTGGTTATATATGTTTCTCCCTCCATTTCTCATGCTCTGGTTTCTGGCATAGAGGCATAGGGGACGAAGGGCGATGATGGCGAAATTGTAAGCTAGAGAGAGGGAACATTTAGAAACCTACTACGATGGAAGGGAGGGGTTGGTAGGAAGGAAATGGAAGGCAGGCCACACATCGTCGTATACACGCCGAAAACCTAGAGAAGCCAAATTCCAAACTCTACAAAGACTCCGTATTTCAAAAGGTAATTTCTCCCAGGTCCCATGTTCAGATCCTTAGATTTGGCCAATCAATCCACTAAAGGTGACCCCGCAAGTTGTACTTGGTATATTAGCTGGAGGGTCATGAAACCGTGATTTCTCGCGACCGCGTTTTAACTTCCTCCATAAGAGTTCATAAGAATGCCACCAATTTGCACCGCCCTGCATATGTCAATAATGTGCTAAAGACCTAGTACTGCGTTCATCACAATGTTGAGATCAGAACTAAGGGCTCGCCAAAATGAGCATAAATAAGGTGTCCCGGCTACCTAATTAAGCAAAGTGCAATCTACCCTGAGACATATATACCTAGTAAAATACGGATATAGATTTAACGAGAGATACCAGATATGAATTTCAGTTGCACCGAAGCCGAAATCATAGTAATGTAAAGAAATTTACTTTTCTTAAATTAAAACAATACCAAGGGCTTAAGAAGTTACTAGCAAGTTACCGGGCATTTGAGAGGAAGAATTATTATTTTGAGTTTCTTACAAGGTTTATACTAAACATAATCTAAGCCTATATGAAGACAGAAAGTCAACATGAGAAGTACTAACGCAAGTCAGAGTCAGTAGGTTTGTTTACACATATTTTGTTGACATATAGTTGTTTACATTCATTCTCGGGTAACCTGTGGGTAACCAAAAATAAATGCTCCATACCCAAAACCCATAAAATTGTATTGTTTTCGTAAACAAAGTTGTTGGCATGAGGCTAACATTGATCGCATGGTTTTGGGGGATGAATCGACCAAGGAGCAAAGAGTAGAAAGTTCTCACAAAACTCTTGACGTATGTTTTCGAAGTTCCAGACTCCTATACTTGCATATTTCATGACTAGGTTTTGGTTTTTCTCTAAACGAACTTAACAACTGTGGCTATAATATGTTACCTGTCTGCTTCATCCTCCGACTCCTCTCTTCGTCATCATTTCCGTCATCAGCATCGTCGTCGTCGTCGTCGTCGTCACTTCTGTCATGGTCGGCCAGCTCTGAACAAAACTGAGGCCAGAAGGCTGATAATTTAGTATAGCCTTCATCTGTCGTAACCAGAAACCCTCCCACATTAGAGTCCGAGAGGTTTCTAATGAGATCTACATGTTCATCTTCATCCCCGTTGAAGCTATGTATTGCATATGTCGAACGTCCTAGCAGGTCCCAGTCTAATATATCCAAAGTCGTCAGATTGAATGCTGCGAAAGTGTTCTCAAAGATATTGATGGTATCTGCTATTTCGTAAAACGACTTGTTGACTGGAAGTCCCGGGTTGAATGCTATATGTACGTCGCTAGGTCCAAGTGCAGCTCTTGCATATGATGTAACCGACCTCAAATAGCTGGAAGTGTCATTTGTGTATGCTGTTGGTGTCTCATCGAAGAATATTCCGTCTACTGCGATATCGCCTCCTATGAACGTCGGCCATGCTGCGTAAGCATCAATCTCAGCTTCTATTTCCGATATGTTGCGAGTGGCCCACGACGTATATATATATCCTAAGGTCTGGACATTTGGAAACACATTCAAGCTAGTGAGACCCAATACATAGTTCGCGTCAGGGAAGATGTTTGCAAGATGTGGAGAGACCACAATTTGGAACTGAAGAGTTGGATTTGCTGATATCGCAGTGGTTACTGCATCCCAAGATTGATTGAAGGGGTATATATACAAAGGCAAAAAGGCAAATGCAGGGCGTACCATCTCGACAGGACCTTGGGTCAAATTAATGTGACAAAAGAGCAAAGGAATATATAAGATTCTAACCGAGGAATATTTATTGCCTATGAGAAATCTTCACCGGCTGAATAGAATAGTCCAGTACTTTAATATCTTGGCTTAATATGCAAATGACGACAGTGAATGGTACCAGATAGTGTTTACTGTCCCTTTTTCAGCGGTTGTTGATAGAACCCCAACGGGTTCTAATCGTTTTAGAGATTGGGGTTACATTTGGGACACTAAATTAAAGAGAGGGGCCATTGATTTTGACAGATATATCCAGTGTATAACGCGCTTTTACTAATCCACCGGCGTTGGTGAATCCAAAAAATGTACTTTCTGGTGTTGCGGGGGGTCGCTGGGCATTTGGAGCTTGGCAAAATATTTTCTAATTATAAAATACTCTCAGGTGTGTGACACAACAGCCAATACATCCTCGGGTTTACCCTTCTACTTATATGCAGCTCAGGATACGTTTTGGGATAGATTATCCATTAAGGTGTAGTGTAACGTTTCAGCCACGTATTTCTCCCCTCAAGAAAATAAAATCTGAGGATGAATGTTTTAGCCCATCAAGAGTTGTACTAAATCAAACTACCATTGTAGAGGTTGGATGTTGCAGCATCACTGCAGCACGTCGTGTCGAAGGTGGGATAAGTCCAATCCGATGGCCATGTATGAGCTGCTCAATCGGAAGTGGGAGGAAGGATAAGTATCAGCAGCATGCCATCTCCAAAGAGCCACCCGTTCGACGAATTCAATCAGTACCTCTTTACTAAAGCAGGAGGGTATTCATATATTCACTGGCTATTCCATCCCACTGCTCAGTTACCAAACCACTAGTATCCTAAACATGGCAATTCGCAACTTGGTATTGCCGTCGTTGGCAGCTATGTATACTTTAACTGGATGCTCATCGAGTTTACCTTCCACACTCCAGCTAACACCACCTATGGGCAAGTATAATCCATAAGATGGGTCTGAAAAATGTTAATTTCTCGCAGGCTACAACAATTGGGCGCATACCATGTGCGGGCTCAATGAGTCTCTGTTCATTGAAACTGCAGAAGCGATGGTAAAGAACGGACTTTTGGCAGCTGGTTACAATCGCATCAACCTTGATGATTGTTGGAGTCTAATGGAACGCTCTTCGAGTGGGTCAATGGTTTGGGATCCAAAGGTACTTGCAGCAACCTGGAGGAAAACACCACGGAATTGGTTAAAGCTGACACTATAATTTCAAGCTATTTCCTCGAGGCCTACCTTGGTTAACTAAACATCTCAAGAGTTTGGGTTTCATTGCTGGCATCTACACAGATGCGGGTCTCAAGAGTATGATTAACGAGGAATCTCAGCTTCCTGCGTCCCTTATCGCGCGAGTGCCGTTTGATTCTTAGACATTAGATGGAAGGATCACTATCGAGCAGATTCTCCACGTTAATTCTAGAGCCAAATGTGCAGCTTGTAAGCAATTGTCTCGACTTCTAGAGCCCTAGGCCTTTTCTAATGAGAACTTTTACTGATTTCTCGTTTTCCAGGTTGTGGGGGTTATCCGGGAGCATTTGGCTATGAGCTTCTTGATGCTAAGACCTTTTCCTCGTGGGGATTTGAGTATCTCAAAGTTGATGGCTGCAACATGCCAACTGGCACCGAGCAGGAGTACAAAGCAGTATACAGTCATTGGCATGATGTTCTCACCAAACAGAATCCTCCTCTCGTTTTTTCCCAATCAGCGCCTGCGTACTTTGCCGAAGCTGCAAATCTAACTGATTGGTACTCTGTCATGAGATGGGTACGGGAGTATGGCCAGGTTAGTGCTTCATCCAGATGATTGTAACATGTCTAGCAATTTCAGATTACAAGCTATAATCGGTCAATGAGATTTGGTTCTAACTCTTCAATAAAGCTCGCCCGTCACTCGCGCGACAGTTTGGTTTTCAATTCCACTTTGTATTGGCCAGACATCACTGGCTGGGATAGTGTAATGTTCAACTATGGCCAAGAAGTAAGACTAGCTAGGTATCAAAAGCCGGGATACTTCAACGATCCTGATTTTCTCAATGTGGATCACTTCGACTACAACATAAATGAACGAAGGTCCCACTTCGCTCTTTGGTCATCTTTTTCCGCTCCTCTGATACTTAGTACTTCTGTTCCATCTCTCAGCGTGGAAGAGCTTAAATACCTTACGAATAAGAATATCATAGCAGTGGATCAAGACCCACTGGCTCTCCAAGCAACCCTCGTTAGTCAAGATGGGACCTGGGACGTGCTCACAAAAACTCTTGCAGATGGAGATAGGCTTCTCACTATTTTAAACCGGGGAAATGTTACTGCTAGTCACAGCGTCTCTTTTGACAGAATTGGAATCCCCACAGATTCACGAATCAGTGTGAAAGATCTCTGGACGGGAAAGACCAGTCGGGCTGAGGGTAATGTAGTTGCGAAACACCTGGAGTCGCATGCTACTGCTATCTATAGATTGTCTGGCTTCGGGGGATCCAGAGCTGTGATGCCAACAGGCAAGATATTTAATACATTCTCACTCAATACACTCACTGTCACAAATCGAGGTCTACAATGGGGAAACTCGACCGGTGAAGATGGTCAAGTCTGGCAAACAAAAGGCGATGGCACAGTGCGAAGTCTGTCCAATCTGTCAAAATGTCTCACCAACGGGGAAAAGAAAGTCGAGGTGAAGCAGTGTTCAGGGAAAACGTGTCAGAAATGGGACTATTATCTCTCTGGAAACCTCAAGAGCAGAAGTTCTAAAGGCTGCCTCACAGAGACTGACAGGGGGGCTGTCACGACTTCAAAGTGCCTGTATGAAGCAAATAGTCAGGTTTTTGGCTTGCCCAGTGGAGTAAAGATCATTGAAGCTTGAAGGGGTATCTATAAAACTGCCGAGAGATTTTCGATCGAAATTAGTTGGCTATGAATAAAAGAATTTATTCCAAGGTTAAAGGTTAAACAAACTTATTACAGCTCGCTTAAAGGTAACATTTCAAACATGGCAACTTCAGGTTGTTTTCAAACTTTGTTTATCCAAGGGGTTTTTTTTATTTAAATATTAATGTAAAGCTTTACTTAAAGTGTGGAACACTGCAATAGCCTGTTCTCACCGGGCCATTTCCCTTCCAATTATAGCCGAAACGTGAGTCAGACTTAAACCCATAAAAGCTATCACACCGAAGAGAAAGCTTCTTATTATGTAGTTTAACTGTAACAATGTATTAATCTATAACACATATGCACACGTGGCACCACGTGGTAACTGTATTACAAACAACAGCACGTCATGATCCCCCAAAATACCAATAACTCCAGAGGAGCAGAATATCTAGATATTTCAAATCAGTCATCAGGTTGTTTTACTTGAGCTTACAATGCACCACTGTCATTGACATTATTGGCATCTTAGATATCCGAAGCGAATGAGTGTGTCGATGTAAGAACAAGGGGATCGGCGCCCGTTTTCCCGCTTTTTCCAAAAGTCCGATGTTACTCTACTGTACAGCAACATATCAAAGTCAATTGGCGAATAAGCTAAACGATATTTAGCGAGAATACCCCTGAAGAGCTCGCCTAATGCCTATTCACAGAAATCACGGAGGGAGGGGTGGTTATAGTCCATAGCCTGAACTGCTCTACTGTTCACCCTCCGGTTTGCCGGTGGTATTGTAAGGGTGGGCTTATTTTATATATCAGAAGACTATTGCACCACGTTTTAGTCTGTATACCCGGCTTCTAACAGGAATTCTCTTGGCAACTGTTTGTGAAGGAAGACTAATCACGTGCTTTCCTTTCTAAGAGAGAAGATTTATGTTCACTAGTTACCCGAAGCTAGAACGAGGAGGTGACTGGCCTGACTGGCGATTAAGGAATACAGTTGTACCTCTTCTAATAGTCGCATTCCGACAGAGACACTAATTTGTTAGACAATAATATTCAGTTGCCCCATACGGAATATCCTTGGCTACGTTGCATGTAACAATCCACTTCTCCACTTCTGTTTATCAAGCCGCTCATGATCATAAATAGTCTCAACAACCAACAACTTGTAAGTGTTCGAACTATAATATAAACTCATAAGGCCACAGAAAATTGTTAGATACATGTGTGGTTTTAAATAGTAAATTAGTATCCAGACAAGTATCTGGACTAACAAACTTTCTAATAAAATGACCAAACATTCTTTTCTCGATAGGCTCAACACAGATGGCTTCGTCCTCATACCATCACTTCTAAGTCCCGACCAACTCAGTACTCTGCGCAAAGCATCATCTGAAACCATCGACCTAGCCCGCGCCGGCAAATGGCCCTCAGTACGGACTCTCCCCAAACAATTCCCACCCTGGAACATATCACCTGGCGCAAACCCAGCGGCAGATGGGATCTGGGGCGTGCAATTCTTGATGCACCCCTCCCTACCCCACTCGCAAACGTTTATCAAATCATACTTTTCCTCAGCGATTGTTGAAATTATCAAAGAGCTACTGCAATGTTCGGACGATGATCTAGTGCTTGAGCTGTACAATCTACTGGTTCGACCAGACCGCGATTTCGAGCTGAGTTGGCATCGAGACGATATTCCTGCCACGGCTACAGCCGAAGAGGAGCTGGCGAGACTGCAGCAGCCAGCGTGGAGCGCGCAGTGGAATCTCGCCCTTTACGATGACCAGAGTCTGATTGTGGTTCCCGGGTCTCACGTGAGGGCGAGGACGGAGCAGGAGCGGAATGTAGACAAGTATGGGAAGGTTGATGGGGAGATTCGCGTGCAGCAGAAAGCAGGTGATGTGGTGTTTTATAACAATAATATCTTCCATCGGGGAGCGTATAAGGCGGATGTCGAAAGGATGACGCTGCATGGAAGCATGGGCCATGTTGGAGGCAGTAGGCTAAGGGCGAGAAATGTCTTGCAGCATGGGATAGGGAAGTGGGTCGAGCAAATTGACCTTAGTAGGTTGGGTGAAGTGCGGTGAGA
>Ga0247812_10002271_pt1 | contig 10772 bp, 8 predicted proteins | sample UWRJL149409B1_FD_178011 | JGI IMG/M metagenome (GOLD analysis project Ga0247812, IMG submission 178011) | Plant litter microbial communities from Arlington Agricultural Research Station in Wisconsin, United States - UWRJ-L149-409B-1 | ecosystem: Environmental > Terrestrial > Plant litter >...
TTGTCGTTCTCCTGAGTGAGGGTCATTTTCGCCCTCTTGGTTTGGCTCGCTGGAACAGAAGTGTCCGTTTCCGGTCTTCAGTGGAACGGTGCGGCCCCCGTTCGTGAGAACATAGATAGGACGTGTTCCCCCAAAGATCACGTTACATATCGTTTAACGATATTAAACTTTGGCAATGGATTGTAACGGCGAAGGTTTGGTCGGATGAAATTGAAGCTTATCAAGGGGATGCGGATCGTCGCGGCGACTCATAATCCCGGCAAGGTCCCAGAAATCGCCGCCCTGCTGGACGGAAATTACGAGATTGTCACCGCTGGCGCGTTGAACCTGCCTGAACCGGACGAGACCGAGACGACTTTCGCCGGCAACGCCATTCTGAAGGCCCGTTATGCGGCCCAGCTGTCGGGCGAGGTCTGCCTGGCCGACGACTCCGGCATGTCCGTCGCCGCCCTTGACGGAGCGCCGGGCATTTTTTCCGCCCGCTGGGCTGGGCCCGGCAAGGATTTTTCGCTGGCGCTGCGTAAGGTGGAAGAGCGGCTGGAAGAGGTCGGCGCCACGGACCGCAGCGCCTGGTTCACCTCCGCTCTCGCTGTAGCGTGGCCCGATGGTCCGTGCGTGGTGGTCGAGGGCCGGATCGACGGGACCCTGACTTTTCCGCCCCGCGGAACGCGCGGCTTCGGCTACGACCCCGTCTTCATCCCCGAGGGGTTTGACCAGACCTTCGGCGAACTGGAGCCGGCGGCCAAGGACGCCATGAGCCACCGCGCCCGCGCCTTCGCCAAGCTGAAGGCCGCCCTGATTGACTGAGTCCGCCGGCCCGGACCCGCTGGACCCCGGAACCGACGTCGCCGTATACGTCCACTGGCCTTATTGCGCGAAGATCTGCCCCTATTGCGATTTCAACGTCGTCCGCGATCGCGGACGGACGGAGGAGCAGGCGGGTCTGGTCGCCGCCATCCTCGACGACCTTCAGGCCCAGGCGGCCCTCGTCGGCTCGCGCCGGCTGGCCTCCATCTTCCTTGGCGGCGGCACGCCGTCCCTGATGCCGCCCGAGGCCGTGGCGGCGGTGCTTGATCGCATCCACGCCCTGTTTCCCGCCAACGGCCCAGTCGAGGTCACGCTCGAAGCCAATCCTACCGACGCTGAGGCCGCCCATTTCGCCGCCCTGGCCCGGGCGGGCGTCAACCGGCTGTCGCTGGGTGTCCAGTCGCTGGACGACGCGGCCCTGCGCTTCCTCGGTCGCAACCATTCGGCGGCGGAGGCGCGGCGGGCGATCGCCTTGGCCGGCGCCGCCTTCGACCGCCTGTCGATCGACCTGATCTACGCCCGGGCGGACCAGTCCGTCGCTGACTGGACGGCAGAGTTGAAAACCGCCGTCGGCCTCGGCTTCGAGCATGTCTCGCCCTACCAGCTGACCATCGAGCCTACGACCGCCTTCGGCCGGGCCGCCGCTCGCGGCGACTGGACGCCGCCGGACGAGGATCTGGCCGTTGCCCTCTATGAGACGACACAGGCCGTGCTCGATGCGGCGGGGTTCGAGGCCTATGAGGTTTCCAACCACGCCCGGAACCCTGCCGCCCGATCCGCCCACAACATCCATGTCTGGCGCGGCGGCGACTATCTGGGCGTCGGCCCCGGAGCGCACGGTCGTCTGACCCTCGATAGCGTCCGAACCGCCACCGTTGCCCGGCGCCGCATCGCCGACTACGTTGAAGGCGTCGCCGCCGGAACGCCGTGGAGCGACCGTGAGGGCATGGACGCAGCCGAAGCCGCTGAGGAGCGTGTGCTGCTGGGGCTGCGGACGGTCGAAGGGGTATCATTAGACGCGTTCCAAGCCTTGAGCGTGGCCGACAAAGTCATTGAGCTGGCGGAAGCCGGGTTTCTGGTCGTTCGTGAAGGCCGGGTGATTGCGTCATCTAAGGGGCGGCCAGTGCTCGATGCTTTATTGAAAGCCCTGCTGATTTAAGCGGGTGCCAATTTATCCGGTCATGCAGGGGCGTGGGGGTCAGGCGGTACGCTTCTCGATCTCGCTCAAACGGCTTCCGTCGGCGTGGTCTTTGATTGTATTGAAGCCCCAAACTTGATCGCGTAGACCCTCGTCCTAGTGCCACAAAGGGTCGCTCCAACCGATGGTACATCGCCTGCTCTAGATGGAAGATTTTGGGCCCTACGGTGCCAGCGACGCCATTTGTATTAATCGACGCCAAAAGGCCGATGATGGCCCGCTCGATCTCGGATTGGATTGAAGACAGGCAGGTCGAACAGGTCGAACCACTTGGCAAGACACCGGCGTCTTGAGCTCGGAAAAGGGCATCGTAGATTGCAGGCCACCCACACGGTCAGCCACGGTAGACACTATGACGTTCTGGTCGAAGAGCGCGATCACCGGGACCATGAAGATGACGCGGCTATTAAGACCGTCTATCGCAACGACCGTCCGACATCATTTGAACGTCTTTCGACGGGCGAACGACCAAGCTCAAGGCTTAGGCGGTGATCCGTCTGTAAGGAGATCGCGAACGCGTCTGGCCGGGACACCAGCGTAAAGCCCATTTGGCTCAGTGTCTTTTGTTACGACTGATCCAGCCGCGAGGACGCACCCGTCTGCCACCTTGACGCCGGGAAGAATCATTACGCTTGTTCCGACCCAGCAGCCGAAGCCAATCTTGGTGTCGAGATCATAATCCTTGCCCGCAATCCTGCGGGGCACGGAGTTCTCGATCGGATGGGTTGTCGACAGGATCTTGCTGAATGGGCCGATGCGGCTCTGGTCGCCAATCTCGATCGTGCCGTGCCCGTCAAAATAGACTTGAGTGCCAATGAAAGCCCCTGCGCCGATAATGACGTTCGGAGCGACCGGCAGAACGCCCCAATGGACGATGGAGCCTGCGCCAATCTTCCACCCCAGACTGCGTAGCAGCTTGGCTCTGATCTTGTTCGGGCACAGGCGCGCAGCGGCCAGCATTTTTACCAAGTCGCGCGACTTGGCTCGCATCATATTGCTCACGTGAATCCCCTCAAGCAGCGTGGCCACCTTGTCGGGAACAGCCAGCCATGGCCAGCGCAAAATGGCGCTTCTGACGGGGTTCGAATGCTGTTTCAGGTTGCCGAATAGAAATTCCACAACCATAACGTCCCGACGCCCGGCCGGCCAATACTCAGCAAGACCTGCATGATCCGCCCTACGGAAGCCGGGGCTAAATGTTCATGATCAAGGACTCCGAGCCGGATCTAGGACAGACGGGTGAGCCGAAGCAGGCTCACCAGCAATCGCCAGTTCGCGCGACCGGAGCGACATCCGCAATGCCGCGCGTCACCGGCTCCCCGCCTTTTTATTGGGAGCATTGTGATCGTTCTTCCTGAGTGGCACGGTCCCCTAATGTCAGCGCGCCCCACCACGCCTTCATCGTTTCCGCCGGCTGCCCCGCCAGCACGTCTGGTGCCGCCCGGCCTCTATCTGGTGGCGACGCCGATCGGAAACCTCAGGGACATGACCCTGAGGGCGCTGGACGTGCTAGCGGCTGCGGATCTGGTGCTGGCAGAGGATACGCGGGTGACCGCCAAGCTGCTCGCCGCCTATGGGTTGAAGGCAAAGCTCGAGCGCTGCGACGACCACGCCTCGGCTCGCGCAGCCGATATCGCCATCGAGCGGGTGCGCGAGGGGCAGGTGGTGGCCCTGGTGTCCGACGCGGGCACGCCAGTGATCAGCGACCCCGGCTTCGTCGTGGCGCGCGCCTTCATCGCCGCCGACCTGCCCGTGCATCCGATCCCGGGCGCGTCGAGCCTTCTGGCCGCGCTCTGCATCGCCGGCCAACCCAGCGACCGCTTCCTGTTCGCCGGCTTCCTGCCGGTCAAGTCGGGCGCCCGGAAGACCATGCTGGCCGAGGTCAGGGCGGCCCGTCAGACCCTGGTCTTCTTCGAAAGCGGCCCAAGGCTGGCCGCCAGCCTTACCGATATGGCCGAGGTGCTGGGGCCCCGCCCCGCCGCCGTAACGCGCGAACTGACCAAACTTTACGAGGAGGCGATCCGGGGCACGCTCGCCGAGCTGGCCATTGATCCGCGCTGCGATGGGCCGAAGGGTGAAATCGTCATCGTCATCGGCCCCGGAGAGGTCGAGGTCGCCTCGGCCGCCGACGCCGACGCCGCCCTGATCGAGGCCCTAGCCCGACTGCCCACCGGCGAGGCGGCGTCCGAGGTTTCCCAGGCGCTCGACCTGCCGCGCAAGGCCCTCTACCGCAGGGCGCTGGAGCTGCAAGGCAAGGGATGAAACCGCCAACCCGGCTGAAACGCCCGACGCCCACGGCCCGGCCCAAGGCGGCCTGGCGTCAGGCGCTGGGCGGCCGGGCGCGCACCGCAGGTCACGCGTCGGAATGGATGGGTGCCCTGTGGCTGACGCCAACGGGCTATCAGATCCTCGGCTTTAAATTGAAGAGCCGCACCGGCGAGATCGACATTCCTCGCCCGCCACGGGCATGTGCTGGTGGTGGAGATCAGCGCCGCGCGGCGCTTGAGGCTGCACTCGCTGCAGTCACCGTCAAACAACACCTGAGGTTGCTTTCCGCTGGCCGGCCACTGTTGCACTGACGACCCAGCTTAGCCGGACGTGAATCGCAAATTGATATGGTGGCGCTGGCTTCAATGCGTTTTCCGCGCCATGTTTGGGAAATAGGGCGAAAAGGGGGCCGTATTTCGTGACGCGGGATGAAGCGGAGGTTGTACTGGTCGAGGCCGGGCAGGCTGACGACGCTGACTTTCCCTTGCTGGAAGCCGCGATCGCCTGCGCCATCCACGACGACCCCTTCCGCGACCCCGAACCGGTCCGCATCCTGGCCCGCAACGCCGGCGAACGACTCAGGGAGCGGATCGGCGGCGAAAGCGCCGATGATGCCCTCGCCGAGACGATGGCCGCCGACCTTCGGCTTAACGGCGACTTGCTGCGCTACGACGATCCCGCCAACACCGACATCATCGACGTCGCCGACCGCCGGCGCGGCCTGTCGGCGGCCCTGGCCGTCTTCTATCTCGACGCCGCACGTCGGGCGGGGGTGGAGGCGCAGGGCGTCGACTTCCCAAACCACTTCATGCTGCGGGTCGAGACCGAGGCTGGCCCTGTGGCGCTGGACCCCTTCAGCCAAGGTCGGCTGGTAATGCCGTCCGAGCTCAGCCGCCGGGCTCTGCGCGCCGGACTGACGCCGCATGTCGCCGACCGGCTCGACCTGCTGATGGCGCCCGTGACCGACCGGCAGGCCCTGATCCGCCTGCAGAACGTGCTGTTCAGTCGGGCCATCAAGGCCGAGGACTATCTGGGCGCGGAACGCTCGGCCGTCCGCCGCGCCTTGCTGGACCCCGAGGACCACCGCCCTTGGCTCGACGTGGCGTCCGCCCGAGAGAAACAAGGCGCCCTCACCGGTGCGCTGGAAGCCCTGTACCGCGCCCGTGTCGTCGGCGGCCAAGAGATGGTGGTCCAGGCGCGAGCCGTGGACAGTCTGAGGATGAGGCTGAACTGAGCGTGATTGGTGATTGGTGATTGGTGACATCGCCGTTCACGAACCAGACGATCCAATTGCTCTCCCTTCAATCACGAATCACCAATCACTAATCACGCGACAAGGCCGTTGCCTGCCCTTGCGCACGTTCGACCCGCCGCCCATTACCAAGCTCCCAACGGCGCAAGGTCCTCAGCATGCTCAAGGTCGCGATCCAGATGGACCCCGTCGAAGGGGTCGATATCGAGGTCGACACGACCTGGCTGATGATGATGACAGCGCAGGAGCGCGGTCATAAACAGTGGGTCTACGACTTCCGCACCCTGGCGCTGGAAGAGGGCCGTCTGTACTGCCGCGCCCGCCCGGTGACCCTTCGGCACGTCGCCGGCGACCACGTGACCTTCGGCGACTGGGTCAAACTGGACCTTGCGGAAGACATCGACGTCATCTTGATGCGTCAGGATCCCCCCTTCGACATGGCCTATGTCACCGCCACCTACATGCTGGAGACCGTCCACCCCAAGACCCTGGTAGTCAACGATCCAGCCGAGGTGCGTTCGGCACCTGAAAAGCTGATGGTCACAGCGTTTCCGGGCCTGCAGCCCCCGACCCTGATCACCTCCGATCCCGTCGCCCTGACCGCGTTCCATAAAACCCATGGCGACGTCGTTCTGAAGCCCCTGCACGGCAACGGCGGTTCGGGCGTCATCAAGCTGCGTGCCGACGACCCCAACCTCGATGCCCTGATCGAGATCCATCAGGGCGCGTCCCGCGATCCGCTGGTGATCCAGAAATTCATCCCCGCGGTATCGAAGGGCGACAAACGCATCATCCTGATCGACGGCGAGCCGGTGGGCGCCATCAACCGGGTGCCGGCGGCGGGCGCGGTGCGCTCGAACCTGCACGTCGGCGGCACGGCCATGCCGGTCGAACTGACGCCTCGCGATCTGGAAATCTGCGCCGCCATCGGCCCGACGCTGAAGGAACGCGGCCTGATCTTCGTCGGCATCGACGTGATCGGCGACTATCTGACCGAGATCAATGTCACCTCGCCCACCGGCGCCCAGCAGCTGAAGGCCTTCACCGGCATCGACGCCACCGCCCTGATGTGGGACGTGATCGAGGCCAAGCGCGCGGGCTGAGGCGAGCCGCGGAAGCCATAACGAGCAGCGGAATCGAGCCTTGAACCGTCCTTAACCGTTGTCGCCGTAGGCTCCGTACAACGGAGATGACCATGGCGCGACGCGCGACGACGGCGACCACGGCGCCGCCTCAAGGTTCAGACGCCGCCCAAGGCGGGGCTGATCAGTTTCTGAGATTGATGAGCCACGAGATGCGCACCCCCTTAAACGGGGTTATCGGCATGCTGGGCCTCTTGACCCGCACCCGCCTCGACGGCGCCCAGCGCGCCTACGCCGAGGCGGCCCAGTCGTCGGCCGAACACCTGCTTGGACTTGTCAACGACCTGCTGGATTACGCCCGTCTCGAGGCAGGCAAGCTGGAGTTCGACACCGCCCCCGTCGACCTGGAGGGCCTCGTGCGCGGCGTCGCCGAACTGCTCAGCCCACGGGCCCATGACAAGGGGCTCGAGATCGTCTGGTCGGTCGCCGCCAACGCGCCCGATGTCCTCGCCGACGAGGGCCGGTTGCGTCAGGTGTTGTTCAACCTCGCGGGCAATGCGGTGAAGTTCACCGATACGGGCGCCGTCCGGATCGCCGTCGAGCGCCTCGGCGGGTCCACCTCCCGGCCTCGGCTCGCCTTCATCGTCGACGACACGGGACCGGGCGTGCCCGTCGAAGCCCGCGACCGCATCTTCGAGGAGTTCGGCCATGTCGACGCCTCGGACGCCACCCGCTTCGGCGGCGCCGGCCTCGGCCTCGCCGTCGTCCGCCGTCTGGCCGAGGCCATGGGCGGCATCGTCGCCGTCGGCGATCGGCCGGACGGGGCCGGCTCCCGCTTCCGCTTCGAGGCGGCCTTCGACTCAGCACCGGAAGTCCCTGCCCGCGAGCGTCCCCTGAACGGCGTCGCCGTCGCCGTCCGTTCGCCTGACCCCTTCGTCCGCCGCGCCGCCGCCGACCAGATCGTCGCCAGCGGCGGTTGCGTCTCGGACAAGGCGCCCGTCATCCTGATCGACCACGCCGAGGCGGTCGCCGAAGGCCGCGCCCTTCTGGCCCTGCCCGACTCGGGCCGCGCCGTGGTCCTGCTGAAGCCGTCCGAACGTGAGCTGATCGCCCGCTATCGGGGCGCGGGCTTCCACGGCTATCTGATCAAGCCCCTGCGTCGCGCCTCCCTCGCCGAGCGGGTTTTGGCCGCCGTCGCCCAGGCCGGCCCAGCCGCCGCTCCCGGCGCCCCGCGCGGGGCCTCGCCCGAGGACGACCGCGTCGCCCCGGTCCACTTCGCCGGGACCCGCGTCCTGCTGGCCGAGGACAACCCCGTCGGCGCCCTGCTGGCCCGCACCCTGCTGCGCCGCGAGGGCTGTGTGGTCGAGACCGCCGCCACAGGGGATGAGGCCGTCGCCGCCCTGAAACGCGCTCGCTACGACCTCGTCTTCATGGACATGCGCATGCCCGGCATGGACGGCCCCGCCGCCGCCCGGGCGATCCGGGCCTTGGGCGATCGCACCCCGATCGTCGCCCTGACCGCCAACGCCTTCGCCGAGGACCGCAAGGCCTGTCTGGAGGCGGGGATGGACGACCATCTGGTCAAGCCGCTGGAGCCGGATGCGCTGAGGTCCGCCCTGTCCCGCTGGACGAACCGCGACAACCGCTTCAAGGTCGCCGTCTGACGCCGGGGGGCGTCGCGCCCCGGAGCCCGAGATGACCGACGCCGTGACCACCAAGCCCGCCGGCCTTTTCGGGGGACTGGGAGTCTATGGCGAGCGCAAGGTCTTCGCCCAGCTTCTGCTGGGTTTCTCCGCCGGCCTGCCCAACCTGTTGATCTACGACACCCTGACCGCCTGGCTGCGGGACTCAGGCGTCACGCTGGAGCTGATCACCTTCTTCGGGTTGGCCACCCTGACCTATGCGCTGAAGTTCGTCTGGGCCCCTCTGCTGGACCGGACCAATATTCCCGTCCTGACCAAATGGCTGGGCCACAGGCGGTCATGGATGCTGGCGACCCAGGCGATGATCGTCCTGGGCCTCTGGATGCTGGCGGGCCAGAATCCGCAGACCAATCTGGCCGGCGTCGCCCTGTTCGCCCTGATGGTTGGCTTCTTCGGCGCGACCCAGGATATCGCCATCGACGCCTGGCGGATCGAGGTCTCCGACGACGCCCGTCAGGGCGCGATGGCCGCCGCCTATCAGCTGGGCTATCGCGTGGCCCAGATCGTGGCCGGCGCCGTGCCGCTGGTTCTGGCGGAGCTCTATAACTGGAACCTCTCGTACGCCGTGATGGCCGCCCTGATGGCCATCGGGATCGTGGGGGTGCTGCTGGCGCCGCGTGAGAAGTCTCACGTGATCCGCGCCATTCCGGTCGCCGGGATCCCCGCCCGGCCGGTGCTGCAGGTGGTCGAGTGGATCGTCCGGCTGGGCCTGATCTTCATCGCCGCCCTGATCATCGGCACCGGCCTGACCGACAAGCCCGACGCCCTGATCTGGGCGCTGGGCGGGGTGCTGGGCGCCGGCGGGTCAGAGGCCGTCACGGCGGGGCTTGCGGACAACACCGGCGTCGGCGTGCTGGTCCAGTTCGCCTATGTCATCGGCGGCTTCGTCCTGCTGACCGTGGCCTGCTGGCCGATTCCGGGCTTCAGGACCCGGCCGGGGGCCTATCTGGCGGGGTCGTTCGGCCAGCCGCTGGCGGACTTCTTCCTGCGGTTCGCCAAGCTGGCCCTGCCGATCCTGGCGTTGATCTGCCTCTATCGGCTGGCGGATTTCGTGCTCAACATGATGAACCCGTTCTATCAGGATCTGGGCTTCACCAAGATCGAGATCGCCGAGGTCCGGAAGGTCTTCGGCGTGGTCATGCTGTCGCTGGGCGTCTTCTTCGGTGGCTGGTCGGTGGCCCGGTTCGGCCTGATCCGGACCATGGTCGTCGGCGCCTTCATGAGCCCGGTGTCGAACCTGGTGTTCGGCTGGCTCGCCACCCAGGGGCACGATCTGGGCGCCCTGTTCATCGCCATCGGGGTGGACAATGTCGCCACCGGCTACGCGGGCACGGCCCTGATCGCCTATATGTCCAGCCTGACCTCGATCGGCTTCACGGCGACCCAGTACGCCCTGTTCAGTTCGCTATACGCCCTGCCCGGCAAGATCATCGCGTCCCAGTCGGGCAAGATCATCGAGAGTTCGGCCCGGGCGGCCGATGCAGGCGGACCGCTAGCCCTGTTCAAGCCGCTGTTCAACGACCTGCCCGACGGGTCACTTGTGGCGGGGGCGGCCAAGAGCGGGGTGACCGTTCAGGGGCTGGGCGCGGGCTATTTCACCTTCTTCCTCTATTCGACCGTGATCGGCGTTTTCGCCATCGTGCTGGCCTTCTATGTCGCCAAACGGCAGCCAGCGATCATGGCCGAGACCAGGGCCCGCGAGGAGGCCGAACGGGCCGAGGCGGCGACAGAGGCCCAACCCTCCTGAATCAGGCCTCCGGGGCTGCGCCTTCGTAGGCGGCGAAGGTGGCGGCGGTGATGATCTGGCTGACCGAGGCGCCCAGGTCGACGATCTGGACCGGCTTTTCGAGGCCGACCAGCAGGGGGCCGATGACGGTGGCGCCGCCCAGGGCCTGGACCAGACGGGTCGAGATGGCGGCCGAATGGATGGCCGGCATGATCAGGACGTTGGCGTCCTGGCTCAGGCGCATGAAGGGATAGTTGGCGCGGGCGCTGGTATCCAGCGCCAGCTCTGGCGGCATCTCGCCCTCGTATTCGAAGTCGACGTCCATCCGGTCGAGGATGCGGATCGCCTCGCGCACCTTCTCGCCGCGCTCGCCCGGGGGGTTGCCGAAGGTCGAATAGCTCATGAAGGCGACGCGCGGGGTGCGGCCCAGCTTGCGGACGGTGGCGGCGGCCTGGATGGCGATCTCGGCCAGTTCCTCGGCGGTCGGCAGTTCGTGGATCGAGGTGTCGGCGACGAACAGGGTGCGGCCGGTGGCCAGCACGATGGACAGGCCGATCAGCCGCTCCTGCACGTCCAGCACGCGCCGGACCTCCTTCAACACCATGTTGAAGTTGCGGGTCGAGCCGGTGACCATGGCGTCGGCGTCGCCGCGCGCGACCATCGAGGCGGCGAAATAGTTGCGGTCCTGATTGATCATCCGCTGGACGTCGCGGCGCAGGTAACCGCGGCGCTGCAG
>Ga0247812_10002272_pt1 | contig 10771 bp, 10 predicted proteins | sample UWRJL149409B1_FD_178011 | JGI IMG/M metagenome (GOLD analysis project Ga0247812, IMG submission 178011) | Plant litter microbial communities from Arlington Agricultural Research Station in Wisconsin, United States - UWRJ-L149-409B-1 | ecosystem: Environmental > Terrestrial > Plant litter >...
CGACATCAACCTGGCGCTCGCGGTCGACCCGAAGGACGTCCGCACAACGGTGCTCGCACTGGATGACGACGGCACCCCGATTGGGCATGCCGCCCTCCGGAGCCTGCGGGACGAGCTCGAGGTGCGGCGAGTCATCGTTGGCAGCGACCAGCGCGGTCGTGGTATCGGCCGACGCCTCATGATTGAGCTGGAGAACATCGCTCGGGGAGATGGTGCGCGCCGGATCATCCTTCAAACCGGCACCAAACAGCCCGAATCGGTCGCCATGTACGAGAAGCTCGGCTACACCCGCATCCCGGTGTACGAACCGTACGTCGAGTCGATGCCGAACTCGCTCTGCTTCGAAAAGGTGCTGCTCTAGCCGCATCGAGGGCTAGCCGTCGAGGGCTAGGCGTCAGAGTCCAGACGTCAGAGGCCAGACGTCAGTGGTTACGCGTTCAGCGACGACATCAGGGTCGCGAACAGCACCACCATCGCGATGATAAACAGCAGGAAGATCCCGCCGCCCACAATGAGCGCCAGCTTGACCGGGTTGGCACGCGCCCAGCTGAACCCGTGGGGATACAGCGTGCGGAGTTCCCGATAGGTCGTCGGTGCCGCAACGGTGGCCGGGGCAACGTTAATTGCGGCGCCCACCTCGAGCATCGATTCCGGCGTGAATACGGTTCCGTACATCGTGTAGATCCGCTTACCGTTGTGGTCGAGGAGAAACAACATCGGCATCGTCATCGTCCGCCCGGGAAAACGGATCAGGGCCTGAATGACCGTGCCCACCTCGGAGTACGCGATCTCGCGAACACGCCCCGCCCCATTCACCGTGGTCAGCCCCGTGGCTGCGATGTCGACTCGCAGGTTGCGCATAAGCGAGAAGTAGTAAATGACGGAGAACGCGAGGCCGGCCACCAGAAGGCCGACGTACATCCAGACGAATGCGCGGTCGCTGGCGTCGCCGCTGATATTCGCGCGCACCGACTGGAGAAAAATCTGGCTTCCACACAGAATGACCAGCATCGGCACAGCGATAAACAGGTCGCGCCGGATCGCCTTTTTGTAGAGATCGCGCGAGGGCCGAAGGGTCTTCGCGGGTGACGCGACATTGTTGGTCATGGCGCTCACCCTAGCGAACTCGTCCTCCTTCGAGGAACGGACGCATAATTGTGCGCTCCCACCGCGACACACATCCGGACTCCACCCGCACTAGGTCGGCCGCGATGAAGTCGGGATCGACTCCGAAATTCGCGCGATACGCCTCGTACTGTGTCAGGCTCTCAAACGTGAACAGCGCGAGCGCTTTGTCGCTGGCACCCTCGGAGGGCAAAAAGTACCCGTGGTGCACACCGCCTTCGCGCTCCACGAGGTGCACCCAGAGCGCGGCGTACTCCTCGAAGTCGCTGATCTTGTTGGGGTCGATTGTGTAGTCGATAACAAAGGTGACGGCCATGCTGCAGCCTACTGGCGACGAGCTACCCGGTGGCGACGGGAAGCCAGACCCGCATTGTCGACGGACCCCGTTCCGCCCACGAGTTATACGGCACAAGCGTCACAGTGCGAGACGGCCCGGGTTCGCCGTCCTCCCCCAGCGCCGCCGTCCGAAGCGCAACCGTGATGCCGTCCGCAGTCTCCACCGGCTCAACCGCGAGGTCGATCTCAACCAGGCTGAAGTCGTCGGTGTCGCCGGGAAAGTCCACCGATTCGAGGCAGTACACCTCGGGTCCGCGTTCGACCGCGATGGTTCCACGGATGGCGTCAACACGCGGGTCGGGATGCGTGATGCGCGGGAGAACGGGCAGCGCCAGCTCGATCTCGTCGCCCACGGCAAACGCCTTGGTGACCGTGACGTAGCCGGGCGACGCGTTGGTGCTTTCCGCATCGGTGCTCTCCGCGCCGCTGTTCGCGGGACGGTAGGTGAGCTGCGCCGACGTCGCCCAGGCCGGAACTCGAAGGGACACCGAGATGGGTTCCGCCGGGGCATCCACCATCCGAACCACAACAAGGCCGGCCCGCGGGTAGTCGGTGACAACCTCGAGGGCGAGGGCACTGCCATTGGGCAGCGTGGTGGCGATTGTCGCGGGTGCATATTGGTGAATCTGGATGCCCTGGTCGCTCACTGTCGCCACGTAAGAAGCGAGGCTGGCGAACGTTCTCGCCACGTTCGGTGGGCAGCACGAGACCTCGAACCAAGGCGCACGAACCGACGACGACGCGCGTGGAGAGATTTCATCGTCCGGACTGACGTCACCCGGGGTGCGCTGGTGCAAGGTGTTGGCGTAGAAAAACGCGGTCCCTTCCGCCGAGGGCGAGGTGGCCACCACGTTAAACAGCGTGCGCTCGATCAGGTCTGCATACTGCGGGTTATTGTCTTCGAGCAGCAGCCGCCAGCTGAACATGATCGACGCGATACCCGCACAGGTCTCGGAGTAGGCCCGATCGGGCGGCAGCTCCCAGTCGTCGCCGAATGCTTCGTCCTGGTGGTGAGAGCCCTGCCCGCCCGTGACGTAGGTTCGCCGCTCGAGGGTGGTGCTCCATTGGCGCCGCAGGGCGTCAAGAAGGTCGGAGTCGTTGTTCTCCACGGCAACGTCCATTGCACCGGCCGCCAAGTAGTTGGCGCGCACGGCGTGGCCACGAAGCACCTCGGCGTTCCGAACCGGGATGTCGTCTTGAAAGTACGATTGCCCCCACTCGATGTCGCCCAGCACTCCGTGGCCACGACGCTCAACAAATAGCGCGGCTTGGTCGAGGTAGCGCTGCTCCGCCGTGAGGCGCCCCAGCTCCGCAAGGCCCACTTCGACCTCGGGGTGACCGCAGACCGACTGGATGCCGTCCTCCCCGAAGACAGCACAGACCAGGTCCGCACTGCGAACCGCGATCTCGAGCAACCCGTCGTCGCTGCCGGGGGCAGTCCGAGCCCGCGCCACCGCCGCCTGAAAGAGGTGACCGAGGCAGTACAGCTCGTGGCCCCACTCAAGTTGCGACCAGCGCGGGTCTTGGCCGGGGCGGCCGAACCGAGTGTTGAGATACCCGTCGGGTTGCTGCGCGGCATCCACCCGATCCACCACGGCGCGGAATCGCGACTCGAGCGCAGCGTCTCCGCCCACCCGACCGATCTCCCAGGCGAGCGCCTCGAGGTACTTGTAGATCTCCGAGTCGGAGAACTCGCGTCCGCGGCGCCCCTCCGGCAGGCGACCCGCCGCCGCCAGGTCGAAGTTGCCGAGCCAGCCCTCGCGCTCGAGCCAGTGCTCAATGTGGGCGAGGGTGCTCTGCCCGTTGACCGCCTGCCGTTCTCCCCAGAAGCCGCCGGTGATGGTGACTTCGTCGAGGCCGAGCGGGGTGAGTGTGCGACGCGTGGGAACAACCGGTGCCGCAGCGGTGCGAGTGGTGAGGTTCATGATTTATCCCTTGAGCGCGCCGGACATAAAGCCACGCACATAGTGTCGTTGGAGGAGAAGGAACAGCAGGATGCACGGCAGCGCGAGCACAACAACACCGGCCTCGGTGGCGCCGTAATCGACGACCCCCTGCACCTGCCCACGCAGGTTGGAGACGGCCAGCGGCAGGGTCATTTTGGCGGAGTCATTGATGAGGATGAGCGGGGCCATAAAGTCGTTCCACGCGGCGAGGAAGGCGAAGAGCCCCACCGTGATGAGCCCGGGTTTCACCGCGGGCACCAGCACCCTCCACAGAACCGTCCACGAGTTGCAGCCGTCGACCATCCCGGCCTCATCGAGCTCTTTGGGGATCGACTCAAATGCGATGCGCATCATAAAAGTGGAGAACGGCAGCTGGAACATGGTGAGTACCAGCGCCACTCCGACCAGCGAGTTCGAGAGCCCCACCATGTTGAGCAGCACATACAGCGGGATCAGGAGGGTGGCGTAGGGCACCATCAAAATGGCGATCGTTGCGAGAAACAACACGTTTTTGCCGGGGAAATCGAAGCGGGCAAACGCGTATCCGCCCAGCAGCGAGATGCCGAGGGTCAGTACCACTGTCAGCACCGACACAAATACGGAGTTGCCGATGTACCGCACAATCCCGTCTTGATAGTTCGCCAGCGTGATGTAGTTGCCGAGCCCCCAGCCCTCGGTCTGATTGGTTCCCGCCAGCGGCGCCACCGACGCAATCGCCGTCCACACCAGCGGGTAGAGAAAGATGATCGCGAGCGCGGCGGTGAGTACCCAGAACGGCATTCTGATGGCCATCCCGGCGATGCGGGTGGGGCGCGGTGGGCGTCGCCGACCTCGCGATGATTCGGGAGGGGACGGGGTGGATGCCGCGGGTGTATCCAGTACTGCGGTCATGTCAGTCCTCAACCTTCTTGCTGAATGCGCGAATCTGCACGATGTTGATCAGAATCAGGCCGCCGAGCACAATGACCGACAGCGCTCCGGCAACACCGAGGTTGTTAGGCCCCTGGAAAGCGACGTTGTAGATGAGCTGCACGACGGTGATGGTGCTGTTGTCCGGGCCACCCTTGGTGAGGATGTAGAACTGCTCGAATGCCAGCAGCGAGCCGGTGACACACATCACGGTGGTGAGCGCGAGCGTGGGCTTAAGAAGGGGAATGGTGATGGTGCGGAAAATCTGCCACTTGGATGCCCCGTCAATGCGGGCCGCTTCATACATTTCCTCGGGGATGCCCTGCAGCCCCACAAGCATCAGCAACATGTAAAAGCCGGCGAAGCGCCAGACGATCAAAAAGGTGGTGGAGAAGAGCGCCGCTTCGGGTGTGCCAAGAAAGGTGAACCCGAGCGCCCGGGTGATGTCTGCGAACGGCCCGGCAATGGGTGAGTAGAGAACGTAGAAGAGGAGTGACGCCGACGCGAGCCCCAGGGCGCTCGGCACCAAAAACGCGGTGCGGAGAAAACCCTTCCAGCGGCTGGACTCCTGCACCAGCAAACCGAGACCCAGGCCCAGTCCGATGAGCAGCACGGTCGCCACCGCTGTGTACTTCAGCGTGAAGATGACGGAATCAAGAAAAAACCTGTTGTCGATGGCCTCGGGAAAGTTGGTGGGGAAGTTGATTCCCTGGTTGCCGCCCAGCAATGGCCAGTCGGAGGCAGACATCTGAAAAACGAGCACCAACGGCACCAGGAAAAGCAGGATTACAAAGAGCGCGGTCGGCAGCGCGAACATCCACCCGGTGAGGGCAGACCTCGTGTGGTGGCGTCGACGCGAACGCGGCAGTGCGCGGGAGGACGGTGGAACCGGAGTAGGGGTGACGGTGGCACTCATAGTGGACCTTTCGATGCGGATGCGCCTGCGATCGAAGCGAATGGGTCAGTGGCGAACGAGGTGGCGGCGAACGGGGTGGTGGCGCACTCACACAACCGCGCCACCACCCGATCTACGACTACTGCGAGAGCACCTCGGTGATCGCATCGTTGTCGTCGGCGACGCTGTCACTGCCCTCGAGTACGGCGTTGCGCACCAGGGTGAGCCACGGGCTTGTCGGAGAGTTGAACGCCTCCTGGAAGTTCAGCGACATCGGGGTGTCTCCCTCGGCGGCAACCTCGTTGATGGTGACCAGGCGGGGGTCTTTGTCGGAGTACACGTTCGACGAGAGGTCAGACCGCGACACCACGTCGCTGTTCTTCGCGAGAACTTCGACCTGCGCGTCTTCCGACATCAGCCAGTTGAGAAAATTCCAGGCCTGCGCTGTTTTGGTGGAGTCTTTCGAGATGCCGATGCCATCGCCACCCACAAAGGTTGATTCGCCGCCATCCGGGCCGGGGATGCCCGAGACACCCACATCAAACGGAGTCGACGAGAGCAGTGTGGCAGGGTAAGGCATCAGCCCGACCTTGCCCTCGGTGAACCCTGCAGTCCAGGTGGGTCCAGCCTCGTCCTTCGACGATGGCAGCACCGCGCCGGATTCCCAGAGGTCGGCCCAGGTCGAGTACACCTCCTGCGCGTTGTCCTCAGCGAGCAGCGACTCGGTGCCGTTGTCGTTCATCACCTGGTCGCCCGACGCCCAGACGCTGGGGAACCAGGTGAACACGAGGCAGCCACCACAGTTGAGTCCCGTTGCGGTGCCGTACGTGTCGGGTTTGTTCAGCGCCTGGATCGCTTTGGCGTCCTCGGCGAACTCAGCAAGGTTCGCCGGCCCGACCTCGGGGTCGAGCCCGGCCTCCGCGTAGAGCTCTTTGTTCCAGAAGAGCATCGAGAGGTCGAGCACAAACGGCAGCACGTACTCATTGCCGTCGGAGGTACCCGCGGCCAGGTGCCCTTCGTTGATCTCGTCTTTGAACTCAAGCCCGTCGATGTTCGTGGAGATGTCCTGAAAGAGACCTTGGTCGACCCAGTTCGGTACGTACACAATGTCCGCAGCAAACAGGTCGGGCAGGCTGTCGGAGCCGGCCGCCGCACCCACCTTCGCAACGTAGTCGTCGTTAGGCACCACGGTGAGCTTCACCTGGTTCTCGTGGCTGGCGTTATACGCGTCAACGAGGAGGTTCGCCTGCTTTTCGAGGGGCGCCCTGGTCCAGAGAGTCAATTCAGTGCCGTCGTCAGTGCCCTCGGGGCCCGCTTCGGCGGCTGGAGCGCCAGTGTCCCCTCCGGACGAACAGGCGGCAAGACCAACTAGGAGAGCACCGGCCAAAAGCCCGCTTCCCATCCTCTGTAGGCGTCGCGCTGTGGTGCTGTGCATGTCGATCTCCTTTGAACTCTTCGTTGAGCAAACAGGTCGCAAAGCGTTGATCGTGGAGGTTCTTTTCGAAACTGATCGAAACGCCTTTCGGCAGATTATCCCGCCATGTGATAAACCGTCAAGTGGGAGTTCCTGTAACCTTTACGACACGAAAGAGGTACGCCATGTCAGAAGTGAAAAGTACGGGAGTCACCGGCCGCGCCGCGACCCTCAGTGACGTGGCGAAACTCGCGGGCGTCTCCATCGCCACCGCCTCGAAAGCCATCAACGGCCGGGACGAAGTGGCGGCATCAACGCGCCAGCGTGTGCTCGACGCGGCGAAAAAGATCTCTTTCACCCCGAACGAGCTGGCGCGCAGCCTCATCAATGGGCGCACCGGAACCGTGGGGCTCCTCACCAGCGACCTCGAGGGTCGGTTTGTGATCCCCATCCTGATGGGTGCGGAAGACGCATTTGGCGCCGGTCAAGTCAACGTGTTCCTTTGTGATGCGCGGGGCGACGCGATCCGCGAGCAGCACCAGCTCAACGCCCTCCTCACCCGACGGGTCGACGGCATCATTGTAGTGGGCCGCTCGACTGACCCGCGCCCGTCGCTCGGACACAACCTGCCCGTTCCCGTCGTCTACGCGTATGCCCCATCGGATGACCCCGCTGACCTGTCGCTCACCCCCGACAACCGGGCCAGTGGACGTCTCGCCGTCGAACACCTCGTCGCCTGCGGGCGGTCCCGGATCGCGATCGTGACCGGGGATCCCGGTTATGCCGCATCCCACGACCGTGTCATCGGTGCCCAGGAGGCACTCGCCGCGGCAGGGCTCCCACTGATGGGCACACCCATGTTTTCCGAATGGTCGGAGCACTGGGGGCGCGACGCATCGGCGATGCTGTTGCGACAGCATCCCGATATTGATGGCATTGTCGCTGGATCTGACCAGATCGCCCGCGGTGTTCTCGACACGGTTCGCGACCTGGGGCGTGACGTACCGTCTGACGTGGCAGTGGTGAGTTTCGACAACTGGGAAATCCTGGCGACGAACTCGCGACCGGGACTGACGTCGATCGACGCCAACCTTCAGCAGCTCGGGCGCACGGCGGCGACACGAATCTTCGAAGCCATCGACGGCACCGAGATGGCGGCCGGCATCGAGTACCTGCCGACCCGCCTGGTGATTCGCGGGTCGACCATCGCGCGTCGATAGATCGCGTTACATATCCCCGGAGGCGACCAACGTTTTGTCGAGCAGCCCGCGCCATAGGGTTTCGTCCGCGTCGATCGTGTCTTTGTTGCAGTTGAGCACCGAGTACATCATTCCCTCAATCTGAGGCATGGTGCGGGTGACGAACATACTGCTCCACAGCTCGCCATTGTCGGCGCGCACGTAATCAGCCCGGAACCCAGCGAACTCAACGTCGCCCTCATAAATGCCAGATTCTCCGTATGGAATCGCGAGTCCCGGGGTGTTAGTGATCACGGCGTCCGGGGCCTGCGAGAGGAAGCTCTGCTGCAGGGCCTGCACGGTCAGCTCGGTGTCTTCGCGGTCGTTTGTCAACGGAAGATTGACGGGAACCTGACGGTTCTGCACCGTGGTGAACGTGCAGTTCAGCGCCGCGTTGGTCTGCACGGTCACACCCTCCTGGTCGAGGGTGGTGATCTCCCAGCCGTCGCCGTAGGTGATCTTCCAGATCGCGGGCGACGACGTGCCGAGCAGAAAGGCGTCGTCGAGTGACACGTCGCCGGTGCTGCTTCCGGTGGGTGCGTCGGTCTCCGGCGCAGTCGTTGCGCTCGGCGCGGTGGAGGGCGGGGTGGATGCCTCGGGCGGCACCGACGTGGGCGTGGCCACCGACTCTGGGGTGTCACTGTCGGAGTCGCTCGATGTCAGCGACATCGCAATAACCACAACAACAGCAATAAGAACGAGAGCCGCTGCGGCGATAACAACCCAGACCCAGCGAGGGAGACCTCGTTTGGGCGGGACGGGCGGCGGAACCAACGACGGTTCGGGAGTGACGGGAGAAGTGGGCGGAGTGCCCGATGCGTCGGGCGTCGGAGGCGTCGCGGGCACAGCTGCAGCGGGTGCCGGCACGGGTTCTGGCGCAGGCGCCTGAGTCGGCTCGGGTGCCGGAGTCGGGATCGGAGGTGTGGAGTCCGGTGTGTGCTCCGGAGTCGGATTGTTGTCGGAACTGGTTGGATCGGTCATTACGTGCCCCCAAGTATGTGCCGCGCGCCATTTCGTCGAGGAGAACACTCCTCAGACAGACCCCCGCCTCTGTGGTCAGGTTAGCGGAGGTTCACGGAGCTCCGCTCGGGCCAGGCACACGCATCCGATCAGCAATCGAGAAGCCCGCGAGAGCACGCATTGTTACCGTGGGTACATTGCTCACCACCCACTCGACGACAGGTGCCTGCCATGAGTACTTCCTCCCCCTCCGGACTCGATGACTCGGACTCCACATCGTCTGCGGGTACGTTCTCCGCAGAAGAGCGCGCCGCGATGAAAGCCCGCGCGGCCGAACTCAGGTCGGAAGCGCGTCGCGGTAAAGCCGCCGACAAAGCCGCGGCGGACAAAACGTCGGTGGACGAGAAGATCGCCGCCATGCCGCAGCCCGACCGGGACATGGCCGAACGGCTCGACCGGATAGTCGCCGAGGTAGCTCCAGACCTGTTGCCCAAGCTCTACTACGGCCAGCCGGGCTGGGCGAAGGACGGAAAAGTGGTGGTGTTTTTCCGCAGCGGCCAGGGCGACAAGGAGCGGTACTCCACGCTGGGGTTCAGCTCCCAGGCGAACCTCGACGATGACGGCGGGCTGTGGCCAACGGCATACGCGCTGGACCATCTCGATGCGGCCGGAGAAGCGACTATCACCTCGCTCATCCGCAGGGCTGCGAAGTAACCAGGGGCCCAGATCCGGCACGGCAGCAGCGCACGGATGCGACTACTGCCGTGCCCACGGATTACTTCTGGACGCTCGCTGCAGCTTCTTCGATGACGTCCGCAATCTCGCGCGGGTGGCTCACCATCGAGAGGTGGCCGGATTCGACCCGGGTCACTGTTGAGCCCGCACGGTTCGCCATGCGCAACTGCAGGTCAAGCGGAATGCTGCCGTCGTTTGTTCCGACGACGTACCAGGAGGGCAGCTTGACCCACGCCTGGCCACCGGAGACCGGAGCACCCACCGCGCTGAACGTGATCGGGCGCTGCTTGGCGTAGAACTCGTCCTGCAGCTCCTGCGAGAGACCGGTGGCAAACGCGGGCTCGAACGGTCCGTGCTGGATATACAGGTCGACGTCACCCTCGGGTGCTCCCGGGTAGGGCGCCATGTCGAAGAGCTGGCTCGGGTCGACGGGGCCTGCACTGTTCAGCAGGTCGAGGAGGCTCTCCCCCTCGATCGGCACAAACGCGTTGACGTAGACGAGGCCCTTCACGCGGGGAGCGTCGAAGGCAGCAGACCCGATGAGGGCGCCGCCATACGAGTGGCCCACGAGAATGACCGGTCCGGTCGTGCGCGTCTCGAGGAAGGTCGCCAGGTACTCCGTATCGCCACTGAGCGACCGGAGGGGGTTGGCGAACTCGACAACGGTGTACCCGTCGGCGGTGAGGATGCGCTGCACTCCCGTGAAGGAGCTGGCGTCCGTCCACGCGCCGTGCACGATGACGATGGTGGGCTTGATGGTTGAGTCGGACATTACGTGTCTGCCTTTCATAAACGAATCCGGAACCGGTCGGCTGGCCGACTCCGTGGTGACTCGCGGGCCCGGAGGTGCCGGGGAGGCGAGAGTGTGAGGTCGCGACGAGACGTGATTTCTCGAGGCGAGAGGTGATTACGAGCGGTCGAGAATCCCCCGCGCGTAGCTGGCCTGGCCAGAGTGCTGCAGACCGTCGTCCAGGATGCTCATCAGTTGCACGCCTCGCGTGATGACGGGGGTGCGTGTGGCGTCGACGACGTCGTCCAGGTCCCGCTCGCTAAGAGTGGAGAGGTAGGCAAGTGTGCGCGCGGTAACGGCCGCCAGGTACCCAGTGAGCAGGTCGGCGCTCGCAACAACACGAAGGGTGTCTGCAGCGGGCATCCCGAACCCGTTTTCGTCTACCGCAAAGGGCAACGCGAACCCCGTGTGCCACTCCCCTGC
>Ga0247812_10002274_pt1 | contig 10767 bp, 11 predicted proteins | sample UWRJL149409B1_FD_178011 | JGI IMG/M metagenome (GOLD analysis project Ga0247812, IMG submission 178011) | Plant litter microbial communities from Arlington Agricultural Research Station in Wisconsin, United States - UWRJ-L149-409B-1 | ecosystem: Environmental > Terrestrial > Plant litter >...
CCCAAAGCGCGCCGAGGATCATCGCGGGGATCCATTAGGCGAGACGAACCATCAAGGGCGCTTCGACACTACCAAAGGCTCCTACAAAAGCGAGGACGCCGCCCGCAGCAACTGCAATCGCCATGCCGCGGACCAGACCAAGAGACCAGGATCTTGCCGGCGTTACTTCGGCGAGGGGGGGGCGAGAACTCATGGGAAATCGGAGGGCTCTGACGGGACGGTGATTGGGTGAGACCAAACAATCCGTCTCGGCGGAAGCGATGGCTTCGCGTCAGCGGCCTAAGCCAACCGGACTGGCATGAGCGGTGCAGAGATCGCATCACATCGGTTCATCGCGAGACACTGATCATGCAAGCTATTCCAGATCCTCAGAACGAGAGCCTGTCTGAGCGCTACGGTCAGCCGATCGCGCTTGTGATCGTCTTCGCCATCCTGACCGGGCTGATCGGCGTGCGCTCTATCGTAAGAGGTCTCCGTTGCATCGGGCTTTTGCCGCGCAAGGAGATGTTCCCTCTAGACGGATGAGCTCTCTGGTTCCGTTTCAGTTTGTCCGGCGGACTTAGGCGGAGAGACTGCAGGAGAGGGCCTGCAGCGTCGCGAAAACTCTGTGTGCTCGAAGAAGCGCAGCTTTCTCGCCAGGATCGGCGGCACGCCGGATTTGAGCACGAGCAGGACGTCAGCGGGCAGGGCGATCAACTCCTGGGCCAGCATCAGCGGTCGCTTTTGATCCGAGATGGTGATCGAGCGGTGACCCTTGGAGAGACCCGCCGGACGGCTCCGGGAACGCCCCGAATAGCTATAGGCGCCGAGGCGATCGCTCAATTCCTGAGCGACCTTGATCTCCTTCGGTGCAAAGGCAACTTCAACGGCGCAGTTCGCTACGATCTCTTCCGCAAGATCGGGTCCATAGATCGCGCGGAGCTGTGCGGGACTTTGCAGCACCGCAAGCATGCGCAGACCGTATCCCGCCACATAAGCGAAGGCGTGGGCCAGACCCTCCGCCCGGCCAAGCCGCGCGAACTCATCCAGCATCATGAGCACCTGCAGGGGTTCTCGCTCCGGATCCGGAAGCGCCCGGCTGTTCAGATCGATGATCTGCTGGGTCAGGAGGGAATAGAGCGCCGAGACGCGGCTAACGTCTGCCGGCGAGACGCCGAGATAGATCGAGATCGGGCAGGATCTGAGCATTCGTAGGTCGAAGTCAGATGCCGACGTCGCCGCATCCACCCGTGGGTTCAGCCACAGGGCCAGCCGGGAGGTGATCGTCTGTTTGACCGACGCAAAGGTCTTCTCTGCGGTGGAGGTGAAGTCATTGATGGCGCTGGCGCAGCCTGCGGTCACAGGGAAGCCCGACGATCGGCGATCCGCCACGAGGTCGACCAGGCTTTGTCGCGGGTCTTCAGTGGTGAGCTGTCGGAACACCTCGCCGATTGTGAATGGCAACTCGGAGATTTCGGCGACGAGTGAGGCCACCCCGATGAAGCCGGTTCGTGCGGCTTCGCTCCAGAACGGGTCTGATTGCAGGGGAGCCGGGAACAGCATCACGGCGATCTTTTGCAACTCATCCAGCGCAAGTTCGGGATCACCTCGATCGATGTGACCGAGCGGATTGTATCGGGCTGTCCGACCTTCGGCGTTGAGCGGGTCGAACAGATAAACGGCATGGCCGCATTCGGATCGGTATCCGGCGCTTGCTGTCCAGTTCTCTTGCTTGACGTCCAGAACGACGCAGGACCCTGGCCAGCTCAGCAGGTTGGGAATGACGACGCCCACCCCTTTACCTGTTCGCGTGGGGGCGTGGAGAAGGACATGTTCGGAGCCTCCAAATACAAGAGGCTTTGAGCCCGTATGCCCGAGAACGATGCCCGCGCGTGCACGCAGTCCTGCGTTGCGGATTTCCATGGGTGTCGCCCACGCGGCTGCGCCGAAGAGAGGTCGACGGTGGTTCAGAACGATCGCAAGGCCGATGACAGTGATGCCGGATCCGCTGACGCCCGCGCCGACGGTCAGCCACAGCTGCACTGCGGGGTCCGCACGATAGTACCAGAACCAGGCAGGGACGTGGATCCAGTTCACCGAGTTGGAAAGCCGCCCCAGCCCCGCCAGCGCGATCACGGTCGTGACGATGAGGCCGAGGCCCATGATCAGGACGAGGCCGGCGGCGATCCCGCTTCGGAGGCCCCGTGTCTTCAATCCAGCGATCGGACTACCGATCGGGTGCAAACCAGACCTCGGTCACCCGAAACCGCCCGTCGATCTTTCTCATCTGAACGACGACGTCGATCAGCCGCCTTAGCAGGCGGCTGAGGTCCTCTGCCGGAAGCTCACGGCCCGCCGAGGACTCACGGATCAGCAGTGTGAGATTATCGAAGGCCAGGGCTGCGGAATCTGCGTGGATCGTGGTGATGGAGCCAGGGTGGCCGGAGGCGACATTGCGTAGAAAGAAGAAGGCGCTCTCGTCCCTAAGCTCCTGAAGGAGGATGCGATCAGGGCGCATCCGAAGCGCGGTTTCCAGCAGAGCCTTGGGGCCCACGCGGGCCTGACCCTGCCCATCTTTGGCGTAGATCATGTGCACGACATTGCGATGAGGCACGACGAACTCCCGCGTGTCCTCGATCGTCAGCAGTCGCTCATCCAGCGGAATCTGCTGGATGAGTCCTTTGGCGAAGGTGGTCTTGCCCGAACCCGTCGCGCCGGACACCAGGATGTTACATCGGGACTTCACCGCCAGATCGAAGAAGGCGATCCAGTCGCCGTGTTCATGGAGGCGGGCCAGTTGATCAGCCACCAGGCTTTTTGCGCCCGACGGACTGACCGCATCGAACACGCCACCGCTCCCGAAATCCTTCAAGGACAAGGCGGCGGGAGAAGGCTTGCGGATTGTCAGCGAAGGACATCCCGCCGTCGCGACTGGCGGCAAGACGATCTGCACGCGCTCCTCGCCAGGCAAGGTTGTTGAGCAGATCGGGTGCTCTGCACTCACGTCCTGGCCGGTCCATGCCGCCGCCGCCGTCGCCAAGGTTCGTAGCCACGCCTCTGTCAGTTCCGGGGCTTCATGCCAAATCCATCGCCCCGAGCGCTCGACCCCGACCTCGCCCGGTCTGTTGATGACCAACTCGGTGGTGTCGTCCGCCACCATCAGGTGGTTCAGCGGCTGAAGATGATGAGCGAGAACCGAGCTGTCTCTCACGGGCGGCCGCGAAGCTGATAGACACTAGAGAAATCAAGATCCTGGGCGACGAAGATTGAAACCTCAGCCCCCTGATCCTTGCGCAAGGTCGGGGGAATATCGCGTGAGCCCTCCAGCGCCACACTGGCCGAATCCGACCGACGCTGAACCAGACCTCGCTCTGCAGCTTCGTCACGAGCTTGCTCCACCGTCTCGTCGACCAGCGACAGGAGCAGGGTGCCTCCGAACCGTTCCCAGAAATGGGTGTCGATCCGTCCATCGAACCCCGCACGACCGAGAGGGTCGGTAGCCGGCGACCCGAGGTTGATGGCGACGCCCGACGGAGTGACAGCGCGCGTCCAGAGGACAAACAGGCGTTTGCTGCCCGGTTTGAGGCCTCCGTTGTATTCGCCCAGGACACGGGTGCCGCGCTCGAGAAGGACAACGGCGCCATTCTCGGAATAGACCGCCACAGGGATCATGCAGCTGACATAGCCAGGGGTGTTGGTGTCCATCGCCGTCTGGAGCACGCAAGGGATGATCGATCCGGCCGTGAGCATCAGATTGCGGTCTCCGAGACGCCCGGCGCGGGACACGGTGATCGCGCTAGACTGCCGGAGACTGTCGAGATCGCTCAGCGACTGCGCGACGTCACTGCCGGAGCCCCGCGGCGCCGGTGATCCGCTCGTTGGAGTCGCCGCCTGTCCGGAGCGTCGCCACGCCAGAAGCGGCGCCCGTTGTGCGCGGTCCTGAAGTTCCGCCCGCGTTTCCAACTCCGAGGGCCTGTCCCGGTCAGATGCTCGTGGCTCGGCTGTCGGGTAATCGCTCGCGCCTCCGCCACCAAGGAAGGGAGCATCGGGGTCAAAGTCGTCGTCCAGCAGGGGCGGGCCAGCCCGTTGCCTTGCAGGCTCGAACGGCACGAGCTGGCGGGCGGGTCCGGCGTCCGCGATCTCACCGTCGGCATTGGCCCTGTCGCCACGATCCCAGGTCGCGGCCAGAAAGGCGCCGCAACCGATCGCCAGGGCGGCCAGAGTGATCCAGCGGCTCCGGGAGCCTGACAATCGGCCGGCGATCGGGGAAATCCCGCGATCCTGTCTCGATGGTGCGGAGGGCGGCGATGGAGGAACAACGAAGTCGGGATCGGTCGGATTCACTGCAAGCCTCCCTGTGCGACGCGGTCCACCGCGGGGGAGGCGGTAAGCGTGCCGGTCTGGGCCGCTCTCGGGTTGAACGCCTCGTTGAAGATGCAAAGGACCTCGCGCCCCCGCCGAAGACGAAAGGCGCTGGCCGTCCCGTGGATCACCACGAACTCGCCCCGGACATCGAAGGGCGTGAGCCGCTCCATCCCGTCCTCCGTGACCATGAAGATGGCAGGGATGGTCTGACCGCCGGGAAACCGCATCAGGGTGAAGCGGCCGTTGTCGGAGACCTCGGAAGGCTCAAGGCTGCGCTGGCCTTGCAGGCTGTAGGCGAGGTTGCGAAGCCCTTCGATTGCACCGTGCTGGAGTTGCAAGGTCATGACCCGGTCCTGCGCGACCGTTGTCGCTGCGGACAGCGCGGCGGCCTTGCGAGCCTCCTCATCGCGAGGGTAGCGGAAGCGGATCTGGTAGATCGCCTCGGCCTGGGCGCCTGCGGTTTGATCGCCCCGCGCCTGCAGCTCGAAAGCGTAGTGGCGTGTGATGCCCGCACGGTCGGTGGTGACCATCAGATTGGTCGGCTGATGCTGCTCGCGCGGCTTGACGAACAGGACATTGCCTTCGACCGCGACTTCCCAGGCGATACTATCGCCCAGAGCGACGTGCAGCACGGACTCGTCCGAAGCGAAGACGACCTGTGTCGCCGTACGAAAGAGACCCGGCAGCCGGTAAACCTGGTCAGGATCGTATTCGACGGTACGCATACGCGCGTCCGTCGACCCGGGCCTGGGTGTCTCTTCGGCATAGGCACGACCCGCGAGAAGCACGAGGCAGGCGCCGGTGAGGATTGAGATCCGTCTCATCGAATAGCCTCCGGGTCGGACCGGTAGGAGGTGATCTGGAAGCCAAGCGGATTGCGCAGCCGGTCGCTCTCGGTCATCGGCGCCTGGGCATAGGCGTAGGCGATCGTCGCGATCCAGTCGCTTTCGGTAACCTGCTGGGCCTGGCGCACCGTCCTGTGAAAGCGGACGTTGGCGACCTTGTCGTTGATGAAGCTGATCGCCCGGATCGAAACGATGACCTCGCTATCGGACCCGTAGAGGTTTTGCGGACTGTCGGGATTGGATCCCCGATAGAGATCTGCCCAGCGCCTTTGTTCCGTCGGGGTGGAAAGGATCGAGACCAGGCGGAAGTTGTCCTCCGCGGCCGGGTGCAGATAGCCCTCTCGGCTGCGGACATACTGGGCGAGAAAATATTTGCTGACCGCCTCGTCATAAGTCGCGGGGCTGTCGCGTCGCAGGCCCCGTACCACGTCTACGGCCCCGCTCGTCTGGTCGACCCGTATGACGAAGGGCTCGGTCGTCTTGAGGGGCGTCAGGCTGGCGACGGCAACGACGCTGGCGACGGACAGCAAACAGGCTGCGCCAGCGACGAACCACGCGAGACGTCGCGATCGCAGGGCCGAGGCCAGTCGATCCTGATCCCAGCGCTTCGCCTCGGCGAAATAGGTCTTCAGGTCAGATGATGGCACGCCCGTCACAGGCAGCCTCCCTGTCCGCCATTTGGCTGAGAGCCAGGTTCTGTGGCGTTTGCTGAGGCGTCGATCTGTGCTGGCGGGCTGGAGTCGAGGATGGAGCCGTAGGGGTTGGCCGGCCGTCTGTGACGACCATCGCAAACCGCAGGCTCGTCGTCGGTAAGGCTGGCGCATCCAGTCAGAAGCACCGCCAGAATCGCGGGTTTGAGCAAGGAACAACAGGGTTTCACGATAAATAAGCTCCGGAAGGACGAAGGGAGCGACCCCGGGCCGGCGAGGCGCGGTCCGCCTCGCGGGGTCCAAGCGGCACGGATCGGCCAGATCCATTCGCTGCGTTGGCGAAGTCCGCCAACCCGGCGCTGGCGCCGCCTGCGATGCCGGCCGCGATCGCCGGGGTCTGAAGGAAGAAGATCGCGCCCAACAGGCACAGGGCGATGAACATCAGGCTGCCCGCTACGGGATCCGAACCCTGGATCGAACCCCATTGATCGCGCACCAGCGACAGCACGAGTTGGAATATCGTGATGATCAGGGCGAACAGGACGAGATAGTTCACGGCCTGAGAGAGCCAGCCGAAAAAGAAACGGCGGCTGGCGTCAAACAGGGCGCAGGCGATGAAGATGGGGCCAAGCGCGACGAGTAGGGCCAGCGCCAGCTTTGCGACCATGACCACGCCAAACCCGAGCGCCGCAGCGAGCGCCCCGACGACATAGACAACGGCTGCGACGACCCATGGCCCCGGATCTGCGAGGCTCCCCGCATGTCCCGCCGATTGCCCAAGCCACGCCGCATAGGCGAAAAAGGCGTCAAACGCGGTGCCGACGCTGGGCACATCCGCTCCGCTGATCGCGCGGGTCAGGGCATGGGGGAGCTGGACGAACAGCGGATCGGTGACGAAGGTGGAGTAGGCCGGCGTTGTCGCCAGCGCATAGATCAAGACCAGCTTGATCGAACGTATTACAAAATCCATCACCGGTTCGCTGACCGATCCCCGCAGGATCGCGTAGCCATAGAGGACGATGTAGAGAACGAGGGCGGCGCGGAGCGGCCCATCGACCTCGGCGATGACCGACGACAGCCTGTCATTCAGGAAGACAGTCAGTCTCTGATCGATGAAGTCGTAGCTCGTCTGGAAAACCTGAAACGTCATCGAGCAGCCCGCGCTGCCCGGCGAGTGAGACGGCGACGAACCGTTGCCATCATCTGAATGCGAGGGGGAGCCGGCCGGATGAAGACGGAGAGTGCTATCGCGCTCACTGGAAGGCCGCCTCGTACAGCCGCAGTCGAGTCTGATGCGCCGCTTCAGCGCGCTCACGGACTTGTTGCTCCGTCAGGGAGGCTTCGGCATCTCGCATCAGCTGCAGGCTTTGCAGTCGGATTTGTTCGTTCTCGATCAGGGCCTGTTCAGCGACGAGCCGGGCATTGAGATCAAGGACCGCCCGGGCGGACGGAGCCGTATCCAGCGCCTGTCTAAGTGTCTCCAGCCCTTCAAGGCGCGCGTCGGCGGCCTCTCCCAACGCTTCGCTCACAGCGTAGTCGCGCGCTGATCGGGCTCCGGAGCGCTCAAGGCTGTCGCGGTACCAGGCTTCGGCTTCGCTCACCTCGCCCTCCGGGGCGGTGTAGACACGGTTCGTCTCGCGGATCTCGGCCGCACGGTCGGCAATGGCGCCCAGACCGGAGACGTCACCGTTCCTCACCGAGCCGAGCGCGGCCAGGTCCGGCAGAGGATTGCGCACCTCGGGACGGGCCAGTTGGCTGGCGATCGCATTAACGTCGGAGATGTCGTTGAGGCTGCTGAGAAGCGCCTGACCTTGTTCGATCTGGGTCTGCAGCGCCTTCAGCTGGCTCAGGGCCGTCTGGGCTTCCCGCAGCATCTGCGCATAGGCTGTAGGGTCATAGACAACGTGCTGGGCCGTCGCAGGCGAGCAGGGCATGAGCCCCACGCAAAGTGCGCAGCACGCTGTTGCGAGGATGGATCGCGTCATCGCAGTTTCCTCTGTTCGTGAAAGGGTGTCCGCCAAGCGGACCAGGCGTCGCCATGTTCAGCGCGGAGACGATCGAGCAGGGCGACAGTTTCCGTGCGGCCGGACAGGACGGCCAGCGCGTCACCCATGCCCGAGAGGTCGAGCTCGACGACCACACTGTCGTGGCCTTGTTTGACCAGGAAGCGGTGAGACTCCGGCGTCAGCTCTTCGCGAACCAGCCGGAATTCTTCACCGCTCAGTCCGAACCCGTCGACATAGTCACGCGCCTGGGCATGGGCGTTTGGCAGGAAAATCTTGGTCGCGCACTGTTCGAGAATCGCGTGGGCGATCGGCGAACGCAGCACATCCGCCGGCGACTGGGTGCCCAGAACCATCATCGCGTTTTGTTTGCGCCAGGTCTTCAGGCCGTCCTGCGCAAGGTCGGTGAAGGCCGGATCGGTTAGGGCGCGCCAGAACTCGTCGATGTCCACAACCAGCCGGTCGCCGTTCAGCAGGCCGCTGATCCGGTGGAAGAGATAGGACATGACTGGCGCGCGAACTTCGTCGTGCTCCAGCAAGTCCGTCATGTCGAAACCCGTGAACCGATGGTCCAGGCTCAAATGGTCAATGTCATTGTCGAGGGCCCAGCCAAGCGCGCCTCCAGAGGTCCAGCGCTCGAGCCGCGCACCGATGCCGTCCGCGTCTCTCTGGCCGAGCAGACTCCGTAGCGCCGAGAGGCTGCGCTGATGGCGCGGCAATCGGGTCAGGGCTTCGACGCCGTCATGAATGGCGCGCTGGTCCTGAACGCTCAGAAGGGCGTCCTTCGGAGCCACCAGGATTTTGACGAGGCGCACAAGAAAGGCGTGATTGGCCGGGCCCGGCTCCAGCGCCTTGAAGGGGGCAAAGCCCGTCGGCTCGCCGTTGCGCAAGGTGAGATAGAGGCCTCCGCAGGCGCGAACAAAAATCTCCGCGCCGCGATCCTTGTCGATGAAGACCTGGCGCGCGCCAAACCGCTCTAACTGCGCCAGCATGAAGTTCTGCACGACGGTCTTGCCCGAGCCTGAAGGCCCACAGATGAAGGTGTGGCCGAGATCGCCGACGTGGAAGTTGAAGGCGAACGGCGATCCTGCCGTCGTCCTGAGCATCGCCACGGGAGGACCCCAGTGATTGTCCCGGGCCTTGCCGGCGGGATGGGCATGGAAGGGCGCGAGGGCCGCAAAGTTGCGCGATGTTATTGCGGCAGGCCGGGTGCGGTGTTTGAACCCGCCCGGGAACTGCGCCCAGAACGCCGCCTCCAGCCCGAGATCTTCACGCGCCACGACCAGACCGGATTCCGCCATGATGGCGCGTGCGCGCGAAAGGTTCTCGGCCAGCTCAGGGGAGGTGTCCCCATAGACCAGCACAGAGGCCTGATGTTCGCCCATGACGAAGCGGTTCGAGATCAGATCATCAAGGGCATCTGACAGGCCGGCGACCTGGGTCGCCGCGCGATCGCGCGCAGACACCATCTGGTTCTGCTTGCGCTCCATCACCGCCCGCGCAGACGCCTTGGAGAGGAAGGCGAATGACTGGCTGACGACAAACGCGAAGTCGACAGCGAGAAGGCCATCCCAGAGGCCGGGTCGTGTGGTCGAGGGATACTCCTTGACCGCCAGAATAGCGCCGAAGCGGTGATCGCTGACATCGCGCAGTTCGAGCGTCTCGCGGCCGAAGATGGCGCGGATCGTATAGGCCGCCGATCCGAGGTGACCGTTGACGAGCGGAGCCGGTTCATCGCGGCTGGTCAGGATTAGCCGGATCAGAGCCATGGGCTCCGAGAACCACAGCCCTCCATCTTCATGGAGGCCGAGCGCGCGAGGCGCGTAACGCGTCAGCAACTGTTCCAGATCGCTGGCCGCCTCCGTCAGGCGCTTGAGGTCCGCGTCTAGTTTGGCGTTGGGCCGGCCGTTCACACCCTTCAGCCGGTCAACCAGAGCGGATGCCCGCTCGTTCGCACCGCGGCCGGGATGCAGGACAAGGGTGACATAGAGGGTGTTGAGAAAGAGCCGTCGCGAGGAAAGCCGGGCGTGGTATTCGGCGTTGAGCTCTCTGGCGAAGTCAGAGCGAAATCCCTCGACGGCCTTCGGTATCGCCGGTCGCCGGACGAGGTGATGCCACACAGCGAGGCGGTCGTCGGCGAGGTTGCGCCATGTCTGGTTGAGCTTGGTATGCCAGTCATTCAGGTCCCGAATATCGGCCGTTTCAAAGCTGACCCCGCCGAGCTCGAAACAGACCATCAGCGCGCCATTGTCGAGCGCCACCACGCGTTCGGTTACGTGGCGCGCATAAGGCACGTTGGCGCGCACATCTGTTTCGCGGCTCAAAACATTTCGAGACGCCCCCTCGCCGTCAGCCACGGCTGAGCTCACGGACAGTGTAGCGACGCATCAGGGGTAGAGGCGTCGCCGAGCTGCCACCCCAGAGGCGGCTGTTTCGGGCCCGCCCCTTGGTCTCTACAAATAACATGATGAGCCGAAAGGCGTTGGGGTCGACTTTGCAGATCGCCCGGCAGACTAGATGGATCGCCGGGGCGGCCATGAGGTAGATCAGGCTTCCGCCGATCAGGAAGACGATGCCTGAGAGCATGATGTTGGCGCCCATGGCCTCCATAGGCACGCCCATGACCATCGCCGGCCGGGTGCAGGCGAGGAACAGCGGATCCTCGATCAGTCGATCATCATCCATGGCCGAGCGCCGAGATCGCGGTGACCTTGGTCAGGGTCATGCCGATGGCTAGACCCGCTGTCGCTTCTGCGAACCGTCGCCAAGAGATGAGGCGACACGTGGCGAGCATAAGCAGGGGCGCCGTCGTGCTCGCAACCATCAGCAGGTTGGCCGAAACCATCAACCTGCGCCGCCGGTGATCAGGTTGACGATCTCGGCGGCGCCAAACACCACAACGATGCCCAGCACGACTATGGCGGC
>Ga0247812_10002277_pt1 | contig 10759 bp, 9 predicted proteins | sample UWRJL149409B1_FD_178011 | JGI IMG/M metagenome (GOLD analysis project Ga0247812, IMG submission 178011) | Plant litter microbial communities from Arlington Agricultural Research Station in Wisconsin, United States - UWRJ-L149-409B-1 | ecosystem: Environmental > Terrestrial > Plant litter >...
TTTATTTTGTGCTAGCGTTTCGTCTGGTTTATCTTTAATAAAAATAACAAATAGGGTTGCCGTAATCAGGAGTAATAATACTGGTAAACGAAACAGCATTCGCCACTCATAGCCTTGTTGCAATAGCAAAATGGAAAGTAAAAATGTAATTACCGATGAAAGACCTGCTGACATTGTATAAAATCCAAATGCTTTGCCACGTTCTTCTTTGTTCCACCAGTTATTAATAATTTTACCACCTGGTGCCCAAGCTAGCGATTGAAAATAACCATTTATCCCCCATAAAAAAAGAATAGTATAAGCATTGCTAGAGAAGCTTATGGCTACATTGGTAGCAATAGAAAGATAAGCTCCAGTTACAACCATTATGCGTGGACTAAAACGATCGGCAAGGTTTCCATTTATCAATTGGCCCATGGCATAGCCGATGAGCATCGCAAAGCTGATCCAGCCGATAAAACTGTAAGAGATTTTAAGGTCAGCGGCCATTCCAGATACTGCCCAGCCGAAGTTATGCCTACCCGTGTAAAAGAATAGGTAACAAACCATCGTAAGCAACAACATGGTCCATCTGTTTTTTAATGAGGTTTTCATTTTTGCTCATCGATGTAAACACCGACCCTTAATGGTTTATGGTTTAATGCGTATTCAAAAGCCTTTGTGGCTTCTGATAATGGAAATTCTTTTTCTACAACTTCATCAAAAGGAAAATCGCGATGATGCGTTGTCATAAATCTCAAAGCTTCTTGTAAATCTTCAAAATTGTAATTGTGTAATCCTTTAATGCTAATTAACTTACGGATAATTTGTTCTGCATCTACCTGAATGGCTCTCGTTTTAAAAACGGCACCAATCCAAATGGCGATACCACCTATAGCCAAACAATCGAGACCCAATTCTGCTGCCTCAGGTGCTCCGCTCATTTCAAGAGCAATATCCACTTTGTGTGAGGATAGTTTTGTCTTTAAATCTATATCTGCAATAAGCTGATAAACTTCAGTTGCTCCAAAGCGTTTTGATTGCGCTAACCTTTCGGCATCTATATCAACAGTAATGATGCTTTTTGCACCTGCTGTTTTACACATGGCAACAGCGATATTACCCAATAATCCCAATCCTGTGATGAGCACATTTTTGCCCGTAACGTTTCCAGCTAAGCGCATTGCGCCAGCAACAGTAGCTACTGCGCAGTTTATAGTTGCAGCAATTGGGATTGGTAGTTCTCCTGGAAGTTTAAAAACAGCTGTAAATGGTTTTAAAATTGTATAGTCGCCCAACCCACCATGAAAAATATTGTTGCCTTCTACTTGCGCATGCCCATACTTAAATAGACCTCCAGATTTTTGAGGCATTTTGCGGTCTAACCATTCGCTTTGCGGTGTAGCAGCAAAAACTGCCCAAGTTACTGCGTCTCCAATTTGAAGATCGTTACCATTAAAATCTTTTAGATTATGACCACTCGCAAAATTTACAATTTTCCCAACAATTTCATGACCCAATACGGTTGGCGTTTTTTCGGTCCTTTTGCCACAAAAAGTATGTAAATCGCTACCACAAAGGGTTGTGTAGGTGTTTTTAATTAATATTTCGCCAGGTTGTAAGTCTGGAAGTTGATAGTCAGCTTGGCGAAGTGGTTTTTCTGCACCATCAAAAATTAATATTTTACCTCGTTTCATAAGCTTAAATCAACATTGTGGTTTTAGTTTCTGTTACTATTTGCTAAAATAGGGATAAGCTCTATTAAATCGTTTATCACATAGTTTGGGTTTGCTGTAGCCAACTGAGTAGGTGTGTGTGCTCCAGTAGTTATGCCAATGCTTAATGAGCAACCAGCATTCTGACCTTCCTGAATATCAATTGTAGAATCTCCAATTTTTGCAACATTTAAAGGGTTTTTGATGTTGAATGTTTCCATTGCTAAATTTATCATATCGGGGAAAGGTCTATTTCTTGGTACATCAGATGCAGTAACCAGCGCATCAATGTCTTTCCCAACAGTCCAATTTAATTTTTTAAGAAGAAATTCTGCGGTATTTCTATCATATCCAGTATTCAGAACCCTTAAAATGTTATTTTGCTTTAAAAAATCAAATAATTCGTTGGCATTTGTATTTGCAAAAACATTTTCTGTTTCATAGGCAAGTTTTAACTGTGTCAGAAATTCTTCAAATATCTTCTGTGCTAAGATGTCATCAGTTACATCTGCACTATTTTTTAAAATTGATTTGATAGCTTGCAATTTTTCTTTGCCAGCACCATACTCCAAAACCTCATCCAAAGAAAGAGTTAATTTACCTATTTGGTTAATTGCTTTTTTTAACGTTTTGTAAACTATATTATCTTCATTTACTGTAGTGCCCGCCATGTCAAACACTACCATTTCAATTTTATTTTCCAAAATATATTTAATCATTTGTTTTAGCAAAACTAAATAATTGTTTATTAATATTAAACAAATTTATTGTTAAGTTTGTGTAACATCATTATTGATTATCTTTAGCAAATTCAATAAATGAGTTTTATAGCTTTAATTTGTGTATTATTAATATTAAATGAAAGACCCAGCACTTTTGCAGATTAGCCAGAAAATAAAGGATACACGAAAAACTTTAGGCTTAACAGTTCAAGAATTAGCTAGTAGAGCAGATGTTACAAAAGGATTAATTTCGCAAATTGAGAACAGTCGCACTGTGCCGTCTTTGCTGGTGTTAATTCAGATTATCAAGGCATTAGATGTAGATATTAATATTTTTTTCGAGGATATTATCTTAGGAGAAAAAGATAAGCCTGTTTTGATTATTAGAGCCGGTGAAGCAGAAGTGTTTGAAAAAGAAGATGCTTTAGGCTATCACTACAAACGCATCTTTTCGCGAAGCATAAAAAACAGTACCATAGATTTTGTACTTCTTGAACTCGAAGCAGGTGCACAGCGTGAAAAAGTAACCACAGAAGCTTTTGAGTTTAAGTATATTATTGAGGGCGAGGTTGTATATAAATTTGATAATGGAGAAGAAACTTTAAAAAAAGGGGATTCTATGTTTTTTGATGGAAGAATTGCTCATGCTCCAATAAACATTAGCACCAAAAAGGCAATAATGCTTGTGATTTACTTTTTCGATTAGTGATAACAGTTGGAAGAAAAAAGCCTTAACGAAAGTTGAGGTTTTTTTTGATTCTGATGAGTTTCTTCATTTATATTCATCATCATCGAGAATTCCTGATTTGCTTTTCCCTGTAATTTAAGGTACTTTTACACAGTAATTTACAACAATATACATTGGATTTCAAAGAATTTAACTTTAACCCCGAACTTTTAGAGGGTTTACTGGCAATGGGTTTTAAAAACGCAACGCCTATACAAGAACAAGCCATTCCACTTATTTTAGCTAACAAAGATTTAATTGCTTGTGCGCAAACTGGGACTGGTAAAACAGGTGCATTTTTATTACCTATCATGAATATGCTTACCCAAAATAATGATAGGCATAACACTACTTTAATTTTAACACCAACAAGAGAATTGGCTCAGCAAATTGATTTGCAGGTTGAGGCACTTTCATATTTTACAAACATTAGTTCACTAACAGTTTTTGGCGGTGGCGATGGCGTTGCTTACGAACAACAAAAACGTTCGATGCGTGAAGGGGTAGATATTATTATTGCAACTCCTGGCAGATTAATCGCCCACCTTTCGTCGGGTCTTTTAAAAATGGATAAACTGAAATATTTGGTTTTAGATGAGGCAGATAGGATGTTAGACATGGGTTTTTATGAAGACATCATGAAAATTGTTGGTTACTTACCTAAACAGCGCCAAACAGTTATGTTTTCTGCTACCATGCCGCCGAAAATTAGAACGTTGGCTGCAACTTTATTAAAAGAGCCAGAGCAAATAAGTTTAGCTATTTCTAAACCTGCAGAAGGAATAAATCAGCAAATTTACCTAGTTCACGATGACCAAAAAGTGCCGTTGTTAACAGAAATTCTTAAACCAGCAACTTACAAGCGAATTATTGTTTTTGCAGGTAGAAAAGAGAAAGTTAAAGAATTGGGCAAGGTCTTTAAAAAGTTAGGACAAAAAGTGGCTGCTTTTCATAGCGATTTAGAGCAAAAGGAACGTGAATCCATTATGCTTGATTTTAAGAATAGCAAGCTTGATGTTTTGATTGGTACAGATGTTTTAAGTAGAGGCATAGATGTTACGGGAATTGACTTGGTGATCAACTTTGATGCGCCACAAGACCCAGAAGATTATATCCATAGAATTGGAAGAACAGCAAGAGCAGCTACAACAGGCACGGCAATTACTTTTGTAAATAACAAAGACAAAAGAAAAATTGCCAATATCGAAAAACTAATCGAGCGCCAAATAGATCGTATTCCCTTGCCTGAGCATTTAGGCGAAGCGCCAAAAGACGAACCGGCAAGTAAAGAACACAAACCTTATCCAAAGAAAAAGAAATTTTTTAAGAAGAAACCTAAACCGAGTGTTGGATAGGGTGCTTTTTATAAATAAACATTAAGGAATTAAGAATGATAAAGGCTTAATAACCTTAATTTCTTAATGTTAAAATCCGAAACCATTTGCGCTATTTTAGGTTATTCTTTTAAAATCCCTATCTTTAGCTTATGCAAAACCTACCACCTTTAGCAGAACGCATGCGCCCTCAAAATTTGGACGAATATGTGGGGCAAAAGCATTTGGTGGGTACTGACGCTGTTTTGCGCAAGGCGATAGAAAGCGGGCAATTGCCATCCATGATTTTCTGGGGTCCGCCCGGGGTGGGAAAGACTACTTTAGCATCTATTATTTCTTTAAATTTAGATAGGCCATTTTTTAACCTGAGCGCCATCAATTCCGGTGTAAAAGATATACGTGAGGTAATTGACAAAGCAGCTGCTTTAAAAGACAGCTTTCTAGGTTTACCCATCTTATTTATTGACGAGATTCACCGTTTCAGTAAATCGCAACAAGATAGTTTGTTGGGCGCTGTAGAACGTGGTTTGGTTACCTTAATTGGTGCCACAACAGAAAACCCAAGTTTCGAAGTGATATCCGCTTTGCTATCGCGATGCCAAGTTTATATTCTACAGAATTTAACAGAAGAAGAATTAGCGAGCCTACTACAAACGGCGATTGAAAAAGATGTAGTTCTTAAAGAAAAACAGATCAAGATCAAAGAACATGAAGCCTTAATTCGTTTATCTGGTGGCGATGCTCGCAAACTGTTAAATGTTTTAGAAATAGCCATTAATGGTATCGGTGGACAAAAAATTGAATTAACCAATGAAAATGTTCTCGCCCATGCGCAACAAAATTTAGCGTTGTATGATAAAGCGGGCGAACAACATTATGATATCATTTCGGCATTTATTAAATCTATTCGTGGGAGCGATCCAAATGCAGCAGTTTATTGGCTAGCTCGGATGATTGAAGGAGGCGAAGATCCTTTGTTTATCGCTCGAAGGTTATTAATTCTTGCATCAGAGGATATTGGCAATGCCAATCCAAATGCTTTACTTTTAGCCAATAATTGCTTTACTGCGGTAAATGTAATCGGTTTTCCCGAATCGAGAATAATTTTATCGCAGTGCGTAACTTATTTAGCATCAAGCGCTAAGAGCAATGCCAGTTATGAAGCGATAAATAAAGCACAAGCATTGGTGAAACAAACCGGCAATTTACCAGTCCCACTACATATCCGCAATGCACCAACAAAGTTGATGAAGAATATTGGATATGGAAAAGATTACCAATATGCACACGGTTACGAAGGTAATTTTTCTGAACAGGAATACTTTCCAGAAGAGTTGAGTGGCACTAAATTATATGATCCGGGCAAAAACCCGGCAGAAGAAAAACTAAGAGAAAAATTAAAACAGAATTGGAAAAACAAATACAATTATTAATATGCTCAGTACCTTTTTAAGCCATCAATGGAAAGATTTTTGGCGTAGCCGAAACAAAGCAGGAAGCATTGCTGCACAAATTTTACTAGGTTTTTTTATGCTCTATTTCTTAATTCTTGCAATTGGCTTAGGGTTTGGAATGTCGTTCATTATCGAAAAAGCTTTTCCTGGTAAAAATGTTATAGAAACTTTTAATGGCTTCATTTTATATTATTTCTTGTTCGATTTAGCCATTCGTACGCAAATGCAAGAACTGCCAACATTAAGTATAATTCCTTATTTGCATTTAAAAATCAATAAAAAAACGATTGTAAATTTCTTGAATATCAAATCTTTGTTCTCGTTTTTTAATCTACTGCCTCTGTTCATTTTTATTCCATTTAGTATTATAAAAATCGGAACCACTTATGGTGCTTTAACTGGCTTAATGTATATCGTAGCAATACTTTCGCTAACTGTTTTTAACAACTATTTGGTATTGTACTTAAAAAGAAAATCGATAAATAATATTGCCTATTTCGGTTTCATAATAGGCTTTGTGGCGGTTTTTGCACTATTAGATTATTATCAAATTGTTTCTGTTAGAGCAGCATCAAATGCTGTTTTTGTTGCTGTAGCTAATTATCCATATTTGGGCTTAGTTTTTACAGCTGCTGCTATCGCGATATTCTACATCAACTCTACTTACCTTCGGTCTAATTTATATACCGAAGAACTAAGTACAAAAGATGATAAAAAGGTAAGTACAGATTATGCCTTTTTAAACAGATTTGGTAAAGTTGGTGAATTAGCTGCTTTAGAACTTAAGCTGATTTTACGACATAAGCGTTCACGCGGATCGATACTTATGGGTTTTGCTTTTTTAGCTTATGGCTTTCTATTTTATAAAGAACCCATGATCGCTAAAAACCAATTCGGCATGATGCTTTTTGCAGCTATATTCATGACAGGTATTTCGGTCATCACTTATGGACAGTTTATGTTCGGTTGGCAAAGCACACATTTTGATGGATTACTAGTTAATAAAATCGATTTCAAGAACTTCATTAAAGCTAAGTTTTTATTGTTTACCATTAGTTGTACTATCATCACTTTGTTGGCTAGTTTTTATGGTTTTATGAGCTATAAACTATTGCTCTTGCATTTGGCTGCCTATTTATATAACATCGGCTTTGCCACAGTAATAGTATTATATTTTGCTACTATGAACTATAAAAGGCTAGATATTACAAAGAGCGCCAGTTTTAATTGGCAAGGTGTAGGTGCCACACAGTGGATTTTAGGATTTCCACTTTTGCTTATTCCGTTTGTAATTTACTTGCCATTTGGATTTATGAACAAACCTTATTGGGGCTTAATTGCACTATCAATTTTCGGATTAATAACCTTATTGATGCGTAATTACTGGATAAACTTGTTAGTTAAACGATTTGAGAAACAACGTTATAAAATAGCCGAAGGCTTTAGAGAATAATATGATGCTAGAATTTAAACAATTAAAAAAATCTTACGGAGGCAGAACTGTTGTAGACATTAGTAACCTTCAAATTTTTGCTGGCGAAACCATCGGTTTGGTGGGTAACAATGGTGCAGGCAAAACAACCATGTTTAGGATGTTGCTAGATTTAATTAGACCTGATAGCGGCGAAATTTTATCTAAAGGTGTAAATGTAGCCAACACTAGCGATTGGAAAAATTATACAGCCTCTTACTTAGATGAAGGCTTTTTAATAGATTACTTAACACCAGAAGAGTATTTTATTTTTATTGGCAGCCTAAATAATTTAAGCATAGCTGATGTAAATGAATACCTTAAACAGTACGAAGAATTCTTTAACGGCGAAATTTTAAGTAGAGGAAAGTACATCAGAGATTTTTCTAAAGGGAATCAAAATAAAGTTGGTATTGCTGCAGCTTTGATGCAAAAACCAGAGTTATTGGTGCTAGATGAGCCTTTTGCAAATTTAGATCCAACTACGCAAATCAGACTAAAATCGCATATTAAAGCATTAAAGTATAGCCATAAGTTAACAACGCTAATTTCTAGTCACGATTTAAATCACGTAACCGATGTTTGCGATCGTATCATATTGTTAGAAAAAGGAATTGTGATTAAAGATTTTAGAACTGATGAAAACAGCTTAAAAGAATTAGAAGCTTATTTCTCTGAGTAAATAACGATCATTTTACAATTAACTGTATAGAATTATGGTCAATTTGATGCCCATTTTGAGGTATCAAATTGACCATTTTATTTAAATCCAACACATCAAATCTATATCCGTGAGTAATAAGTAACAGTATTTCAAACTATAAAGTACAAATTATTGCCTTTTGTAACAATTGGCACTACGTTTGAATAATGCTAAAACATTACACAAATAAAATTTAATACAATGATGACTTCAAAATTTAAAATAGCAACACTTAGTATCGCATTATCAGTTGGTGCAATGACATTCTCTGGCTGCGATAGCTTAACAAATACACAAAAAGGTGCTGGTATTGGCGCTGCTGCTGGTGGTGTTATTGGTGGTATAATCGGTAAAAAAGCAGGTAATACTGCTGTTGGTGCTATTATTGGTGCTGCTGTAGGTGGTACTGCTGGTGGTTTTATCGGTAAAAGAATGGATAAACAAGCTGCAGAAATTCAAACAGCTATCCCTAACGCTGAAGTAATTCGTGAAGGCGAAGGTATCATTGTTAAATTTGATAGTGGTATTTTATTCGACTTCGATAAATTCGCTTTAAAAGATGTAGCAAAAACAAACATCCAATCATTAGCTACTTCATTAAATCAATATCCAGGTACTGATATTAAAGTTATCGGTCATACTGATAGCCGTGGTACAGAGCAATACAACATGGGTTTATCTGAAAAAAGAGCTGCAGCTGTAAAAGCTTATGCAGTTTCTCAAGGTGTACCTGCTTCACGTTTAATTACAGTTGGTAAAGGTTTTGCTGAACCAATTGGCGATAACGCAACTGAAGCTGGTAGAGCAGAAAACAGAAGAGTTGAGATAGTAATTGTTGCTAACGATCAATTGAAAAAAGAAGCCGCTACTAAAGGCTAATTATAAAAATTTATATCTACCTATATAAATTTAAAACCCCGTTGCATTTATTTGCCTCGGGGTTTTTTAGTTCGATAATTTTGTCATTCCGACTTCGGAGGAATCTGCCTTTATGCTAGATAAGGTGTGCTGATCCTTCAAATTGAGATTTTTAAAAAGCAGTTTTTTTAGCTTTTATTAAAGTTAGTCGGGCTCATACACTTCAATCTTTTGGTTTTGGCATCATTTCGGTATGACGGGATTAGAAAAACCAAAAGGATTTCCGGTTTCGATCCCGTTTATATTAGTTCTGTCTGTAATCCTATTAAAGGTTGCTATGCGCCTAGACCTAAATAGTAGTACAAGTTTTTCTTTTTAAACCCGGTTGAAGTGGAAATACTTTTTGTAGTAAATCCTTTGACAAGCTCAGGATGACATTAACAAAAAGATTGCAACGAAAAACGGGACTGGTTTGACTTAAGGATAGCTGAGGGTGCTTTTCAATAAAGTAACTATTCTTTTAATTAGGCTAGTATAAAAGAAAATTAAGAATAAATATCCTCAAAATAAGTGATGGCCAAACCTTTTAGCAATAGCTCTTGCTCCATTAAAGCATAAGACGGAACAGGTTTTACTAGTTTCCAATGTGGCCAACCATCTTGATCTAAGCCTTCTAATTCGTAAAAACCCATCTCGCTCAATAAGCGACAAGTAGCAATATGCATTAATTCTTCTTTTTGCCTTTTACTGTATTTTCCTGGTCCTTTTCCAAGTTCTTGTACACCAATTAAAAACAGAATTACTTTTAAATCTGGAGTGTCAGAATCAAATTCTTGAGAAATTTTAGTTTGTAATTCTTTCCACTTTGCGTGTATTTCTGCTGGCTTCATATTGCAAATATAGTTTTATGACAAAGAGTTTAGCGCACATGTAAGTCAAATTTTTAGCTTTGTGTTATGAACAGTAAAATCAACACTGGCCTATTGGCTTACGGCATGTCGGGCAAAGTATTTCATGCTCCATTTATAGCAACTCACGAAGGTTTTAATTTGAAGGGAATTGTTGAGCGAACAAAAAAATTGGCGCAGTTAGATTATCCAGAAATTGTTAGTTATAACAGTGTTGATGAATTAATTAATGATGAAACCATTGATTTGGTGATTATTAATACACCAAATAATACCCATTATGAATATGCAAAACAAGCTTTAAAGGCAGGTAAACATATTTTAGTAGAGAAACCATTTACGGCTACAACTGCACAAGCTAAAGAATTATTTGCTTTGGCTAAAAGTGTTGGAAAAAAGGCATTGGTTTACCAGAATAGGAGATATGATAGTGGTTTTAATTCTGTTAAAAATGTAATTGAAGGTGGCAAATTGGGTAAATTGGTAGAGATACATTTTCGCTATGATCGATATAGAAATGAAATCAGTCCGAAGGCTTTTAAAGAAGAATTGGTAGAAGCCACGGGCTTGCAATATGATTTGGGACCGCATCTTTTAGACCAAGCGATTGCTTTATTTGGTAAGCCGTTAAAGTTTAACAAAATACTGAGCAAAAATCGTGAGCACACCAAGGTGGATGATTATTTTGCCATTCAATTAACTTATGCAAATGAGTTAAACATATTTTTAACAGCGAGCATGTTGGTAGCTGAAATAGGTGATGCTTTTGTAGTTAATGGCATGTTAGGTTCATTTAGAAAAAACCATGCAGATGTACAAGAAGCACAATTGCTAAAAGGCATGAAGCCTACAGAAGAAGGTTATGGAATTGAAAATCCAGCAGATGCT
>Ga0247812_10002278_pt1 | contig 10758 bp, 9 predicted proteins | sample UWRJL149409B1_FD_178011 | JGI IMG/M metagenome (GOLD analysis project Ga0247812, IMG submission 178011) | Plant litter microbial communities from Arlington Agricultural Research Station in Wisconsin, United States - UWRJ-L149-409B-1 | ecosystem: Environmental > Terrestrial > Plant litter >...
ATTCCGAAACGGAAACGATTGAGCTATTCTGATATGTGAGACAGTATATCCTAGTGGGCTAGTCTGCATATCCATCCTCCATCCACCAGGAGACGATCCAAACCATTATGAAAAGGCCTCTGAACGTTGGTCGCCTATCCAGAGCGTGGAGAAGATATTATTGAGCGTGATGAGCATGCTGGCAGAACCGAATGACGAAAGTCCGGCGAACGTGGAGGCTGCAAAACAATGGAGAGATCATAGGGAGGATTATGAGAAGAAAGTGAGAGACGGGTGTAGGCGGATGCTCGGGTTGTGAAGGGAATAAACCACGCAAAATGTTTAATGGAAAGGTATATGGTACAGGTTAATGGGATGCAGTATACCGCGATTAAAAAGCACACATTTTTGCTTTATGTTGCTAGTATACGTCGCGTGGAGTATGAGGCGTAAATTCTACCTAATCTTTTCGATGTAGGACATAGCATGTGTTATTACAGAAAGAGAGATGTCGTTGTTCGATGTCTCTTTGCATCTTTCCCTGTTTCCCTTATTTTCCTATCGTGTGATCGACTTCATTATGGAAAACGGAGAATCTCCAAATTACACAGCAAAACCGAAGACTTGGTGTGGATGTTGGGTGGACGTGTTCTGCCATTGGGATTTCACTCTTAACGCACTCGATGTAAATTTACGGAAAAGAGAGTCCGATTTTTGGGTGTTGAGGTGTCGAGTGAGGCGGACAGAAACACTCAGTCGAATACCATTAGAAATCAAGTAGAAACTTACAATCCTCCGAAAAACTTCTTTATTTATATAGTAAGCATCTATATAGCAATTCTTTGCGCACTCGTTGGAGCGAAGGAGGCTACCCTTCTTCTCAATAATTTCACCAACGATTGATTTACTTTGACGGAGCAGTAATTCAAGCAGCATTGAGACAAGTGTGTTATAATCCAGAATTTGATGGCTCAAAGAAATTATACCTCAGACTGCCTCACACCTAAGATTGCGTGTTGGTTTCTCGGTCTCATAATCCTAGTCGATATTCCCGTATCCAGAGAGCGTCTGTATTTTCTCTACAACAATATTAAAATATCCTTTGAGAAAAGCGAGTACACTACACATTAAGTACAGGTTGCACCAGATATTCCTTCAGGTATCCCCACACTGACGTAGACTCTAAACAGCCAACTAACAAGTATAAGAAGTGGAGTGGATTTGAATATTTATTGATTGATTAATTGAAATAGGGTTAAAGTGCTCATCGTATGCCTTCTGATAAAAGTATCTTGGCTAAGAGTGGTATGGCGGCATATTAAGTTTGATGTACTGTAGAATGCCATATTCCCAGGCAGAGAACTATACAACTAGTTCCGAGAGAAGTTCAAATTCTGGATGGTATTCATAGTTGATTTTGTGAAAGAGAGAGAACCTAAAGCTTTATAGTTCCTCACAGAGAGTTTGACACCTTGTAAGCAGTGATAGTCTGAAGTTCTTGATCTCTGACAGGGACGCGCTATTCTGCTCTGAAGGTTTGTTAATTGCTTAGCGAGCCCCTGATTGACCAAACGAGGAGTCGATAGAAGAACACAGTGACATGACATGTTTCCGAGTTGCCTTCCAACAATATAGCTTTATAAAATATGTTTAGGAATCACCTCGAATCTTAAACTTATGTATGGAGGCCTTATTCCCAGGTTTTGATAGCGAAAGATGGGAAAAGTAGCCGCCTAGCTCCACTGCTCTTTCTCTCAGTAAACGAATGAATCTAGACCTGTATTCGGTGAGCATCCCCAGATTGTCTGGTTTCAGGCAACATTTATCTAGGACTCCAACTGGTATTTGGGGGCTGAAAGGCGCTTAGCAAACCAGCTTTCGGTGTGATTCATGGTCTAATCTGTAGGCAGTGGTAGCCTTGCATGTTGGCGGCGCCGCCAACCAACACAACTCAGCTTATTTTCACTTACTTCTAATGCAAATAACCACAACAAATAGTACTTTGTTTTCAGAGCCACCAACCTACTAGATTCTTTCCCGGGAGTCCTGATCATGCACATACACATATAGGAGATTCTTATTGCGCGAAGGACTCGCCTCAACCTCACCCCGCGTCTATACAGTAACCTACCCGCCACCACACATCAGCCTCAACTCACAAAATGAATTCCTCTCTGATCCGGAACCTCATGCTTGTCGCTCGAACTGCTCTGCAACGCCTACTTGACACTTCTACCCCAGGATTTACATTCCTCCGGGAGTTCTTTGCAGCATGGCTCAAAATGGATGTCACAACCATTGCGGCCGGTCTTACAATATTCGGGACCATCACGGGTGCATTTCGTGACCTTCAAGGATTGGCGCTCAAGATGTATTGGTGGTTTACGAAGTTCTTCACCGCTGCTATCTCGATTGCGAGTAATGACCGGTTGAATAAGGAGATTTTAAACTGGATTGGGACGCAGGTTTTGGAACGTCAGGGAACCAGGATATTAACTGCGAGGAGTGAAATTATGTGAGTGGAATCTTTTCCTCTATAAAATCGTGTATTATTTCCTGAGACGGCGTATTTGATGAGATGAAGAACCCTTTACTTGGTGGCCCTTCTTGGCAACGAACGAAAACTATAGATCGTTTGCGTTTTGGTTCTATTTCACCAGAGAGAACCACGACTAATTTTGCGATTGTAGTGAAACTAATCCCTGGCACCGCCACTGGAATACTGAAACTGAACGAAATGACTACTATCACGAGAAGAGGGTTCCAATAGAATACCTCCCAACTTTTGGGACAACCTGGTTTATCTATAGCCGCAACCTATTCATGGTCCGTCGGGTTTCCACCACTCGACCCATTAGTAATGTACCAGAAGAATACTCAGCAGCGCCCGATGGCGACGAGCCACTCGTGGTTATGTGTCTAGGTCGATCAGTGGAGCCAATCAAGAAGTTCTTTGACACCTGTCGAAACTTTGCTGATGAGCAACGAGAAGCCTACATTACAGTCCGTGCATCCAAAGCGCAATATAACCGCGAGTCCTGGGATACAACGATTTTGCGACCTATTCGACCACTTGCAACGGTGCATTTTGATGAAGATTTGAAGGCCGAGCTCATTGCTGATATCAAGAATTACCTGGAGCCTAGTACAAGACGCTTCTATAACCAACGAGGTATTCCTTATCGCAGAGGTTATCTGCTTCACGGTCCACCTGGAACCGGAAAGACCTCCCTTTCTCTTGCTCTAGCTGGTTACTTCGGGCTTGAGTTGTATTTACTTCATCTCCCAAGTGTGCGGGAAGATAGTGAGCTCGAAAGACTGTTCACGGCATTACCACCAAGATGTATTGTTCTTCTAGAAGATATCGATGCAGTGGGAATGAGTCGTCAGCGGGATATGGCCAATAACGAGAACGAAGATGAAAACGACGAAGAAAACGAAGAGGATAACGACAAACGCAAATCATCACGCTGTACTCTTTCAGGGCTACTCAATGTGATTGATGGTGTAGCATCTCAAGAAGGCCGAATCGTACTTATGACATCGAATATGGCAAACAAACTTGACGCTGCACTTGTTCGACCTGGAAGGATCGATAAGATGATTTTCCTGGGCCATATCTCGCAGAGAAGCTCTGAGCTGATGTTTCTTCGCATGTATACGCCTGATGAAGAGACAATGACACTCCCCGACTCCAACCTTAGATTTGAAGATGGCGAGCTTGAGAAACTAGCACTTGAATTTGCGAGCGAAATCCCCGAGGAGTCGTTCACGCCAGCACAGCTTCAAGGATATCTACTCAACAAGAGAACGGATCCTAGAGAGGCGACGAAAGATATTGGGACGTGGGTTCAGGCTGAACAAGTCAAGGCAGCGGAGGCGAAGATAAGAGCGAAAGAAGGTGCAGAGAGGAGGGCGAGGAAGAGAAGGGAGGCGGCGAGGAAGGCGTTGATGCAGACTGTCAAAGATAGTGACTTGGATGTTGAGGATGAACTTGATGCACTGGAGGCTAGCGAGAAAAGGAAGGCCAAGCTAAAGATGAAGACCGGAGAGGCAAGTAGAAAGGTGGAAGATGCCGATAAGGAGGATGATAAGACGAAATCTGAGGGAGATGAGGTTGGCGGCGAGGAGAAGATTGGTGTGGAACAGGTTGCTCTGGCCGCCGAACGAAAGGTAGAAGAGGATGTAGAAACAATAACCAAAGAAACGGATAAGCTTTTGAAACAAGTTGATGTTGAAGAGAAGGACGAAGCTGGAACGCCAACATCATAGAATAAGAACGCATCAAAGACTGATTTGATAAGAGGCTGCATACTGCTACCTTAGATGGAGTGCATAGAGCAACAGAGTAGCTGACTTGATGAACTCATGAGAACCAAACCAAACCCTCGCTTTCTCTGTATGTGCATTTTAGGTAATTAGCCATTGGAAAGCTATTTCATTTAGAATGGAAACTCAATCTCAGAGGATGGACCCAAGATTGTTAAGAACAGCTAGAGGTTTCTATTTTCCGTACAGACTATCAATGGTAAAAAAGCGAGTAATGGTAGCATGGTGAGTTGGAATAGTCAATACCAAGTAGGGCACTAAATGCTAGCAGTTTCCGAGCAAGCTATGAATAAGTCAACAAAAATTTGAGGGCAAATTAATGGACGACGAATTTAATCGACAGCGTCGTGAAGAAAAGTAGTCTGTATTACGTATTGAAAATTAAATATCCCGAGTACTTTTTCGAAATAGTACCGAGCCGCACCTTCTAAGTTTTTGATCGCTGGCCTTGCGATTCCATCCACAATAATCTATAGTAGTAAAGTTGGAAATCCGGGGAGAGTTTACTGTAGATCTGCAGTGCTAAGGTTCAGCTGGGTGGGTGGACTTTTAGATTGCGGTGGTTCTAGCTCGCTAGAAGGGAGGATCCGATTACGGAAATTGATCCGAGATGTACAATGTACAAAATATCTAGAGATTAATGCTTTATGAAATATAAACGTGGTTGACTCTTCCATCGAGCTAAAAAATACCTCGTGGCAACTAGTCTGCATGCAAAGATTTTGATCAGCTAGTCATTGTTGTCAAGATTTGACATCAGCATGTTCTCGTCCCGTGTGTAAGCAAGGGTTTCTCCTAAGCACAGAACTGTAACAAGCTATACGCAGCAAAAGGCATCGCGCCCGAGTCTAGTAGTTTCTTACTAGTTGGCGCATCTTGGCACGTAAATGGGACTTGTGTCGGAATTGGCCGACAGTCTTCGAGCCTTCTTCCGCGGGAGATGGCTGGAAATTAGAGGTGCAAGTGCCATGACTTGGCTTACGATATCTGTACGGGCATTTGTTGGCAGCTAAGATCTTGTGAAAATCTAAGATCTTGTGAAAAGCATAGTGGAGTGGCTACCAAAAACCCCCATGTTTATAAACTGCCAAGTTGGGTCGAATCATGAGCCGCTCGAAGCTACTGAAAGGAGTGTCGTTAGCGGGTCACATGACTAACTCCGAGTTTTAAGCGAGTTGCTAACCAAGTTAAGTTAGGCTATACCTTAATTAGTGTATCGTATTTCCAGAAACAACGTGGCAATGAAAACCGTGTTTATAACTTACTCCATATCTCCATATACAGTAAAGTGGCTTACTCCACTCTGGTACGCTAGACTTCTAGTTGGAGAGACCCCGAGAGCATCTCTTTTTGAGCGACGAGCAAGACAGGGCTAGCCAGGGACCTACCCGGTACCACGGTCTTGGAATTTCGGTAGTTAGGGGGAGCCTACTCAACTCTTACTTAACGTAAACTAATCTATGAAGCACATCGTAGTCAATTCAAGTAGGTAGAGAACCATGTGGAGATAGATGGCTTTGTCATATCTCCCGGAGCATCGTAGATCGTCCTACACGGAGTTGATTACCCAGATGCACTCATCTGCCTAAGGGGTGTTTCATTTATCAGCAGAATGTTCCCATTGTTCAGATATTATCCAATCTGCACAATCTTGAAGTTCTAGATAATTTGACCAAAGTGAAGGCGCTGGTGACAACGGCTCACTAATTGTACGGATCGCTAGTTCGATATGTCAAAGTCAAGACGCCTTACGAGCGGTTGCCATTTGAGTAATGTGGCGCTGGAGGTTTAACTCCGTATGCTTCGACGAAGTAGTACTCACCCTCGGATGGTATTAGACTAGCGTTGACACCATCGTCGATACAAATAATCTTGGTACTGTAGCATCATTGGTTTGGATCCCATTTTTCTTTTCACTTGTAACCCTGCTAGAGGCTCATGCTTCGCATGTCTCCTTCCACAAAATTCCCTGGAATCTGGGCACGATCTTCATTTGTTCGAACCCTTGTTAATGCATTAGCAGCCTTTTGCAGATTACGTTGTACGGTACCTTTCGTGGAGTGCTTGGTAGGTCCGACCATCTTTCTAGTGGGTAGTATGATCTACTAGGCTGCCCTCACCGCAGTATCAGATTTCCTGGGCTTGATTTTGCTTGCGTCTTTATAACCATCTCCCTTCTCCACCACGAGAGTTCGGCACCGAAGGGTTTTTGGGTTCGAGCAAAGGGTTTCCACGATGAAGGCAAACAGAGCACATGAATTTGAAGGCGTCTTAGGGACGTTTTTGCCGGTTTGCATTATAGCCGTTGCTTTGCGATCCTACTGTCGACATGTTCTGGTCAAGTCCTTTGGATTAGACGATTGGTTTGCGGTTCTTGCAATTGTAAACAAGCCCCTTTTCATATGTATTCCATTTCAACTACACTATGCTAATCAAAGACTTTGATTAGTTTTTCTTTATATTCTTCAATGCTTTTGCTATGACGGGAATTCACTATGGGACTGGACGTATGCAGAATCTCATTCCAAAAGAGGACTTTCCGGTGGCGATGAAGGTATGTTGAATTTGTTACGAATAGGCTTTCTTCCAGCTGATTTATGGAACAGTGGTGGTGGGCATGTGAACCGACATACGTCCTTGTGGGCATGGCACTGAAACAAGTAAGTCACTTTATTGTTTCTTATCTGTTTATTTGGATTTTGACTTGACAGAACGACTAACATTACACCTTCCTACAGAGCATCGTTATCTTCTTACTAAGAATAGCTGTTCATCGTGTCCAAAGAATGATCCTATACATAACGATAACAATCACACAGATATACAGTGCCTACTTTTTATTTCTCTTCATCTTCCAGTGCTGGCCAATCTCACATTTCTGGAACCAATACCGAGGAGGTACCGGCCGCTGCATCAACCCTGGAATCACTGTCGCTTCGTTTTACGCTTATTCTGCCGTCAGCTGTGCTGCTGATTGGGTATTCAGCATTCTTCCTATATTCATGGTTTGGAATCTACAAATGGACAAAAAGTCCAAGGTTTATGTTGCAGTTATGCTCGCTTTCGCTGCCCTGTAAGTTGCATTGACTAAACCACTTCCTTTTAGCCTGTTACACAGCACTTACCGTTATCTAGTGCTTCTACTGCAACGATTGTCCGTATTCCATACATTCGAGGCTTTGAGGATACAGATAATTTCCTATACGCAACGATCGATGTCGCAATTTGGTCTACAGCTGAAACGGGACTGGGCATAGCAACATCCTGCGTAGCCACCCTCCGACCTCTTCTCCGGAAAATCAAAGCATCGACCGGCTATTCGTCAGAAGGGGCCTCGCAGGGCTGGAACAACCGTTCCGGCTATCAGCGCAACAAGAATAGTCAAATCAATCGTGAAGATATCCATATGAGAAACGATCTAAATAACAACCTCGGTGTAACAACAGAAATTGGGATGGGAAAGAAAGGAAATAAATTGAATGATGGTAGAGGAATGAACTTGAGTCGGACAGGAAGCGTGACGGCGCTGAAGGATCCATATGGATGGAATCATTCTTCCAGAGAGGATAAAATAAATGATGCGGATAGTGATGATTCTATTCACCTACAGTCGGAATTCGAGGTTAGAAAAACGGTCCACATTACACAGAGTTAGATGTGCTGGTCTCACGATCTAAGAGAAAAGAGAACCTTCCTGCTTGTACAATAGCTAGCAACAGACACTATATCCAGACGTCAGACGTTTAGAGACATGATAATTCACACATTAATTCCATAACTTGGAAATACCTGGCTGGGGATGTGAAGTAGACTAATGGAAAAACAGAGGAGGTAGCATACATGATGTTGCACTATAGGATAACTCGTTAGATGAGTCGATTTGACAGTCAAGAATAGGCAGTCAACTGTGGTCTATAGGAATATATTGTAATTGTAGGTGGAACTGAACACATATTTGAGCAATCGTGTTAAGAACATGGAAATATTCAGCTCAAAATTCAGTATGTCGCCTTCAGAAACCGCACATTATGTCCTATCTGCAAGCATTGAGAGCGAAATGCAACAATCAATCTCCAGATCACTGAGATGTATCAAGTGTAAGATTCTTCATATACTCTTATCTACATCTTCCTTCTATTCATATTTTGCTAAGAGAAAAAAAACTATTTATGCAATTAAGATGCTCCATACTGCGGACCACGTTATTATAGAAGAGAGACAATAATACGTTAATTTGCAGAATTGCTGTGTTCCGGTCCTATGCTACAATCCAAGATTACTACTGTGTATAACTCGAGTATTGTGCGGCTAACACGGCAGCGAGAACGTAGAGCAGTAAAATGTATGTTTTAAGCACACATTGGCACACTGTATACTAAGCTTGGGCTTTGTGTAAGACGCCGATCAGTGGATGGTAAGTTTTAGTTTACGTGTTTGGTGGTGGGTTAAGGGAGTGGTTTGAAATTGGAATGAAGAGTGTCAACGTTGGGGGGGGGAAGATGGTCCGCATAACGTATTCCGTATTCGTGGGCGGCCTTTGATAGTGGGCAGTAAGCTTAAGGAGGACTAGACAAGTAGCTTTGCTGGGTTGACTCATAAGTAAGCCCGGTTTGAAGGGTGTTAAGTGGTGGTGGTGGTTTGTCGGTGTTGAGTGCTCCATTGACGGAGACTCGTAAGCACGTATGGTATGCTTCTAAGGGGAGACTATGGAGTGAAACGGCTGTTCTCGCCCATCCAGGTGCCCCAATTCCAAATTGAGGTCCCTTTCACAAATTTCGATTAACATAAGATTCTTGGCATTATGCAAGGAAGTAAATGAACTCATCAACTAGATGTCTCAAAAACTCTGGACGCAATGAGAATTACTTGGACTACATATTTTTATTGCGAATATCGGATGCAATACACCCGGTACTCCTTATGTTGAGAGTTGGATAAAGCGCCTATGGAGAACACTTGTGAGTATGACTTGCCGTTGTCTCTCTGAATGATATATCGTGGAGCGAGCCCTGATACCGAAGGAAGTGTGAAGAAGGACACAGCAACATTCTCCCGTTGATGTCTTAAAGATGACTTATTAAATCTTGAAGCTTGTTTAGAAGTAGAGATCCTGGTGCTAGTACTAAAAAGCAATTTATCTAATACCATCGTACACTGATCAGCAACTAGGAAGCATTTCCACTGCAGATAAAAGTGGCCCAAAAACTAGCCCATTAATTATCCCGAGCACTCACCAAATGGCTATGAAGCACGCGACAGTCATAGTGGAGATGATTGTTTACGGTAGAGACTCCTGAAGCCTGTCAAGGCTTAATTTCTAGATTTGGGAACTCCTTTATTAAGTAGCCTTGAGATTATTTCGTATACTTGATGAGGACAACCAAGCCAGCTGAAAATGGAAGCAGTTTCTGTAGTCGTAAGAGCTACCATGAAGTTGTGGTTGTACTATACATCATCGTTCCCCCCAATTGGCTATACCAAATATCTTCAATGTCTACGGGGTTGACCTGCGTATGAGCTTCATAACTGTGACTGCTTGCACTAATAACACCATGCGAATTGACGTCTTCTATCTTTTTTCTGTCATCAAACCTAAGAGAAAATTAATACCATGGTCATGTGGCCGCCCAAAGCCTCGAGGCGTTAAGGCATCGTCTTGTGAGCTTTGTGTAGGCGCAGCATTTAGAGTAGCATCATGAGGCAAGAGCATTGAAAGCAGATTACGTGGTGTAATAAATCCACCTTACCAGCTTGGTGATTCAGAGATGTGATATCGGGGGCTATGCCGTTCAAAGGGTGAGTTGGCAAGCAAATTAATGCGAGACTGATGTAGAGTTGTAGGATCTGATTTGGACTTGAGCTCTAGAAGAGTTTTGGAATCTCGTTGCCATTTTATTTCTTGGACATCAAGAACTGTTTGAAATGTTAGTTATCGAAAAGGATTAGTAATTAAAATGGCGTCGTTTTGGTCAACATTCAAGTTATCGATGGACTTGTCTTCGGAAACTACAGGCGGTGTTGGGTCTTGGGGTATGTTTTGTGAAAATGGCTCTCCGATACTCCTGTCTGGGTCGTTTGGAGCATGACAAGCAATGTAGGGAGGTGTAGCTATGCATTATAGTATTGAAATATTCTATTGGAGTATTTAGCTCACCTGCAAATGTAACATGCTTCGCTCCGGAAGCCTCTCTCCTCTTTGCAAATCGGACTATCTTTGCTACTGGTACCTCTCGTCCGTGAATAGTGAAATGACTCTCCTTGCAATCTTCAACTTTCCGTTTCAACATTTTTAAAAGTAATACTGACATTTCGCCCTCCGAGATATTCTGTTCTAGATGCTAGAGTGAGAACCGATATTTGTATTACTTGTCCCTGTGAATATATTAACATACGCTTAGTCTTAAACCATGGAAAGTGGGACATACGTTGCTTGGAAGTGATGATCACGAA